>CAJIBC010000249.1_pt1 | contig 28986 bp, 22 predicted proteins | sample 9199231 | NCBI WGS metagenome assembly CAJIBC01 (sample SAMEA7708282, study PRJEB35096) | sediment metagenome | biome: marine neritic benthic zone biome [ENVO:01000025]; feature: sediment [ENVO:00002007]; material: shallow marine sediment [ENVO:03000034] sea grass bed [ENVO_01000059] ...
CCCCCTCCCACCATTAGTACTTTTCTCCCTTTGAACAGCGGACCGTCGCATGTTGCGCAATAGCTCACCCCACGCCCGGAAAATTGCTGTTCCCCTGGTACACCTAAATTTTTGTGGGTCGCACCGGTGGCCAGCAAAATCGTTTTTGCTCTGAATTTTCGTCGGGTCGTACTAACTTCAAATGGATCCCCCGGTTGAATGTCGAGAACCTGTTCACCCTGAAAAATATTCACGTACTGGAGTGCATGGGTGACCATGATATCCACCAAGGTCTTGCCACCCACCTGGGTAAAACCAGGATAATTTTCAACCACCGGCGTCAATGCCACTTGCCCGCCCAGTGAATCGCGCTCCACGACGGCGGTTTTAAGTCCACTTCGCTCAGCGTAAATACCCGCAGTCAGCCCGGCGGGCCCCCCTCCTACAATCAGCAAATCAACGTCTACACGACCCTCGGTGCGCTCGGGAATAAAGATGGTTTGGGGTTCGAGTTTCAGCAGAGACGACATAAACACTTCTTCCTGCTGAGCACCTTGGCCAATGAGCACGTCATTGGCATAGGCCTGCGGAACACTATGCGCCTCATATTTTTCCGCCAGATCGGGCCGACTTTGGATATCGATCACCTCAAGAGAGATATGGTCGGGTTGTTCGATGGCGGCTCTGAGTCCATTGACCACCTGTTGTGGGCAATAGGGGCACGTGGGGCTGACAAACACTTTTAAATGCCTTGGGGTATCGATCTGCTTGACCACACCAAGGGATTGATCGCTCATTCCGCTTTTTCCCATGCCGATTAGAATCATGGCCTCTAAAAATGAACGGCCCTCCTCTCCCATGGGTGCACCTAACCATCGTATATTGTAATGATCCGGATCGATCAGCAGTGTCGGAGAGCTATCAACCCCCCATTGGGTCGCCAATTCATGCCCCAGGGAATACTCCTTAACACTAATCTTTGGTGTCAACTCTCGAAATGCCCGTATAATCTGGCGGCTGGCCTGGACAAAAACATCATCTTGACCAGGGGTGACAAAAAGATAGAGCGGTATCTCTCTGGGCATGCGTTCAAAGGTCTGCCTCAGTTGTTTAAGAAATGCCTGTTCCGCATCGACAGTCGTATGTTCGTGGTCATCAGGAGCCATTACCATGTGTCCATCTCCCTTCATTATCTGGTGGCTTATGCCCTTAATTTCGGGTTCGGTATAAGATGCGATTCAACAACCACTTTGTCAATTTTTCGATATCCATAGGCATTAAGATAATTAATGTGGCAAGGCTATAGCGAGGAAGCTGTATTGTAATCCGCGACCACCGATAACCCAGTCCAAATTAATTATCTTAAAGCCTATACCATGTGTTTACCGTCAATTGGAGGTCTCATGGACAAAATGCGCGGGCCGGATCTTAAAGCATTAATCTATCCACGAACATCGATAACGGTTGCTTTTCAGACTAAAATATCGGAATATTGGGAAAACGGTCAAGCAAGAAATCGAACATATAGGCTTTAAGATAATTAATCTGGCAAGGGTAGAGGGAGGAAGCTATATTGTAATACCGCGACCACCGATAACCCAGTCCAGATTAATTATCTTTAAGCCAATGGACCGGAAAAACATATCTGGGTTGTATGGTTGCGGTTGAAACCGGGCGTAGCGTACTCCGGTGTGAAGACAACCCATCAATAAAAATGACAGCATCAATGTCCGACATATCACCACACCAGGTCGTTACCATTGGCGGCGGAAGCGGCCAATACGCCCTATTATCCGGATTGCGGGATATATGCCATCTTTACGTTACGGCGGTTGTCTCCATGGTGGACAGCGGTGGAAGCACCGGTCGATTGCGAGACGAACTTGGCACGTTGCCGCCAGGTGATATATTAAAGTGTATATTAGCACTATCCCCCCATCACGAGGTCACAAGAGCCCTGCTTCAAAAACGATTTCAAGGGGATCGACGATTAAGGGGACATAATGCCGGCAACATGTTGTTGACCATGTTGTCACGGTATACCGGCAGTTTCCCTTCGGGTGTGGCGGCATTGGCTGAGATTTTAGACGCCGGAGGGGTCATCCTGCCGGTTACCACGGACAAGGCAACCCTGGTGGCGGAACTGACCGACGGAACCCGTATATATGGCGAAAGAGCCATTGATATGCCCCGGGGGGATCAACGTGAAAAGATCCAGGATGTATTTCTTGTTCCCCACCACGCTGACAAAATAAGGGTATACCCACCGGTGGTCGATGCCATTGAAAATTCAGATTACATCATTTTGGGCCCTGGGGATCTCTTTACCAGCATTATCCCGAATCTAATTGTTCCAGGTGTCAAGGAAGCGATTCAAAAAAGCTCTGCGAAATTAATCTACATCGTTAATATCATGACTAAATTTGGTGAAACGAATAACTACAAATGCAATGATTTTGTCCGCCAATTGGAAAACTTCACCCAAAGACCCATCGATATCATCGTCCACAACAATCAAAAACCACCCAGTGATTTGCGCAGATTATATACGACCCAAAAATCACAATATGTGGAAGTGGATCCCTCCGATAAATTTTGGGTGGGTCGAAGACTCCATTCTGTTGACCTATTAGAATCCAGCGAGAAAATCATTCGCCATAACTCACAAAAACTGGCCCTTTTCCTACGGGCCGTGTTCGACGGTAAGGCGTCGTGAAAGATATATCTGAGCCAGGGCCAAATCCTGTGCGGTGGTGATTTTAAGGTTCTCTTGCTTTCCCGGGATGATATGCACTTTCTCCCCCATGCGTTCCACCAGAGATGCGTCATCAGTGGCCTGCCAGCCTTTAAGATTCGCCTCTTGGTAGGCCTTTCGAATGATGGGTAATTGAAATGCCTGGGGTGTCTGGGCCATGCGAAGCATCTCCCTGGCAATGGTATGGGTGATGACCCCTTGGCCATTAACCTGCTTAGGCGTATCCACTGGAAGGATGGCAGGAATACAACTCCCTGATATTTTTGCGCCATGGATGCAGGCCTCAATTGTGTCCACCGAAACCAGTGGACGCACACCGTCATGGATCAAGATGATGCCTTCCGAATCCGTAATCGCTTCAATCCCATTAAAGACAGAATCCTGACGCCGCCGGCCGCCGGCCACCAAAACAACTTGAGTTCTAAGGCAAGCCGGCTCGATAATCTTTTGTTGGCAAAATTGAGCATCCTGAGCAGGTACGACTAAAATAAGTTTTTCGATGGCATCACAGGCGTCAAAGGCTAGTAGGGAGTGCGTTAAAATAGGACGTCCGGCCAATTCTAAGTATTGCTTTGGACGGGCAGACCCCATTCGAAGCCCTTTACCGGCGGCAACGATGATGGCGATATTCATCTCAGATATTTCAGCTCTTTTGGCAAAGGCACCCCTTTGCCCATGGTGTCCTCTCCGTAGTTGACCTTGGACAGGATTTCAATATCGTTCAAGGCCCGTAAGTCGCCTTCAAAAATGACTTCGGTTATATTTTCCTTTTGGATTTTCCCACCGGCCCATTGAATATCTAAAACACTGCTGGCATCAAATCGATCTTCACCGACCACGAGTTCCACAGGCCCACCGTAATATTGCACCACTTTTGCCACCAACAGGCTGGGTCGGCTATGAAATCCCAATTTAACAGGGATACCCACTTTGATCGTTCCTCGCTCTACATTCTCATTGAGGATATCACGGGCCACATTTTTCCCTGCACTAAGATAATGGCAACAATAAAACAGGCCGAAATTTATGGTCGATTTTAAAAGCAATTCAGGATCAACAACTGCTGAAAGACGCTCTTGAACTTGCTTGTAAGTATTTTTATACCCGGCTTCATGCAGATGGCGCTCGTAAAAATGAAGCAGCCGGCCCATTAGCTGAAGCAGATGAAATACTACGCTAAAATAGCTGCGCAGCTCTTTAAGCTTGCGGTCGCCAAACCGAAAACCGCCATGTATCACATAGGTATCAAAAGAAGATTGAAGATTGTGGACCACCATTTCGAATCGGCGGATCTCCACCTCATTCACCTTGGCCGGCACCAAGTGTGAAATTTGGTCCATGTCATAGGGTTCATAGAAGTTTAGCTGGTCAAAGCGCCCGGCAATCCCGAGGAATTCGCTGGCAATCTTTACGATATGTTCCTTCTGAACGGATTTGGCATCATCGTCTATATTGTAGGAGAGCATTTCACTGGTGGTAATTCCAGGAAAATCCTCTGCTTCAAATGTATCTGCGGGTATTGGAATATTGAGCCGTCGCGCTTCATTGAGAATCACCGGAGCCAGTTGAGATAAGGTTTTATTGATAAAACCAAGGGTATCCTGACCTGCATTACGAAATTCATGACTGTCCGAAAGGTCATAAAAAATCAGCCGGTTTAAGATATGTTTCTGGCAATATCCCCCCAGGCAAAGGTGGCGAACCGCAGCGGACAGTTCACGGTAGAAATACCAATCCACATTATTTTTGGCGCCATGAAAATCCAAAAAGTCTTCCAGGACCTTGGATGTGCTGGACAATTTTTTATAGAGTTTTTTGGTAAATGCGTGCAACGGTAGCGATTGCGAGTCTAAGTATACACAGCATTTTAGATAATCATGGGAAAAGAGCCGCACTTTTTCGGCAAAAGAGATATCGCAATAGCCATTTGGGGTCGATTGATCTTTCATAATTCCATTTTCTATTTTGTGACACCACCACAACGGGATTTGAAACAAGTTATACGGCCGAAGCAGGCCATAAGCCGAATCCTGTAACAAGATGGGGTTGCCCACCATCTTGTCGATGACCATTCATCTGGGATGCCGGTTACCCGACACCTCTAGCGACCTACCCGGAGGCTTGTGCGGGCCGCACTCAGACACCTCCCTATTTGGTCTTGCACCGGGTGGGGTTTACCTAGCTTCTTCGGTCACCCGAAGAACTGGTGCGCTCTTACCGCACCGTTTCACCCTTACTCCGCCGTCGGCGGGGCGGTTTGCTTTCTGTTGCACTTGCCTTCGCGTTACCGCGACTCCATGTTATGGAGCACCCTGCCCTGCGGTGTTCGGACTTTCCTCCGAACCTTTACGAGGTCCGGCGATCATCTGGCCTGCTTCGACCGCTATGGCTCTTAGAATATCATATCATAGAATCTATTCGCACCATTATTCAAGCTTGATGGCTTACAATTTATCCATTACCACTTTTGGGTACATGATGCGTTGACAATGGGGGCACATACGGATGCTATCCATTCGCAGTAAATCATTGAACAGCTGGGGCGGAATGTTCATACGGCATACCTGGCAAATACCATCTATAATCTCCGCCATTGCGATGCCCTGCCCTTGCCGTTTGACATTCCCATAGACACTGCTCAGCTTGGCATCTATGGTTTCCCATATATCATTACGCCTCTGCTCAAGTGATGCCAGTTCTATTTGCTGTCGATCACCATTTTTCCGAATCTCGTCTTGTTTTTGCTGAACTTCCGATGTGACATCCGCCAAGTCAGCATTTTTCTCAATCAAATCCTTTTCCAGGGATTCGATTAGATCCAGATACCCAAGCATTTTATCTTCCAAATTTGATGATTTGATCTTCAGTTCATCGATCTCCTTGAGCATTGACTGATACTCTTTATTGGTTTTAACAGCCCCCAGTTTCTCTTTGCTCTTGACCACTTGGGCCTCTATCATCCGGACTTCATCTTCATCGCTGCGGTATTGTTTTCTGAGATCATCTAATTTTTGCTCCTGATGCGTAACACGATCTTGGTATTCCGATAATTCGGCGTTCAGAGCATTAACCCGTTCATCAATGCCGGCCAGCTCTTTTTCACTGCCACTGATCGCAACTTCTACTTTTTGCAAGACCACCAGAATACGCAACTGCTCTTTAAGGTTGCTCACACGCTTCTCCCCATTCATTACGAGAAAAACAGACTTTTTTGCTACATTCATTATAAAAGTTCAAAAGGATCTTTCTCTATCATGCAAGATTCTATCTGAACATCCCAACCTAAATTTTCAACAGTTGAGGTCAACTTTCTTACAAGTGCCTCCAAAACAATATGCTCAGAAGCAAAATGCCCAATATCGATAAAAGCTCGACCGGCGTCCTCCACGGCTCTGGCATCATGATACCGCAAATCCCCTGTTACAAAGACTTGGGCATCAGATTTTAAAAAGGCGTCCATCAGGCTGCCGCCGCTACCCGAACAGACCGCAACCTGCCGGACCATCTGTTGAACATTGCCGGCTACCCTGACGTTTTGCAGCCCAAAGCATTTTTTTATGTCACCGATCAATTGAGGCACTGTTTTCGGCTGCGCCAGATGGCCTAGGCGCCCAATGCCCACCCCCGTGTCACGGGTTGTCTCATCGCTACCGGCGGTAGGTTTGGCCTCAACCATAGGGGTCAAGTCAATCAAGCCGATTTTCGTGGCCAGTAAGTCATTGATTCCACCAACTGCCATATCCAGGTTGGTGTGAGCCGTGTAAATTGCCGTACGATTCACCACTGCAGCCGCAATCACTTTTCCCTCTATGGTCTCCAGATCGATATTTTTTACGGCATTGAAAATCAGTGGATGATGGGTGATGACCATGTCAACTTTGTGATGGATGGCCTCTTCTATGACTGATAAGAGCGGATCTAAAGCCACCCAGATCTTCTTGATTTTCCATCGCATGGAACCGACTTGAAGGCCGCAGTTATCCCAATCCTCGGCCAAATGGGCGGGCGCAATTTTATCCAGTAAAAAGGCAACGTCCTCAACGCGTACCGTCATTTTTGCATGGGTATTCAATGGGGCGTTCCTCCGATTGATGGGTGTGGCATTTTTCGGAAGGATTTCTATAGGCTTATTCTCCCCCCATCCATTGCCAAAGAGACAAAAATGGGCGCGGCGGCATTGACCAAGCCCAAGTAACTGTTTTTCTCTCCATCGGTAACCAATATGCCGTTGTTCATGGACAATGGTATGGGCCCACCTGGGTTCGAACCAGGGACCTACCGGTTATGAGCCGGTGGCTCTTCCAACTGAGCTATGGGCCCGTATGCAACGATGGCTTTAATAGCGGCAGTGCAAAAATTTGTCAAGTTTTTCTAAGCGATTAGAGCCGCTCATTAACATGCGTCGGACTATGTATCGATAAAGCTTTTAAGTTTTCGACTGCGGGTTGGATGGCGCAGCTTTCTCAAAGCCTTGGCTTCAATTTGGCGAATCCTCTCCCTTGTGACGGTAAAATCTTGGCCTACCTCTTCAAGGGTATGGTCAGCTTTTTCGCCAATACCGAATCGCATTCTCAACACTTTTTCCTCACGTGGCGTGAGGGTTGCCAAAACTTTACGGGTCTGTTCCGCCAAATTAAAGCTGACGGCCGCCTCTGACGGCAGCATGAATTTTTTATCTTCTATAAAATCACCGAGATGGCTATCTTCCTCCTCTCCGATGGGGGTTTCCAAGGAGATGGGTTCACGCGCAATTTTCAATACTTTGCGCACCTTATCCAAGGGGATCTCCATTTTCTCAGCGATCTCCTCGGGCCTCGGCTCTCTCCCCATCTCCTGTACCAAATAGCGGGAGGTTCGAATCAGTTTATTAATGGTTTCGATCATGTGGACCGGGATACGGATTGTCCGCGCCTGGTCGGCGATGGCACGTGTGATGGCCTGCCGAATCCACCACGTGGCATATGTACTGAATTTATAGCCCCTTCGGTATTCGAATTTATCAACTGCCTTCATCAAACCGATATTGCCTTCCTGAATCAAGTCCAGAAATTGCAAACCGCGATTGGTATATTTTTTAGCGATACTCACCACAAGACGCAGGTTTGCTTTAATCAGCTCACTCTTAGCCAATTTGGCTCTAAAACGTCCCACATCCACATTGGTCAATATGCGCTTTAGAATACGGCTATTGGCCTTAATCCCGCTCTCTTTCTCTTTGATCTGGTCATGGATGCTTCTAATCTGCTTATAGAGCTGCTCAAGCTCTTTTTTGCTAAGATCGCTTTTGGGACTGGCCATTTTAACAAAGCGCGTCTTGGCCCCTAAGTTATCTCTAAAGTTAGCCACGGACACGCCGAGAGACTCTGCTGATGCAGTGATCACCCGGTTCATCACATCGAACCACTCAACCAAATTGCGGATATCATCCTCTATCTGGTCGATCACATTCCCCTCAAGCCGCCACTCTTTGAGCATGTCAAAGATCTTTTGGTTTCTGCGCGTAATACAGCGCCTGATCCTTCGCTGTTCATCGGCGGCCATCTTGTGATCGTTGAATAATTTATCTCGAAAGGCCATGTTCTCATCATGGACTTCGGTTATGTTGGTGATGGTCGTGATAAAGGCCTTAATTTGAGCGAATTCATCTTGATAGGTGTCTCCCTCGTCAATATCTCTAAGGACGTGCTTTGGACGTAGCATCAAGTTTTCAATGCGTTGCCCTAAGCTCAAAAGGTAGTCTACCCCAATGGTGGTTTCCAAAAGTGCTTTGAGGACATCTTGTTCGCCGGCTTCAATTTTCTTGGCAATCTCAACTTCTCCTTCGCGACTCAACAGGGTGACCATTCCCATTTCGCGAAGATACATTTTGACCGGGTCCGTAACGGAACCGTAGTCCGGCATAGACGAATCATCTTTTTTATTGGCCGCCGCAGGTGGTTTTGTTTTTGATTTGGCAACCTTTTTATTTTTTTCATCCACGATATCAATGCCTAACTCCTCAAACATGGTCAACGTATCATCAATCTTATCCGCTGATAACATCTCGTCCGGAAGCGCGTCATTGATTTCGCCGTAGGACAAAAAGCCATTCTTTTTTCCTTGTGCAATCAACGTCTTAGTAGCTTTCTCATTTACACCTTTATCACCATTCTTCACTTTATTATCCTTGCCCGCAGATGCTTTAGTCGATCGCGCTTTAACGTTTTTTTTCGTTTTTTTTGTTGAGCCTTTGGATGCACTGGCGGCTTTCGATCTAGATTTAATTATTTTTGCCATTTGCATTAGCCTCCTGCAACCTACAATTGGGTCATTTTTTTCCGGCATGAAGCTGCTTTTGCTTTAATAGCTTGCAGAGCAGATCCACGTCGTTGTCTCTCTCGGCCGCTTCAATCTGACGCTGAAGGTCATTTTTAATTTTTCGACGACGGCGGGATTCAAACTGAACCAGAAGCCTCTCGCAGCCTTGGCGCTCCCAGTGTTGATCCTTAATAGCCAATTTCGCCAATAGATTCCGATATTCTGAATCATCGATCATTGAGACCCAGTCAGCCACGCTATTTTTATCACCATCTCTTTGATTAATAATCATTTGGCCTATGGTCTTCAATTTCTCGTCTTCAAAATTATCGAGTATATTGTCTCCTACTATTTCAGGAATCATGACCGGATATCGGATCATCATGGCCACGATTTGTTGCTCCAATCGGTTAGCAGGGACAGTCCGCTTAGTGATCTGACGAGCCTCAATACTCAGACTGTTCATCGGCCTTTTCCCAGGCGAAAGCCGCACCTTCTCCATTATGGCCGTCTCATCAATATCCAGTCGCTCCGCCAGCTGTTTGATATACAGTGACCGGGCAATATTGTCCTGAACGTGAGCCAAAGCATGCTGCAATGCTGATACTACCTTAACCTTACCCTCAAGACTCATTCCATAACGTTGAATAGCCGATTCAATTAAAAAAGGGACCATCCCAAGGGCGCGTTCACTGGCCTTATGAAAATCCTCCAGTCCATACTCCTTTAAATAGTCATCCGGATCATACCCATCGGGGAGTACTAAAATTCGTGCATCAAGATAGCCTTGTTCAAAAATGGCAATGCTGCGTTGGGCCGCTTTAATGCCGGCTTGATCCGAGTCATAGACCAATATCGCTTTGCCGGATGGTCCGACCAGACCTTTAAGTAACTGCACATGCTCTGGTGTCAACGCCGTTCCCAATGTTGCAACCGCATTGCTGATACCGTAAAGGTGCAGTGCCAAGGCATCAAAGTATCCCTCGACCAGATAAACGATGCCGTTTTTTCGAATTTCCGGTTTCGCTTTTTGAATGCCGTATAGGGACCGTCGTTTGTTGTATAGGGGCGTCTCCGGAGAGTTTAGATATTTTGGCATACCATCTCCCATGACACGCCCCCCAAAACCGATTACTTTCTGATTTTGATCAAAAATCGGAAACATGATGCGATCACGAAAACGGTCATAATATCCACTGTTACGCTTACGGGGAACGATAAGCCCGGTTTTGGCAATCAATTCCAATGGCACCTTTTTTTGTCCTAGATGCCGCAGCAACCCGTCCCAGCGATGGGGTGAATATCCCAGATGGTGTCCTTCAATAATGTTACGCGTCATTCCGCGCCCCACCAAGTATGCTTTGGCTTGTTGGCCGACTCCCGGATCACTTAGCGATTTCTGGAAAAAATACATGGCAAGTTCATTTACGCGAAAAAGTTTTTCCTTCTCAGATAACCGGCGTTTCTGTTCAGGCGACAACCGATTATCCGGCACTTCAATACCATATTTAAGTCCCATTGCACGGACCGCCTCCGGGAAGGAAAGCCCCTCATGCTGCATGACAAAGCTAAAGATGTTTCCACCCGTGTGGCAGCCGAAACAATAGAAAATCTGTTTTTCTGCGCTGACCGTAAAGGAGGGCGTTTTTTCAGCATGAAACGGACACAATCCTTTATAATTACGCCCGGATTTTTCGAGAACAACACTATCGCTCACGATCTCCACGATATTGGCGGCGTTTTTAATTTGATTGATTGTATCTTCGGGGATTGTCCGTGCCAAATGCAGTTCTCCAATCAGAATAACGGTCTTGGCAGCCGGTATTCAGAATGGCATGCCGATTTTGTCGCCTCGTTATTTCATGGATCCCACTGGCAGTGTATTCTTGAGTGTAGACGCGCAAGCCAATAGTTCATGCACATGTATCCTTAGTTTAAAAGTTTTTTATATTATACCTGTTTTTATATCGTGTCAATCACTGATTTTGTACCACATAAGGTATACATTAGAAACACCTCCCCCAAGGATGGTATGGGGAAGCGTCATCAACAATATGGTGCCATTGTTATGCGTCTATGGGTAAATTCCAACGGATGTGCGCAGCCTATCTACTGCGTATCGAGATGTGGAACCGTCTTCAACATCTCTTTCAATGCCCCTTTGGCCATCTCCTGGGCGCTCACCCAGCGGCCTTTGCGCTTAAGAAAACTTTTCAATTTCAGGAGGTCCTCGGAAAGTGATTTCTGGGTCTCCTCAAATGATCGTTGCCAAATAATCCGCCCTGACTTGGATTGCACCAACACAAGCTCAAACGCCACATGGGCCGGGGAATCCACACCGTAGTCGCTTCCTGTTCTATCTCTGAAAGCATAGAGATACCCCACCATGATGGTATCGGCACCTTTCCGACGTCCCAAAGCTTGCAATTTATGGAGATGGTTGCTCTTCAAATCGAAAGGGCCGTACGGGTTAGGATCCTGCTCATCTTGAAACGCACCCCATTTCAGGCGTGATTCCTGCCCGATTAATCGATATAACGTGTTGGTCATGTAGAGTGCCGCTTTTTCATCTATTGCCCCGGTAACAAATACTTTAGAAGTGACCGGATTGCGCACGCTGACATTTCGTCCAAAAACCTGCTCCATATCGACAAAAGGTAACACCACGGTCACACCACGTGCCTCTTGTGCGCTATTATCCGGTTGCGCGGCTCTGGGTTGGGTGCACCCACAGAGCAAACCCAATAAAAGAAGATTGACAAAACTGAGCCTGACAGCACAATTTCGGATGATTGGATTTAAACGAATCAAATCATCCCCTTAGTGGAAGGAATATCCGTGACGCGCGCATCCAATGTGACGGCTGACCGAATGGCGCGGCCGAGGCCCTTAAAAACGGCCTCAATCATATGGTGCCAATTGTCACCATATGACACACAGATGTGCAGATTCATTCCGCTGCGCTGGGCCAGGGCGCGAAAAAACTCCTGGGCCAAGGAAGCGTCGAATTCATTCTCTTTCGGCATGCTATCCGGTAATCTGAATACCAGATAGGGACGATTGGACAAGTCCACTGCAACCTGTGCCAATGCATCATCCATGGGGATAACCGCGCGGCCGTATCGATTAATGCCCTTTCGATCACCTAAAGCCTTGTTAATGGCGGCGCCAATAACGAGTCCCACATCCTCCACCGTATGATGATAGTCCACTTCGATATCGCCGATGGCCTTTAAATCTAAATCGTATAAACCATGGGCAGTGAACAGGGTCAGCATATGATCGAAAAAACCGATCCCAGTTGTTACTTGGTGCTTTCCGCTACCGTCCAAATTTAATTTTGCTATAATCTGGGTTTCGTTGGTATTGCGTTCTATCATAGCGGTTCGATTCATTGGGTGCCCCTTTATTCATAATCCGTCATACGTGGTTAATTTTGAAGATTCAGCGTGGTGCACGCTTGTTTTGAATTCCTACCTCATTTTTGATGAAAGAGCAATAATGAAGAGGCGTTAGGGCAGAGGCAGGAGTAAATGCCGCCATATTGCCATGGTTTGACCTGGGTTATAGGTCCGTTTTTTACAACGATGGGGTTAAAATGGATGATATCATACTTTTTTTGTATAGTTTATATTTTTAAGCTTGATTTGTACTTGTGATCTCAGTAGAGACAAGGGGCTCGTCCCATGCCCAGAGCGATTGTGAAAGGAATTTTGTTTTCAGAGGATACATTATGCACCCGGAACCATTGCAATTAAAAGATGCCTTCAAGCAATACTGCCACGATCAGGATAAAACCATCACACCGGAGCAAACCGTGAATCGTTTTAAGCAGCGTCTTGCCCAAAACGATCTCGACATCCTGGATGACATTGTACGAATTGATAACGGCAGATTGAATATTCCCGTATATTTCAGTGTCTGTGGTCCGGATGCCCGCTCTGCCATTGGCAACTATAAGCAGATGGGCAAGGGCGCCACCCCGGCCCAATCCCAGGCAAGTGCGGTGATGGAACTCGGCGAACGATTTAGCTTGTTCAGCTTTTACCGCAATGGGGATAATTTTGTAACGGCACCGGGGAAAAGCATCGCCGAATCTAAAATGAGTTTTGCCCAAATCGCCCAATCCGTTGAAGATGACTCAGACGACCTTGCCATTGCATCAAAATTTTTCGATGACCTGCCCCTGCAGTGGACATGGGCCCATAACTTAACCCGGGGCGAAGCGGTCATGATCCCTTTTAACTGGTTCTGGACCATCAATGAATTCAACGGTTCTTGTGCCGGTAATTGCCAAGAAGAAGCACTCTGTCAGGGTATTTGCGAAGTGGTGGAGCGCCATGTTTCGTCACTGATCTGTCGCAACCATATCAAATCGCCCAAAATCGACCTTGTATCCATCACCGATCCAGTGGCCCTTGAATTGATTGGGAAATACCAGCGTGCCGGTGTGGAACTCCATCTATCAGATTTTACTATGGAAATGGGAATTCCCAGCGTGGGAGCCCTTGCCTGGGACCCATCGACGTTTCCGGGAAAAAGCGAAATCGTTTGGACCGCCGGGACCATGCCAAGCGCTAATAAAGCATTGTGCCGGGCGTTGACGGAAGTGGCTCAATTGGCCGGAGATTTCAACAGTGGTGGCAACTATGTCGCCAGTGGCCTGCCCAAATTCCAAAATATAAAGGCAGCGGACTATGTCATCAATCCCGGAAACATCACTGCCATAGACCGACTTCCGGAGTTAGGTGATGATAATATCAAATTGGAAGTTGAACGATGCATTGCCGCATTGGCTGATCGCGGTATGGATGTGTACGCAGTCGATGTGCGCCATCCCATCCTGGGAATTCCGGCATTTTATACCATTGTTCCAGGCACCCAATTTCGCGAACGGGCCGCTAATTCTTCCGTTGGAATGATCATTGCGAAAATCATTGCCGACACCTTTACCCCCAATGATGCCATTGCAAAGCTTAAACAATTTGACGCGGCACTTCCCAACAAATATTATCTGCAATTCTATTTAGGCCAGATCTATCTCGGTCTGCAGGACTACAAAAATTCTGTTTCTCATCTGGAAAAAGCGCTGGACCTTGATCCCCCGAATGAAGATCGGGCCAGCGTTTGCACCTATTTGGGGGTCTGCTATAAGGAGATGGAACAATTTAATACCGCTGAAAAGGTATTGAAAAGGGGCCACGAAATCGATCCGGAACGTACCGATACACTAAATTTATTGGGATTTTGCCATTTTAAAATGGGCAACCATGAGCAAGCCATCTCCTGTTTTGAAAAACTCATCGCATTGGACCCCAGTTCAGCCATCGATTACGCCAACATCGCATCCAATTATCGGGCCTTGGGCAAAAATGACAGAGCCGTTAAATACTATCGGCTTGCCATCGCCCTGGACTCAAACATTGAATTCGCAAAAACCCATTTGGCAGAGTTAGAGGGTGAAAGATAGTACTACGAGTTTATGCTAACGTTGCCAACAACTCTTCGGCCAAATCGTTGTAGTCGATGGCGCCAAAACTGCTCTTGCGGTAAAAGACCACCGGTCGCCCTACAGCCGCGCTCTCTGCAATGGTGGTATTGGCACGCACAACCGTTTTGAAAAGCTTATCCCGATAACGTCCATCTTCCTGCAACTGTGTTAATACTATCTGACTAACACGGGTGCGGGCATCATAAAAGGTCGGGACAATCCCCAATATCTCGATACCGGGGTTTATCTCCTCTTTTATGGCATCTACCGTATCGCAAAGTTCAGCCAGTGCACCATAGGCGTAAGGATGCGTTTGGCACGGTATCAAGACCTGACGGGCATAAGAAAACACATTCACGGTCAGCAGGGAGAGGCTGGGCGGTGTATCTAAAAGAATGAAGTCATAATCTTCCGGTAAATCCACCAAGGCTTCTTTCAATCTATTCTCACGACCTTCTACATCCACCAATTCGACTTCAGCACCGGCCAAATCCACATCACCGGGTATCAACTCCAGCCCTTCCCATGCGGTGGGCATAATGGCATCTGAAATGGCAACGGCACCGGGCCTTTCAACCAGGTCGTATACCGACGGTTGCCCTTCAGACACCTTAATTCCAAGTCCTTTGGTGGCATTTCCCTGGGGATCCATATCGACAACCAGGACCTTTTTATCTTCACGTGTCAAAGCAGCGGCTAAATTGATGACAGTAACGGTTTTACCGACGCCACCCTTTTCGTTGGCGACCGCAATGGTGTGAGTGCTCATACAGGTATCTCCTATCTTGTGGTTCATCATATTCTTCAGTGTGCCATCATTCTCGGGCCGAAGCGATTGCCTGCAGGTTTCCTGAAATATCCTCGCCCCGCATTTTACCGATATCGTGACGCAACACATCAATTTGTGAGACAGATGAATGGACCGTTTTTTCGATGGCGTCTAATGCTTCATCCGTTTGCTTCTTATCATTGCGTTCTATTCCCATCGAAGCAATCACTTCTTTTAAATCCGAAACATAGACTCGGAAATGTTCTGTCAAACCTTCGTACAAACGGACTTTAGTCGCATCCACCAGTCGCAACATGTATTGAAATTTGATATTTTCACGATAGTCTTTGAAATGTTCATAAACGGAGCGCACGGTTTCCTGCTTCATACGGTAAATTCCGCCTTTAAGGGCGTTCATTTGTTCCTGACCTTTTGCACCACTTTGTTTTTTAAGCACCTTGCGGAACATACCCAGCAGGGTAAAAAATCCAAGCCGCATTACGGCATCTGTTTTGATATGTGCCGAATACCGCATGGTCGTCACAGCTGCAGGCAGTTGCAGACCTATGGCGTCTTTAATACTCTCGATATCGGGGATAGTATCCAAAACGCACTGACCTGATATTTGTTCTAATTCAAAATGGACTAAAGCTTTTTCATATTGTTGAACCGCATCCCGGACCATGGCCTCAAAAGGGTCGACCACCGAGGAAAAATAGTCTTTCAAGCGAACCTCAAGCCGTCCGATGAAACCGATAATTTCCGGGTTTATCTTCTGTGCCATGTACGTATCCACAGCTTGTTTAAACTCTTGAAATACGAGATAGAGGGCTTGATTAAAACCAACACTAATGACGTGCTCGCGGTAGCGGTCAAGATCCACATGGTAGTTTCGTATAAAACCGACGATGTTTTGCAGCACCTGGCCACTGTGTCGATCAAAAAACCTGTCGATCTCCCTTTTAAATTCGGTGCTGATTTTTTGAATACTCCCATCGAGGGTCCCACCAATTATTGTTTCTACCTGCATCATGCTTCCCTGATGGTTTTGAATACGATCCGCAAAAATTTTGGCATCATCGGTATCGCGCTGAAGTATATCTCTATTGAGACGGATCCAGTTTAGTATACCGCGATTCACCATGTTTAAACGTTCAATCTGGTTTTGGAGTAAAAGCGACGATCTTTCCCGAGTCAATTTTTTTTCAAGTTCGTTTTTCAATCGCAGAATGTCATTATCCGAAGCGGCCGCTAAATCACTCAATTGGCCCCACTGCTCCAATCGGTTTTGATCCCGTGGTGATAAATTCATTCTTTGGATTTCAAACAAATGGTAGAGGGCCGAAAGGACGAAAACCTGCGGGTCGGATGTGACCATTGATAGTTCTTCTTTGATTTTTTCTACCAATTGCTCCAGGTCATTTAGAGATTCATGTTCATTAAAATCACAATTGCACACAAATAAGATATTACCGGCGATCCCCATCTGTTTGATGATACTCAGGAATCGAATGTCGGCCTGCCGCAGTCCGGTTCGGCTGCTGATAACATAAACAATGAGGTTCGCTTTGAGCAAATAGTCTTGAATCATGGCCATGTGCAATGGATTGGGAGAATCACTGCCTTGACAGTCGGCCATTTCAATATTGGTTTCCAGGGTGTCATTGGTAATGTCCAGCTGGATATCCTTGAGGTACACGGCCAAGGCATCATCACCCACGAATTTTTTGTGATCGGCGAAATCATCGGCTTGGAACTCACGGATAGTACTTTCCGCTTCAACAAATCCTTGAACCTGGTCATACCCCTTCAAGTAAGAGGAAAGCAATACGCTATTGGCATTAAGACTATCCTTTGCGATTTTCAACTCTCCATCCAATGTATCGAGCGCCTGGGCTAAATCCGAGCGGTCCTTGATACGCCGAATGTCAAACCGTATTGCGCCAGTTTGCCATTGCCCAGAGGGGAAAAGTACCAAGGCTTGATCGATATCGGCGTTGATCTCATCCCACGATTTAAAATAGAGACGTGCTTTGAGTCTTTCTCCACGCCGTATGCGAGTAACGATGGAGGTGACGACCCCCGCACCCCGCTTCAAATAATCATCTTTTAGCAAGGTGTTGACCAAAGTGCTCTTGCCGGATTTAATAGCGCCAACCACAGCTATCCTCATGATATGCTCTACTAAATTCTGATGAATGTTGGCACAGGATAGTTTCCACTGTTCGATTGTCGACCCTGATGTCGCAACAATGGCCTCAGCCTCTAGCAGCAGGGCATTGGTTTTTTCATTGAGCTCCAATACGGCTTCTCTGGTTTTATGATATCTATCCATATAAATCGATTTTCTGATGATTATGTTAACGCATGTTGCCCAAAGAATCGCTGCGAATGCACGATTGCAGCCTTTCAGCTATTATAATGCCTCCCTGAAATTGTCAAAACTTTCCCGCCCCGGACACCCTTTTCGCCAACACAAAATATAATGGCTTGTAAATTTTGATATTTTGTGCTAGAAAAGGGCGCAATTCGCTGTTCGACTTTGGTTTGAATCACCATAAAAAGGTCAATGCTCACCCTTTTCGAGATTAGCTGAAATATAGGCGAATTACAAAGATAGGGATCTTGAGAAGTAGTCCCTGCTCTCATTTTTCATCCGTGTGTTGAACGATGCACCCAACGATGCACCCATGGATTGATAAATGCCAATTAACATAGGGGGAACTTAATTATATGTCTGACAAAAATCCTGAATGTCCACTATACAATCCATTAAACTGCAAGGAGTATTACAACCCCAAGCTTTGTGCCTTTGTTCGAAAAGACAAGGTTTGCCTCAAAAAGAAAAAACCCAAACCCAAAGAAAAGAAAGCTCAAGGATAGCTTTTTCCATCAATACATATTCTTTTTCCATCAATACATATTAAGGGGTGCCTGCATTGAGCACCCCTTTTTTATGGCTAAAACGCTTCAGCTTAGCCCAGAGATTGGACACATAGACCGGTTTTGTAACCACTTCTATGCATTTCCCGCTGCCTCGGTCAGTAAGTCCGGATCAACCCCCAAACGCCCCATGGCGCTTTTCCAACGCTCCTCTACGGGGATCTCGAAAAGAATGTCTTGGGCGCAGGGCAATGACAACCAAGTATTCTGTTTCAACTCTTGCTCCAACTGACCGCCCCCCCATCCGGCGCATCCAAGAGCAATTAGGTACTGCTGTGGTCCGACCGCTTGAGCTATGGCCTCTAAAATTTGCCTTGAGTTGTTGAGTGCCAGACTGTCATTGACCATAAAGAGACCGTCACCATCAAAGGGAGCCCCATGCAGAACAAATAATTCATTCACATGCACCGGGCCACCCACATGGATGGGGACGTTATGTGCATCGATATCAAATTTGATGCCCAGCTCTTCAAATATTGCTTGGGCGCTTAAACCATCAAATATGCGATTGATGACAATACCGAAGGCGCCATCCAAGGTATGCTCTGAAATACAGGTAACAGAGTGCTCAAAATTTGGGTCTGATAAGCTGGGCATCGCCATGAGAAAATGCCCTTTCAATGATGAGTAATAATCTAAGTCCATATAATCGCTAACTATTATAAGTAAGTGGTTCCGCATAATACGGAATATAGACTTAGAATAGTCAAAAAACGCCCCTATGTAAACCCCATCGATGCAAAAGTCTTTAGGGCTTCAGAGCCAAGGCAACCAAAGGCGAAGCCGTAGTAAACTACTGCGAGTCCTTTTCACCTTCACGCATCCAGTCTATTGCGACCTTCGACATTTATGTTGCGCAAATCATACAGACCCCCATTTTTAAATTCACCAGCGCTGTCCAGCCCCACTATCAATTCAGCTACCTGCCGAGGTGTCGACAGATCTCCCTGGGTGTTGGCTTTAACAAAATCCGGTTGGGCTGGAAAGATGGCTGGATCACAACCCCTGATTTTCCGTTGCATCGCAGTCTCCACTTTTCCCGGAGACACCGAGCAAATAGAGACCGGAGAGTCTGATCTCTCCTGCTCTTTTGCCACACACAACGTCAACATATCCAAAGCAGCTTTGGAAGCGCAATACATGGCCCAGCCGGCGTAGGGATGTCTTGCGGCGCCTGAAGATATGTTGATAATGCGCCGCCGGGCCTGATAATAACGCGTCAAACCGATAAAAGCGGAGATCAAAATGGCAGGCGCTGCTTGGTTCACCATCAAATTGTTCAGGATATGTATATCCGTTGCTGCTTCCAAAGGCCCTATGGGATCAAGCACACCGGCGTTGTTGATGAGAACCAATTCGTCAAAGCGGTCCATGGCAACGGTCTGAAACAATTGTTCCATTTTCGAACGGATACCAGCATTTATACTTAAATCACATTGGATGTTGCACCAAAACGTCTCCTTTTTATCAGGTCCGCTGGATAGAGAAAGCAGCTGATGCTTTGAAGCAACAACCGTCTCGGCAATAGCCAGCCCAATCCCGCGCGATACACCGGTAACAATATATGCCCTCATGAGTCTGCCTCTCCTATATTGCTAATCCCTCGATTCAAGAGAAAATATAAACATAATGCTTGACAGTGCAAAAGACGATTGATAAAGGACAATAAATTTAATCAGGCCAAAGAAAAAATGAAAAATATTGTCGTCCTAAATTTGCTTAACCTTATTATTCTTGTCGTCGGCGTCATTAACGACACCGGGCTCAGGGGGCGATAATGGTCTAAAGCAATATCCCCGGTAAATAAACAATCCGTTATCAGCCCCAAAATCAGGTTGATAACGGTTTTTTTTTGGAGGAGCAAACATCCGATGAAAAGCGACAAAGTTAAAACAGGCATTGAACGTGCACCCCACCGTGCTCTACTTAAATCTTGCGGCTACACCCAGGATGAAATCAGCCGTCCATTGATTGGAATTGCCAATTCCGCCAACACGGTCATACCAGGGCATGTACACCTGAACACCCTTTCCGAGGCAGTTAAAGCCGGCATCTACATGGCAGGGGGTACACCCGTGGAGTTCGGCGTCATAGGTGTTTGCGACGGTATTGCCATGAATCATGAAGGGATGAAATACTCTTTGGGAAGTCGGGAGTTGATTGCCGATTCTGTGGAAATCATGGCGACGGCCCATGGATTGGACGCCATGGTGATGATCCCCAATTGTGACAAGATCGTCCCGGGCATGCTGATGGCCGCCGCCCGCATCGATCTGCCGACCATCTTTATCAGTGGCGGCCCCATGCTGGCCGGCGAACGCAAAAAAGGGTCCGGTACACAACGCCTTGACCTGATTACGGTGTTCGAAGCCGTCGGTGCTGTCAAATCCGGTAAAATGACGGAGGAGGAACTGACGGAAATAGAGAATGAGGCCTGCCCCACCTGTGGTTCCTGCGCTGGGATGTTTACGGCCAACTCCATGAACTGTCTCACCGAAGCCATTGGCCTGGGGCTGCCGGGCAACGGTACGATTCCGGCCGTGATGTCAGCCCGTACACGTTTAGCAAAAGTGGCTGGCATGAAGATCATGGAACTCATCGACAAAGATATCACCCCCAGTAAAATATTAACGCGAAAAGCGTTTGAGAACGCCCTAGCCGTTGACATGGCCCTGGGTTGTTCCACCAATACCGTATTGCATATGGCCGCCATCGCCGGTGAAGCCGGCATAGATTTCGATCTGGATCTGATCAATCAGACCAGCAAGGTGACGCCCCACCTCTGCTCCATGAGCCCCGGCGGACACCACCATATTCAGGACCTCAACCAGGCCGGTGGTATTCAAGGTGTCCTTAAGGTCCTCTCCGAGGCCGGCCGAATTCACACGGACTGCGTCACTGTCACCGGACGAGATGTGGCCGAGAACCTTAAAGCCGCACATGTGTCAGATAATGATGTGATCCGCCCTATGGACCAAGCTTACCATGCCCAGGGTGGCTTGGCGGTGCTTTTCGGAAACCTGGCCCCGGATGGATGTGTGGTGAAACAATCGGCCGTTCGCGATGAAATGTTGCGGCATGAGGGCCCGGCGAGGGTATTCGATAGCGAGGAGTCCGCCTCAGGTGCCATAATGGATGGAAAAATCAATAAAGGTGATGTGATCGTCGTTCGATACGAAGGCCCCAAAGGCGGCCCGGGTATGCGGGAGATGCTGACGCCGACCTCTACGATTGCCGGTATGGGACTGGATGCCCATGTCGCTTTGATCACAGACGGCCGGTTTTCCGGAGGTACCCGAGGGGCAGCCATCGGCCACGTATCTCCCGAGGCCATGGAGGGCGGCCCCATCGGGCTGGTACATGAGGGCGACACCATCGCCATCGACATTCCCGCCAAAACCATTACCTTGAATGTCGATGAAGCCGAGATGGCCTCCCGCAAGGAAAACTGGACGGCCCCGGCACCGAAAATCACCAAAGGCTACATGGCCCGATACGCCAAAGCGGTCTCGTCCGCAAATACAGGCGCGGTGGTAAAATAATTTTGAACCCTACATTGAGGAGCAATAGGATCATGAAAATGACCGGCGCACAAATTATGCTGACCATGCTGAAACAAGAAGGCGTGGATACCATCTTCGGCTTTCCCGGTGGAGTGGTGCTGGACATCTACGATGAGATATTTAAAACCGATATCCGCCATGTTTTGGTGCGCCATGAACAAGGCGCAGTACATGCTGCCGACGGATATGCGCGGGCATCCGGCAAAGTGGGTGTCTGCCTGGTCACCTCAGGACCGGGAGCGACCAACACGGTTACGGGTGTGGCCACGGCGTATATGGATTCCATACCCATGGTGGTGTTCACCGGCCAGGTTCCCACCCAATTGATCGGCAATGACGCCTTCCAGGAAGTGGACATCGTCGGCATTACCCGGCCCTGCACCAAACACAACTACCTGGTCAAAAACACCAAGGATCTGGCCCGCACCATTCGGGAAGCTTTCCACATTGCCCGTTCAGGACGCCCCGGCCCCGTGCTGATTGATATTCCCAAAGACGTGGCCAATGGTGTCGTCGAATTTGATCCTGAAACAAACGGCCATAAAATTCAGATTCGCTCCTACAACCCCACTTATGAGCCCAACATGCGGCAGCTTAAAAAGGTGGTGGAGATGATCCGCAATGCCAAGAAGCCCGTGATATTTGGTGGCGGCGGCATCATTCTTTCGGGAGCGGCCCAGGAGTTCACCGAACTGGCCACCCGCACCCAGATTCCCGTTACCGCATCCCTGATGGGACTGGGTGGATTCCCGGGTACCGACCCGCTTTGGCTGGGCATGCCCGGCATGCATGGTACCTATCGCGCCAATAAGTCCTTGGGTGATTGCGACCTGCTCATCGGCGTCGGCGTGCGGTTCGACGACCGTGTCACCGGAAAAACGGATACCTTTTGTGCCAATGCCAAGATCGTCCACATCGACATCGATCCCACTTCGATCCGTAAGAATGTCGACGTGGCCGTGCCGGTGGTCGGCGATTGCCGGCTAAGCCTAAAAGCGTTGAACGAGATGTTGGAGACCTCGGATATTGGCGATGTGGTCACACTGCGAAAGCCATGGATAGATCAAATTACCCAATGGAAGGACACCCAGCCCCTGGCCTACGAACAGAATGACGAGAAGATCAAACCGCAGTTCGTAGTGGAGAAACTCTTCGAACTGTCCAAAGGCAAAGCGATCATCACCACAGAGGTTGGACAGAATCAAATGTGGGCCGCCCAGTACTACTATTTTGATCAGCCCAACCATTTTATCAGTTCCGGTGGTCTGGGCACCATGGGATTCGGTCTGCCGGCTGCCATCGGCGCCCAAATGGCATTCCCTGACAAACTGGTGGTTGACATCGCCGGTGACGGCAGCATCCAAATGAATATCCAGGAGATGGCCACGGCAGTACAGCACTGCCTGCCCGTTAAAGTTGCCATACTCAACAACGGATACTTGGGTATGGTGCGTCAATGGCAACAATTGTTTTATGAACGACGCTACTCGTGCACAACCATGGAGTGTTCACCCGATTTTGCCAAACTGGCTGAAGCCTTTGGCGCTGTCGGATTACGGGCCACCAAGCCTTCTGAAGTTGTTCCGGTGCTTCGTGAAGCCATTTCAATTCCGCAACCCGTCATCATGGATTTTGTGGTTGAAAAGGAAGAAAACGTCTGGCCCATGGTACCGGCCGGGAAAAATATCACTGAAATGTTGCTGGCCTAAGCTGACCTAATGAGTTTGAGCAGACGCTATCATTGATTTTAAACACACAGGGATTCTTTAAAAATGAACAATAGCAAAAAACATATCCTGACCTTACTGGTAGACAACGAGCCGGGGGTGCTCTCCCGAGTGTCCGGATTGTTCAGCGGACGCGGCTTTAACATCGAGAGCCTCTGCGTGGCACCGACCATGGACGCGGCTGTATCACGCATCACCGTGACCACCAAAGCCAATCCGCCGTTAATTGAGCAAATTGAAAAACAGATCAATAAGTTGATCAATGTCCTCAAGGTTCGCGACCTGAGTGTTGAACAGGCTGTAAAACGCGAAATGGCACTGATACGGGTAAAGGCTTCCCCTAAGACACGCGCGGAAGTGCTTCGAATTGTCGACATATTCCGTTGCAAGGTTGTGGATGTCGGCGCAGAACAATACACCATCGAAGTCACCGGCGACCAAGGTAAGATAGAGGCCCTGCTGCGGCTGCTCAAACCTATTGGAATCAAGGAAATTGCGCGCACCGGTACGGTTGCATTATACCGCGACCCTAAATAGTTGCAGAAATGGGCATTGCCCGTTTAAAGAACCAGCGAACATCAAATATGCCGGTCACACGGCCAAATTTTACCTTAAGGAGAACTATAATGGCACAGATTGATTTTGGAGGCGTTGTTGAAGAAGTAATAACGGTGGAAGAGTTTACCTTGGAAAAGGCCCGCGAAGTACTGGCGGATGAAACCATCGTCGTACTGGGCTATGGCGTGCAGGGCCCCGCCCAAGCGCTCAATATGCGCGATAATGGTTTCAAGGTCATTGTGGGCCAACTGGAAGCGGATAAAGCGTGTTGGGACAGAGCCATTGCCGATGGATTCGTACCCGGTGAAACCCTTTTCCCAATTACCGAAGCTGCCAAACGCGGCACCATCATTCAATACCTGCTTTCCGATGCCGGTCAGATGGCAGCCTGGGATGAAGTAAAAGCATGCCTAAATCCCGGCGATGCGCTCTATTTTTCCCATGGATTTTCAATTGTTTACAAAGATCAGACCAAAGTGATCCCCCCCGAGAGTGTGGATGTCATTCTAGTGGCCCCCAAGGGTTCCGGTAGAAATGTTCGTCTTAACTTTCTAGATGGAAGTGGTATCAACTCCAGTTATGCCGTGTTCCAAGACGCCACAGGACGCGCCCATGAGCGCACCTTGGCAATCGGTATCGCCATCGGATCAGGTTATCTTTTCCCGACAACGTTTGAAAAAGAGGTCCATAGTGATCTTACCGGAGAACGGGGCGTCCTGATGGGTGCCCTTGCCGGCGTAATGGAAGCCCAATATAATTTGCTTCGTAAAAATGGCCACAGCCCCAGCGAAGCTTTCAACGAAACCGTTGAAGAGTTGACCCAAAGCCTTATTCGCCTGGTGGCTGAAAACGGCATGGATTGGATGTTCGCAAATTGTAGCACTACGGCCCAGCGCGGCGCCCTGGACTGGGCCCCCAAATTCCGCAAGGCTGTGGTCCCGGTTTTCGATCAACTTTACGAAAGCGTGGTTAACGGTACCGAAACCCGCATTACCTTGGAGCGCAACAGCGCCCCGGATTACCGTGAGGGTCTCGAAAAAGAACTGGCCGTGATTCACAATTCAGAGATGTGGCGTGCAGGAAAAGCCGTACGGGATCTGCGTCCTGAAAACCGCGGCAAAAAATAAGGCCTTACGAAATACGATCCCCGACAAGATCGGGGATCGCGTCACCATCATTTTTCCACAACCCTTAAACGGCGATAAAACCATGGATCCGATTCAGATATACGATACAACGCTGCGCGACGGCACCCAAGGTGAAAATATCAACTTCTCTTCCAAAGAGAAGGTTAAGATCGCCAAAAAGTTGGATGAACTTGGCATACACTATATTGAAGGGGGATGGCCCGGGTCCAACAACCGGGACGCACGCTTCTTTGAGCTGGCACAGCAAGAAAAGTTCAACCACTCCCGCATTACCGCTTTCGGCGCCACTCGCAAACCGGGTATCACGGCCGCTGATGATGCCAATCTTCAGGCGCTGATTGCCAGCAATACACCGGCTGTTGCGATCTTTGGAAAAAGCTGGCCTTTACATGTGGAAACCATCATGGGCAACACGCGCGAAGAGAATCTTGCGATGATTTTAGACAGCGTCACATTCTTGAAGTCCCATGACAGGGAAGTGATATACGACGCCGAACATTTTTTTGACGGATATAAAGACGATGCCACGTATGCATCCCAAACCCTGCAGGCGGCAGCTGAAGGCGGGGCGTCTTTTTTGGTACTTTGCGACACCAATGGCGGCACCCTTCCTTCGGAAATCCAGATGATTGTCACTGAACTCAAGCAATATCTGGACAGCCAGGGTTGCACGGTCCGATTGGGTATCCATTGCCACAACGATTGCGGTATGGCTGTGGCCAACTCCATTTCAGCCGTTCAAGCCGGTGCCACCATGGTGCAAGGCACTGTAAATGGATATGGCGAGCGCTGCGGAAACGCAGACATAACATCCATCATACCCATTTTGAGTTTAAAAATGAATCGGTCCAGCATTCCCAAAGAAAATCTAAACCAGATCAAAACATTTTCCCGATATGTCAGTGAAACCGCCAACATGATTCCACTGCATTCCAGACCTTTTGTGGGTAAAAGCGCATTTGCTCACAAAGGGGGAATCCATGTCAATGCCGTCATGAAAGAGCCCCGGGCCTACGAGCATATGGATCCCAAGTTGGTGGGCAACAGGCGCCGGGTTCTGGTCTCTGATATGTCCGGAAAGAGCAATGTGGTCTACAAGGCCAAAGAACTGGGTGTGGAAATCGGCAACAATGGCAAGGACTGCAAAGAGATCGTAGCTGAGATAAAATCGATGGAGGATCAAGGTTTCCAGTTTGACGTTGCCGACGGCTCCATGAAAATATTGTTGGAAAAATTCACAGAGCAGTTCAAACCCCACTTCGACCTGGATTCCTTTCGGATCAGTATCGAAAAAGACAAACAACTCGATTGTACATCCCATGCCATTATCAAAATTAATGTAGATGGTGTTGATGAGATTACAGCCGCTGAAGGACATGGGCCTGTAAGCGCCCTGGATAATGCCCTGAGAAAGGCCCTGGGCAGATTCTATCCGGCCATGGATGGCATGCGTCTGGTGGATTTCAAGGTACGGGTCATCGACGGCCGGGAAGGTACAGCGGCCCGGGTACGGGTTTTCATTGAATCCCGCGACAACGAGGAGACCTGGACCACCATCGGAGTTTCAGAGGATATTATCGAAGCTAGCTGGCAGGCTTTGGCCGACAGTTTCCAATACAAACTGGCCAAAGAACAAGATAAGAAGAAAGGGAAATTTACCCCATGAAAAAGGCAGGATTTAACGCCGCAGGGTTATCCCCCCTGCGGTCCATACTCCCGGGATGCTGAAAAACGGTGTTTTCAATCTTCATCGGTTTATCAAATGGCCGAACACATTGAGATACCGATATTGAATAGTTGCCACTGCCATGGGAGATCATCCATCACCGATTCATCTTTTCCTTTGTGCGATGATCCGTAATTTTCCATAAAAATGCGGTAAGGTCACAACATTTACAGCCGCAATGAAAAAGGACAACATAAAATGAGCCATAACGATAAGGTTAAACTCTTCGATACCACCCTGCGGGACGGAGAACAATCCCCTGGCGCCAGTATGAATAGCGCTGAGAAACTCCGCCTGGCCTTACAATTGGAAAAGCTGGGCGTCGATATTATCGAAGCCGGTTTTCCCGCCGCTTCTGAAGGCGACTTTGACGCTGTATCCAAAATCTCTGCAAAATTAAAGAACACGGAGATCGCCGGATTGGCGCGGGCCAATAAAGACGATATCGATGCCGCCTGGGGCGCTATTAAAAAGGCTGCCAAACCACGTATTCACACCTTCATCGCCACCTCCGACATTCACTTGGAATACAAGCTGCGCATGAGCCGGGACGAGGTGGTCAAAAGCACCATCGAAGCCGTTCGATATGCGAAATCGTTTACCGACAACGTAGAATTCTCCGCCGAAGACGGTTCCCGCTCCGATCGGGACTTTCTGTGCAAAGTATTCGGAGCCGCCATCGAGGCTGGCGCCACCACCGTTAACCTACCGGACACAGTGGGCTATGCCATCCCAGATGAATTTGCCGATCTGGTAAAATATCTCTTTCAAAACACGCCCAATATTGGCAAAGCGGTATTGAGTGTCCATTGCCATAACGATCTGGGCCTGGCCACAGCAAACACACTGGCGGCTTTGGGCGCCGGCGCCCGTCAAGCTGAAGTCACCATCAACGGGATCGGCGAACGGGCCGGCAACACCTCCCTGGAAGAAGTGGTGATGGCACTGCGCACCCGCAATAATTCTTTGCCGCTGCAATCCAATATCAATTCGGAGCAGATCTACGCAACCAGCAAATTGGTCAGTATGATTACCGGAATTTTAGTTCAACCCAACAAAGCCATTGTCGGCGCCAACGCCTTTGCCCACGAAGCCGGTATTCATCAGGATGGTATGCTGAAAAATCCCATGACATACGAGATCATGCGGCCCGAGGATATCGGCCTGAGCACCAACAAACTGGTATTGGGAAAACACTCTGGTCGCCACGCCCTCAGAGAACGCGTCAAAGAGATCGGATATGAGCTCTCCGATGAAGAGTTGAAAATCGTTTTTAAAAAATTCAAGGAGTTGGCCGACAAAAAGAAACACGTCATGGATGAGGATCTGGAAGCCATCGTAAATGAAGGCGTGCTGCGCACACCGGATGTCTTTGTTCTCGAGTACCTGCATGTCTCCGCCGGTTCGACAGTGATGCCCATGGCCAGTGTACAGATCGCCATCAATGGCCGGTCAGTCAAGGATGCCGGTTACGGCAACGGCCCCATCGATGCCTGCTACAACACCATCGCCAAACTGACCGGCAGTCAATCCGAGTTGCTGCGGTTTACCATCAGTGCGATCACCGGGGGGACTGATGCCCAAGGCGAGGTCACGGTACGCCTCAAGGAGAACGGCTTGATGGCGTTAGGTCGCGGAACGGATCCGGATATTATGACCGCCAGTGCACTGGCTTTTATTAATGGTCTTAACCGGCTGGAGTATTTGAAGAAACATCCGATTGATCACGAAAAGTACTAACCGACAATTATCTGACACCACAAGGACGGTTGACCTGCTACCAACCGTCCTTGTCTCTTTTTCGGCTTTGGCACCGCTCTGCCCTTCCAATTCCGGCCACATTAAATCAATCCATTGCGGCGCAATATTTGCATCCTGTATGGGTATGGTCACCGGTTCTCCAATACCCCTTAGGATTGTTTGAATCGGCAGGAGACAACGAATAAGAGAAAAGCGGGCCATATGACCGTGCAGGCATGTCTTTATATATTGGGACTTGAAACCATAGAGGATCACGATCAGATTCATCG
>CAJIBC010000130.1_pt1 | contig 27926 bp, 26 predicted proteins | sample 9199231 | NCBI WGS metagenome assembly CAJIBC01 (sample SAMEA7708282, study PRJEB35096) | sediment metagenome | biome: marine neritic benthic zone biome [ENVO:01000025]; feature: sediment [ENVO:00002007]; material: shallow marine sediment [ENVO:03000034] sea grass bed [ENVO_01000059] ...
AAATGTCAAAATCTCATCAAACTTGGCATATCGCTGGGGGTTAATTCCCGGGGCGGGGTGATGTCAAGCACGCGCAAAGCCATGGAATCCGGCGCCACACGGGAAGAGATCGTGCATGCGGTGATGTTGGGAATGACCACCTCCGGTTTTCCCAATACCATCGCCGCCCTTGGCTGGGTGGAAGAGGTCGTATCGAAAAAATAGGGTTTACCCCCAATCATTGCAAAAGCCTTTAAGGTTTACCCTAAAGCCCTATAATGGCCTCGATCTGGTGAAGACTATCAATGTGGGTATCCGCCAAAAGGCTTGGGTTGCCATAGGCGATGAAAGGAACTGCTGCTGCATGGGAAGCCTGGGCATCCAGCAAGGAATCCCCGATATAAACCATCTGGTCCGGATCGATGCCGAAGTATGCCAAAATGGCGGTCAGCTGCTCGGGGTCGGGTTTGGGCAGCCGTACATCCGAAGCGGTCATGACAATGTCGAATTGCCCCTCCAGGCCGTGTTCAGAGAGCACCCCATCCATTGTGTCGGTCCGGTTGGTGGCAATGGCGGTTCCATAGCCCGGCAATAGTCTCTTCAGCAAAGCTTTAAGTGAGGGCTCGATCACCATGCGGCGAATAAATGTGTGCGGGTCCATTTGCTGACGATACTGACGCGCAGATGACAACAGGTCCTGATCTTGGATCAGGTGGGCCAAGGTCTCGTCAACGGTGTGCATGTGCGCGTAGGCAAACTGCTCTGCCGTCATCACCGGTAGACCAACATGCTCCAGCACCTGGTTGTAATAGGTGCGGTTGGCCAGGGAGGAATCAAACATCACACCGTCGCAATCAAAGGCCACCACCTTAATCGATCGGCTGTCGATCATTTTTTCTTTTTCTTCCCGGGAGCGGGCAGGGCTTTAATTCGTCCAAAAACAGGAACCCGCAGTTCGGGTTTTTGCTTGCTATCGGTTTTGATCAGGATGGTGTCTCGATAGTTTCCAGGCTCTTTTTTGTTATTTTGGACCAACAGCTGATACCCTTTTTTACCGGAAGCCGTGGCCAGCGGTTTAATTTGGTATTGTAAGAATTTGTCCTGCTGGGCTTTGACTTCTTTGATGGTGAAATGGTGCCCGTCCACGGGGAGAATTTGGACTGTTCGGCTAAGGGGTTGGCCCACCTTCCCGAAAAGCCTGACAGACCTTGGCGCTACGGTCACATAGCCTTTGACTTTTCCGGTCACTCTTAATTTGATTTGGGGGTTGGCAGGATCATTGGTAAATACGGTAAATCCTTTTTTAAGGGTACTGCCGCCACGGTTCCTGGTATTAACCACCACGCTGATTTTGTCCCTGCGGCCCGCAGAGATGCGCCCCGGATTCGAGGCCACCGAACACCCTCAATCCGGACGGATATTTTTTATCACCAGCGGGGCGTCGCCCTGGTTTTCGACGACAAAGTCGTATTTGATTTCCGTGCCTTCGGAGACCTCTCCAAAGTTATGCTGTTTTTTAGGAAAAACCGCTTTGGGTGCAATTTGAGCAGCGGATTGATCTTTTGCCGATAAACGCGTCTCTCCCGATGGCTCGGGTTGTGCGGCAAAGATAAGGCCGACTGTCAGAACCATCCACAACGTCAGGTGAATGGCGATTGTTCCGAAACGTGACATTTAATCTCCTAGAGTGCTTGGTTATCATCAAACCGGGTGATGAACACCCGGTAGCCACCATCGCGTCCATATACTGACGAGCTTTTGCCTTTAAGATCAGGCTAATGTCCGGTATTCCAAGTCGCCGTTAGCAATGGCGGAAGCTTAAATGAGTACGCAATCGCATACCCAAAAATTATGAATATAGATCCGGCACAAACCTAAGTCAAGCAGGGACCGTATCTTCCAGCAAATCTCGGTGGACTTGTTATAAGCGGCCAAAGAGGCTGGTATTGATATCTAAGGTCAAAATCAATACAGGGTTAGAGCCTTTTCGATGATTTGTTTGTTGATTTAAAGGCAAAACAGGGAGAGATGATCTGCGTTAGGCACTAGCGCTGGCGGGTCCCGGTTTTGAGCGACGAGTGCAATGGTATTGGTTTGATGGACACAAAAATGGCTTTGCGAAATTATTTCTTATGATTGTTTGGGCTTGAAGGTTTGTAAAACATTCGTGGACAAGGCCATGACGCTGTATTTCCAACCATATGGATGTCGCCAACTATCTACATCTTATGCTGGTCCTTGTGCAGTGCACAGAGGCATTCTTACCTCGCCTTCAAAAGCGCCGCCCCTTTCTACGAACCATTTCAGTCAGGCTTTGTTGGCTCTTAAGGCCCAACCCCAACTTTTCAAGCTCGCTGGAAAGTTGTGCCATGCTCCCGTTGCCACCGACGTATCCGTTAAGTCGCGCTACAGCGGTAGAATCCACAAAATCCTTATGGATCGGGTAGATGCGCTTAAGCTCCATGGCTAATTCGGATCGCCTGCCCAGTAGATATTTTTGATGGTAGTCTTCCGCACGGGTAAAGGAGTTCAGCGGCAATACTTCGGTGTGAACTGTGCGGCCCAATTTTTCTTCTATGGCCACTTTTGAATCTGAGGCCTGAACTCGCTGCTCTTCAGTATGATAGAAAACCGCATTCATGTATTGCCCGTCCCAAGTTCGCTGAGTCGGCCGGTGGCTTTCCCAAAATAGTGTCAACAACTCGGCGTAGGTAATGCGCTGGGGATCAAAATCTATCTGGACGGTTTCCGTGTGGTCGCCGATGTTGCCATAATCCGGATCTCTCGTCGTGCCGCCGCCGTAGCCCGCTCGGGTGCGAATCACGCCTTCAACGACCCCAAACTGGGAGTCGACACCCCAAAATCAGCCCAAACCAAAGGTGGCGGTTTCAAATTCTAAAGGGGCAGTCTTATCGATAGGTGGAATTTCTCTTATATATTCCAACGGATTCGGGACAATGTTCATTGGTTTCTCCTTTGATGCGTCGGTATGACCCACCGATGGGGATGTGGTTTGAGGACACCCGCACAACAATAGAGTGGTTGCCGTCAAACATAAAAATACGATTAAACAAATGCCCCGGCTCATCATTCGGTGTATCCCTTTTACAACTATTGTCCAATGACAAGAATGTTCCTTACCCGCCATATAATAATGACGATTTTCAGTAAAAACAGTAAAGTTTCTGTAAAGATATGAAATTGGGTCTGACCGGCTGTGCATCAGGCATTGCAGAATTGTTTTCCAAACCCCATTGTAATCGATTGAAGTGAGGCTGCTACCGAGCTTGTCATTTTACGACATGGGACATATTCTTAAGATATCCATTGAGGATGTGTTCGGGATCAATTTGGAAAATCTCAGCATAGGACCGCAGGAACTGTCTTAAATAAATTTGTGGAGGGAGTGCGTCAAATCGATCTTCTTCGATATGGATTAACATATCCCCACTTATTCTTGTCACTTCATAAATTTCTGATCGCTCAATTCCAAATGCATGTCTTAGCCGCTTCAAATCCTGGCCGGAGATTTCATCTTTCCCCAAGATGGAATCGACCATGGTCTTTATCTGCCCATCGGTCAATTTCATTCTAACCCAGGAATCCAGGCCATCCGCCTCTGATTTATTCAGCGCATGGGAAAGAGGGCCGAAATGCTTCCCAGACCGATCAACATCAGCGGCCATGTATGCCTGACTGGATTCGGCCAGCATGCGATTGTAGTGCGCTCTTTTTTTTTCATCCATCAAGGTATCGAAGGCGGTTTCGATGGATTTTAATATCCCGGATCTTTGTTGATCCGAAAAGAGAGTATAGGTAACCAAAGCATCATCATTGTAGATTGCCAAAGCATCATGGTATGCGCGTTTGATATCGTTAACGTCAGCATCCTCGGACACTTGCAATACTTCGTAAAATGTTCTGCTATCCAGATTTCTCATATATACGTCTCTTGTGAAGTGATATGGGGTCTTTGCGAGTCAGCTCCAGGGTAATTTTTTTTATGTCGGTACTAGTGGTGGTGTTGGGGTACAACTCAATAAACAGCTTCCTTTTATAAACGGCGTCATGGACGCGTTCATCGAAATCAACATGGCCGATATAGCGAAACGGTGAGTAGAAATGCCGATTGCATACCGTCTCCATTTTTGAGCCAAGATTGGGATCGGTGAATTTACGATGCTGGTTAACGATAATATTGAATTTATGGCGTGCCAACTTCTCTTTTATTAGCGTCAGATTTTCGGGGTCGTCCTCTTCCACAACTTTGAAAATATCACGGGCTGGCAGATCCCTGTTACCGTTTTGCATTATGGTTTTTTGGAGAGAATCGCTGTATTTTCCCGTTTTGAGGATTTGCTTTAATCTTCTCAAATAGACCGCTTTTATAAAGCGAAAGGTGTTCTCAATGGAGGTGGGTTCAGGGGTACAAATGACGACACCGCTATTGGACGTCAAAAAAAAATCGATGGTATTGAAATTGGTGCCGGCTCCCAGATCCAGAATGACAACGTCAAATGGCAGTTTCTTAATGGCATTTATTAATCTTGTCTTTTGGGCGTAATATAAATTGGCGATCTCCATCTGACACTGGCAAGAGCTGATAAGGCTGAGCCCCGCAATGTGGGTGGGAACGGCCACACGGTCAAGGGTGCCGGCTTTTTTTTCGACATAGGTGTTCAGTCCGTTGGAAGGCGTTTTAATACCCAGAAACGTGTGTAGGTTGGAGGCGCCCAGATCCAAATCCACCAAAACGACCCGGTTGCCACGCATGGCTAAGGAGGCACCTAAACTAGCGACCATGAAGCTTTTGCCGACACCACCTTTACCGCCACCGATTGAATATATCACCGGCATAATGATGTATTCCGTTTTGAAAAAGGACTAAACATCCATTTGACCTGCCACCAGCCCAACATAACATAGCAAGTTCATCACCGATAGGATGCCTAAACCTCCAGTTCGACCAGGGGCCGTTCTGAAATAACCCATTAATATAACAGTAATTTGTCTAATATTGGAATGATGATCAGCGATCATCGGTAATACGGATGGGAGGGGACCCTGCATGGTTATCGCTTTCAGCAATTAATCCAGAAGAAATATCATCAAGGCGCACTTGAGCCGCAAATCAGCTATTTGGTGTATTTTAAGATATTTTTTACATACCGTCTGTGTAAAGGTGTCGCACCCCTTCTGGGTAGTCTTTTAGCATGTGACTGATTGGATTTCAAGAGGGGGCTGCCAACCTAGTTCTACGGCATAAACATGAGCTCTCCAAAACAGTGTGGCAGATGGAAATTGAGATCATCCACAGGCGCCCAGGCCGCCCAATGGGGGTGTGAGGTTTCGTCTGCGCATTTATAAAAATTACCCCGCCAAATCATGCCGGGATTGACATCCAGGGGGCCAGTATATCTTTCTAATAGATTGAACGGAATATAAAACTCGAGATACCATGTAACAGCTTCCTGGACTTCCGGATTGGTCAATTTGGGCAGGGAGTGATAGATCCTTAGCTGTCGTACATCTTCCTTGCTGAAACGCGTACAACTTGTGAGCCCGTTCCCCATTCGTATGGGATCGACCACATAGGACGCCAACAAGGTCCCGCCGCAATTAAATTCAAAATTGAAATACCCTCCTTTGGCATTAGGATGGACGAAGAATTCCACACAACTGTCTTTATATACCGGGTCCTGATGCCGCCGATGAATGCATCGCACATATTGGTCGTTCACACGAAAAATACCGTATATTCCCTCCGGCCCATACACCATTTTGACCTGGGTTTTCGGACGGTGATCTGAACTCTCAGGGCGAAAATGTGATATCTCCACGATCTGAATTTCGTTCCAAACCGGGCCATCCCACGCACCTTCAAACTCTGGTCGCTGCCGTACTGGATATATGGAATAAGAGTTAACGGTCATCGCAACATCCTATTTTGGTGTTTCCAATACTTCTTTTAGCTTGGCAGTAATGGCTTTAAATGAAAATGGTTTCTGGAGAAAACCTTGGGCGCCGGCTTTTAGAATCTCCTTTACGCCTAAATCCAAAGAATACCCGCTGCAGATAATGACTTTCATCTGAGGACGTGCTTGCTTGATGATCGGGTAGAGGTCACCGCCTTCCATATCAGGTAATTTGATATCCAAAAGGGCCAAGTCAATGGTCTTATCATAGGACTTGGTGAGTTCGATGGCTTCTTTGGCGGTATTAGCCCCTATCACGTTGTGACCCAATTTCTCAATCAGGGATTGGATGGTCCCGAGTACTCTTTCTTCATCATCAATCACAAGAATAGTACGCTTATCACTCGCTGAATCCGTTTCAGCCACTTCAATAAACTTGGGTTTGACCTCCGCCGTTGGCAATAATATGCGCACAATGGTGCCCTTTCCAGGATCGGAATCCACATAGATAAACCCGCGGTGGTTCTTGATAATTCCATATACTGCGGACATACCAAGTCCACGGCCTTGGAATTTAGTCGTAAAGAAGGGATCGAATATTCTGTTTTTAGTCTCCAAATCCATGCCCTTGCCGTCATCCTCAATGGTTAGACAAACATATGATCCCGGTGTGAGGCCGGGATGGTCGCCGGTAAAATCCTTGAGGATCTCTTCATAACTGGTAACAATGCGAATCCGCCCACCCTGTTCGATGGCTTCCATCGCATTGTCGATGACGGCTGATAGAATCATCTGCAATTGATCGCTATCTGCATTAATATTCGGAAGATGGCCCATCAACTCGGTTTCGATTTGAATGTTCGGCGCAAGCCTCTGTTTCAATGCCGGTAAAACCGATTTAACGATTCCACTCAAATCAACCTCTTTGGGGCGCACGTCTCCTTCCCGGGCATACGCCAGTAACTGCTGGGTGAGATTCGACATGCGATAGATCGATTCGTTAGTGGCTTTGGCGAACTTTGCAACAGCACGATTTCCGGAATCGGTCATTTGAAGAAGTTCTATATTACCGGCCACCACCATCAATGCATTGTTGAATTCATGGGCAATGCCGCCGGAGAGCGTGGACAGCGCCTCGATCTTGCGGGCCTGTTGGAGCTCAAGTTCGAGCTTACGTTTAGCCTCATCGGTCTTTTTACGATGGGTGATGTTTCGCGTGACAACCACCACATGGGTCACCGTCTCATCCTTCGCCTTATAGGGATAATAGGTCACATCATAGTATTGCAGACCCACCGACGGCATTTCAAACCAAGTTTCATAATTCACTTCATGACCGCCAAAGCAACGGTCCAATTTCTCTTTTATTAGGGTCTCAAAAGCTTTACGCCCCCACATCCGGGAAAGTGTAATGCCGATGATATCTTCCAGTTCCATGTTGTGGGCCTGGCAGAAGGCTTTATTGGCAGCCTCATAAGTGTAGTCGCGGTTAATCAGGGTGTGCCAGTCCTTAGACGTATTAACCATAAATTCATATCGCCGCAGCATCTCTTTTGTGGCAGTGCGGGCAGCTAAATTAACCATAGATCACCATTGATTGAGTTCAGTTCATACAGTATTATATCCCAAAGTTTCAAACCGTTAGAGTTACAACGGACTCACCGACATTGAGCAATGAAAATAGAAGGAGACCATATATCCAAGATTGATCTGGGAGGGCGGGGGGAGCCATTCATCGCTTGCCGGTCAGAGCTTGTACCGGATACCCTGTATTATTCCCTATTACGCATGAGGAGTCGAGCATTTTTTGATCCATTTGCGTTGGGGATTGGTATTGTCCACTCAAGTATCATGGGCGACTATGGACTTTAAGATAGTTAATTTGGACTGCGTTATCGGTGGTCGCGGTATTACATACAGCTTCCCTCCCCCCTATAACCTTACCAAATTAAGTATCCTAAAGCCGATATGAATAGCACGCCGCAAAACCTGTGCATTTATGTATACAGATTTTCAATTCAGTGCCCACTGTGAACTGCGGGGGTTGACTGCGACATCTCTCTAACCCTTTAACCTGCTGTTTTCATAACAAGCATAGAACATATCAATTTGGCTCGCGAATTGCTTTACCAGAGGGGATAATCCGCCAATAGGCGTTCGAGGAGAACTTGTCTGATGAGGTGCCAATCTATAATTCAAGTGAAATTGTTGGGGGTGGTTGTAATTGCTATGATCATCACGGGTTGCAGCACCGGCTATCGGATCCACAGGGCCAATGGTGTTGAAACCCTCTATCATCTGGACCATGGCGGCGCAAAGCGCATCGTCTATGTGGTCCATGATGACGGCTCTTTGAAGATTCATGACGAAAATGATCCCCTCATCCAACAATTTTTCGAAGACCTTTCCAAAAATGAAGATATGGCGCTGTATGACGCAGACGCCATCAAGACAGAAAAATCAACCCAAGAAAAAGGGCTGGAAACTCAAAAGCTGATAAGAATCGGCCGTATCAAAGCCGCCAAAAAAAGAGGGGAAACCGACCCGATTTATGTGGCAGTGCATGATACCCAGTTAGGACCAGTGTTATCCCGAAGTATCGGCAGCGTGGATAAAACCCGAAACCGCATCTCGCAACTCGTGGCCGAAGAGATGAACACAGATCGGATTATCAGGATCGCCGGCAGTTCAGCAGATGTTGAGATAAAATTTAAAAGCTATTTTAAAGAGACAGCAGCATTGAACATCAAAACCCATAAACGGGTTCCGGTGAAGGCGTTCCATTTCGAAGCCCATGTTCAATCCAATTATCTTCCCGAGGACAGCCGGACCATTACGGGTCTGGGACATTGGATGGAATTTCGCCAGGTCATAAAAGCGACCGTATGTCGGGTTAATCGATATATCAAAGAGCGGATAGGATCCAATATCCCCAAAAACCGTGAACCGTTCATTTAATCTAATTCACAAAAGGTATGGCACCACCCACATGCCTGGTAGGCCCCATCTTGCCCACCTGCCGGGGCCCTATCCAGGGCAGCGCCGGCAGCACTCTCTATCCGCCACTCCCCTGGCGGAAGGGTTATCATGGCCATTATTTAGGGTTGCCGGAATCAAGAAATAGTTTTATTACAAGACATTACCTAAGAGGAAGCACGCTTGTCGGATAACGTGCGACCTGACACATGGACGGTTGATAAAAGGTGGTATTCCAGTGATTAAGAAATTCAGCACAATATCAACTATTGCCCTCTTTTTGCCCCTGCTAATTATATCGACACTTCATGCAGGTGATACGGCAATTGATGATATCTCATGGGGATTTTTATTAATCGGACTCTTTGGCGGCCTCTCCTTTTTCCTGTACGGTATGGAAAAAATGAGCGAAGGAATGAAAAAAACCGCCGGCAACCAGATGCGTAACATCTTGGCGGCACTCACCCGAAATCGGTTTATCGGTCTGTTTGTGGGCGCTTTCGTCACCATGGTGATCCAGTCCAGCAGTGCCACCACGGTAATGCTGGTTAGCTTTGTGCAGGCCGGGTTGATGCGTTTTACCCAGTCGCTGGGGGTCATTCTTGGGGCCGATATCGGAACCACCGTCACCGCACAACTTATCGCATTTAAGCTGACGGATTACGCTCTGCTCATGTGCGCCATCGGTTTTGCCTTGCGCATGCTCGGCAAGACCGAGAAAATTCGCAATTCAGGAGAGATCATCCTCGGATTCGGCATCCTGTTTTTCGGTATGAAACTGATGAGCGACGCCATGAAACCGCTGCGGAGCTATCCCGAATTTATCCAGATCTTAAAGGAGCTGGAAAATCCCATGTTGGGTATATTGGTCGGCACCGTCTTTACGGCCCTGGTGCAAAGCAGCAGTGCGTTCACGGGGCTTGTTATCGTACTGGCCCAACAAGGATTGATCGGTCTCGAGGCCGGCATACCCATGATTTTTGGGGCCAATATCGGCACTTGTGTGACCGCTGGTTTAGCCAGCATCGGAGCATCGCGGGATGCCAAACGGGTGGCCTTGGCCCACGTTATTTTTAAGGTGGCCGGAGTGCTGCTCTTTATCTTCTGGATCCCCTATTTTGCCGGCCTGATTCGATCGCTGACTGATCTTTCAGGATCCGGCACAGCCCGGCAAATTGCCAATGCCCACACCCTGTTCAATGTGGGATTGGGGCTCTTTTTCCTCCCCCTCACATCACTCTTTGCGCGCCTGATTGAAAAAATGCTTCCCCAAAAACCGATACCTAAGGAGATCGGGGAAGTCGCATGGCACCTGGATGAGAAAAAAATTGTCAGTCCATCCATCGCCATCGACCTCATTCGAACGGAAATATCGGTGACGGCCAAACTGGTGGGGCGTATGCTACGTGCCAGCATTATCCCTTTCATGTCCGACGAACGGCTCATCTTCAAAGAGGCTGAAGATGCCGATGAAGCCGACATGCTGGTTCGGGAAATACCGACCCGGGACGAGTTCTTTCCGGAACTTTCATTGGTAGAGGGCATCGAGATGCGGGAGAAGAAAGTTAATTTTTTACAGGAAAACATTAAAAACTATTTAATCAGCATCAGCCGGGAAGAGATCACCAACGACCAGTCCAATGAAATTTACGGCATGATCGCCATTGTCAAAGATTTGGAAAGCATCGGCGATTTGATCCACCGCAACATCCTGCCCATGATGGAAAAAAAGAGAGCCCTGGAGGTGGACTTTTCCGAAGAGGGCAAAGAGGAGCTCATGATCTATCATGCCAAAGCCTGCCGCCAGCTGCAGCGACTCAAAGAGGCCTTTGCCGAACGTGATCATAGCAAAGCCGCCAAGATAATGGCCAAGGAGCGCAAATACCTGGACTTGGAATTGCAGTACCGCCTCCGCCATCTGGAACGGCTGAAACACGCCCGCAAATCATCGGTCAAAACCCATGAGGTGCATGTAGAGCTACTGGATCAGATGAAACAGATCATTGTCTTCTGCGCCAACATCGCCAAGACATCCCTGGTCACTTCACAGATAGGCAGCAAGCGAATCAGCGTGTAAGCTGGCGGTACTTGATTCTTTTTGGCACGCTGGCGTCAGCGCCCAGACGTCGCTTACGGTCGGTTTCGTACTCACTCCAGTTGCCGTTGAAGAAAACCGCCTGGCTGTCCCCCTCAAATGCAAGCATATGGGTGGCAATACGATCCAGAAACCAGCGGTCATGGCTGATGACCACGGCACATCCAGCGAAGTTTTCCAGGGCCTCCTCCAAGGCGCGCAGCGTATTGACATCCAAATCGTTGGTGGGCTCATCCAACAGTATGACATTGGCCCCCTGTCTGAGCATTTTGGCCAAATGGACACGATTACGCTGGCCGCCGGAGAGGGTGCCCACTTTTTTCTGCTGTTCGCTTCCGGTAAAGTTGAAGCGCGCCACATAGGCCCTGGAGTTGACCAAACGACCGCCGAGCTCGATCTGCTCATTGCCGCCGGTGATCTCTTCCCAAATCGTTTTTTGCGGCGCCAGCTCACGACTCTGGTCCACATAGGCCAGCTGAACTGTCTCGCCTATGCGAAAGGTGCCGCTGTCCGGCCTTTCTTGCCCGCATATCATTTTAAAAAGGGTTGTTTTGCCGGCGCCGTTCGGCCCCACAATGCCGACAATACCGCCGGGGGGCAACTGAAAGCTCATCTCCTCTATCAGCAGCCGGTCGCCAAACGCCTTGGAAACCTTATCGGCATCAATCACCACATCCCCCAAGCGCTCTCCCGGTGGAATGAACAACTCAAGGTCCCGTTCACGCTCCTGGCGCTCCTGGGAAAGGAGCTGTTCGTAAGCATTAATGCGGGCTTGGCTTTTGGTGTGGCGGCCCTTCGGGGACATTCGAATCCACTCCAACTCTCTTTGAAGGGTCTTTTCACGTGCGCTCTCGGCTTTGTCCTGGTGTCGCAGGCGCTCTTTTTTCTGCTCCAACCAGGATGAGTAGTTGCCTTTCCAGGGGATGCCGCGGCCACGATCCAACTCCAAGATCCAGCCGGCAACATTGTCGAGAAAATAGCGATCATGGGTCACTGCGATAACCGTACCTTCATACTGCTGCAAGTGATGCTCCAACCAGGCAACGCTCTGCGCATCCAGGTGGTTGGTGGGCTCATCCAAAAGTAAAATATCAGGCTTTTTCAGCAACAATCGGCACAACGCCACCCTGCGGCGCTCACCACCGGAAATCACTTTAACGGAAGTTTCCGGCGGCGGACAGCGAAGGGCATCCATGGCCATTTCCAATCGGGCATCGAGGTCCCACGCATGTAGAGCGTCGAGTTTTTCCTGGACTTGGCCCTGGCGCTGAATCAATTGATCCATTTCATCATCATCCATGGGTTCAGCGAACTTGGCATTAATCTCTTCAAAGGTTTTGTGTAGATCCACAGCTTCCTGCACCCCCTCTTCCACCACCTGGCGCACGGTTCTATCCACATCGACCAGTGGCTCTTGCTCCAAGTACCCCACGCCATAGCCTTCGGAAAGAATGGTCTCCCCGTTGAACTGGGTATCAACACCTGCCAAAATTTTAAGAAGGGAGGATTTCCCGGAGCCATTGAGCCCCAGTACCCCGATCTTGGCGCCGTAGAAATAGGATAGGGAAATATCCTTCAACACCGGTTTTTTGTCGTAGAATTTGCTGACCTTGACCATGGAATAGATGATTTTATTGGGATCGTTGCTCACTGATATATTCTCCTAATCGTATTAGTATACGGGGTCAATACCATGGTCATCTCCATGGGACAATATGCAAGGGCCATGGGTAACAATTTAGAGCTTGCATAACTCAGAAGAACAGAATAATATTACTTTAGAATATTTCGTATACATATGCCTTTATTCCGTCCTACTATGGTCATGTTCAGGACGGATCCCTGATGCTTACCGACAGCCATTTATATCAATCTCAGAGGTCTCTAATGCGTAAAATTGCAGTGGCTATGGCCAAAGGCGGTGTTGGTAAAACCACCACGGCGGTCAATCTGGCCCATGAGTTGGCCCTACAAGGGCAACGCGTATTGCTGGTGGACTGTGACACCCAAGCCCAGGTATCAAAATTTCTGGGTGTCTCGCCACCCCATGGGATGTATGAATTTGTAACCGGCCGGGATAGCGCATGCAACCCCGTAGCCAAGAAGGATGCTGTATTTTGCGCCCGCCAAAACCTGTGGATACTCAATGGCGGCATCATGCTGGTGGAGCTAAAAAATTGGCTTGGAGAGCAACCCGCAGTCAGCAGACACGAATACCTGCGTAAAACCCTGGTTCCCAAAGGGGATAATCTCGATTTCATCATTTTCGACTGTGCCCCCGGCTGGGACGTATTGAGCGTCAATGTGCTCATGGCAACCGAAGAGGTATTGTGTCCCGTGGCCCTGCAAGGCCCTGCCCTGGAAGGTCTCAAGACTTTTTTCGGCTATCTGATATCGGCACAGAAACAAAATAAAATGTTGGCCCTCAAATACGTTCTGCCGACCATGTTTGACCGCCGCACGCGCCAGAGCGCCATGGTATATAAAAAGCTGAAACGGCTTTTTGCCAAACAGATCTGCGCCCCCATTCGGCACAACGTGCGTCTGAGTGAAGCAGCGACTGTGGGAAAAACCATTTTTGAGCATTCTCGAAGCGCCACCGGCGCCGAGGATTATCGAAAGCTAGCAAGGAGATTGATTGATGACGGCATCCGAGCAGAAAAAGTCCCCAGATTTTTTTGAAGAGCATGAGCTTGATCCGCTGGCCACAGCCACCGGCAACCGTAAGCAAAAACCTCCGGCGACCAAAAAAAAGGCCGGTTTTTACCTCACCCAAGCGCTGCTGGATCGTTTCAACCGTCGATTTCATCAGATGAAATTGGATGGCATGGCCATTGAGAACAAATCAGCCCTTGTGGAGATAGCCCTGGTCTATGCTTTGGACGATCTTGACAAGGGAGAATCGAGCGAGCTAGTTGCTGCCCTGGGGCATCCCTGACGTTTTATGAACCCCACAGCTGTATAATAAAAGATGGCAAAAAGGATAAAAACGTTATTAGCGAAGAAATAGACATCAGCCCACTTTTGGCACCTAACCAACGGTTCATTGAAGGAGCGGGTCTATATCTATGCCATCTTTACGGAATGGGGTTGAATTCCACACGGCGGTTTTGTTTGCGTCCATCAGGTGTATCATTGGTAGCGATAGGTCGAGTTTGGCCATACCCCGCCCACTGCAAGCGTTTCCGCTCAATGCCCCTTTTAATCAAATACTGCATAACCGATTTGGCGCGTTTTTGGGACAAACGTTTGTTTGCCGAGGCGGCCCCGCTGTTGTCGGTGTGCCCCTGAATTTCAATCCGCAGTGAAGGGTTATCCCGCAAAACCATCGCCACTTCATCCAATTGCGCATGAGCATCAGTCCCAATATCAGTCCTGCCGGGAGGAAATATCCCCATTAAAGCCCAGCATCCATTGGCCATCACATCTACCTTCATGGGCGTGCCCCCGCATTGATCGAGATCGTTTGGGACGCCATCCCCGTCAAGGTCGGTCCCATCGCCGGACTGGGAATCCGATCCCTTGGCTGGCGGTAAGTTGCCCATATTGATCCTGGCGATATCCGCAAGTTTCTTTCCGGAATACCCTTGAACATTGGTGCTGGCCGCAGTTTTATAAGATTTCAGGTCAATCACGGATTGGTAGAATTCCCGCGCCTTATCATAACGTTTGGTCTCATGGTAAATAACCCCTAGATTGAGTAGCGCATATGGATTTTTATCATTTAAAACCAATGCCTGGTTCAACAAATGCTCAGCCGTATAGTAATCACCGCCAGACATAGCGGTAAACCCATTTTCCACCAACTCTGCTTCTTGCTTCGAACTGGTTGTCGAGCATGCTGTCAAAAACAGTATTAAAATAATTCCAACCGGACCTAACCTCTTCATGTGTGGATCCTCTTTGTTGTTTTAAGTGAGACCATCACTCCTACAAAGGGTATCATCGGTTCCTATTATAATTACAGCAACCTCTATTTTAAATCCAAATTTTTGTCAACTAATTAGGGAGATAGAAGCCCCCCTATGCCGGATAGTGGCCGATGGACTGCATTGAAATATCCTGTTTCGGCATCGCTCACTTCTCTGCTATGTTGGGTCCGTAAACCCTATAGTTGCATAAAAAAGATGGCAAAAACGTATCATTTAGCGGCCAATGTTTTTAATCTCAAAGACTGCTTGAGATAATAGGTGAGCGTTTTTTGAACCTTGCCATAGATGGTGTCGACGGGAAAGTCGCCCTTTTCGTCAGGGCTTCCGGCAGGAATGCCGGTTAGAATCTCGATCCCCTCCTGAATGGTTTCCACGGGGTAAATTGCAAATTTTCCGTTTTCCACAGCCCTAACCACCTCCCGCTTGAGCATCAGATTTTTGGCATTGGACTTGGGAATCATCACGCCCTGTCGACCGGTGAGACCCTTCGTCTTACAGACTTCGTAAAACCCTTCGACTTTTTGATTGACACCGCCAATGGCCTGGACCCGGCCTTTCTGGTTGACTGAACCGGTTACCGCAATGCCCTGCCGAATACCAACGCCGGATAGACTTGATAAGATGGCATACAACTCGGTGGAGGACGCACTATCCCCATCCACACCGGAGTAGCTTTGCTCGAAGGTAATGCTGATGGACAAACTTAAAGGATACTTCCCGGCAAATGTTCGACCTAGATAACCGGAGAGAATCATGACCCCCTTATCGTGTGTGCGGCCGCTCATCTCGGCTTCCCGTTCGATATTGACGATCCCATGCTTGCCCATAAAGGTTTCAGCCGTAATGCGGGAGGGTCGGCCGAAAGAGATCTCACCCATCTGATAGACTGCCAGCGCATTCACCTGCCCGACTTCGGCACCCGCCACATCGATCATAATGGTATCATCGCAATAAGAGGCATGAATTTTTTCTTCATAAAGGTTGTAACGAAAACGATATTCATTCAGGGCTTTGACCACATGGGCCTCCGAAACCACCTGGGCGTCATCCTGGCGGGACCAATAATCGGCTTCCTGAAGGATACCCACGATGGGACCGAACCGCAAAGAGAGCTTGGACTGGTCAGATACCGTTTTGGCGCCAAATTCCACAACAGCCGCCACAGCATCCGGTGTAAACGGATATAAACCATTCTCCCGGCATACCCTGGTGATGAACTTGGCGTAGAGCTGAACCGATCTTTCGGTCAATTCCGTCTCGTAATCGAAATCTGAACGCACCTTAAAGATTTTATTAAATTTGGCATCATGGTTTTGAAGCAGTTCAAAGGTTTGGTAATTACCCACCAATATGACTTTAACATCCAGCGCAATGGGCTCCGGTCGAAGGCTGCCGGCCAGAGGGGTCGGCCCGTGCGGCGCGTCTTGAATATAGAGTTGTTTGTTCTGCAGCGACCGTTTCAAGGTTTCCCACACCTGGGCGTCCATTAATAGCGACGCAACTTCTACGATCAGATAACCGCCGTTGGCCTCAAGCAAAGATCCCGCCTGGACCATGCTAAAATCAGTGGTCGTGGCGCCCATGAAGGCCTTCTTATCAATATAACCAAAAAGGTTCTGGAACGAGGGGTTGGGTTCAAATACCACGGGTGCGCCTTCTACCTCTTTGCGGTCCACCAGCACATTGACCTTATAACGATCGAACAGGGATGCAGAACTATCCACAAAGGGTTTTTCGGCAGCCTCTTTTGGGCGGTTTTGCGGCGCGATAAAATTTTCCACCTCATCAATGATATCCTGTTGCACATCTTCGAGATAGGATTGGATCTGCCGACACTCGCTGTATTCCGAACGAATCAGATCCAGGCGTTGTTTGACAATGGAGAGGGCCGTATTCTGCATCAACTGCTGCACGCTTTTCTGGTGGGCCTGCCGGATCTTAACAATCTGTGAAAACACCTCTTCCGTCTCAGCCCCAATCTTTTCAAGGGCCTGGTTAATCGCATCCTGTTCCGCTTTTGGCAATTGGCCAAATTGTTCATGGGTCATGGGCTTACCATCTGCCAAAGGCAGCGGTCGAAGGCCCTCTTTGGTATTGGCCAGATGAATGTTGTGGGTTTTGGCAAGCGCCTCCAATTCTGATGTCAGGGCGTTTTCCTGGGCCTGAAGATGTTCGTTGAGTTGATTGACCTTTTCCTTAAATTCCTCGGCTGAAAACTCTTTCGGCAGCTTGATTTGAAGCCAACGAATCAACCGCGCCATGGATTTTGAAAATTGGGTGGCTTTCCCGGTGGGGAGACAAATGGCTTTGGGCCGAAACGCATCCTTAAAATTATTGACCATGCACCAGTCGTCCGGAGCATCTTGCTGTCTTGCATGCCTGGATACAATATCCTTTGCAATGGTACTTTTTCCGGTGCCTTCCAGGCCGGTTATAAAAATATTGTAGCCCGGTTGATGCATATTTAATCCCAGGTTGATGGCACTCACCGCCCGTTGCTGGCCGATAACCTCATCAAGGGGATCTATTTCGGCGGTATTGTTAAACTTAAAGACGGCCGGATCACAGATTCTTCTCAATTGGGATGGTGAAAGGGGTTTCGGTGCAGGCATCGACCAGTCTCCTTTGTATTAAAAGGTCCTGTTATGGTAAGTTTTAGCTTTTTTGGCCAGTGTCTAAACGGTATCAGTCATAACAAGCCTTGAAGTTGGGCGCAAGCATCTCTATAAACCCCATAGTTGAATAAAAAAATGGCAGAAACGATCCTTGAAATCGACAAGCCCATGTAAGGTTATGATGACACATTGCACAAATGGAATACGGATGAAAGGAGACTGAATTTGAACGCAGCAACAACCATCGCCAATGAAAACATCGCAATCCTGATACAAGCGGAGAAACTGATCACAGATTTGAGTGATACGCTATACACCAATAACGCTATCCCGCCGTATCAAAGCGGGGTCGGTAAACACATTCGCCATGTGTTGGATTTTTACAAGGCCTTTGCATCGGCAACAGAGGGAAAGATCGATTATGATGGCAGAGAGCGCAACGTTGCAGTGGAGCGCCATCGAAAACAAGCAATTGAAACAATAGGGCAAATCATCCAATACCTCGAAACGGTTCAGGATGAAGACCGCAGGGTGATGAGCAAAAATGATGACGGGGGACACCGCAAGCCCGACCATGCGTTCAGCAATTCAACCATCGGCCGGGAACTGCAATTTTTAGCAAGCCACAGCGTGCACCATTTCGCCATCATTACCATGATCCTTCTTCAACAAGGCTATACGCCGCCCAAAGAGTTCGGAGTGGCCGCCTCGACCTTGAACTATTGGCGGAAAACAGGCTATCCGGAGTCCCCATGAGGGCTTTACCAATGAATCCCCCATGAAACGATCTATGGCCATACCCACAAGTTTGGGCCCATTGACGAAACGCAAAAAATGGGTCATCGGATGGGTGTTTGCCTACGCCATCCTGCTTCTTATCTCCCACGCCGTTCGGCTGCGGCATCAGGATCCGTGGACGGCTCCCGATACATTGATGTCGGTATCATTGCCCGTTCTGCAAGCCCTGCACGGGGAACAAGAACCCGGGGTTGTCATACGCTATATTGATACGGCCCCCCATGCCGGCGCCGACACGCCGGTCATCTTGCTCGTCCATGGCAGCCCCATGAGCGGTACCGACGTCTTCCCCGAGCTTGCAGATCGGCTCAAAGGACTTGGGCGCATCCTGGCACCGGATCTGCCGGGATTCGGATATTCCACGCGAACGATAGATGATTATGGATTCGCATCCCATGCCGATTATATGATCGCGTATTTAAACCAGCTCCAAGTAAGGCAGGTTCATCTGGTGGCCTACAGCATGGGCGGCGGCGCAGCGATTTACATGGCAACTGCCGTACCGGACCGCATTGCTTCCTTAACATTGCTCTCGTCCGTCGGCGTCCAGGAACTGGAACTGTTGGGCGATTATCATCTGAACCATGCCCTGCATGGCCTGCAATTGGGCGCCTTGTGGGCTGTACAGGAGCTTACGCCGCATATGGGCTTTTTGGATCGTTTTTCGTTAAACACCCATTACGCCCGCAATTTTTTTGATTCCGACCAGCGACCATTAAGAAAACTGCTGCGGCAAATTACACAACCCACGTTAATTCTCCACGGCGAAAACGATCCATTTGTTCCATTGGCAGCGGCCCGCGAGCACTACCGTTTGGTCCCCCAAAGCGATCTTAAAACCCTTCCTGGAGGCCACCTGGTGGTTTTTCAACAAACCGCCGAAGTGGCCGCTATCATTGCGCGGCACATTGGCAGCGCATTGAACAGTGGGTCCCGCTCGCTGGCGCAAGCCGATCCATCCCGCCGGCAAGCGTCAATGGCCCTTTTCGGCCAAATCCGGATGCCACGGGTGGCCGGCCTGCAGCTCTTTATCTATGCCATACTTATCGCCCTGGCCACATTGATCAGTGAAGATCTGGCCTGCATCGGTGCCGGCATGATGGCGGCCAGGGGAATTATGGGATTTGTGCCGGCAACCTTGGCGGCCTTTGCCGGCATTGTAATCGGCGACCTGCTGCTCTTTGCCGCCGGTCGCTACATCGGCCGCCCCGCCATCACGCGTATCCCATTACGGTGGTTCATCAAGGCCGACCAGGTGGCCTCCGCTACCCAATGGTTTAGCGACAAAGGGCCCGGAATCATATTTGCCAGCCGCTTTTTACCGGGAAGCCGGCTGCCGGTCTATTTTTCGGCTGGGGTTTTGGGCGGGCATGTCGGGTCATTCCTTATTTACTTTTGCATCGCAGCTGCAATTTGGACGCCGGGTCTGGTGGGATTGGCCATGTGGACGGGTGAAAGCGTGCTGGCCTACTATGCCAGCTTTCATCAACATGCCCTTTGGGTGGCATTGGCCACCATGGTTTTATTATGGATCGCGATTCGGATGTGCATACCGCGATTGAGTTCACTCTATGGTTGTATGAAAAAGATGGCAAAAGGGATAAAAAGCCTTGCCAACAATAAATAAGCAGTATTCCAGTGACATGTCCAAGCCATATGCCAATGGTGAACTTTGACAAAACCCCATCAATGGTACCAGTGAAGGCAATAATCCATATCACAGTATGGCGCATCTGAACAATTCTTGCACCGGTTACGTAAGGCGCCCTTATCTTTTTCGTTCTTCTCTTCTTCCTTACTGGACTCTAAAAACGTCCTGAACACGTCATTCACCATATCACTCAACATAACCAGATCCCAGGTGAGAGGTTCCCATTGCATGCCGGTAAGCGATCAGCTTTATTTTTTAATTCGGGTAATAGCATCTGATTCCAGCGCGGCTCATCCATTTCAGCTTCCACAATTGTGCCATACCAACAAATTGGCCAAATTCAATCTCTTACCAGTTTATGGGGGCAGGATTCAATGAATTTATTAAAAATATGTGAGCGTTAATTCCGATCATTTTTGGCCTTAATCTTATGAATATATATTCATTTCCCATAAATAACACGCTAAAAAACGAATATTGAAGCGCCTGCGGCGACCTACCCAATCGATGCAAACGTCGAAGAGCTCCACAATGGTCCCCACCGCCAGTCCCCTAACTTGTCTTTACGACTTGAACGATACTATTAGGCTATGGTATAAATTAACCAGCTGAATGATCTGCCGTTCATCGCTCCCTATCAGCCCCCACGGCACGCGTCAACCTGAAGCAACGCTCCATTTCTCCAATCAGCGCCATTTCCGAACCCTGCGGTGCCCACACACCACCTTGGTGGTCAATCCTAATTAACGTGAGGAGGACCCTATGCTGCCTAAAATCCAGAAAATTCTCTACGCCACGGACTTATCAGATAATTCGCGCTTGGCTTTTGGCCATGCGACAAGTCTGGCAATGCAATACCAGGCCCAATTAATGGTGTTGCATGTTATTGAACCGGTGAACCCCAATACCTATATGCAGATCAGTGGTGCCATGGGAGAATCGGAATGGGTCAATCTGCAATTGGATTTTGAAAATAGCATGGTGGATGACCTTGGAAAGAAATTACGACAATTTTGTGAGGATATGCAGACCGACATCGAAGCGGTCAATATTAAAGCCGAGGACCTCCTCATTCGCAAGGGCATATCGGTGGATGTGATTCTCTCGACGGCTTCAGACAAGCATGCCGACATCATCGTCATGGGGACCCATGGGTATGGTATGGTCAAGGACGCCTTGATGGGGGGGACTGCCCGTCGAATTGTCCGCCGCAGCACAATACCGGTCTTGGTCGTTCCAAGCCAGGAAGAGGCATAATATTAAAGGATTATAGTGTCCATCCAGAAATGGTGGATTGCGGTTCAGACCAAGGCCGCAGTGTTTCGGCAACCGCAGGCGTAGCAGCGCTACGTCGAGGATTGCCGGAACGCGAGAACGCCGGTCTGGGCCGCAAGATGCCGTTTCTGGATGGGCACTAACTAATGGAATCTGCGAAACCACCGATATTGGATAAGAGCCTTATTTTCAACCCCGGATGGAGATGTACATCACCACTCCGGCAATTAAAAAGATGGTCACCATGGTCATAAATCTAAAAACATTTGAGCCTTTCCAGGAAATATGCAGCAAAATATCTCTTAATATCCCAAATGGGTACCACTGGCAATGGGATCGAGAGCGAAAAATGGCAGTGATTATCCTGGATGAAGAGGCAGCGGAAATCGTATTCTACCCGCTGTTCAAAGAATTCCGCAACCACTGGAACTTTGCCTCCATCAATGATGCGAATGAGGCAGTAAATGACTATATTCACTCAGAATACGGATTGATGCCGGGACAGGTTTTTTTCACTTCTCATATGGTGAACAACACAGTACTGGGTGTCGCCTGGTGGCCCTGGGGCAGTGATGAAAAGGTGTCGATGCGGGTGGGGCTCATACCGGTGGACATCCAATGCCCGGATGACTTTGCATTTCAATGCCTGAGCCAATGGCTGGATATCGCTAATGATTAAGAGTGATTAAGATGGCATAAAATAGACCCGATCCTATCATTAAATTCAAAACAAGGGGGTCACGGCGCCGGCCACACCCGCCAGGGTTGAAATGGGGAAAAACCGCTTGGGCACCGGAATAAATGGCATGTACATTAAAATAAAAAGGCCCAATGTAATGGCAAAGGCAATGATGGATGCTGCATTGGGTGAAGCCATCAAGAGAGCCGTCAGGCAACCCAACGCCCCCATGTGGACCGCCGCCGACGCCCATTGTGCGCCTGCGGCGCCCAGCCTGGCAGGAATGCTGTATATACCGGTTTGGCGGTCACTCTCGATGTCCATGATGGCATAGATAATGTCAGCGCCGCTGAGCCAGAAAAAAACGAATCCGGCAAACAAGACCACCTCTAAGGTAAATTTGGGGTGACCGGCCGCTGCCACATAAGCACCCAGCGGTGCCAAAGCCAAGCAGAGACCGATGCCGAAGTGGCATAGCCAGGTAAACCGCTTCAACAAGGAATACCCCATCAATGGAATGAGGGGCAGCGGCGACAGGTAGACACACCATCGGCCCAGTGCAATGCAGGCTCCTAGATATAGGGCCAAAGCAGCCAGCGCAATGGTGAAAGCCGTCAAAAGGTCCATCTTTCCAGTGGGGAGCTCTCTTCCTGCGGTACGGGGGTTAAGGGCGTCAATGTGACGGTCAAATATCCGATTAAAGGACATGCCGAAAATCCTCGCTCCCACCGCGGCCAACACAATCAGCAATAATACCGACAAGCGGGGCCACTTATCTTGTCCCCCCATCCATGCGCCGGTAAAGATCAATGGCAAACTAAACGCCGTATGTTCAACTTTGATATAATTTAAGATATTTTTAAACATGGCCTCGCTTCAATTGAATTTATTATCGATCCATACGGTTTTATGAAATTATGGCGGGGATGTGCAAGTGAGATTTTAACCTTAGGGTACATTCTTTAATCCCACCAATTCGAAACCAGCCTGCGCCATGCACAGTCCTGGCCACCGCCCGGCTGCAACCGCATCCATAAAGCACCCTTGACGCGTCACCGTGGGTGCTATATATTTTTGTTGCTAATGCAATAGCAACACAATGCCGATATAGGGATTAAGATGACAGATCACGAAAAAATGAAAAACCTGGGTTTCTCCCAATACGAGATCACCTGCTATCTGACGCTGGCTGCTCAGCACCCCATCAATGGCTCTCAGATCAGCAGGATTTCCGGCATGGCCCGCTCGCGGGTGTACGATGTGCTGCGCAACATGGTGCGCAAGGGTTTCGTCCTCGATGTGGGCGAAGGGCTCTATGTCCCCCTGCCGCCTGCGGAGTTGTACAAGCACCTGCAGCGTGAATTCGACCAAGGCTTAGACACCCTGAAAGAGAAGCTGAACGGTAATACCGCCGATATGTCCTATGAATTCATATGGATGCTACGTGGATATGAAAAGGTTATCACCAAAGCCAGGGAGATGATCGCTGCTGCTCGAAAGGAGATCTACGTGAGGCTGTTTCCGGCATCGGCCGACCGATTGCACACCGATCTGATCAAAGCCGAGCAAAGAGGTGTGGGGATCCGGTATATTGCCATGGGCAATCTACCCGCGACTGTTGAGATACAAGTAACACATCCCGGCACTGAGGATTTGATCAAAACCATCGGCGGCCGCTCGTTCGATATCATTACCGACAAGTCAGAGGCGTTGGTGGGCATTTTTGAAGAAGGCCGCGAAGACGCTTCGCCCATCAACTGGACCCGCAACCGTTGGTTTGTGATCGCCAACCGGGACAGCCTGCGGCACGATTTCTACCACTGTTTTCTCGATAAAATCGTCGAGCGGGGAGAGATGCTCAGTCAAAAAGAGCGACAGATATATGAGATCATCAAGGCCGACAATTAGACCGGCCCACAAGTGGGAGGTGCCATCATGTTCGACACCATCGTAAATCCACCGACATCAGGGTTTTCCAAGTTGGATGACCCATCCATCATCAACCTGGAACAGCGCTATGGCGCCCATCACTATGAGCGGCTCAACATGGTGGTCAGACAAGCCAAAGGGTGTTGGCTGACCGATCAACAGGGGCGCACCTATCTTGATTGTTTGGCCGCCTATTCCGCAGCCAACCCTGGGCATCACCACCCTAAAATCGTATCCGCAATGATCGAAGCCCTTCGTGGGAATTTCGGTTCCGTGATCTCCAACGTCGTCTTTACCGATCCATTGGCACTCTTTCTGGAAAAAGCCGCCAATTTGGCGCCCCAATTAGCACCGCGCTTCGGCCACCATGGCAATAAGGTACTTCCCAAAAACGGCGGCGTCGAATCCGTGGAGACCGCAATCAAAACCGCCAGGTACTATGGCTGGAAGGTCAAAGGCATCGAAGACGGCAAACAGGAGATCATTGTCTTCGACCGTAATTTTCATGGCCGCATGGTCACCGTGGTCTCTTTTTCTTCCACCGCAAAATACCGGCAGGGGTTCGGGCCGCTAACGCCTGGATTTATTTCTGTTCCCTTTGGCCGTCTGGAAACGGTTGAATCGGTGATATCTCCCAACACCTGTGGTATTCTGGTGGAACCCATGCAAGGCGAAGGTGGCATGAATGTCCCCCCACCCGGCTTCTTAAAAGGATTGCGTGACCTGGCAGACCGCCATGACCTGCTGTTGATGTTCGATGAGATTCAGGTCGGCCTCGGCCGCACCGGCAAAACCTTCTGCTTTGAGCATGAAGGTGTCATACCCGATGGGCTGGTGTTGGGAAAAGCACTCTCCGGCGGACTGGCGCCTCTATCCGCGTTTATCACCAATTCACAGATCATGGATCTGGTGTTCAAACCAGGATCGGACGGATCCACCTACGGCGGTTATCCCTTGGCCTGCGTGGCCGGTGTTGCCGCCCTGGAAGTACTTGGACAGGAAAAACTGGCCCAACGATCCGCCACCCAAGGGGCAAAGCTCAAAGCCCGCCTCAAAGAGATCGCATCTTGCTCACCCCATGTGAGAGAGGTTCGGGGCGAGGGTCTCTTCATCGGGATAGAAGTCAACCACGGCAATGCCATGACCTATTGCCGAAAGCTGCTCGATTTGGGCGTGCTGGCCAACGACAGCCACGGCCATACCATCCGCATCTCACCCCCCCTGATCATCAACGATGGGGAACTGGACTATATATGCGAACGGCTGGAAAAGGTTCTCACAGATATGGATTGAGGAACGGCGGTGGGGAAAGAAAATCAGACCTGCTTTTTTCGAGACAAGTCCTCGGCGATGGATTGAAAACGTTCGGACTCCCCATCGTTGCCCAATGCCGCGTATATGCGACTGATGTTTTGACAGTACTGTAATGCATTGGCAGGATCCTCCCGGGACAATTCAAGGTAGTACTCCAACACCTCGGTGGTATAGCTGCCCGTGACAAGGCTGAGATCGGCGTATTTTCGTTTAATCGCTGGGTCGATTCGGGTACCGCAGCCACCGCACTGGGTGATCAATGTCCTGTAGACATCACGGGCCTGGGTTGTTTGGCCTAACGCTTCATTGGCCCGGGCAAGCCCTACTGCCATGGGCTCGCTCCAACCGTAAGTTTCCAAAAGATCCTGAAAAAAGGATTTGGCTTCTTCGTAGCGAGCCGCCTGCAAAAGTGTTTCACCCCTGATCTGAAAGGCGGCCATTGACGAAGACAGATCCGGTGGGAGGGTATCCAGGAGCTGTATGGCTTTATCGAAGTTCTTATCCCCCCAATAGATCTCACAAAGCAATTCATAGGCCGGCAACAGGTCCGGTCGGTGTCGGACCAGCGCTTCCAGCAGGGGCTGAGCCTCCCTCCCCTGCCCCAGGTTCACGTATGCGGTGGCCAGTTCCAGGGGAACCAAACTTTGGGGGGATGGATTCTCTTGTGCAGCCCGCCTCAGATAATGGACGGCCTGGTCAAACTCGCCCCGATTCAACGCCAGGTATCCCTGTTCAAAAGTATGCCCATAGCTGCGGTATGCCTGTTGAACCTCATCCGGCAATGTGCCTAAGACAAGGCTGAAGTAGTCATCCATATCGTCTTGGATGGGGTCGGCTATCGGTTCATCCGGCAGGGGCTGGGTGACCTCATCGTAATATTGTATCACCGGCGTTTCTTGACCCCAGGTTTGCCGGATCTTTTCAGCCAGGTCCTCTTTTAAATCCGGATCGACCGTTAAGTCAACGGCCAAGGTAAACAGCTCGCGGGCATCTTCCATACAGCCTGCATCCATCAACGACAGGGCGTCTCGGCGATGGGCCATGGCCAGTGCTTCCTTGCTTTGATGCAATTTTTGTCGCAGGCGACTGGTCATGGCCGGATCGGCGGATGATCCTTTGGCCATTTTATCCAGCCCGGCTTCAAAGGCCAGTTTGGCTTCGCCCCAAACTTGATCACGCGCCAGGGCATCGCCTTTGTGTTCATAATCTGCTGGGGATTTCCCGGAAAAAATGTTGAACAGGCTCATTGCATCTCCAATTTCCTATGGAAGCAGTTCGGAATAATTTTTCATCTCATTGGAATATTCTACATCAAACAAGGAACTTGAGATGAGAAAATCGGCTGTGGCGCGGTTGCAGGCCAAGGCCACATTATAGAGCACCGACATGCGCAAAAGCGCCTTAATGTCAACATCATGGGGCTGGGCGGTCATTGGATCCCAAAAAAATATCAACATGTCCAATTCAAGATTGGCGATCATGGCGCCCAACTGCATATCACCGCCCAAAGGACCGCTTTTCAATCGGTGAACCTCAAGTTCGCTGTTATCGTTCAGCAATTTTCCGGTGGTACCGGTGCCGAACAAGGTGTGGCCGGCCAGTCTTTCGGTATTGGTCTGCACCCATTTGAGCAGATCTTGTTTTCTTAAATCATGCGCTACGAGAGCGATGCGTTTTTTTCTTTGCACAGGATGCCTCCTTATGCTTTTCGAGGGCTTTTAACTTTTTTATGCAACTATATAGTTTCTTTATGGCATATCAACTCCCAAATGGTCTTTCACATAGCTAACGCCCTGTGTGAGGGTGGCCGCTCCTATAACGAGATGATCGATTTTGGTTTGCATATTTTTCTCGTATTAATACAATGCATAGGTTCGCTTAACGCCATGCTCACCGGGTGCGCCTTTTTGCGCTCCGGCGCAGCAAATTGTTGGGCAGCCTCAACTTCCATAAATGGTTAATTGCCAAAATTGGATGCCGCAACAGCATCCTAGCCCCAGAGAATTTCATAACTTGGCTCATCTTCTTTTTATGCTCAACACTGAAGCAATTTGTCTTGCAGACACCACATGCAGGCTTAGGGCTATATGGACACTTGCTGATCAAGTAGATGGTTTCAGCCAATAGTTCACTGCAATCATCACATAAGACACCATTGATACCGTGCTTGCGGCGACAATATATTCCGACCATCTTTTCAATGGTTGATTTTTCGAGGTCTTTTTCTGTTTTCATATTTTTGATGCCCAACTATAGTTATTCACGGGATTTTCCGCCTTGCGCACGTTTTTGGGTCAAAGCATCCATTTGGCGTGCATATGCTCATAAGATTAAAATGTAGCCGATCCGTCATTAATATCATAAATATCTGATAAGTCAAACAATCTGCTACATATGGCATCATGTAATGTCATGTCGCTTTGCATAGTTATCGGGATTTCCTCCGAAATACACTAATTTACTTATTTTACTACCGTTGACCCCAAATTAGAAGCAGCTCACAACACTGTCACCCGATCTGTCACAACCGCCTGGTATAGATAGTGCCCATCCATTTTTGGATGGGCACTATTATGGTTGTGACAGGTTGGAACCCTACACACCAACCCTATGATTGTCCCTCATAGCGTTGCTCGATGATCAACGCCGGCCGCAGCAAAACAGTCACCACAAAAATCCCCAACGCCAGAATCCCCATTGTAACGCTGATTTCCACCCAACTGGGAGCGTAATCCACCACTTCCCCCATGGGAGAGGGCACCAATCCC
>CAJIBC010000446.1_pt1 | contig 27783 bp, 16 predicted proteins | sample 9199231 | NCBI WGS metagenome assembly CAJIBC01 (sample SAMEA7708282, study PRJEB35096) | sediment metagenome | biome: marine neritic benthic zone biome [ENVO:01000025]; feature: sediment [ENVO:00002007]; material: shallow marine sediment [ENVO:03000034] sea grass bed [ENVO_01000059] ...
CCGGCCACAACATTTCTTGAATTTTTTTCCGCTGCCACAAGGGCATGGATCGTTTCGCCCAATTTTTTTGGTGGCCCTGCGTTGGGGCTTCTTTTTGGCCGGCCCAGCTTCGCCGCCGGAAAAGACCAACTCCTGATCCTGGACCCGCTGCATCTCTTCAAGGCTTTGCGGCTCTGCCAATTGTACGCGGAATAAGATCCCAAGGGTCTCATCTTTAATGCGTTCAATGAGATCCTGGAACATCTCAAAGCCCTCTTTTTTGTAGACCAGAAGAGGGTTCTGCTGGGCATATCCACGCAGCCCGACACCCTCTTTCAAATGGTCCATGCTCAAGAGGTGATCCTTCCACAGGTTATCCACCGTTTGGAGCATCACCACCCGCTCAAGATGGCGAAGGGTCTCTTTTCCGATCATATTTTCGCGTTCGGCATACGCGGCCATGCACTGTTCATAGATCTCCTGGGCAAGGCCATCCTGGGTCAGTCCATCCAGGGTGTTCTGATCAAATGGCTTAAGCCGTGTATTGAATTGTTTGAACACCGCGTCGGAAAGCCCTTTATGATCCCAATCTTCAGGTAAAGTGCGCTCATCTGCGAACCCGGCGCCAATCTCATCTGATTTCTCCGTGATCATATCCTCTATGGTCTCATGAATATCCTCACCCATGAGCAGATCACGACGCTGCCGGTAGATCACCTCTCTTTGTTGATTCATCACGTCATCGTATTCCAAGAGGTGCTTGCGAATGTCAAAGTTATGGCCTTCAACTTTGGACTGGGCATTCTCTATGGCCCTGCTGATCAGACCATGCTCAATGGGTTCGCCCTCCTCCATGCCCAGTCGCCCCATGATATTGCTGATCCGCTCACCACCAAAAATTCTGAGCAGATCGTCATCCAAAGAGAGAAAAAAACGTGATGAACCGGGGTCCCCTTGACGGCCCGATCGACCGCGCAACTGATTGTCAATGCGCCGGCTCTCGTGCCGCTCGGTGCCCATGATATGGAGGCCCCCCAAATCAGTGACCCCCTCCCCTAATTTGATATCCGTGCCGCGGCCAGCCATGTTGGTGGATATGGTCACGGCACCTTTTTGCCCGGCCATGGCGATAATTTCAGCCTCAGCTTCATGGTTTTTGGCGTTCAGTACGGTATGCTTGACACCTCGTTTTTTCAAACTCCTGGATATCTGCTCGGAGACATCGATGGAGATGGTTCCCACCAGCACCGGTTGCCCTTTCTCATGCAATGCCTTGATCTCATCGATCACCGCTCCGTATTTTTCCTTTTTAGTCTTGAAGATGGCGTCCGCATAATCTTCCCGGACCATGGGCATATGCGTCGGGACAATACTGACATCCAAATCGTAAATCTTTTTGAACTCGGCAGCCTCGGTATCCGCCGTACCGGTCATTCCGGCCAGTTTGTCATACATGCGAAAGTAGTTCTGAAACGTAATGGTGGCCAGGGTCTGGTTCTCATTTTCAATCTTGACGTTCTCTTTTGCCTCCAACGCCTGGTGCAAACCATCACTGTACCGCCTGCCCGGCATCAGCCGTCCGGTAAATTCGTCAACGATGGTGACCTGGCCCTCTTTGACGATATAATCCACATCGCGTTTGAACAGGGTGTGGGCCTTGAGGGCCTGGTTCACATGGTGCAACAATTCAATGTTGCGCGGATCGTAAAGGTTTTCCGTCTTAAGCAGGTGCTCCACTGCGGCGACCCCGGATTCCGTCAGGGCCACGCTGCGGGCTTTTTCATCTTTGGTATAGTGTTCTTCGCTTTTTAGACGCGGAACGATGTTGTTGACCTCATAATACAAATGGGTGGATTTTTCAGCCGGTCCGGAGATAATCAGCGGAGTTCTGGCTTCATCCACAAGAATGCTATCCACCTCATCCACAATGGCGTAATGCAGATCCTTCTGGACCAGACTTTCAGCTTCGAATTTCATATTGTCCCGCAGATAGTCGAAACCGAATTCATTGTTGGTGCCATAGGCGATATCGGCCGCATATGCATCAAGCCGTTGCCTGTCGTCCAATCCATGCACAATATTGCCGACTTTGAGGCCCAGGAATTTGTAAATTTGCCCCATCCACTCGGAGTCGCGTTTTGCAAGGTAATCGTTCACCGTAACGATGTGAACCCCTCTTCCGGTGATGGCATTCAGGTATGCCGGCAACGTTGCTGCCAAGGTTTTACCTTCACCGGTCTTCATCTCCGCAATGCGGCCACGGTGTAAAAATATACCACCGATGAGTTGAACATCGAAATGGCGCATTTCCAGGACCCGCACCGATGCTTCCCGAACGGTGGCAAACGCTTCGGGCAGCAGATCATCCAGATCGGCACCTTGGTTCAGTTGTTCTTTGAATTTAACCGTTTGGGCGGAGAGTTGCTCGTCACCCATCGCCTGTATCCGGGGCTCCAACGCGTTGATGGATTCAACGATGGGTCTCAGCTGCTTCAGTTCGCGTTCATTTTTACTACCAAAAACACGGGTTAGGAGATTCCAAACCATAGGGTCAACGCTCCTTCAAGATAGCGTATTTACTTTTGTATGGAGACAACTTATTCTTTTAAATTCAGGCCAACTTAAAATATTTTCCCTGTAAGCTCAAGGCAATTCTAAAGTAACATTCAACTTTCTGTTTTAATTGATTTAATCTGTATTTATGAGGGTCCGCAACAGGTAGGCCGATGATGACACTTATTCAAGATGAGTCGATCCTGGTGGGGAAAGGACGGACCTGCTCCAAAAACATTTTGCTGTATTTAGCAACTATGGGGTTAATTCAGGATATATTTGGTTGGATTCATCGGAACGCCATTTAACCGTACCTCATAATGGAGATGGGGACCGGTGCTGCGGCCTGAATTTCCCATATGACCGATGACGGTGCCCCTGCGAACCTGCGCTCCCTTTTCACCGGTAATTTTATCAAGATGGGCATATCGCGTTACAATACCGTGGCCATGGTCGATAATCACCATGTTTCCAAACAGCCCTTTACGACCGGCAAATGATACAACGCCATCGGCTGATGCGACAATGGGAGACCCCTTGCGATTGGCAATATCCAAGCCCTTATGAAATTCTCGTTTGTTGGTAAACGGCGATCGACGGTAGCCGAATTTAGAGGTAATCCACCCTCCTTTGACGGGTCGGATGGCGGGGGTATGTGCCAGCAGGTTTCTCTGGGATTCCAGTCTAAACAGTAAGGACTCAAAATCTTCCTGCTGGTTGGCGCTTGCGGTGTTCAGCTGCCCCATCTGCCGATGCATATCCTTGATCAACCCCTGATGCCTTCGGGTTAACTCGATGGATGGATTTAAATCTTCCGGTGCAGAACCGCCGACTCCAAAAAGACCTCTGCCATTGTTGGTATTGTCAATGTTGGCGATGATACGAATGCTTTGTTTGAATTGGTCTAGTTGAACCAGTTTTTGTTTGAAGGTGTTAATCTCCCGGGCAAACTTTTGTATCTGCTCCCTTTGGTGAATCACCTCTTCGGTCTGCAGGGCAAGTTTACGCTCCAGCGATGCTTTTCCGTAGACTTTATGTCGCAGTCCGACATAGTCCACCAATCCATATCCCATGGCGCCGAGACTCAGAATCAGGCAGAGCCCAAAACCAATCACTTTTTTTCGGGAGAATTGATACTGCTGAATGGTTGTTCCGGTGCCACCTAGTAAAATAAAAGCGTATTTGTGTGCCATAGTCAATCCTGATAGTGAGCTCCACTGCAATCTGGAGGATTCATGTGATTATCATTTCTAATTCAGGTGGTTAGGTCGTTTGGGTAAGATTAACGGCGCCCAAGCTATCATATATGGGGTCCTCTGTCAACTAAGGTTTTGTTTTGTCAGCAATTCTCGTCGAAGCTACCGGCCAGTGAGCACCGTGACCCGGTAACCACCGGCAGCCCATTTCAAGGACCACTATGATTAAATATTTTCACCGAGAATTACTGATGTTTTGTCAAGACATCTTGGCAAAATGGTTGAAGGCATTGCCCCAGGGGGCGAACCCATACGAAAACCATTATGGGCGAGGGATTAGGTTGGGGCAAAATGAACCCTGCTTTGATGTTCTATTTTGCTTATAAGAAGTAAGGGCGGGGTTTATCCCCCGCCCTATTTTAGGGTCGTGTAAAAAAAATTTATGCTGATTAGGCAATGCCCAGTTTATATTTGCAGGACTTCAGGGTGTTGGCCATCAGCATGGTGATCGTCATGGGACCCACGCCACCGGGGACCGGCGTGATATGTCCGGCAATCTCTTTGGCCGCATCAAAGTCTACGTCGCCGCGCAGCACAGCAATTTTTTTACCGGTCTTTTCGCTGATCTTTTCCCCCACACGATTGACCCCCACATCGATGACACATGCGCCGGATTTGATCCATTCCGGTTTAACGAGTCCTGGAACACCCGCCGCCACAATGAGAATGTCGGCACGCTGACAATGACCGGCCAAGTCCTTGGTGCCGGTATGTACGATGGTCACCGTGGAGTTTGCGCCAACGCCTTTTTGTAACATCATATTGGCGATGGGTTTGCCCACGATATTGGAACGTCCGACGACAACCACTTCGGCACCTTTGGTCTCGACACCGGCGCGAACAATCATCTCTTGGATACCGGCGGGGGTACAGGGTGGAAATTTCACTTCATTGCCGCCGATCATCAAACGCCCCACATTCACCGGATGGAATCCATCTACATCTTTGTCCGGATCAATGGCATTGAGTACTTTTTTCTCATCGATATGCTTGGGCAGCGGCAGTTGGACCAGGATACCGTTAATGGACTCATCGTTGTTGTACTTATCAATCAAGGCCAACAGATCTTCTTCGGCAATATCCACAGGCTGGGTATCTTGAATCTCTGTAAATCCCACGCGGTGAGCGGTTTTAATCTTTAAGGTCACATAAGAAATGGAGGCCGGATTTTCTCCCACTAAAATGGTGACCAATCCTGGCACCACTCCGTGTTTCTCCTTGATTTTGGCCACTTCGGCCGTAATCTCTTCTAAAATCTGTTCACGAATCTCGGTGCCCTTGATAAGCTGTGCTGTCATTTTTTCCTATCTCCTTTCAAAGGATTTAAATTAATACGGGGAGAGTGCCATCCCCGTTGCCATTCACATAATTGTCCGGGACATTTTTTACTGACCTGGTAACGTTTTTCATCATTTCTACTATCTTTTTTATGCAACTATGGGGTTTATTCCAAAAGCTATGGCATGTCAACAATGGGCTAGTGGCGGCAGCGATTCTCGGCGAAGCGACCGGCCAGTTAGCGCCGTGGTCCTGCAACCAACGGTAATCCATTTCAAGGACCGCAAGGCGCTCTTGCCCCATTGGGGGAGCAGACGGGACAGGCGAGCGCCCCATAAACTGGCCGCGCTCAAATTTAAATCGGATAGGGAGAGTGCTTCAAACCCATGGATTCGTCAAGTCCCATCATGATATTCATGTTCTGAACGGCCTGGCCGGCAGCACCTTTAACCAAATTGTCGATTGCGGCCATCAAAATGAGTTGTCCTTTGGGAGCATCCAGAAAGAAACCAATGTCACAGCAATTGGTCCCTTTGACATTCAAGCTGTCTGGTGGGGTGGAACCTTGGATTCTGATAAATGGCCGGTTCCGATAAAAATCTTTAAGACAGTGTTCGACATCGCCGGCATTAACACCTTCTCGAACCTGGGTGTACATAGTGGTCTCCATTCCCCTGGACATGGGAACCAAATGGGGCACAAAGGTCAATGCCACGGGCCGCTGCGCCTGTTCACTCAATATGGCCTCCATCTCAGGGGTATGTCGATGGCCTCCGACCTTATACGCCTTAAATGACTCGTTGACCTGACAATAGTGGGTACCCAAACTCGCCCCTCGGCCGGCACCACTGACACCGGACTTGGCATCGGCAATCAGCAGCCCGGTGTCGATCAAATCCGCCTTGACGAGCGGAATCAACGGCAGCAACACGCTGGTGGGGTAGCAGCCGGGATTGCCGATCAGGGTGGCGGCCTTTATGTCATTGTCGTAGACTTCACTGAGACCGTAAACCGCCATTTCAGCCAAATCAGGTGCTGTATGCGGCTGGTAATGCCCTTCGTAGGCCTTTATATCTTTAAAACGAAAATCAGCCGAAAGATCGATCACCTTCGCGCCGTGTTGAAGCAGCTCAGGTACAATGGCCATGGGCAGCTGGTGGGGCAGCGCTGTAAAGACCACATCAGCGACATCAGCCATCTTTTCGGCCTCAAATATTTCACATACCAGATCCACCCAGCCCTTCATGGAAGGGTAAATGGTATCAAATCGATCACCTGCATACTGACGGGAGGTGATGCAGGTAACGTCAACCTCCGGATGTCCGGACAAGATCCGTATCAGCTCGGCTCCGGCATAACCGGTGGCACCCACAACGCCCGCTCGAATCATAATACTATCTCCTAGTTAATTATCTTAAAGCCTATGCGTGTCCAGGTATCACGGCACGATCTGATTTTCAATGGGGATTGGGTTACCTACAGCTCCTTAACCCACAACATATTGGTGGTACCCGCGGCCCAAATGGGACGCCCGGCCGTGATGACAATGCGGTCCCCCTTGTGGACATGACCTTTTTCCATTGCCGCCAGCGCCGCCTGCTCAACCATTTCATCGGTATCGTCAACGATGGGCAGGAAAAATGGCATAACCCCCCAATACAACCCAAGACGTCGAACTGTTTCGTTCTCAGGCGACAATGCAATGATGGGTTGCTGAGGTCGATATCTGGAAATATGGATCGCCGTAGATCCGGATCGTGTGGTGGCCACCACTGCGCTGGCCGACAGGTTTTTGGCCAAAATGGAAGCCGCATATGAAACCGATTCCGCAGTCCCTTTTTTGGGAATGATCTTAAGATATTTTCGATGAGGATACTTCTCTTCCGCACTGGCTGCGATGCGCGCCATATAAGCAACCGACTCTATGGGATAGTGGCCACTGGCCGTCTCTTCCGATAGCATCACGGCATCGGCACCGTCCAATACGGCATTGGCCACATCTCCCGCCTCCGCACGTGTGGGCCGCGGCGAATCCACCATGGAACGCAACATCTGGGTGGCAATGACAACCGGCTTTCCTGATTTGTTGGCCTTTTGAACCAATCTTTTTTGTATATTGGGGACTTTTTCCAAGGGGATCTCCACCCCCAAATCACCGCGGGCCACCATGATCCCATCGGCTGCTTCCAGAATGGCATCAATATTGACCAATGCTTCATGTTTTTCAATTTTTGCTATCACAGGCGTTTTTTTCTGATGACGGTGAATTATTTTTTTTATTTCATGAATGTCACCAGCGGCTCGTACGAAAGAGAGCGCAACGTAGTCGACTTTCCTATCAAGACCGAAAAGAAGATCCCTGCGATCTTTTTCAGTGAGTGCCGGTATATCCAGAGAACTTGTGGGAAGATTAATCCCCTTGAATGAGGTCAGCAAGCCGCCGGTCACCACCGTGCAGACAATTTCGGTTGCGCTGGTTCCCGCCACGGTCAAATCCATCATACCATCCGCCAACAGGATATGATCACCGGCCTTGACTTGGGAAGGCAGCCCTGAATAACTCACCGGAACATGCCGCTCTTGGACAGGTTGCCGCTGGGTGGTGAGCACCAGGGTATCACCCGCAAGGAGTTGAATACCGGGATGGGGAATCTCTCCCACACGAATTTTTGGACCACACAAATCCTGTAAAATAGCAACCGGCTGCTCCAACTCAGATGATGCTTTGCGTATTTTATCGATCAGTTCGGCATGGTCTTGATGGGTGCCATGGGAAAAATTCAATCGCGCCACTCCCATGCCGTTTTCAATCAACGCCTTGATGCTCTCATATGTTGAGCTGGAAGGTCCAATGGTGCAAACAATCTTAGTTTTTGGCATCATAATCGCCCTCTAAATAGTATATTCTATTTTATGTGATCTGGAGCCCTTAGGCTTTTTCAACACGGCAGATATCCATGATCGTCTTCTTCAAAACCATGGCGGCATCCTGGCCGGTGGACTTGAGACGAAGATCGGTTTGATTGAGTCCGGCCATTGCGTTGACCAGCTCTTGTCGTGTGAACTTGTCTGCTTTGAGCATATTCTGATAGACCGGGTATGGACTTTTGGGGTTGGTTGCAAGAACGACATCAAGTGGCTTCTTTTTACTGCGGCGCCCTTTTGCCGGTGTATCGGTAACCATTTCGCTCCACTTGGCGCTCTGCTCATTCAATTGACGATCGTGGGCCACGATGGCCGGCATCACGGATTTCTGAAACCGAGGGTAAATCATGCCCTGGATCCAACTTTTACCATGTTCACTGGTGGTGAATGATTTGGCCACCAGCAACTTGCGCATTTGGTTGGCCAGCGCCGACAATATTTGGAGCGGATGCCATTTGGCATCCAAAAGTGTTTCGAGGTGGGATAACGACCGGATAAGGTCTCTGTCGGCCACCGCATTGGTCAATTCAAATACAGGGTCCACCCGGGTACGTTTTAAAACGGCTTGTATGTCATCTGTGGTGATCTCGGCGTTTTCTCCAACATAATCAATGAGTTTTTCCACATTTTGAACAAATATCTGCGGTTCGAAACCGGTCAGCTGGCACAAGGTTTGAAAAGCTTTTGGGGAGACTCTTTTTGGGGTCTTTGACAGTAGTTCATCCAGTGTTTGGCGCAGCACCTTTTCTTGGGCAGCCTTGTCTGACCGGCGTTCCCCCAGGGGGATATTGCAGTCGATGATCATACCGTGTTCCCGGAACGATTTATACAGTTTTAAATTTTTGGGAACTTTAGAGGTGACGGTGATAATCAAAAAGTGATTTGAAGGGAACCCTTTAATGAGTGCGCTTTGTAAGATTTGTATATGATCATCGGAAACGGCGGACGGCCATCCCTGGGATTGACAATACGGCACCAGCTTGTCCATACCATCGCTCCCCAATTGAGCGATAACGGCTTTCAAGTTGTCATTTTCCGGCGATCCGTGGCGTACCTCTTCCAAAGGGATCTCCAATCGACCGCAAAGGCTTGAAAAAAATTTCGCCGCTTGGTGAAGATCGTCATTACGCCACGCCTCGGCAATTTGATCCACCAAATGTTGTTGGTTGCGGCGTCCCTCAAACAGTTTGGCCTCTTTGAAAATTACAATTTTAGGTCCTGTCAATAGGGCAAATGTATTTAAACGTTCCAGGGCATCCGCCAAATTCTCCACCGCCCCTTCTATCTTTTCACAGCACATATCAGCAGATTCCCCGTTTAATAAATGGGTCACCAGCTGCGCCGCTGATTTCTCCACAAGCATTTGCTGGCCGTGAATCAGATAAACGCCGGGGAACGCCTGATCAACGGTTTCTCTTAAAAACGGTGTTAACTGATTGTGTTGGATTTCGCTCACGGCTCATAGAACCTGATTATAAAAGGGGTTGAAATTAAAACGGCATTTTCTTTAGCACGATATGGACGATAAAAATTCCGACGCCGACAGTGACCGCGCTATCCGCTATGTTAAAGGTGGGGTAATGATAATTGGCCACGTAAAAATCTAAAAAGTCCACCACTTCCCCGAACCTTAACCGATCGATCAGATTGCCGATAGCCCCGCCGAATATCAGGGATAACCCCAGTGCCAAATAGGGATGGGATCGCGGGGTTTGGTGGTGAAAGTAGAGGATCATTCCCAGCGCCAGCAGCACTGCCACAATAAAGATCCAATGCCTCCAGGGAGAACTATTTTGGGCCAGAAAGCCGAAGGCCCCTCCCGGGTTGTGGACATGGGTGATACTGAAGATCCCGGGGATGATGGCAATGCTTTGATAGAGGGGCATTTTAGCAAGGACCCAACCTTTGGAGATCTGGTCTAATAGCACCACCATCACGGCGACCATGGAAAACCGGACATATTTATATCTCAGCGCCATATCAGACGTTATCCTCCATGGCCTGGATCGAGCTGTGGCAACGATGGCAGATGGTGGGATGATCGCTCAATTGTCCCACGCTGGGATCGTGCACCCAGCAACGGTTGCACTTTTCTCCCGATGCCGGTTCCACCTTTACGGCAATGCCCTCCATATCCGGGCTATGGTAAGCATCTTCGAGATCACCGTTCACCAGTTCGGCTTTGGAGACGATAAAGATCGATCTCAAATCTTCACGGCAGGGATCCAATTGCGGGTATAATGTTTCGTCGAGCCCAACGACAACAGCTGCATCCAGGGAATGGCCAATCACCTTCTGAGCCCGCGCCTCCTCCAGCGCTTTGGTCACCTCGGCACGCACTGTTCTGATGGCCCTCCATTGCTCGGCCAAGGCATCATCCCGCAACTGCGAATCCGCTTGGGGCAGACTCGCCATGTGGATACTTGCTTCTTTACCGGGAGCGTCGGGCAAATACTTCCATATCTCTTCTGCCGTAAAAGCCATAATGGGGGCCATCAAGCGGGCCAATCCATCTGCTATATTGTAGATCGCTGTTTGTGCACTGCGCCGTGCCAATGCTTTGGCCGGTGTGGTATAAAGACGGTCTTTGAGGATATCAAGATAGAAGGCTGATAGATCCAAAGTGCAGTAATTGAACAACCCATGATAGATGGTATGAAACTCATAGGCGTCATAGGCCTTGCGCGCCCTTTCGATAAGGTCTTGGAGGGTGTGCAGGGCGTAGCGGTCTAGGGGTAGCATTTCACCGTAGGCCACCGTATCCTTGGCCGGATCAAAATCGCTTAAATTACCTAATAAAAACCGACTGGTATTTCGAATACGCCGGTAAGCATCCGTAAGTTGCTTGAGAATCTTGTCCGAAATGCGGACGTCGTCCCGGTAATCCGACGCCGAGACCCATAGCCGTAGGATTTCAGCGCCATATTGCTTGATCACCTTTTCCGGAGCGATGACATTGCCCAGGGATTTGGACATTTTTTTACCTTTTGCATCGACTACAAAACCATGGGTGAGCACAGATTTGTATGGCGCGGTTTTGCGTTGTCCCACAGATGTGAGCAATGAGCTGTGAAACCAGCCGCGATGCTGATCCGATCCTTCCAGATACAGATCCGCCGGCCAACTCAAATTATCCCGGGCCTCTAAGACAGCCGCGTGGCTGACACCCGAATCGAACCATACGTCCAAAATATCGGTCTCTTTCTCAAATTTGCCGGAGCCGCAGCTATCACAGACGGCCCCTTTTGGAAGAAGTTCAGCCACACTCTTTTCAAACCAGGCGTCGGCGCCTTGTTCTGAAAAAAGGGTATGAATCCGCTCCATCAATTCCGGTGTCATATGGGTGGCACCGCAATCCGCGCAGGTAAAAACCGTGATCGGCACCCCCCAGGCGCGTTGGCGTGACACACACCAATCGGGCCGATTTTCAATCATACCATAGATGCGTTCCCGTCCCCAATGGGGAATCCATTTCACCTGGTCGATGGCATCCAAAGACGCCTTACGAAGCCCGGTTTTCTCCATGGAGATAAACCACTGGGGCGTAGCTCGAAATATGACCGGCCGTTTGCAGCGCCAGCAGTGGGGGTAAGAGTGCGCGATCTGCTCCTGGGCGAGCAAAACACCCTTGTCTTCAAGCGCCTTGTTAATGTCAACGTTGGCCTTGAACACAAATTGACCGGAGAAGTGTTCAACTTCATCCGTAAAACACCCGCGGTCATCCACGGGGGAATACGCATCCAATCCGTATTTCAAACCAACGTCATAATCCTCGCGGCCATGACCGGGGGCGGTGTGAACACATCCGGTACCGGCATCCAGGGTGACATGGTCACCGAGAATGATCAGTGATTCCCGGTCATATAAAGGATGCCGACAACGCTTTTTCTCCAACAGCTTGGCATCCAACTCCCCCAACACCGTGTACTCTTCTTGTCCGAATGCTGCCATGCAGGAGGCCAGCAATGCTTTGGCCAAAATCAGCACTTGACCGTTATCCGTTTCCACGGCCACATAATCAAAATCAGGATGCAGGGTGATCGCCAGATTTGCGGGCAAAGTCCACGGGGTGGTGGTCCAGATGACCACAAAAACCTCTTTTCCAGCCAAGGACGGCAATTGCTCGGCCAGGTCATCCAACAAAGAAAATTTGACGAATATGGATGGCGAAGTTTCATCTTTATACTCGATTTCCGCTTCAGCAAGCGCTGTCTTGCAGCTGCAGCACCAATAGATCGGTTTTTTGCTGCGTAACAGGCTGCCGTCCAACGCAAATTTGCAGCACTCCTTGGCTATGGTGGCTTCGTAATCAAAGCTCATGGTCAGATAGGGGTCAGGCCAGTCACCCATCACCCCCAGGCGTTTAAATTCATCCCGCTGTATATTGATGAACTTATCGGCATACGTGCGGCATTTTCGCCGGATCTGCGCCTGGCTCATCTCTTGCTTTTTACCGCCCAGTTCCTTCTCAACATTGTGTTCTATGGGCAGTCCGTGGCAGTCCCATCCCGGCACATACACTGCATTGGCACCTGACATCTGTCGCGATCGTACGATAAAGTCTTTGAGAATTTTGTTAAGCGCCGTGCCAATGTGGATATGGCCATTGGCGTAAGGAGGGCCGTCGTGGAGGATGAAACGCTTTTTGTCTTTGGATCTATCGCGTATGTTCTGGTAGAGTTGATCCTCTTCCCATTTTTTGAGCTGTTCAGGTTCACGCTGGGCCAAGTTGGCCTTCATCGGAAAGGCCGTGGCCGGCAAGTTAAGCGTCTTTTTATAGTCCATTGGATCCTCCGTGAGTCAACGACCACCCCAAGAAGCGGGAGGCTTGGATTTCCGGCCATAGGCCGGAAAGTCAAAAGCATGTCAGTGCTTTAGACGTTGCGGCTGTAACCGGGTGCAAAGCACCCGGATTGAAACAACCCATCATAGCTGTTGAACTGGGATATGTAATTGCAATCGTTTGGTATGTCAAGGAAATAGCCCGGTCTTTCCATGGTGATACGATACTGAGCAAGGGCTGCTATATCCATGGGCATGGGGTACGATGGAAGCCTGGATGCTGGGAGACTTGGAAGCTGCAGTGATATCCATTCTATCCATCGGCGAGGGTATCATTGTTACCGCCCGCTTCGCTTGGGACGCAGAGGCCGCAGAGTAGATGTCACTATTGTTTTCCGCTCAGAGGCCGGAAAACAATCACCATCCGCAAACCGGACGATTTAAACCCAATAAAACTTGATTTTCGTCGGTGTCGGGGATAATTTACAGTTTTTCCATTCAGGTGCCACTGCACCGCTGCGATATAAAGGGCTTTGAGACGGTTCGAATTGACATTATGCTGAGGAGATAACATGCCTGATTTAAAAAAGATGAAAGTTTTAATCATCGGCTCAGGTCCAACAACCATCGGACAGGCTGGAGAGTGTCACCAAGGCGCTCTGGAAGCGTGCCGGGCATTGGCTGCCCAGGGATGCACGCTTATGACCGTGGATGCCAACCCTGATGCGGTTTTCAATGGTGAGCCATGGTCACAGCATCCCCTGATCGAACCGCTGACCTCGGCAACCCTGGCTGACATTATACAGATTGAAAAGCCAGACGCCCTTTTGTCACTTTTTAGCGGACGCAGCGGTTTGCAGCTGATATCCAAACTATACCAAAATAACACCCTGCCCAGGGATGATGTCTCTCTTTGGGGCCCCTCCAAAGAGTGCCTGGAGCGTGTCCGGGATCGTGACACGCTCCAGTCGGCTTTATCCCCCATCGGATTGAGAACCCCATCTATCACTCCGGTGAATGGCGTGGATGACGCCGTTGAAAAGGCGCAAAAACTCGGATTTCCGGTGGTGCTGCGGTGTGATGATGCCCAATTGCTTCCCGACGGTCTGTTGATCTATAACCAGGACGATTTGAATCGTATGGGGGCCGCACTGTCAGCGGAGCCGTCAGGCAAATTGTCCGTGGAAGCCTCACTGCTTGAGTGGCAGCAAATTGAGTTGGAAGTCCTGAGAGATCAAACCGGCCGATCGGTCATGGTCGGCGCCATTGAATATTTGGATACGGCCGGGGTCCATCCCGGCGATGCCATAAGCGTTTGTCCACCGCAAAACCTGTCGGAATCACTTACATCTTTGCTTCAAAAGCAAGCCGAGGCCATTGCAGACCATCTCAATATCATTGGAAATGCCACCCTGCGCTTTGCCTATCACCCTGTGCGCAATGATCTTCTTGTCCTTGCAGTCCATCCTCGCCACACGACCTCTACGGCATTGGTGGCGCGCATCAAAGGCATTCCCATGGCCAAAATTTCCACTTTGCTGGCGGCGGGTTTCACTTTGGATCAATTAACATCTGATCTGCCACAATCAACGCTCCCTGGAGATTCCACAAAGATGGTGGGGGTAAAATGGCCGCAATGGGATTTCTCACGTTTAGAAAATACCGTGGATCGGCTCGGGCTTCAAATGCAAGCCACCGGACACCACGTAGGCTATGGGGATACCTTTAAAGAGGCGCTACAAAAGGCTGGGCGCGGAGGCCCACGAGACAATCACACGATTTCATCCGAGGCTGACAAGCTTGATCATGAAACCATCGACACATTGCTGCCACGATTGGCAACACCCTCCAGCCGGCGGCTCATTGAGCTATATGCAGCACTGCGAAAAAAAGCCTCCATCGAAGAGATTTCTCAACGCTCCCATATTTCGCCATGGTTCATCGAACAAATCAGAGAACTGGTGAATACGGAACATCAACTAAGATCCAGTCAAGGTCAAACTTTCAATGAAAAGCTGATGCGCCACGCCAAAACACAAGGATTCAGCCATGGTGACATTGCCAGGCTATCCGGGCAGCCCGTTCAACAACTGGAACAGCAATTGGCCAAAGCGGGGGTTGTCAAAAACTGGAAACCCATGCCTGGGGCACAACAATCTCTTCGTTACAGCACTTTCGACCCAACGACGACCTTACCCGGCGGTGGTGGCCGTCAAAAAGTCATCCTTTTGGGAAGTGGCGCCCATGGCATTGGGAACGGCGCCGAATGCGACTACGGTATTTTCCACGCAGCCCGAACCCTGGATAAAATGGGCTTTAGCCCCATCGTTATCAACAACAATATCGCCAGCACAACATACGGCCCCGGCTGCCCCTGTACCTGTTATAGCGAGCCCCTGACAGCCTATGACATTATGGATATCATCCGGTTGGAAGACCCCATCGGGGTCATGACCCAATTCGCGGGATCTGCAGCCGGTGACCTGGCAGCAGAGCTATCATCGATGGATTGCACTCTTCTGGGTACCTCCCTTGAAACCCTTGTGCTACAGCAAAATAAAATCGAATTCAAAGAGCGCATCCGTCAATTGGGCATTCCGCAGCCATCCTCCGGAGGTGCTCAGACATTGGCGCAGGCGCGCCAATTGGCTGACCAGATCGGTTACCCGGTGATGGTCAGCGATTTACAAAACGCCTCCACCGAATTAATCCGGGACGCCCAGGCCCTTGACCATTATCTATCTGAAATTGCTATTGCCGGTGAGCAGCATTTTTGGATCGAGCAATTGTTGGAGTACGCCATTGAAGCCCAGGCAGAAGTTTTGTGCGATGGTACCAACACCCACGTTGCGGCCGTTATGGAGCATATTGAATTGGCAGGCGTCCATGCCGGGGATTCAGCCGCCGTTATACCGCCGTACAGCATCGCCCCCCGGCACGTGGAAACCATTGCGGAATATGGTCATAAAATCGCCACAGCATTAGGCATTAAGGGATTGATCAATATCAGGTTGAGCATCTACCGCGATACGGTCTATCTTCTAGAGACCGGAAGCAACATCTCCAGGAATTTGGCCATGGTGTCCAAAACGTTGGATGCACCTCTGGTGGAATGGGCCACGCGCTTGATTTTGGGTATTCCGTTGTCAGACATTGACATAACCCCGCCACCGTCTCAACAATGCAGCGTGCGTGCGCCGGTTTTTCCATTTAATGTCTTTCCAAAAATCGATCCTTTACTAGGCCCCAACATGCGCTCCATAGGACAGGTCTTGGCATTGTCCGACACCTTTGGCATGGCCTACTTCAAAGCCTTGGAAGCCACCGCCACCCCCCTGCCCACCCGAGGGACGGTCTTGATTACAGTAACGGATGAAGACAAATCCAGTATTTTGGAACCGGCTCGCATTTTTGGGGAATTGGGTTTTAAGGTCATGGCCACCAAGGGAACCCATAAGGTGTTGGCAGAACATGGGATTGAGGCCACACAGGTCCGCAAGCTCGGTTATGGCCGCCCTAACCTGGTGGATGAAATTAAAAACGGGCATGTCCAAATGGTGATCAACACCCCCACCGGCGGCCAGGGTCAAATTGATGATAGCGTTATTCGAAAGGCCGCAATAGGATGCCGCATCGTCAATATTACCACACCGGCCAGCGCATTGGCAGCGGCCAAAGGAATAGCCGCAGCTATCCAACAAAAGGGCTGAACCGACACCCCCATCATGGATAAAGGCAACGGCCAGGGATGCAATACCCTGGCCGTTTCTTTAATCGATCTATGTTTAAAGTTACGGTTTAAAGTTACGGTTTAAAGTTACGGTTTAAAGTTGCGTTTTTAAGTTGCAGGATTAGACGTAGCGATCTGCCGTTTTTCGGTTACAGACGTCGCCAATCAATACCTCTTAATACGACCACTTAATACGGTAAATGTAAATCTCCTTGGAAGTCTTATGGCCTGCTTCGTCAATGGCAGTGATCGTGATCACATTAAGGCCGCGGCGCAGATTTATACGCTTCCACCATTGTGTTGTTCCGTTTGCCTCTCCAGAGCCACCGCGACTGTTTTTCCATTCCACCCTTGCAATTTGGTGATCATCATCGGCGCTGCCGGATAGTTTATACTGCCGTTTGAATACGACGGCCCAGGATTGTGCCGGTTTGTCAATGGTCAGCGTCGGAGGGGTGATGTCTTTTTCGGGTTGCGCTTCGGTCTGGATAGTGACTTGGCACGTATCCACACCGTGTAATCCCCCACTGTCCGTAACGGTCAACTCGAAGGTCAGTTCGGTATTGTCTATGACTTCCATGGGTGCCGTAAATTGTGGGCGAACAGATGTCGCATCCGACAAGGTGACCGGCTGACCAAAGGTTTGGCGCCACTGGTACTGCAGATTCAAGCCATCCGGATCCATGGACCCGGAGCCATCCAGCACCACCGTTTCACCGGCTGCCGCCGTGTTGTCGGGTCCGGCGTCTGCCAACGGCTCCATGTTGTCCCACGTAACGGTGATCATACAATGGTCGGTATCCTGTAATCCGCCGGCATCCGTTACGGTAAGCTCAAAGGCCAGGGACGCACCTTGGGGACCTACATCCAGGGCGCTAAAAGAGGGGGCCACAGAATCCGGATGTAACAATACCACCTCCGGTCCTTGAACCTGACGCCACTGATACCGGTCGATACCATCATCCGGATCCATGCTGTCGGCAGCGTTTAATACAACCGTGCTGCCCTCGTTGACGCTCTGGTCAGGGCCTGTCTTGGCCACGGGTGCCTCGTTCACCCATGTCACATTAACGATACATCTATCCGTTGCCATCTCGCCGCTAATATCGGTGACGGTTAATTCAAACTCCAGGGCCTCGCCGTTCACATCCACATCCGGCGCGGTAAATGTGACGATCTCGTCAGATAGAGCGCTTAGCGCCACCAATGCCCCATTGACCTGTCTCCACTCAAAGGTGGCGATACCGTCATCTAAATCCTTGGAGTTCAAACCGTTTAAAGAGACCAGGGCCTGTTCGTCCACAACTTGGTCCGGTCCGGCGTCGGCAGTGGGCGGTTGGTTGACCGCTCTAAACATCGCCATAATCGTGTGATCGGCATTGATCCGGGAAAATGTATAGCTCTCTTCGGCGCCCAAGGAGACGCCGTCAACGATGAGGTCATCAATTTCATACCCCACATCAGCTGTTACAGTGAAACTCTTTTCGCTCATACCCACAACCGAAATGTGGCCGTTGGGTGAAATGGATCCGCCCTCATGGGAGGAGGCGTCAATGGTGTAAGTGTCTGCCACAAAGAGGGCCTCAATGGTATGGTCTGTGGTGACTTCCGGGAAGGTGTACGGGGTCAATGCGCCAGCAGACGCACCGTCCACAACCACGTCGGCGAGTCGATACCCCGAGTTGGGTGTCATCGTAAATGATCGACTCTGTCCATTGGCCACACTGGTCTGGCCCGAAGGTGTTATGGTCCCGTTGGGTCCGGCGGTGGCGGATATAACATGATGGGACGATTCAAATATGGCACGTATGGTGTGAGGCGCTGTTACATTGGTGAACGTAATACTAGTGTTGCTCCCCACAGATTGTCCATCCACCAGCACATCAGCAACGCCAAAGCCTGAATCGGGTGTGATGGTATAGGTTTGGTTGCCACCATGGGCAATATTGATACTGCCGCTGGGGGATATGGTGCCGCTGCCATCCGCAAATGCCGAAATGATATAGCGATTCACTGAAAAAACGGCAGCGATAACATGGTCTCCATCTATTTGAGTAAACGTATGTGCCGAGACCGATCCGATGGAACCACCGTCGACCAAGACATCCGTAATATGATACCCCACATTGGCCGAAATGGAGAAGGTTTGACTATCACCGGCATTGAAAGTTGTTGATTCGGGCGAAATAGATCCACCGGGGCCTGCATCGGTTGTAATCGTATAAACGTCAGGCTCGACCGCGTCTGTGATATGGTTAATCTCATTGGAATCGCCGCTTTCATCACTGCCCACATAGGCCCGCACCACGAAGTAGTATGAGGTGCCATCGGCCAAATTATCAAGGGTACACGTGGTCAGGGTGGGATCATCGCCTGACCGGGGCCAAACAGGCGACGAATAGTCGAAGTTCTGCCCCTCAACGCGCTGAAAAACACGGTAACCGTCCGGAACCGGGTCGTTGGGATCCCAGGCAATGGTGACTTGAGCAGCATGCGCCAGGGATTGGATGAAAAGAAAAAGGGTGATGACAACAGCCCAGAAGATTGGGCGTCGGATCGTCTGATGGAGTAAAAACGCCATGTTGCGAACCTCCGTGGTTATTTATAATCGACAATCGGTTTATCCACGAAAGGTGCAACCGTTTGCCTTCGGCAACCCTGCTACCATTTCTTCCATTGGGAAGTTTTAGGCCAGTGGCTTTGCGTCCCACCCTTTCGGAGTGGTTTGCCGTTATCGAGCAGTTTCCGTAAAACTGGCATCGACAGAACATGTCAGCAAATTTAGTGCCATTATGACGGTGGGTTTCGGTTTGTCGTCCACAACCCTTTAATTATGCGAAGATTACTTTTTTCGCCGCCATCGATGTGGTGTCGGCTGTCAGGGCTGATACACAACAACTTGGTACACGAAAGGATACTGGTGACAAGAAGAAAAGTCGACAGCTCTTTGGTCACCTTTTCCCATGGTTGCAGAATGGAATTAATCGGAAGTCAGAATGGTGACACGTCTGGCATCACCAAATACCGGCAATGGGTATGTTATTGTGGCTCGTCCATAGGTTGATCCATCCAGAGTGAAAACGTCGGCAGGGCGGTTCTTCGGGTCCGCCGAATCCCGTGGCCCCTGGTAGAGAACAATCTTGCCCTTGGGGGTCAGCAACGGTGCCGCCAGTCGAACCGCCACATTCAAATCCGCCAATGCCCGACATATGACAACCGGGTACCTTGCCTGGCCTGAATTTTGTTGGGACAAGGTCTCCACCCTGGTATGCAATGCTTCAATATCACGTAACGATAGCTGTCGAATGACGTGCTTAACAAAGTTCACCTTTTTCCGCACGCTGTCAATCAGGGTCATGGGCTGTTCGGGGCGCATTATTTTAAGCGGTATGCCGGGGAATCCGCCCCCTGTTCCGATATCGAGGAGGTGACCTTGGGCAGGGATGTGATGGATGGGCGCAATGGCATCTAAATAGTGTTTCACCGCAACCTGGGCCGGATCGGTTATGGCGGTCAGGTTGATTTTACGGTTCCACTCCATGAGCCACCGGCCATGCTGGGCGAATTGAAAAACCTGATCATGGCTAATCTTCAATCCCAACTGGCAAGCCCCGTCCTGGACCAAATCGATCCATTTATCCGATCCGATTTCCATCACCCATCAAAATCCATTTTTACCAGAATCTCTGCTCCCCCTTGGGAATGAACTATGGCGTTGGGGTATCGTTTTTTAAAAACATGTATCATGGCCGAGTTTTCTCTGAGCACTGTGGCGGTAAACCCCACGAACCCGTTTTCTTTGGCAATGGCTTCCAGCTGTGAAAGCAGATAGGTGGTGATACCCAGTCCCTGCATATCCTCGCGCACCACAAAAGCCACTTCGGCCAGGTTGTTATCGTCTTCCGCGTAGGTCCCTATGGCAACGATCTCCTTATGTCCCTTGCTCTGCAACGATCCCACCAATGAGATGTTTCTATGATAGTCCACCATGGCCCATTGTTTCTGGGCCATCTCGTGGGAAAACAGTTTCATCTTGTAGAAAAATCGCAAATAGATGGTCTCATCTTTCAAAGAATAGAAAAAATTACGGTATTCAAATTCATCGGAGGGCAATAGCGGCCGAACCTCGATGGTCCTGCTATTTTTCAGTTCAATGCGCGTTTTATAGCGCTCAATAAACATCAAATCATCTTGTACGGGCGCCACTTGATCGCTAAAGATATAGTGCCTTTTTTTTGCAGCGCTGATGATCTCTTCCCTGAATTTGGGATGGGCGATTTGCGCCAGTTCCATCACGCGTTGGTAAATGCTTTTTCCCTGCAGCTCTGCAACACCGTATTCGGTCACTACAAAATGAACATCACCGCGGGTGGTGGCGACCCCCGCCCCTTCACTCAAACTGGGAACAATGCGAGAGAGCTTGCCGCCCTGTGCGGTTGACGGTAATGCAATTATTGAAAATCCGCCTTTGGACATCGCACTGCCACGTAAATAATCCACCTGATCACCGATACCACTGTAAAACATATGCCCCACAGAATCAGTGCACACCTGTCCGGTGAGATCCACTTCGAGGGCTGATGAAATGGAAATAAAAGCGTCGTTGCGTGCGATCACGGTGGGATCGTTGACAAATTCCGATGATCGAAAATAGAACTGGGGATTATTGTCCACATACCTATAGAGATCTTTAGATCCCATACAAAGCGAAGCCACCACGCGGCCGGGCAGCAGCGTCTTCTTGCGATTGGTGATCACCTTATTCTCAAGCAGAGGGATAAATCCATCGGTGATGAGCTGGGTATGGATCCCAAGGTCATTTTTGTCCATTAAATGGGGCAAAATGGCATATGGTATGCGTCCGAAACCAATTTGCATGGTGGCGCCATCTTCTACGAGCTGGCTGACAAAATATCCGATGCGTGAGGCAACATCCGGGTTCTTCACCGTGGGCAAGGCCTCCACCAAGGGCTCATCGAACGGCACGAGATAATCAATGGCATCGATGTGGACGATGCTGTCGCCCCATGTTCTGGGCATACGCGAATTGACCTGGGCGATGACCATGGTGGCCGCTTCCATACCGGCGCGGGTGATATCCACCGAAACGCCCATGCTGCAAAATCCAAATCTATCAGGGGGGCTGATTTGGATCAACGCCACGTCCAGTCCGATACGTCGACTGTAAAAAAGTTGGGGGATCTGTGACAGATAGCTTGGGATATAGTCTATTTTTCCTTCAAAAGCCGCTTTGCGCATGCTGGCACTGATAAAAAAGAGCTTGATGGCAAACCGCTTTAAGAAATCATCATCCACGTACTTTGCCAGGGTAAATGAAAGCATTTGATACACCATGGCATCCTGAATCTTGGGATTCTTGACCAGGGCATGAATCAGATGCTGGGGTTCCCCACAGCCGGTGCCGATGAATATACGGCTCCCATTCTTAATCTGATCAATGGCTTCCTCAACCGAAACCACCTTATCCGGGTAATCTTCCGCCAGGTCCATACGGTCTCCTCAGATTGGGTTAATATCCGAAAGCAGTTGGTTGCCGCTTTTGTTTTTCGTACCCGAACTAACTCCCTGCATATTTTCCCATACCACTATCTTAGTCAACACCTCAAACACCTTCAAAATGATTGACTAATGATATGGAATGGAAGATAGGTAAATGGGGTAAACATAATGGAACCTAAAAACCCATTTCTGACAGTTGACATCATCATCGAGTGCCACGGCGGTATTGTGCTCATAGAGCGTAAAAATCCACCTCATGGGTGGGCGCTTCCGGGCGGTTTTGTGGATTATGGAGAATCGCTGGAGTCGGCTGCGGTTCGCGAAGCATTGGAAGAGACATCGCTGAGGGTGCATTTGGTTGAGCAGATGCACACCTATTCGGATCCTGACCGGGATCCTCGCCACCATACCGTCTCAACCATCTTTATCGCCACGGCCCAGGACTCACCCAAGGCAGCGGACGATGCCGTAAATGCCGGTATTTTCACAGCGGCCAACCTGCCTGCCCCCCTGGTTTTTGACCACTCCCATATATTAAATGACTATTTCGCTTATAAAAAAGGTTGCCCCCGCAATCAACTGTTTAACAAGACAACTATCGATGATGGGGGACGACCATGAAAGATTCTCCCTCAAAGCATACCAACCGGCCATTCAAAGGCTTGGGGGCACTACTCAAACGCCAAAACATTCACCTCTCCCCCCGGAGCGCGAAACATCCATCAGAGCACAAACCCAAAAGTTTCCCGGCCCCGGAAGAGAAGCATACAAACCTCTTTGCTGAGGCCATGGCGGATGTAACCCCGCTTGATGCCAACAAATCGTGCAACACAAGGCAGCGCCCCCGAGCACCTGTCTCTTCTGACGGTGACGATGACAATTACACCGTGACCGCACTGAAAGAGCTCATTCGCAGCGGCCAGGGATTCATCGTATCCCAAACACCCGAATACATGGAATCCGCTAATGCGGGCGTCGGGGCAGAAATTCTGCGCCGTCTGCATCAAGGTCATTATGCCATCCAGGATTTTGTGGATCTGCACGGCTATGGCGTACCCGAAGCAGAGCAGGTATTGGATCACTTTATGCGCCGCTCCATAGAAACCGGCCTGCGGGCGGTGCTGATAGTTCATGGCCGCGGCTTAACATCGCCCAACGAACCGGTATTAAAACAAAAAGTCTTTTACTGGCTCACCAGTGGCCGTCTGCGCAAATGGGTCATTGCCCTGACCAGTGCCCGCTCTTGTGATGGCGGTGCCGGAGCCACCTATGTGTTATTGCGCCGGCATCCCATGACGAAATCCCAACGCCGCAAATCATCGGCAGCGCCAATGGCCTGAAAGTTTTTGGATTATCACTTGACAACACATCTAAAAGTCTTTATGGTCGGCCATTTTTCAGGTCGCAGAGACGACCGTCCCACTTGATCGCGTATGGTCAAATGGGAATCGTTGCTCGCATGGACGACGCATCAAATTCTCATCGGATGCTACTAAATTCCATTTAGAGATTATTGAAAATGCGGGAAGGCACAAGCGGATATCGCCCGGTTGTATATCGGGAAAGTCCGGCCTGGATTTAAGTTAATCGCCCCAAGAGGCGATAAAAAAGCCAATAATTTATGGTAAACCAAGGATAAAACAATGAACACCGACATTCAATCCGTACGCAATATCGGCATCAGCGCCCACATTGACTCCGGCAAGACCACCTTGACAGAGCGGATCTTGTTCTACACACAACGCATCCATGCCATTCACGATGTCAAAGGCAAAGACGGCGTCGGCGCCACCATGGACTCCATGGAACTGGAGAAAGAAAGAGGCATCACCATTGCCTCGGCGGCCACTTTTTGTCAATGGAAGGGGCACGAAATCAACATCATCGATACCCCCGGCCACGTTGACTTCACCATTGAAGTTGAACGGTCATTGCGTGTTCTTGATGGTGCCATCCTGGTCTTGTGCTCGGTTGGCGGTGTACAGTCCCAGTCCATCACTGTGGACCAGCAGATGAAACGGTACAAAGTACCCTGTATCGCCTTTATCAATAAATGCGACCGCAGCGGTGCCGATCCATTTAAAGTGATTGACCAATTGAAAAACAAGTTGGGGCACAACCCGGTGGCCATGCAACTGCCCATCGGCTTGGAAGCTGACCATGAGGGCATCGTGGACCTGGTGACCATGAAAGCCGTCTATTTTGAAGGCCCCAACGGTGAAGAGATTCGCCAAGAAGAGATTCCGGATGAACTTGCCACCCTTGCCCAGGAAAAACGCGAGGAGCTGATCGATGCCGCCACGCTCTTTTCAGACGACTTGACCGAAGCCGTATTGGAAGACAACGCCATCGACAACGACCTGTTACTATCCGCCATACGCGCAGGGGTTCTGGCCCGTGAGATAACGCCGGTCTTCGTGGGCTCGGCATATAAAAATAAAGGCGTGCAAAAACTTCTGGATGCCGTCACCGCCTTGCTGCCCTGCCCCGACGAGATCGAAAATCAAGCCCTGGACCTGGGTGCGGATGAAGCGCCGGTTAATCTTGTGGCAGATCCCTCTAAGCCCACCGTATCATTGGCATTTAAACTTGAAGACGGTCAGTATGGGCAACTCACCTACATCCGGGTTTACCAAGGCAAGTTGGCCAAGGGCGACACCGTCATGAATGTTCGGACCGGCAAAAAAATCAAGGTTGGCCGATTGGTGCGTATGCATGCCAGCCAAATGGAAGATATTCCTGAACTGTCATCCGGCTTCATCGGCGCCCTTTTTGGCGTGGATTGCGCATCCGGAGACACCTTTGTATCCCCTGGTGTCAGCCTGACCATGACATCGATGTACGTTCCCGAACCTGTTATCTCCCTGGCAATTAAACCGGTGGACAACAAAGCGGAAATCAACATGTCCAAGGCATTGAACCGCTTTACCAAAGAAGACCCGACCTTCAAATCCTTTGTCGATGATGAAACCAATGAGACCATCATTTCCGGTATGGGTGAGTTGCATCTTGAAGTATACATCGAACGCATGCGGCGGGAATATAACGCTGCAGTGGAGACCGGAGCCCCCCAGGTGGCATATCGCGAAACCATCACCCAAAAGGCCGATTTCGATTATACCCATAAAAAACAGACCGGTGGTTCCGGCCAATTCGGACGCGTATCCGGATATATCGAACCCATTGGCGATGAAGATTTCGCTTTCGAGAATAACGTCACCGGCGGTAGAATTCCAACCCAGTATATCGGCGCATGTGAAAAGGGCTTTCACAAATGTATGGCCAAAGGGCCCAAACTTGAGTTTCCGGTAACCGGCATTAAAGTGGTGCTTGAAGACGGTGCCGCTCACAACGTGGACTCATCGGACATGGCCTTTAAGGCGGCCGCTCGCGGAGGCTTTTTGGAGGCCTATGCCAAGGCGCGCCCTGTGATCCAAGAACCCGTCATGAAGGTGGTGGTGGAGAGCCCCACTGAGTTCCAGGGGACGGCCATGGGCTCGCTCAACCAACGCCGCGGTATCATTGTGGGTACCCAGGATGAAGGTGTCATGTGCGCCATTGAAGCCCAGGTACCGTTGTCGGAAATGTTTGGCTACTCCACTGTGCTGAGATCTTTAACCCAAGGCAAAGCACAATTCACCATGGAATTTGCAGCCTATAAACAGGTGCCGCAGTCCATTGCAGAAGAGATCACGAAATCAATCGCTGAGAAAAAACAGAACGTCGCATAGAAAGACGCCGCTACACTGTTGAAAATGAAATCCAACCTAACGCCCAAATACCGGCCTGATGGCCGGCGACCGTGGACACCCCCGAAACTCGACCCCAGGTCCAAGGTGATCCATCTGAAAGAAAGGAACTTGGTGATGCTGAAAAAAGATCTCATCCTGCGAAACCCTTTGCGCCTGTTGGGGGAAGAAAAAGAGGATATCATCAGGCCCGGCAATTTTGGCGCAGTGCTGGCCCGACACGGAGTGGGCAAAACCGCCATGGTGATTCAAATTGCGCTCAACAGCCTTCTGCAACAAAAAAACGTCCTCCACATCAGTCTGGACGAACCGGTGGGCAAAGTCAGCCTCTGGTACCAGGAGATGTTTGAACGACTGGCCCAACAATATCACGTCGCTCAAATCGACCAAGTGTGGGACGCCATTGTCCCCCACCGATTTATCATGACATTTCGTTCTGAAGGTTTCAGCGCACCACGGCTGGAGGAGCGCTTGACCGACCTGACAACCCAGAATATATTTCTGCCCAACATGATCATCATCGACGGTCTGTCATTTGAGGATGAACCCCGGACGGATCTGGAAGCTCTCAAAGAGCTGGCCCAAGATCAAGCACTGCCCATCTGGTTTACCATCACCACCCATCGGCATGAAGAGCCCACCGACGACGGCCTGCCGGTTCAGTTCTCTCCAGTGCAAGATCTTTTTGATGCGGCCCTTGCCCTGAATCCGGAAAAGGATACCATCCATATCAAAGCCCTTAAGCGATCCACCGAAAAGAGTGCAGAGCCGGCCTTGGTATTGGATCCGGCGACCATGTTGATACGGAGACAAAAATAGGAACCTATTATATCCCTTTATGCAACTATGGGGTAACCCTCAATCTTCTCTATGGCTTCGATCCGTTTGAGCAACGGCGGATGGGAGTAATTCAGAAAAACATAGAAAGGATGGGGTTGCAGATTGGAGAGGTTGTGAACGGACAATTTTTTCAACGCCTCGGTCATGGCCTCAGCCTTTCCAGTGGTCTGCACAGCAAATCGGTCGGCTGCAAATTCATGCCTTCGTGACAAGGCCCCAAGCGCCAACCCCATCATGCCGTCCAGAGGCGCATACATCATACCAAAGAAGATTAAGCCGGCATAGACAGATACCTCTTCCACGTAAAATGCTTTAAAAAGGCCGGGGTAAGAGATAAAGAGCGAAAGGACGTAAAACATCACGCCGGACTGCAATATTGCGATGGCTAAATTTTTCAAAATATGCTTTTCCTTGTAATGTCCCATCTCATGGGCCATCACAGCCACCAGCTCTTCCACCGAGTGTTTTTCAATGAGGGTGTCAAAAAGTACAATGCGACGATTTTTGCCAAATCCGGTAAAAAAGGCGTTGGATTTGGAGCTACGCTTGGAACCATCCATCACAAAAATATTATCCAACGTAAACCGGATGCTTTGGGCATATTCCATGATGGCCTGGCGTAATGCTCCCTCGCCAAGAGGATCGAAGCGATTGAACAGGGGCATTATCCAAGTGGGAGCGATGTATTGTACCACCAACATAAATCCGATTGTCGCTATCCAGCAGTACCACCAGGCGTTTGTACCGGCATACTGGAAAAACGCCAGGATTGCCGCCAACATCGGAAGCCCCAGCAACAGTGCCAAAAAAGCGCCCTTTAACCGATCCTTAAAATATGTCTTCCAGGTGGTCTGGTTGAACCCGAAACGTTCCTCGATCACAAATGTGGCATAAGCCCCAAAAGGTGCTCCCAGAAGTGATTTCGCCACCAGGAGAACACCGATGAAGACCAGTCCGTTGAGCAGAGCCGTGAGCCCAAGTCCGCGAACCCAACTGTCCAACCAAGCGAACCCGCCGCAAAACCAGAAAATCAAGAATACACAAAGATTAAAATATTTTTCCACCCACCCGAACCGTGTATGGTCCCGCAGGTAGTTCTGGGATTTTTCGTATTGATCGGATGCGTATAACCCTTTAAATGCGTCCGGAAGCCGGGTGTTTACACCCTTAA
>CAJIBC010000278.1_pt1 | contig 27767 bp, 25 predicted proteins | sample 9199231 | NCBI WGS metagenome assembly CAJIBC01 (sample SAMEA7708282, study PRJEB35096) | sediment metagenome | biome: marine neritic benthic zone biome [ENVO:01000025]; feature: sediment [ENVO:00002007]; material: shallow marine sediment [ENVO:03000034] sea grass bed [ENVO_01000059] ...
ATGAAAACTTGTCTGTGTGATTTTAGTAACTAATTGGCATATAAGCATATTTATCAAACAAAGAAGCCCACTCCCGGTTTATTCGAGAGCAGGCTTCTGTTGCACGGCTTGGTGATGATCAGTGTCAGCGGCAGCGGCGGCTTATTTTACGCGGCCTTCACGCCACGCCTGGATCAGCTTATCGTAATCCAGGGTTTCGCCTTTGGGTTTTTCATTGGCCAATTTTGCTTTGGGTGAACCCGGTTTATTGAGCCAGTAAGACGCCTCGCGTTCTTTGTTCAATTTGGGACCCTTTTCGCCTTGGACGCCTGAACGGGCAATGCGCATGAGGATTTTGTCCTGTTCGCGGGCCAGGTTATCCATGGCCGTGGAGACGGTTACTTCACCGGCCACAGCTTCACCAATATTTTGCCACCACAATTGGGCCAATTTGGGATAGTCCGGTACGTTGGTGCCGGTGGGGGTCCATGCCACGCGGGCCGGGCTGCGGTAGAATTCTACCAGTCCGCCCAGTTTGGGTGCGCGATCGGTGAAGGATTGGTGACGGATATCGCTGTCACGGATGGGCGTCAGGCCGACGTGGGTTTTCTTCAAAGAAACGGTTTTGCTGACACAGAACTGTGCAAACAACCAGGCTGCCTTACGACGCTTCATCGGCGTGGATTTCAACAGGGTCCATGAACCGCAGTCCTGGTAGCCCAGTTTCTGGCCTTCTTCCCAGTAAGGTCCGTGGGGAGATGGGGCCATGCGCCATTTGGGGGTGCCGTCGGCGTTGACCACCGGGGTGCCCTCTTCCACCATGGAGGCGGTAAAGGCCGTATACCAAAAAATCTGCTGTGCCACGTTGCCTTTGGCCAGGCTGGGCAGAGATTGGTAGAAATCCATTCCCAGAGCACCGGGAGGCGCATATTTCCGCAGCCAGTCCATGTACTTGCGCAGAGCGTACTTAGCAGCCGGTCCGTTGGCGGCGCCGCCGCGGCTTACGCTGGAACCCACAGGACGGTTATTCTCATCCACACGAATTCCCCATTCGTCGACGGGTTTGCCATTGGGGATGCCTTTGTCGCCGGCACCGGCCATGGAGAGCCAGGCGTCGGTGAAACGCCAACCCAAGTCAGGCGCTTTCTTGCCATAGTCCATATGGCCGTATATGGCTTTTCCGTCAATCTCGCCCACCTGCTCGGAGAAGAATTCGGCGATGTCTTCATAGGCCGACCAGTTGACCGGCACGCCCAGATCATATCCATACTTCGCTTTGAATGCTTTTTTAAAGTCATCCCGGCTAAACCAGTCATAGCGGAACCAGTAAAGGTTGGCAAATTGTTGATCCGGCAGTTGGTAAAGTTTTCCGTCCGGACCGGTGGTAAAAGATTTGCCCATAAAGTCTTCGACATCCAGGGTGGGCAGGGTGACGTCTTTTCCGTCGCCGGCCATCCAGTCGGTCAAATTAACGACATGTCCGTAGCGCGAGTGGGTGCCGATCAGGTCGGAATCATTGACATAGGCATCGAAGACATTTTTACCGGACTGCATCTGAACTTGCAGTTTTTCGATGACGTCGCCTTCCTGGATCAGGTCATGGGTCACCTTGATGCCGGTAATCTCTTCGAAGGCTTTGGTCAGTGTCCCGCTTTCATACTCGTGGGTGGGAATGGTTTCGGACACCACCTTGATTTCCATGCCCTTGAAAGGCTTGGAGGCTTTGATGAACCACTCCATCTCTTTGAGTTGTTCTTTTTTCGAAAGGGTGGAGGGTTGAAATTCATTGTCCACCCATTTCTTCGCGGCTGCCATGTCGGCCATAGCCGTGCCGGCGAAAACAATCGAAATGACTGCGGCCAGCAGTATCCATAGCCCTTTTATCTGAAATTTCCTACACATAAGCACTCCTCCCCTGTTAGTCATTAATTAACTAAAAGCCTCTATATATTCGAATCGATCGTCGCACACGTCTCAAAGGCGCGCGATACGTTGTTGGCGTCCTGCAGCCTACCCCCAGCGCATCACCACCACCATCCAGACCAAGGAGATCGCCGTGCCGACAAACAATGAAATATCGGTCAGCCCGATCCAGGCCAGATGAATATATCCGCTGCTGAGCAGCCCAATAAAAAGGCGATCTCCGCGGGTTGTGGAGATAGGGAGAAATCCTCGCCGCGTTATGCTGGGTTGAATCATCTGCCATACCGTCATGCCGCATAGCATCAGAATAATGGTGGTAAAAAAAATGGCGGTAAACGGCGTCCAGGCCATCCATTCCAGGCTCATGATGTGATCCCTTCTTTATACGCGCCCCAGGGCGAATCCTTTGGCCATGTGGTTGCGCACAAACCAAATAACCAGTGCTCCCGGTACGATGGTCAGGATACCGGCCGCGGCCAGCAGGCCCCAGTCCAACCCGCCTGCGCTCACCGTACGCGTCATGGTTGCGGCGATGGGCTTGGCTGCCGTTGTGGTCAGCGTCCGGGCAAAGAGCAGCTCTACCCAGGAAAACATGAAGCAGAAAAAGGCTGTGACGCCGACTCCCGAGCGAATCAGGGGTAGAAAAAGAGTGACAAAGAATCGCGGAAAAGAGTATCCGTCTATATAAGCGGTCTCATCAATCTCTTTGGGTACGCCGGACATGAAACCTTCAAGGATCCACACCGCCAGCGGTACGTTGAAAAGGCAATGGGCCAAGGCCACCGCAATATGTGTATCGATCAACCCGAAGGTGGAGTAAAGCTGAAAAAAGGGGAGTAAAAAGACGGCCGCCGGGGCCATTCGGTTGGTCAGCAGCCAGAAAAAGATCTGCCCGTCACCGACGAATCGATATCGCGAAAAAGCGTAGGCTGCCGGCAGGGCCACCGAAAGAGAGATCAAGGTGTTGATGCTGACGTAGATGATCGAATTGATATAGCCGGAATACCAGGACTTGTCAGTGAAGATCTTAAGGTAGTTGCCAAAAGTGATATCTCTGGGATAGAGCGAAAATACGTTGAGGATATCGGCATTGGTGCGCAGCGACATGTTGAGCATCCAGTAGATGGGCAGCATGAGTAAAAAGAAGTAAATCAGCAGCCCGATGGTTCGTTTTTTAATTTTCATGACGCTTCTCCCTTGCCGACATTTTGCAGTGCCTGGTAAAATAGCCAACTGAAAAGCAGCACGATCAGAAAGTAGATCAGCGAAAAAGCCGCCGCCGGTCCCAGATCGAACTGGCCCACGGCAACCTTAACCAGGTAGATCGACAAAAAGGTGGTGGTGTTGCCCGGGCCGCCGCCGGTGAGCACAAAGGGCTCGGCATAGATTAGAAAACTGTCCATAAAGCGAAGCAATACAGCGATGGTCAGTACCCCGCGCATTTTTGGCAGTTGAATATACTTAAATGTCGCCCAGGCCGAAGCGCCGTCGATTTTGGCGGCTTGAAAATAAGCTTCCGGTATCGCCCGCAGTCCTGCGTAGGCCAGCAGCGCCACCAGCGGCGTCCAGTGCCATACCTCCATCAGCATCAGGGTAACCCAGGCATCACCGGGTGATGCGGTATGGTCGAAGGCCACACCCAGGGAGTTGATCGCCGCACCGAACAGACCGATATCCGGCCGTGTGAAAATAATCCAGATGGTGCCGATCACATTCCATGGAATCAGCAGCGGCAAAGCAATGGTCACGAGGCTGGCCGAGGCGCCCCATCCTTTTTTGGGCATCATCAAGGCGATGCCGACGCCAAGGGGAATTTCGATCAGGAGCACCAGTCCTGAAAAGAGAAATTGACGCCAGAGGGCATCGTGAAGGCGCTTGTCAGACAGAACCTCTTCAAACCATTCTGCGCCGACGAAGACACGTTGGCCCGGCCCGAAGATGTCCTGTACCGAGTAGTTCACCACCGTCATCAGCGGGATGATGGCACTGAATGCCACGATGACAAAGACCGGCAGCACCAGAAACCACGCTTTATTGTCTTCCCACTTTTCCATATGCCGCTCCTTAATTTACAAGTCGTTCATCGGCAAACAATTTGGTCCACTGCTTGGGGAACGTCAGCCATGCCTGGCCGTCGGGCACCGTATCTTCTTCTGCTAACCGTGAACGCAGTACCTGCTTGCCCAAATTAAAGGTCACGACTTTGCAGCTGCCTTGGTCTTCTACGGATTTCACGCGCACAGCCACACTGTCCGCCACTTCTTTGGGGTGCACCTTCAGGTACATGGGCCGGATGCCCAGTTCCAGATCTCCCTTGGCGCCGGCCGCCAGGGACGCGGTTTTGTCATCGAGGGTGATACTGGCCCCGTTAACCCGGGCCACATTTCCGTCGACGGTGCAGGGCATAAAATTCATGCCGGGACTGCCGATAAAGTAGCCCACAAATTTGTGGCTCGGATTTTCAAACAACTCCTGGGGGGTACCCACCTGGACTAGTTCACCTTCGTACATCACCATGACTTTGTCGGCAAAGGTCAGAGCTTCCACCTGGTCGTGGGTCACATAGATCAAGGTCAGCTTCAGCTGTTCGTGAATCTCCTTTAGTTTTCGTCTTAAATGCCATTTGAGCTGCGGGTCGATGACGGTGAGCGGTTCATCAAAGAGAATGGCCGCCACATCCTTGCGCACCAGGCCCCGCCCAAGGGAGATTTTCTGTTTGGCGTCTGCGGCCAGGCCGGCCGCCTTTCTTTTCAGATAGGGCGTCAAATCCAGAATATCGGCCACTTCCTTAACCCGCTGGGTAGCTTCGGCAGCGGCAACCCCCCGGTTCCTCAAAGGGAACGCCAGGTTGTCAAAGACCGACATGGTGTCGTAAAGCACCGGAAACTGGAAGACCTGGGCGATATTGCGCCGTTCCGGCGGCAGGTCGGTGACGTCCTTGCCGTCATAGAGCACCCGCCCTTCACTGGGTGTCAGCAGTCCGGAGATAATGTTGAGCAGGGTGGTCTTGCCGCAACCCGAGGGCCCCAGCAGGGCGTATGCGCCGCCGTCCTCCCATGTGTCATGGATGCGTTTGAGGGCATAGTCGGTGTCGCTTTTTGGGTTGGCAATATAGCTGTGCGCAATTTCTTGTAATTGAATTTGGGTCACTACCGACTCCTGTGTCTTTTAATCCAACCGCACCAACACTGCGGTGGGACTTACTTGGGGCAAACCTGATCAGGAGATGCCACCAGTTTTCCACTCGCATCGTATACAAAAAACGAGTCCGGATTGGCGTACAAATTAATTTGGCTACCGATCTTGCGGGTGTGAATGCCGTCCTGCTGCACCACCAGCCGCGTGTCGCCGTGGTTGACATGCACAAATGTCTCCGAGCCATTGATTTCAGAAAGCTCCACAGTGGCGGGTATTTCAACATCCCGGGGACTCACAGGGGCGAGAAATAACCGGTTGGCACGCACACCGAACTGGAATTGTCCCCGGGCGAGTCCGTTCATGTGCCCTTCCAGGGTGAGTTTGATATTTTGGCCCACCAGAGCCGTGTTGTCCTCAACCTGGGCATTCAAATAATTGATGGGCGGATCGCTGAAGACTTCGGCCACCCGAAGCGTGGCTGGATTGTGGTAGACTTGGGAGGTGGGCCCGGTCTGCAAAATGCGCCCTTCGTCCATGACCGCAATATTTCCGCCCATCATTAGGGCTTCGGCCGGTTCGGTGGTGGTGTAAACCACGATGGCCTCACGTTGCTTGAAAATATCCTGAAGCTCCTCACGCAGAATTTCGCGCAGTTTATAATCGAGGTTGACCAGCGGCTCGTCCATCAATAGCAACGGGGTATCCTTGACCAGAGCCCGGGCAATCGCGGTGCGCTGTTGCTGCCCGCCGGAAAGTTCGGCGGGCAAACGATCGAGGAAGGGGGTGAGGCTCAAAACCTGAGCTGTTTCGCGAACGCGGCGGTCGATCTCCTTGCGATCCAATCCGGCAAGTTTTAGGGGCGAAGCGATGTTTTTGTAGACCGTCAGGGAAGGATAATTGATAAATTGCTGGTAGACCATGGCCACGTTACGCTTGCGCACATTCGTACCGGTTACATCCTGACCATCGATGATGACCCTGCCCCGGGTGGGGCGGTCCAGCCCCGCCATGATGCGCAAGAGGGAGGTTTTTCCCGCCAGGGTGCGGCCCAGCAAGACATTGCGGGACCCTGGGGCCAGTTCCAGATCGATCCCTTCCAGATACATTTCCTGCCCGACGAATCGGTTAACGCCTTGAAGTGAAATACCCATGGTACGCCCCGTTCACAATTAATAGAGATGAGTTGACGCGGACAAAACCAATACAGTGCTATAGGCTTTAAGATACTTAATTTGGCAAGGATAGAGAGAGGACGCTGTATTGTAATACCGCGACCACCGATAACGCACTCCAAATTAAGTATCTTAAAGCCTGTATCTGGTCATGATCATTTCACGTATAACACCGGCTTTATATTTTCGCAAGTGAATATTAAAGCACACAAATCGAAAATTCACCCTCTTCAAACCAATAAACCTTTCATTTTTGAAAAACAATTGGCCCCCTAAATCCCTTCGCCCAACGTATTGCACGCGCTGCGGACAACCCGCCGGGGAGGGCATCCAGTGATCAAGAGACAAACAATTGCACTTCGGCGTCATTGATGAATTCAGTCAAGGGTGCCGGGGGCTGGGAGTCGGTAAACAGCGCATCGACCTCTTCGATGCTGCCCAGCCGGACCATGGCATTGCGTCCGAACTTGGTATGGTCGGCTGCCAGAAAGACCTTACGCGAATTGTCGATAATCGCACGGGCGGCGCGGACTTCCCGGTAGTCAAAATCAAGCAGGGTGCCGTCGATATCAATACCGCTAATACCGATGATGCCGTAATCAACCTTGAATTGTTGAATAAAATCGATGGTGGCCTCTCCGATAATGCCGCAATCGCGGTGACGCACCAAACCTCCAGCCACAATCACCTCGAAGTTGGAGTCGGCTGACAGAATGCCGGCGACGTTCAAATTGTTGGTGATGATGCGCAGGTTCTTGTGGTTGCAAAGCGCTTGGGCAATGGCTTCGGTGGTTGTGCCGATATTGATGAAGAGGGAGGCATGATCGGGAATCTGCTCGGCCACCATGACGGCAATTTTTTGTTTCTCTTTGTAACAAAGCACCTTGCGTTCATTATAGGCGACATTCTCGATGCTCGAGTCCACTCCGGCCCCGCCATGGTATCGATTGATCATCCCTTTTTCTGTTAAAAGATTAATATCTCTACGAATTGTCTGTGGCGTGACCTTGAATTCCTTGGCCAGGTACTCGATGGTCACGAACCCTTTGGCATGCACCAATTGTTGAATTTTAGCCTGACGCTCCTTAAGCAGCGCATTTTTACCATGGGTCGCTTTGGGTGACGGGAGGTGGGTGGATCGCTGCAGCTCCTCTTGTTTTGCAGAATTATCCAGATTTCGGGCCATGAAATGCCTCCATTTCAATCAGTGTTGTGTTTTCGTACATGAACGTAAATGAGGTATATATTTTCATAAACGAAAGTTATGCCGTGACATTGGGGTGATCATGTGATAACTTGTGAAAAAGATCATCGGATTCCGCGGCACTTACTGATAAAAACAATACCACCGGGACTCAATTTTCTCAAGTGAAAATCAAAAATGCCGATAACCTTTAAGGGACCATCCGTAGAAAGGACAGTAGCGGGCGAGGAGGGTTCAATGCAAACACAAGTTCTCATCATTGGCGGCGGTGCCACAGGCACAGGCCTGGCCAGAGACCTGGCGCTTCGAGGTGTCCATTGCATCCTGGTAGAAAAGCGGGACATCAATGCCGGAGCTTCCGGCGGTAACCACGGATTACTCCACAGCGGGGCCCGCTACGTTGGCTCGGATCCGGCATCGGCTTGCGAATGCAAATTGGAAGGCCGGCTGCTTAAAAAACTGGCGCCCCACTGTATCGAGTCCACCGGTGGACTCTTTGTGGCAGTGGCGGGTGACGATGAAAACTATGTCACAGATTTTCCGGGCTTGTGTGCCCATGCCCATATCAACACGACCCCTGTGGATCTGCAAATTGCCCGGGAGATGGAGCCGGCGCTCTGTGAAAATCTGATAGCCGCATTTGAAGTGGAAGACGCCACCATAGACCCCTTTAAGCTCTCTTTGGACAATATCGCCGACGCTCAACTGCATGGTGCCAGACTCTTGCGGCATACCCAGGTGACCGGGTTTCAAATTCATAAAGGCCAAATTCAGAGGGTTCAACTGCGCAACCAGGTGACCGGTGAGGAGACCTTCATTGAAGCCCGGGTAGTGGTCAATGCCTCCGGCGCCTGGGCGAGTGAAATCGCCGCTCTGGCCGGTGCGATGATCCAAATGGTCTATTCCAAGGGCAGCCTGTTGGTCACCCAGGAACGGATTGCACGCCGGGTGGTCAACCGGCTGCGCCCGGCCACGGACACCGATATTTTGGTCCCCGACGACACCGTTTCTATTTTGGGGACCACCTCCGAGAGGACTGCATCGCCGGATGCCATCTACCCTGAAATTCACGAAGTGGACCATATTATCGAGCAAGGCGCGGAGATGATGCCCCTGCTGGGGAAAACCCGTTATATTCGCGCATATTGCGGGGTGCGACCGCTGATCAGCAGCGGTCAGGATGGTGATGACCGCAGTGTCAGCCGGGGTTTTGCCCTCATCGATCACAATGAAGATCCACGGCCCATTAAAAATTTTATCACCATCAGCGGTGGCAAATTGACCACCTATCGATTGATGGCGGAAAAAACGGCGGATCGGGTGTGCCGCCACCTCGGCGTCAAGCAAGCCTGCCTGACCCGCACTGTGCCGTTGCCCAACACCGTCGATGCGCGCTGGACCGAACCGGGGCTGGCGCCCAATATGTGGATTCGCAATAATGATCCGGATGATATGCTCCTGTGTGAATGCGAAATGGTGCCCCAGAGTGTGGTGGATACCATCGTCACATCTCTGCGCAAACGCGGCTGCCAGCCCAATATGAAGGCCATCGGCCTGCGCAGCCGCATCGGCAAAGGTCCCTGCCAGGGAACCTTCTGCAGCTTGCGGGTGGTCTCCTATTTATATGACCGGGATATTTTAGAAAATAACCAGGGTGTGGGAGAACTTTGCGACTTTTTGAGGCAACGTTGGCGCGGTCAGCGCCCCCTGCTGTGGGATATGCCCCTGGCCCAGGCCGAACTGATGGAGGCCATGCACTGCGGTTTGTTCGGACTGGAGCTTGATCATGCATCATCTTAAAGAGATAGATACCGACCTCATGGTGATCGGCTCCGGAATGGCCGGTATGGCTGCGGCGCTGTTTGCCAGCCAACGCGGAGCTGACACGGTTCAGGTGGGCATCACCGGGGAGATTAACTTTGCCAGCGGTTTGTTAGACCTGCTCGGCGTGCACCCGGTGGCCAAGGGGACGCCATTGGCTGATCCATGGGACGGGATTGAACAACTGCTCAAAGATGAACCCCACCACCCTTATGGCCTTTTAAGCGTTGGTCAAATCGAAACCGCCATGGCCCAATGTCTATCTTTTCTAGACCGGGCGGGACTGCCTTACCAGACCAATGGCCGCCGCAACTCAAGAGTCGTTACACCGGTCGGGACGGTTAAAACCACATATGCAGTGCCGCGGAGCATGTTTGCCGGTGTCACGGCTCTGGCGAATCAGACCCCGGCCCTGCTGGTGGATTTTTCCGGCCTCAAAGGATTCAGCGCCCGACAGATCATGGAAACCCTGGGTCTTGCCTGGCCGACCCTCCAAAGGGTGCGCATCGCTTTTCCCAATTCCAAAGGAGAGCTGTATACCGAACATGCCGCCCGCACCCTCGAGGTGACGGCCAACCGCCAAGCACTGGCCGACGCCATCCGGCCCCACATCGCAGCGGCCCAAGCCGTCGGGTTACCAGCTATGCTGGGGATCTACCGTACCCAAGAGATAATGGCCGACCTTGAAAAAAGGCTGGCACTGCCCGTGTTTGAAATCCCCACCATGGTACCGGCCATCACCGGACTGCGTCTGCGCGAAGCGTTCGAGCAACGATTGCCCCAAATGGGGGTGCGCGCCTTTTATCAACAAAGGGTGCTGGAAGCGGAAGTATTGCCGGGCGGCAGTTTTCAATTTTTGGTGGGCAACCAAAGGCCCGGGATGCGCGTACGGGCAAAAAAAACGATCCTGGCCAGCGGCCGTTTTTTCGGAAAGGGGCTGCACGCCAGCCGAGTGGGTATCCGCGAATCCATCTTTAACCTGCCCGTTGACCAACCGGACCAGCGGGTCCTGTGGCACCACAAAGACTTGCTGCATTCCGATGGCCACCCCATCAACCGGGCAGGTGTGAGCGTCGATGCCCATTTTCGGCCAACCGATACCAATGGCAGTGTGATCCATGACCAACTCTATGCGGTGGGATCCATTTTAGCCCACCAGGACTGGGTCCGGCAAAAGTGCGGCAGCGGGCTCTCCATTGCCACCGCCTTTGGCGCGGCAACTGCCGCTGTGCCCTAGCCGGTCATTCCCGGCCTTTGGGCATTTATAAACCGCCAAGGCCTGTTGAACGGTATAAGGTGACAACACCATGTTCTTGACCTACTGCGTATATGCGGCCCTCTTCGTCTGTATGGCCGGAACCCTCTGGCGGATGGGACGTTGGTGTTTCGTCAACATGGGGCCCGAAGCAGCTGAATCCTCCCCCCATCAACGCCTCAAAGCCATGCTTGGCGCTGTCCGGGGCGTCCTATCGGGTCGAGGCGGTTGGACCTTGGGCAAAGCAGTGTTGCTGGAGGTCCTGCTGCAACGCCAGATCGCCCGCAAGAGTCCCCTTCGCTGGATCATGCACATGGCTCTGTTTTACGGGGTGCTGCTATTGAGTCTGATGCACGCCCTGGATGATCTCATTATGACAGGTTGGATCAATGGATACGCCGCCACCCTCAATCCGTTTATGTTCTTACGCAACCTGCTCGGCTTGCTGATGTTGGTGGGCCTGCTGATTGCCATGGTGCGGCGGCGCCGCGTACCGGTATTGAAACGTTTTAGCAATGTTCGCGACCGCCTGACCATTCTACTGCTGGCGGCTATTCTTCTTTCCGGCGTCACCTTGGAGGCGACCCAAATCATTTCCGAATCCCTCTTCGATGATATGGTGGTGGACTATTGGGGCAGCCAAGACCCTGATGAGATCACCCCGTTAAAGGCCTTTTGGGCGGATCATTTCCATGTGGTCTTCGCGTCGCCGGTGGCCATGGATGCGGCTGTGTTGGACAGCGGCCGGCAACTGCACATCGATTATTGCGGCGACTGCCATGCACGGCCCCAATCCGCTTTTATGGCCTTTGCCGTGGCCAAGGCCATAAAACCTGTGGGCGCCTGGCTTAATGGCAAGGATATTTCTCAGTGGCTATGGTATTGCCACTATCTGGCCAGTTGCCTGGCGCTGGCGTACCTTCCTTTTGGCAAGCTTTTCCATCTGATTTCGGTACCCATCAGTTTGGCGGTCCGCAGCGTTGGCCAGGCCGCCGATAATCGAGCAGAAAATCGCCCGGCCCGGCGGGCCATTGGCCTGGATGCCTGCACCCATTGCGGTGTGTGCAGCCAACACTGCAGTGTGGCCCCCATCTTCCAGGTGATCGATAATCCCACCATTTTGCCATCGGAGAAGATCGGCGCAGTCGGCCGCTTGGGCAGGGGCCGGCTCACTTGCAACCGGCATTGGCGCCTGGCCCAAGGCAGTGATATCTGCACGACCTGCGGTCGTTGCACGGAGCTGTGTCCGTCGGGAATTGATCTGCACGACATGTGGCTGGCATCCCAGGCCGATCTTGCCCAGCGCGGGTGCCTCCCGCCCCATGGCTGGATACGACAACGAACAATGACGCAATGGGCGGATCAAGCCAAAGAGACCCCCATGGCAAATGCCTCGATCAGCACCGGCCCGGTTGGCCCGCGCTTCACCGAAAATCCCCATACGTTCCGGGCTTGTGTTCAGTGTACCACCTGTACCACGGTCTGCCCGGTGGTGGCGGCCAGTGACGACCCCCGGCGGGATTTGGACATGACGCCCCAGCAGGTGATGAACTTGTTGCGGCTGGAGCTCAAAGAGATGGCCCTGGGATGCCGCATGGTGTGGGATTGCGTCACTTGTTACAAGTGCCAGGAGCACTGCCCCCAGGGGGTACCCGTGGCAGATGTGCTTTATGAATTGCGCAATGAAGCTTGCAACCGATTGGCCCCTGATATGCACCCTGACCCTAAAACCACCCGGGCAAACCCGGGCAGGGATAACACCAAAGAGGGAGATACAACATAGACCCATAGTTGCATAAAAAAAATGGCAAAATGGACAAAATGCGATTCACCGACGCAACAGATATTAACCGCTTTTTTCAACCTTAGGGAGAACCCGTGGCTGCCGAGACCTTTCTTTACTTCCCCGGATGCAAGATCAATCGGTTCGTACCCCAGTATGGTAGATCCGCCCGGGCCGTCATGGCCCAATTGGGCATCACCCTGGATGGAACTGAATTGAATTGCTGCGGTTATCCGGTACGACATGTGAGTTTCACCGCTTCCATATGGTCGGCGGCCCGCAATCTGGCCATTGCCGCCGCCAAGGGCCTGCCTTTGATGACACCGTGTAAATGCTGTTACGGAAACCTGAAGCACGCCGACCATTGGATGCGTCGCGACAGTCATCTGCGCCGGCAGGTCAACTCCCTGTTGGCAAAAGAGGGCCTGGCGTGGCAAAAAGACATTCACATCCGCCATCTGCTGACGGTCCTGGACGAATCAGTGGGACTTAAGCGTTTGCAAGAGAGCGTCATCCGACCGCTCACCGGACTGCGGGTGGCTGCTCATTATGGCTGCCATGCGCTCCGTCCGGGGAATATTACCCACTTTGACAATCCCCTTTCACCCACCGTTTTTGAACGCCTGGTGGCCGTTACCGGCGCCCAAGCCGTGGAGTGGCCTTTGCGCCTGGAGTGCTGCGGCCATCCTCTGTGGGAAAAAAACAACCGATTCTCGCTGGCCCTGATGACAGATAAGCTCAACGACGCCCGTCAATCCGGCGCACAGATTTTGACAACGGCCTGTACCTATTGCCAGATGCAGTTCGATACCATCCAGGCCGACCACGCCCATGGGGCGACCCAACAGCTGCCGGCGGTTCTCTATACCCAGTTGCTCGGTATGGCCATGGGACTGCCGGATGACCTCCTGGGTGTGGCGGATAACCGCATTCCATGGACATTGCCCTTCGATCAACGCCATCGGTGCTTCAACAAATGCGATTGCCCAGGTCCAGGCCTAACGAACAATTGTAATGGCCAATGATTTCCTCTATAGTAAACCGTCTATTATATTTTATACGGTTAAATACAATGGATCAAAGCGAACGAGATAGAGTCGACAAAATAACTGAGCTGGTTCACTATCTAGTAAAAGGTGAGCAAGTTTCTCAAATCCAATGCGCCAGCGATCCGGATGACGAAATTAAGCAGCTTGCCGTAAAGGTGAATGCGCTTGTTGGTCTGTTTTTTGACATCAACAATGCCATCAAGCCCCTCGCCCTGGGTAAATTAGACGAAGAATTAAACTCCAGAATTCTATTTCTTGCGCCATTTAAACAGCTCCAGGCAAACCTCAGACATCTCACCTGGCAAACCCAGCAAATTGCAAAAGGCAATTTTAGCTTACGTGTGGACTTCATGGGTGACTTTTCAGAAGCGTTCAATTCGATGGTGTCCTCCCTGGATAAAGCGCAACAAGCAGCAGAAGCAGCCCAACAGGCCAAGGACCGGTTTCTTGCCAATATGTCTCATGAAATACGTACTCCCATGAATGCAATAATCGGATTTGTGGATTTGGCACGAAATGAAAGTGACACGGAAAAACGTGACGAATGTCTCTCGCTTGCCGCCTCCAGCGGAGAACACCTTTTGTCAATTATCAATGACATTCTGGATTTTTCCAAAGCACAAGCAGGAGAACTGGTCTTGGAAGCCATCGATTTCGACCTGCACCATATGGTAAACCATACGATGCTCATGGTGAGTCAAAAGGCTGCATTTAAGGGATTAGAAACATTTTGCACAATCGATGACGAGATAACATTTTTTGTCGAAGGCGATCCAACCCGGCTTCGGCAGATATTAATCAATCTTCTGGGCAATGCGATCAAGTTCACCCGTCATGGAAGCGTAGGTATTCGCGTAACCATGGTTGAAGACCGCGGTGGAGAAAAGGTCATACAATTTGCTGTTGAAGATACAGGCATCGGTGTGCCCGGAGATAAAAAAAATACCATCTTTAAATCCTTTTCCCAAGCAGATACTGCGACAACACGTATGTATGGCGGGACCGGCCTCGGCCTTGCCATTTGCAAAACATATATCCAAAAAATGGGTGGGATCATTTGGACAGAATCCGTGGAGGGGAAAGGCAGCACCTTTTTTTTTAAAATACCATTTAAAGCGAAGGAACGTATCTTCCATCGGCAAACACAACCGATCTCACAAAAGGCGCTTTCGGAAAAAGCAGCGGCAACGATAGATGATGATAGCCAGTCGCCACAATTGGCGCACACAATTTTTACTGATTTCGGCATACGCATATTACTTGCCGAGGACAATCCGATGAATGTGATATTGATGGAAAAAATTCTCACGAATTTGGGATACGCTTTTGATATTGTTCCAGACGGACAAGCAGCATGCAAAGCGCTTAAAAGGGATGATTATGATGTTGTGATTATGGATGTGGACATGCCGGTCATGAACGGACTTGATGCAACCAAAAAAATAAGAGAGGAGATAAACAGTCAAGTGCCCATAATTGCGTTAACCGGGATAGCTTTGCAGGAAGAGACGGCAAAGTGTTATGAGTCGGGTATGGACGATATTTTACTCAAACCGGTCAATGTTGAAGAGCTCAAAGAAAAATTGCGGGCATGGGGAAACCCCGATGCCGCCAAAAGGCTCAAAAGACCCATAGCGACTTGAAAATCGGGTAGAAATGCGAAAGGAGAGGGCAATGCCGCAATACATAGGTGCTTTGGATCTGGGGACCACCAGTAATCGGTTTATCATCTTCGATCACCAGGGCCAGATCGTCGGCATGGATCAGAAAGAGCATGAACAGATCTTTCCAAAGCCGGGGTGGGTAGAGCACGATCCCATGGAGATATGGCACAACGCGGTCAGCGTGATGGGCAACGCCCTGAAAAAGAGCGGCATAGGCGGCAGGGACATCAACGCCGTGGGGATCACCAACCAGCGCGAGACCACCATCGTATGGGACCGCAAAACCGGCAAGCCATTTTACAATGCCATCGTTTGGCAATGCACCCGTACCGACGACATCTGCAAGGCGCTGATGGGTGAACAGGGTCAGGACCGCTTCCGCGAGGCCACCGGCCTGCCCATTACCACCTACTTTTCCGGCCCCAAAATCAAATGGATTCTGGATAATGTGCCCGCTGCGAAAGAAGCCGCCGAAGCGGGCAATGCCTACTTCGGCACCGTGGAGAGCTGGCTGGTGTGGTGGCTCACAGGCGGCCCTGACGGGGGTACCCATATCACCGATGTCACCAACGCCAGCCGCACACTGCTGATGAACCTGAAGAGCCTGGATTGGGATAGCGACATTTTAGGGATTATGGGCATCCGGCGCCGTATGCTGCCGCGTATCGTGCCGTCGGTGGACCCTGAACTATGGGGGCACACATCGCCCTCCGGCCCCTTGGGTGCCCGGGTTCCGGTATGCGGCGCTTTGGGGGACCAGCAGGCCGCCTTGGTCGGGCAGGCCTGCTTTGACGTGGGAGAGGCTAAAAATACTTACGGTACAGGCTGCTTTCTGCTTCTCAACACCGGCGAGCAAGCCGTGCCCTCCCGCCATGGCCTGATCACTTCGGTGGCCTACCAGATGGGCAACCAGGCACCGGTCTATTGTCTGGAGGGCTCCATCGCCATCGCCGGGGCCCTGGTGCAGTGGTTTCGCGACAACTTGGGGATCATCAGCAGTGCGCCGGAGATCGAAACCTTGGCCCGCAGTGTGGACGACAATGGCGGCGCCTACATCGTACCGGCCTTCTCCGGATTGTTTGCCCCCTATTGGCGCTCCGACGCCCGGGGCGCCATGGTCGGGCTAACCCGCTTCGTCAACAAAGGCCATCTGGCGCGGGCGGTATTGGAGGCCACTGCCTATCAGTCCCTGGACATCGTGGAGGCCATGGACAAAGACTCGGGTGTAACGCTTAAACGACTGAAAGTCGACGGCGGCATGGCCGCCAACGAACTGTTGATGCAGTTTCAGGCCGATCTGCTCAACGTTCCGGTGATCCGGCCCCAGGTGACGGAGACCACCGCCCTTGGGGCGGCATACGCGGCCGGGTTGGCCACCGGGTTCTGGTCCGGTTTGGATGAGTTGCGCAACAATTGGGCCGAAGACAAGGTCTGGCATCCCGATATGGACGATGCCGTGCGAACCGCCGGCGTCAATAAATGGCATAAAGCCATCCAGCGTACCCTGGACTGGGTGGAATAATGATCTTTCGGGTGAACACTTTACGCCTCTTGCCACCAAGTGGTGGGGGCTGACATGGAACAGATCCTGATCATCGGAGGGGGCGCCACCGGCGGCGCTTTGGCCCACGATCTGACCCTGCGCGGCTATGGCGTTACCCTGGTGGAACAGGGCAGCCTGCTGAGCGGCACCAGCGGTCGGCACCACGGCCTGTTGCACAGCGGGGCGCGTTATGCGCTCCACGATACCGAAACGGCCCGGGAGTGTTACCAAGAGAATCAAATCCTGCGCAAATTGGCCCCCCAGGCCATCGAACCCAACGACGGCCTGTTTGTTGCCCTGAATGACGAAGACATGGGGCATTACGAGCGCTTTGTTCTAAGATGCCAATCCGCCGGAATACCAGTGAATGAGATCGGCGCAGCCAAAGCCAACGCCCTGGAACCGGCCTTGAACCCCAGCCTCAAGGGCGCCGTGCAGGTGCCCGACGCCACCATGGATGCGTGGCGCCTGCCCCTGCATTTTTTCGCAACCGCCCGGAGCAACGGCGCGGTCCTGATGCCCTTCAATCGGGTTGAGGGGCTTATCCAAAATAATGGAACCGTCACCGGCGCAAAAATTAAAGATCTGAAAAACGGCCGGATCCACTCCCTCTGCGCCGATGTGGTGGTCAATGCTGGGGGGCCATGGGCCGGAAAAATAGCCGCGCTGGCCCATCTGGAGGTGCCCGTTCGACCCAGTCCCGGAATCATGGTCTCAATGGCAGGGCGATGGTCCAATATGGTGATCAATCGCCTCCACGTGGCCGGTGAAGCCGACATCCTGGTGCCCCAGCGCAACCTGACCGTCATCGGCACCACCATCTGGCTGGCCGAGGACCCCGACCAGGTTGAATTGCCCGACGGCCAGGTAGCGGAGCTCATCAAAATGGGTGCCCGCTTAATGCCGGCCTTGGCCGATCAGCCGGTCCATGCGGTCTGGTCTGCCAGCCGGCCGCTGCTGCGCAACCCAGAAACGGACGACCCCATGCAGAGCAGCCGTGGATTTACCTGCATCGACCACCGGGAAAGAGACGGGGTGGAGGGGATGATCTCCCTGTTGGGTGGCAAAGCCACCACCATGCGGGCCATGGCCCGGGATGCCGGCGATCTGATCTGCCGCAAGACCGGCCGCTCGATTGCCTGCACCACAGCCACCACCCCACTGCTGCCCTATCGCAGCATCATGCAAACCGTTGACGGATGGATTTGAGAGATGCAAGGGCAAACGGTTATTTTCAAGATTTTAAGATTCAAACCCGGTTTGATCGAGCCGCCCGGGTATCAGGAATTCCCGGTTCGGTTACACAGGAACATGACGGTGCTGGACGGTTTGGAGCAGATTCGGCTGAACCAGGACCCCACCTTGATGTACCGTCACTGCTGCCACCACGCCTCGTGCGGCACATGTGCGTGCACCATCGATGGCAAGGCCGCCCTGGCCTGTACCACCCGCATAGCCGGACCGGATGCCACCATCACCCTGGAGCCGCTGGCCCAGCATGCCTGTGTGGGGGATCTGGCTGTGGATATGAGATCCTTTTTCAAAGAGTTGGACGCCGGGTGGGACAACGTTCAGCCTTGTGAAAAAACGACGCCGGAACGCACACCCGAGGGCATCAACCAGCTAAAGCGGCTGCAAAATTGCATCGAATGCGGCTGCTGCGTGGCCGCCTGCCCGGAGGCATCCACACCCGGTGACTTTATGGGGCCGGCCGTCCTGGCGGCGCTGAACCATGAAACACGGCTCAAACCGCACAAAAAAGATCGGCTTATGGCCATTGCGTCAGATCCCCGCGGGGCTGACCGATGCCGGCGACACCTCTCCTGCAGCTGGGTCTGCCCCTCCAAAGTCTATCCGGCCCGCCATATTGCCGACTTGTTGAAGGCGATCCACGGCCCCGTAAAGAGGCCATAGGCCATCAACGACCCGGTCAGCAAAATCCTAGCGCAGCTCGTATCGGACCGGCACCTGCACCCACATCTCCACAGGCCGGTCTCCCTGCCGGGCCGGTGTGAAATGCCAGCCTTTCACGGATTTTAGCGCGCTTTGATCCAGAACGTCGTGGCCACTGGATTCGACGATGCGCACCTGTTCAACCCGGCCTTCAACCGTTACGAGCACATCGAGCATCACGGTGCCTGCATAGTTGCGCCTTCTGGCCACACGGGGATAGTGGGGTGGGGGATTGAGGTCATAGCGGGGCACCGAAGCTTGGACCGCCGGCCGATTCTCAGCTTTGGCAGCCGAATTCCGGTCTGTGGTGACGGCATCGGGCTCTAACACGGCCTCTTGCGCCCCGGTGTCGGTATCGAGTGGTTGTGCCGCCTCCGGGGGGTCGGGAACCGGTTTGGGCACAATGGGGCGGGGGGCCGCGGGGGGAGGTTGAATCGAGGGCTTGATCACGGGTTTAGGCTTGGGCTTGGGTTTAGGCTTAGGCCTCGGTTCAACGACTTTGGGTGGCGGTGGAACTGGTTTTTCAGCGGGTTTTTGAAAGGTGGCCAAATCGATGCTGACGGCCCGGCTTTGGCGCAGCATTAAACGGGGCTGAGACCTCGGCAGCTCTAACCAAAACAGGGTGGCATGAACGCCAAAGGCCAAAAGTGCGGCGAGCACCAGGCGTATCACTGCGCCCTCTCGGTCTCGGCCTGCAAACTGATGCGGTGCAGGCCGGATTGGCGGATGCGGTCCAACACTTCAAACAACTGCTGGTAGGCCACCTGGCGGTCGGCAAAGAGCAATACGCCGGTTTCGGCATCAACCCCAGGGTGCTCTTCCAGGATGGCTTTCAGGTCGTCCAGGGCCACGGGTGTTTGATTCACGAAAACCTCTCCCGACCGGGTGACCGTTACGGAGATGGGGGACGCTTTTTCAGGCTGCACCTGCTCACCATCGGGCAGGGATACGGGCATGCCCTTGTGCACCGCCATGGAGAGCATGGTATAGATAAAGACCACCAGCAGCAGAAATACGATATCGATCAGGGGGAGCATTTCCACCCGTGGCGGACGCGTATTGAGGTGGCGAATCTTCATTGGCCGGAGTCACCTGTATCGCCGTTTTCATGGGCTATTTTTTCATAAACAATCTCCAGGCTGGTGGTATACTTCTCGATATCGAGGGCGGCGCGCTCCACCTTGGAATTGAAGTAATTATAGGGAAAGACCGACAAGATGGCGATGCCCAATCCCGTGGCCGTTGTAATCAGGGCCTGGGCCACACCGGCGGTGACGGCTTTGGGATTTTCGATGCCGGCGCTGCCGAGCATTTCAAAAGAGGTGATGATCCCCAGCACGGTGCCGAAAATACCCAACAACGGGGCCACGGTGATCATGGTGTCCAAAACCCCCATGAACCGCCGCATGCGCTGTAATTCGTCCGCCGCCTCCGCCTCCATGGCCTTGAGCATGGAGAAATCGCGGTGCAGTATGCCGGTGATCATGATGCGCACCACAAAATCTTTGCACCCCACCGACTTTTTCCTTACAGGGGCCCAGTCTCCGCAACGGCACAGCTCCAGCACTTCATCCACCAGGGGGCGATTGCGCTGGACTTCTACTTTGATCCAGAAGATACAGCGTTCGAAAATCACCGTCATGACGATCAACGAACAGGCCAGCAGGGGGTACATCACCGGTCCGCCGTTGTGGAAAAATTGATACATGGGGTTTTGCATTCCTTCCTGAAATTCGAACGTAGTTAGGCGCCGGCGCATTCAATAAAATGGTAGCATCCCACAATGTCAGATATCAAGATCCAAAGGTACAAGAGATCCCGATCTTTATTGCGCCTGCGGCCCCGGCATAGCCGGGGCCCTATGGTTAATGGGTGCGGAAATATGCCTTTACTCCCACCAGCGCATTGAACTCGGGGGAGGGGTAAACACTGCGCTCATTGGTAAAGGTGGTCGAATTATACCCGACCACGCTGTAGGCATTATACTCTTCATTGAAAATATTGTTCACATCCGCGAAAAACGTAAGACCGCGCCAATTATATTGGATTTTAGCATTGACCACAGTATAAGCATCGTCTTTTTCAAAACTGTTGCCAAAATCGCTGATCAAGAAACGCTCTCCAATATAGATGGCGTCAAACCCAAGGGTCAACCCGCATCCAAAAGAATAGGAGACCTTTGCGGTTGCCTTGTCCACCGGCACGAAAGGCACCTCCTTACCGTCATTGGGTCCTCCGTCATACTCGGTATCGGTACGGGTGTAAGTCGTGCCCAAATAGAGAGATGGGCCTTGCCAGGCCAGAGAGAATTCGGCCCCCTGGCGTACAGAGGTACCCGCCATGTTTTCATTGGCGAAGGTGCCGTTATTGTAAAATATTTCATCTTCGATTTCCATCTTAAAAAGATTAACCCCGGCCACGAGATGGCTTCCGATTCCAACGGAAGCGCCGACTTCGAAGTTGTCGGATGTCTGGGGAACAAGGGTGGTGTCAATGGAGCTGGTAAAGAAGCTGAACTGCTCATCCAGAACCGGGTATCTGAAGCCTCGCGAGTAGCTGCCGTAGACATGGGAATTGTCAGAGAAAGCGTAGTTGATCCCAACGTTGTAACTCTGTTCGTCCAATGTATTTTTGCTGGGGGTGCTGGGTTCGTAGGAAAACGTCGCCCGATCACTGCGATAGCCGCCGGAGAGACTCAAATGCCGGCCAAACCCAAGCTCATCTTGGATAAAGTAGGCGGTGTTATATTTTTCCAAGGTAGCGTTAATCTGCGTCTGGGATCCAGAGAATTCGGAAACATTGTCAAAGTTCTGTTCCGACATGCTGATATCGGCACCCACCATCAGCCGATTGGCGAGTTTACCGGCCTTGTGCTTGAGCACCATTTGAGGTGCTGCCGTGTAAATTTTAGTATCGGTGTCGGACTCAAAAAAACCGCCGGAAAAGGTCCCATAATTGGTTTTGTCGCGGTCGCGTATGGAGGCTTCCAATTTGATGAGGTGATCGGACATCACATTAAGCTCAATTCCCATCTTGATGTAATAATCTTCCACCTTGCTAAAATCGTCCGGGGTAGCGCTATCGGTGCGGGAGAGCCCGGCATCAAAATCGGTTTGGAACAGCCGTCCGGGATTTCGCGTGTCGTCATGGTGGTATCCGGTGCTCAGGTGTATTCTGAACCGGTCGGAGGGATCGATCCTTAGATTGGCGCCCAAGTCCTTGGCAATGGCGTCGCTGTTGTCGCGATAGCCGTTGGAATGGAGGTAGCTGCCTGAAATATCATAGGACAACGTATCGGTGGCGCCGCTGACGGCAGAGTGGCCTTTGAGTGTTGCGTAGCTGCCGTAGGCCAAGCTGGCTGTCACGCCGGATCGGTCCCCTTCTTTGGTGATGATATTGATCACGCCGGCGGTGGCGTTGTCACCGTAGAGCACTGTGCCCCGGCTGCCGCGAATGATCTCGATACGGGCGATGCGGTCCAGGGGAATGGTGTTCCAGTCGGCACCGGAGAGGTCATCCAAATTCACCCGGCGTCCATCCACCAACAGCAGGATATTTTGACTGGTGCTTTCGCCAAAACCACGCAGATCCACACTATAGTTGCGCCTGTTACCGCTGATATCACTGACATGAATCCCCGGCTGGGTGTTCAGGATTTCGGCCACATTGGCGGCGGTGGAATTTTCAATGTCATGGGCCGTCACCACACTGACATGGGACGGCACCCGCGCGATCTGTTCTTCCTGACCACTGGCCGTCACCACCACTTCACCCATGGTGACCGTTGCTTCTTCCTTGCTGTCTGCCGCCATGGCCGTTGGCCTCAGCCCAAACATCACTATCAATCCTATGCCCAACACCAACAATTTACGCATGATACGCTACCTTTCCTTAGATAAATACAGTGGGGCCCAGGCATAGAAAACGAAAATCCCGGACCGAGAAATATCGATCCGGGATGTCCCTTTTTTATCCTTCGAATCCAAATGGCTGGTGGTTGTCCACGCCAATACCGCCATTATGGTCCAGGCAGGTCTTCTGACTCTCGTATCATCCTACCGGCTGTGCCTTCCCGCCCATATTGGGCAGTGGTCAAATACAGCTTTCGTCCTCGATTACAGCGGCGGGCCCGTCCCCGAATTTAACGGGGTTCCCTGTTACGCTCAATGTTAAGCACCTGAACTATGCTATGGCTGTTAGCGGATTGGAGGTGAATTGTCAAGCACCATAGTTTAGCTCATTATCCATAACCCGAGAGCCATGGCGGTCAATGATGAGGGACCAGGATCATCTATCCAAATATCGTTTTGGCACAAGGTGAACGCGGGGGTAATCCCCCAAAGGACTCTGGTCCACCAGCAGCTTGCAACCATAGACCTTTTCCAACAAGTCGTAGTCAATGACCTGGCCCGGCGGACCGTTGCGGGCGATGCGGCCCCGGGAGATCATCAATAGCTGGTCGGCGTACATGGCCGCCATGTTGAGGTCGTGGGAGACCATCACGATGGTCACCCCCTGTTCGGTTTTAAGCTGCTCCAAAAGATCCATCAGGCGTGCCTGGTGAGAAAGATCCAGGGCTGCAGTGGGCTCGTCCAGCAGCAGAATATTGGGTTGCTGACAAATGGCGCGGGCGATAAAGACCCGCTGCTGCTCTCCGCCTGAGAGCTGATCCAGGCGACGATCCGCCAGGTGGGCCACATCGGTGATGGTCATGGCGTCATGGGCCAGGCGGAGATCTTCATCGCCTTCAAAACCCAGCACCCCCAAGTGGGGGGATCTTCCCATGAGAACGACCTGGGTCACGGTAAAGGGAAACTCCACCGGCACATTCTGGGGCACATAGGCGATCTGCCGGGCCAGGCTCCTGGCCGTATATTCCGTAAGGCTTTTGGACAGCAGATGGATATGACCGTTTTTCAACGGCAACAACCCCACCAATAGTTTCAGCAAGGTGGTTTTGCCCGAACCATTGGGGCCGATGATGATGAAAAATTCCCCCGAGGCCACCTCAAAGGTTAAATCGTCAATCACGACGCGACCGTCGAAAGAGTGGGATAGATGGTTCACGGAGATGGTTGGGGGCATAATCAAAACTAGTTTAAGGTTTCAGGCAAACTGTCATTCATTTATTCGATTTTTTAAGCAAATAGACAAACAACGGCGCCCCAATCAAGGCTGTAACAACGCCAACAGGCATCTCGCCTTGTGCGGGCAGGGTGCGGGCCAGCATATCGCAAACCACCATAAAGGCCGCGCCGCCTAAAACAGAGGCGGGCGCCAAAAGCCGATGGTCCGGTCCCCATGCCAGCCGCAGCATGTGGGGCATGACCAACCCCACGAATCCCACCAGACCGCAATAACTCACGGTGGCGCTGACCATGAGGGACGTCACGATCAGCAGCAAAGAGGTGGTGGCTTTGATATTCACCCCCATGGTGCGGGCCATGTCATTGCCCAGGGTCAGCAGATTCAAGGTGTGGGAGCGTGCAAAAATGACCAAAAAGCAGGGAACCACGGTAAGCGACAGAGAGATCACACTCTCGTTGGTGGCGGCCGCCAGGTCCCCCATGAGCCAGAAGATGATGTTGTGGATCCGGCTGTCCTGGGCGATGGAGACCAGAAACAAGATGACGGCCGAGCAGAATGCGTTGACCATGACGCCGGAGAGCAGCAGGGTATTGCCCCGCACCATGGAGCGCCCCGAGGCCATGAGATAGAGCAGGCCCAAGGTCGCCAGGCTGCCCACAAAGGCCATGAGCCAAATCCCCGGAAACCGCGCCAGGCCCATCAAAATGCCGATGATGGCGCCGATGGCCGATCCGCCCGAAATTCCCAAAATATAGGGTTCCGCCAATGGATTGCGCAATAGGGCCTGAAAGACCATGCCCCCCAATGAGAGGGTGGCACCCAGCAATGCGGCCAGCAGCACCCGGGGAAGCCGCAGGCGCCAGATAATGTCATTCATCACTTCTTCACCGCCGGCCCCTGTCAGGCTATTGATGACGGCTGAAACGCCGAAGCCGGACGATCCGGCCGCCAGTCCCAACAACAACGCCGCCAACAACAGTACCATCAGCAGCAGTGACGTGGTCGCCAGACGCCTGGCAATATTGGGCGGCGCCAGGTTCATGGCGTGTCCTTGAAAAGTTGGGGATTAAAATAGCGCGCCGTCTGCTCAAGGCCGAACGCCAGGCGCGGGGTGCCATAGACGGCAGGGGTCAAATCTCTGTTTTGCTTTACTAAATACCGTTTCGTATTTTTCTCAATGGTCGCGATATATTTAACTGATAACAATACGCACACTTTTAGTCAAACAGAGATTTGACCCTTTTATTTTTACTTTTTGGCTATTTCAAAGAAGTTGTGAACATGGTATTAAAGACCCGGGAAATATCCTGATATCGTTCTATTCCCAAAATGGAAGGCATCAAACGGAAGGCATTTTGTTCCTGCTGATCTCAAGTCGGAACAGCATTGAACGCGTGAGAGGGTTATGTGATTCATGGCAAATAAAAGGAGAGGATATATCCAGGTCTATACTGGTGACGGAAAGGGAAAAACAACTGCGGCGATCGGACTCGCGGTCAGGGCATCCGGAGCGGGGCTGAAGGTTTTTATCGCCCAGTTTATCAAGCAGGGTAATTACAGTGAAATCAAGGCCCTTAGAAAACTTTCCGATATGATTACGGTGGAACAGTACGGGAAGGGCCGGTTTGTGGATGGAAAGCCGACCAGGGAGGATTTCGACATCGTCGAAGAAGGCTTGAAAAGGATCAAGCAGGTTATTCTTTCGGAAAAATATGACGTCATCATTCTGGAAGAGGCCAATGTCGCTGTGAAATATGGTCTTATCCCCGTGCAGGAACTGATCAATGTGATCATCACCAAACCAGAAAGTGTGGAGATGGTCATCACCGGACGCAATGCATCACCACTCATTCTGGACATAGCGGATCTTGTTACCGAAATGAAGGCGGTCAAGCATTACTATAACAAAGGGGTTAGAGGGAGGTTGGGGATTGAAAAATAGCAAGGTGGAAACAGCCGGAAAAGTGTCAGTTGACTGTCCGGCCCGGGATCGGATCAATGAATATTGCTCCTGCCCTAAAATCGATTGTCCGCGGCATGGCCTTTGCTGTGAATGTATAGTAGACCATCGCAATCGGGAAAACGTGAAAATGCTCGTCCGTTTTCCGCACTGCCTCAGAGAACTTGTTCAGAAAGCGGTTGATGAGGGATAATAACGCGTTCATGCGCTATGGGGTTACGGGTCGCCATCTTGCTCTAAGATCAACCGATCCAGCATTGCTTTCAACTCTCCACCGGCCGGCGTAATTTTGAACCTAAGTTCGCCATTGATGAAGATGGACGGTACGGGGGCCGGTCGCCCCAATTGGTTTGACAATGCCATAAATCGCTCGGCCCCACCCAACTCCTTGGTGACCACCTTTTCCCATTGCACGGTTTCCTCATAATCCGCCGCTACCGATTCGACCAGCCTGGCCATATACTCGCAAGGGATTCAGTGGGGACCTTCATGGAGTACCTCGATATGAATTTTTTTGCAGGTCATGACGGTTGCCTTTCTCCACCGGAGTGCGCAAATCCTAGCCGATCAGCTCCACGATCCGGTCTGTTTTGTATACTTTCCCCTGGGCCACCACCACGCCGTCCAGGACCAATGCCGGACTGAGGAGAAGGCCGTATTGATTCCTGATCTCCTTGGAAAGGGTCCATTTTTTCTCCACGGTGGCGTTTATACCGGTTTTGGCCACAGCCGCATTGACGTTTTCGAGCAGTTGGGTGCATTTTTTACAGGGCGGATCAAGGCCGATCACTTCGATGCGCATCATGGCGTTGAATCTCCCCGTTCGAGATAAGGCGGGTTGGGATAAGCCGGACTGAAACATTGTAAATCCAGTACCTCAACGCCCACGTTAAAGGCTTTTGCTGTGGCGTTAATGGCCGACCGCACCACCGCCTCCAGATTCTCAGGCTCAAGCTGCACACGCGCATTGACTATCAGTGTTCCGCCTTTCATCCTGCCCAGCTGCTGTCGGCTTAACGATGGATCGTCATGAAGTTGGGTCAGATTGGCCCACATCGATTTTCCGCCGCCGGTCAAGACGAATTTCAGATGGCCGATGCCCGCATTCCGTTTTCGAAATTCACCGCGCATGTTGATCATCAGCCGCTGCATCAGCTCCGGAGGATTGAAAAGATCGCTTCCGGTAAGCTTGACTGCGGCATTCAGCCATCCGAGGACCGCTTCGGCTTTGGCATAACGATCATAGTCGAGTTGTTGCAGAACGGTTCCTGCTCCCGGGCGAGAAGAGAGAAGCGTATCAAGCCAATCCTGCATTCCGTGACCTTTGCGGGCGGATACTGCCACCACTGTTTTTTCAGCAAAGCGCTCTTGAAGTACCCGCATCAGATGCTCTTTTTCCGAATCTGCCAGTAGATCACATTTGTTCAGAACGATGAGATCCGCCTCTTCCAGCTGCTTGCCAAACAGATAGGCCACCTCTTCGGGAAAGGTCGTGTCCACCTCTTTTAGCAGAAGTTCACGCACACGATCAGGGTCGACCATTGTGCAGAACGGTGCGAAGGTAAACGCCTCTTGATAGTGAATCTTGATTGGATTGGCCACAGCGGCGACAAAATCCGTGCAGCTTCCCACCGGCTCGCCCAAAAGAACATCAGGTTCGTGGATGAGTATCTTTTCGATCTGGTCAATCAATTCGTCAAATTTGCAGCAAAAGCAGCCCGCCACAACCTCTTCGATGGGGACACCGAGTTCTTCCAGCATCTGCTGCACGATCACGGTGTCGGCCAGATTGGCGCTTTGATCGTTGGTGACAATCCCGACACGCATCCCTTTGCGGATGATGTCCCGAGCCATGATGCCCAGCGCCGTGGTTTTTCCGGACCCCAGAAAACCGCCAACGAAGATGAGCTTCACCGGCTTATCGACAGATAACGGCTTTGGCTTTTGCATTTAAGCTACTCCTTGCCGGACAAGCTTCATTTTTATTGCAGCTACAGGGTTTACCTCTATCGTTGCATGAAAAAGATAGCATACAATAGACCCGGTCCTCCAGTTCACCATAGGTATATTCCTCGACGGGGTCTCGGATGCCATGTCAATGCAATGAACATAAGGCCTTTTAGTCTTTTTGCCATCTTTTTTATGCAGCGATAGAGTTTAGTGTTCCGGATCCACCAGACCGAGATGAATGGCAACATGGGCCAACTGAACCGCAGAGTTGGCACCCAGTTTTTC
>CAJIBC010000560.1_pt1 | contig 27760 bp, 26 predicted proteins | sample 9199231 | NCBI WGS metagenome assembly CAJIBC01 (sample SAMEA7708282, study PRJEB35096) | sediment metagenome | biome: marine neritic benthic zone biome [ENVO:01000025]; feature: sediment [ENVO:00002007]; material: shallow marine sediment [ENVO:03000034] sea grass bed [ENVO_01000059] ...
CGCGACATGCGGGTATCCACACCCTCTCCTTTTTTGCATCATGCTAACCGCATTTCTCATTTCAGGATGCGGCCATAGCGGCGAAGGCGCTCCGCCCGGATCGATCCCCTTGGCGGCCAATGATTTTTTCGCACAGGGAAACTATGAGGCTTCCCTCGCCAAATACGAGGAGCTTATCGAAAAAGAGCCCGAGACTGCGGACCGGGTTCTTTTCGAGATGGGGATTATTTACGCCCATCCCGGAAACGACCGCAAAAGCTATCAGAAGGCGCTGGAATGCTTCCGCAAAATCATCAGTGATTATCCGGATAGCAAATACCGGCGCGACAGCCAGATGATGATGCTACAGATCCAAAATGTCATCATCAAGGATAACCTGATCGCAGAGCAGCAAACACAGATTGACACCTACCGTCGGGGGATCAAAACCCATAGAAATGAGATCGTAGACCTGCAAAAAAAGATCAGAACCCTCGAGCAGAAGGTTTTCGAACACCGAACGGAGCCGGCGGACAGGGTACTGATCGAAAAGAAAAAGCGGCGGCTGACGCTGATATCGAAGGGCGAGGCGATCAAAACCTACAAAATCGCCCTGGGAGGAGACCCCGTGGGCTCAAAAGAGAGGCAGGGCGACAACAAAACCCCGGAGGGAACCTACATCATCGAATCCAGAAACAGGCGCAGCGAATACCACCTCTCTCTTCGCATATCCTACCCCAATGAGAAAGACAAAAAGCGAGCCAAAGAACTAGGTGTCTCTCCGGGCGGCGATATCATGATCCATGGCATTAAAAATGGTCTCTCCTGGGTAGGCGGCTTCCACACTGAGATTGACTGGACCGAAGGCTGCATCGCCGTTACCAACAAGGAGATGGAGGAAATCGCCCGGCTGGTTCCCGACGGGACACCCGTCGAGATAAGACCATAACCCTGCACCTGCAGCACTCATCGAAAACTGCATGGGTACCCGTTTCCGGTACTGCCGATACGCATCACCCGATTCGACAACCAGTTTGCGCCCTTCAAGGAGCGTGTCTCAGACAATATAAATCGTCAAGATAAGAACGAAAACCGATGAATATATCAATTATTTATTCCATTATCCCACAGTTGCATAAAAAAGATGGCAAAGTAGAATATATGAATAATTTTTACATTTCATTTATGGAAAAGAGTGACGTTAAAGAATCAGCAAAGGCATATTTAGAAACAGATTTGGACGATAATGTACTTTTTTATAAAAAATTTGGATTTGAAGTTATATCCACATCAACTATATTTCAAGTAGAAAATCGTTACATGCTAAGGGTTTCGCAAACATGATGTGATTTTGTCCCGGAATATCACCTGTTGTCCTCATAGTATTGGAATATGCGCTCCAATTGCGCCTTGAAAAGGACGGTTTTGGAATCCTTGCCCGGTGTAAACATGCCCAGTTCCTGGGCCATGGTAAAAAAGTCATCTTCCGGGATGTGCTGGATCTTGAAAACCAGCAGAGCGGACAGCAGGAGGTTGTGCGGATATATGTCCGACTGGCGGACGGCTGCCCGGAGATCCTTCTTGAACTTCTGCCGGTGGACGGCATCCTGATAAGTCAGACCGACATCCTGCATGGCGTCTCCGAACGGCAGGGTCTTCTTGTTGCGAGCCGCATCGGTCAGCATTTCCAAAATCCTGCGCGGCCGGTCCTCGGCTGGTTCTGCCTTGGCTGTTTTAAACAGGTTGGGCTTTTTTACATTAGACCAGAAAGGACAATGCGGACAGGAATCGCCTTCTGGGAAATCGATGCCAGGTTCATGGGGGCAGCCATAAATGCCGGGGGTCAACGCCACGCTTTTAACCTGATGGGATTCGATGTATCTAAACAGCTCCTTGATGGACGTAACATCTTTGCGCAGATCGCCTTTTTCGGACACCCATTTTTTGATATTCGCCGGTGCGCCGCCGGCTTCCTTGATGATGCCGATGACCGCTTTTGAAGCGCTGTTGTCATTGTATCCATAAAAAGCGATGATGCCTAGTGGATAGCCTTGAAAGCCTTTCTGTGCTCTGCGCTCTAGGCCCTTCATCAAGTGTCCCGGGGTGGGTTGCATGTCAGCACTCTCCTATTCCATGGTGTAGCCGACTTCGATATGGCGGTCGGCGCCAAAATCACCGAAGGTGCAATTGGTGATTTTCTTGTGGTTATGGGCAAAGCGTCTCTTCCGGGTCTGCACCAATTGATCGATGTAGCCGGAAAGGATTCTCAACTCTTCTGGCGATATCACTTTCTGATATTCCGCCAGGTAGGCATCCAGGGTTCGGCGGCACTCCGCCTCGGGAAGCAAGGCGGTATTCCAGACGTAGATGGCCAGGGAGATCGCTTTTCTTTCGGAAGCTTCGTCATTGCAGGTTTCCAATAAAGGTGCGGCAAAATCCAAGATGACCTGTGACATGACCTCCATGCCCTCATCATCGGTTTGGGTATGAGGCCGCTTGAACTCCTCCGCCAGAGGCATTGCGGCGGGGGCCTTTTTCTTTCTTTTAGAAAGCCCGCGCCCCTTGGGCTTGCTTCTTATCTTTTCACGCAGACTGGCTTTGCTCTTTTTCATATCGTTTCCTTTAGACGTTGAAGCCGATTCAATTCGGCGTGTTCGTTTTGCCTCAGGCGTTTGAGGATATCCGGTCCCAGCGTGTAATAAAGAAACCCGTGGTTGGTGGACAGCCCGCCCACGTATGGATACTCGTCGATGGCGAAAATCTCCTCCAGGCGGCTCAGCCGTGCATACAACATGTTGACGCTGGCAAGGGACATGCGGGTATCCGACCTCCACACCGGCTCCGGTGTTTTGAGCGGATTGCGGTCATAGCTGATGGCGGTCACACCATGGGCGCCCGGGTTGCGGTGCATCCGGGATCCGGGCAGCACCATCAAAAGGCCCATGACGTAATAAGAGATATAATCGGCATTGGCCTCAAGAAAGTGCACGGTCTCCTTGCCATGGGCCTCGCTCTCCCCAGGCATGCCGAAAATACCCATGGCCTGGGTGGCCACGCCGGCGGTATAGAGATTCTGCAAGACCTGGGCGACGGTCTTCACCTGTTTGCCCTTGTCCATGGCATCCAGGATTTTCTGGCACCCGCTTTCGAATCCGATGGCCACGCTCCTGAGCCCCGCCCGGGCCATCAACTGACAGGTCTGGGCATCATAGGCCTTTTCGGCGCGCAGGTCGGTGTTCCAGATAAAAGACCGGCTACTGTCCAGCATGGCATGGCTGAGCTTTTTCAAGAAGACGGGGTCTACCACATCATTGCTGAAATTGAAATGCACGCTGCCGTATTGATCGGCCAACGCACTCATGTCGGCCAACGCTTTTTCCACTCCCACGGTCTGGTAACGACGAATGCTGTGGTCGCCATAGCGGTTCTGGCAGAATACGCAGCGCCCCCAATAACAGCCGCGGCTGATGCAATAGGGAATGACGATCTGGGGAGCCAGGTAGGCGGTAAGATCCAGGTCGGAAAAGTCGGGGGGCGGCTGGTCGCTGATATCGGTGTAGTTGAGATGCTGGCAGCGCAGCAGATTCCCGGCGGGTTCGTCCCTGCAAATCAGGTTGGGCAGATTGGCCGGCGATTGGTTTTCCAAAATCCGCCCCAGCAGATCGGTGAACGCCTGCTCGCCTTCGCCGCAGATAATGGTGTGAGCGCAATCCAGCAGCTGTTCAAGGTGCGCATCATCGGCCGTCATGGCCCACTGGGACAGATAGGCGCCGCCCAGGGTGACATGGAGCCCGGGGAAACGGTTCTTGATCATACGGCCCAGCACCAGGGCTTGAACCGATTGATTGTGGAAGACCATGGAAATCCCAACCAGGGCCGGACGGTGGGCGGCGATAAAAGGAAAAAGAACCTCTTCATAATACGGGATATAGGGATTGACGGCCGGATCCTGGTGGGCCTGGATATTGTCCATGGTCTTGAGCACAGTGGCCGTGGGATACGTCGCCGCCGTCAGTGTCGTGGGATAATGCGCGGCGCTAAGCAGATCGAAAAAAGCGTTCAATCCTCTGCGGGCCTGCTTGTAGCGGCGGTAATCGTAAAAAGCGTCCGGCTGGCGGAACAACTGAAGCTTTTGCGAAAACCATTCGGGATGGTCTTGGGCCGGTAGCACCGAGAGTAACTTTTCGTAATGCCGCTGTTTTTCGGTATCCAGCGTTGGCGTGACCTCCAAGCGGCTGCAGGTTTGCCGGATACGTTCGAGCATTCCGGCGACATACGCCGGTCGTGATAAATATTGCAGCGCCTCGATACCCAGATCCTTGACCAGTGTCCGGTAACCCTGACGGGCGGCAAAGGACTTCAGGTAACACAAGGCCGGATAGGGCCCGGTGACATCACCGGGTGGCGGCTGGAGCAGGATCGCCTGATATGTGGTGTCCGTGGTCACTTCATTTCTCCAGAATACGCTCCAAGGCAGATGCCTCCAGCACAGATCGCACCACCACGCGATAGGACGGCTGGTTCAAGCGTTTGTAACTTTCCGAGTGGCTTAGTACCGGCACCTGGCCGATGCGGCGAGTCAATTCGCGCACCTCGAACAAAAAAGTCTCCACCCATTGGTGTGGAAAAGCAAAGACATGCCCGGCCAGGACGATTTCACCGGCCCGGTTCAACGTCATGAACCCATCCAGGATTTCAAAAAACCGTGTGCTGTCGCCCCTGGTGACCCGTGCCGATTCAACACATGCCTGGGCCAAGTCATCCACCACCCGATCCACGTCATCTGCAACGGCTGAGCGCAAGGCCCGCAGATTGACCCTGAGCATTTGGCCATCGGCGGAGACAGGTTCGACCACCGGTTCACGGACCGGCTCTGCGGCGGCGGTGCGCATCACTTCCTGGAGCAATCGCTGCCTGAACCCCATGGGATGATCGATGGTGTGTCCCACACCGAACTCGCCTTGATGAAGGCATTTGTAGATATCGATCAAGCCGTGGGCGACGGGCACCAGGGGAGGGTCGTCCGGTGCCCGATCGGTCTGCAACTCGTGGTGTTCTACCTCATGCAACAGAAATTGTTGAACAAGCACTTGCCGGAGACCGGCGATGGGCTCTGGATCACCTGGCATGGTGTCAGCTCCACTTGGTGATGAATTCGCGTAGTTCAGCCATAACCTGCGGATCATCCGCCCGGAAAGGATCTTCCAGTCGGATCTCCATACAGTTCATGGCGGACTTGATCTGATTGAAGAAATGGCGTGCTTCAGGATCACTGTTTTGCACGCGGATGCGCAGGCGCTCCCAGTTTTCCACTTCCACGGTCAGATTCCTTCCAAAGGTCTGCTGGACCACCTTGCCCCGCAGCCGGGCCCGCGTATCCGCAGGGGGCTCCCAGCGGGCCTTGACGATCTCTTCATCCGGGATCAACCGGTCGACCAGATCCAGGGCCAGGCAGTGTTCATAAAGGCCACTGGCCGGGTCGAGGTCATGGTATTTCAAATCCAAGGATTTGAGCCCTCTTTTGTCAGCTCCGTTGGAGCGGCTGCGGTCCAGCAGCCACAGCTTCAAAACCCAGTCGATCCGGCGCCTGAGCTCGGCGTCGTCGGCCTCAAGGGCCACATCGGGCAGGCTTACCTTGAGATCCCTCAACCCTTCCAGAACCTGGGACCAGATCACCAGCCACTGCTCCTCTTCCGGGTCGGGCGGATGGACCGCGTAAAAAACCTGGGCCTTTTCCAGGCAGATCGACTGGATCTCCAGGGCGGTATAGACGGCAGCGCGACCATGATGATGCACGGATAGACCGGCACGCAGATCCCGCGAGACCGCTTTGAGCGCCGCTACCGGATCCGCCAGGTCGAAGTCTTCATCATCCAAGGCGCCCTCTTCCAGTAAACGCAACATCAGCGACAGCGTTCCGATTTTCAAACCCAGGGTGTACTGGGCCATGTTGCTGTCTCCGATGATCATGTGCAGCCGCTGGTCCTGGTCCACACGGGTGATTTCACGTTTGCGGATATTGATGATCCCGCGTACTTCGGATGTGCGGTCACTGTAAGTACAGTCAAAAAAATCGGCCCGCTGGCTGATTTGAAATCCGGGCCCCTCTTCCCACGGGCCGGCCATGATTTTACCGGCGCCGGTATAGATCTGGCGTGTCACCAGAAACGGAATTAGCCGGGCAATTTTTTTCATGCCCCGGGCCGAAACCAGGTAGTTTTCGTGCCCGCCATAGGTATGGCCGTGGCCATCCACATTGTTCTTGTAAACGTGCAGCCGGATCGTCTCTTGCCCGGCGTTCAACGTATCCGCCAGCTCCCGGACAAGACGATCACCGGCCAACTCATGGGCCACCAGATCGGTGACACGGCGGCACTCCGGGGTGGCATACTCGGGGTGGCCTCCCCGATCCACATAGAGCCGGCCGCCGTTGCCCAGGAATTCTCCGGCCATGGGCAGCTGCAGGCCCCCGGCGGCGGCCATCATTCGGGCAGCCGTGGTTTTCATGTGCTCAAGCAGATTTTTACGGCACGGCTGCTCTATCAGACAATGGGAAGGCCCATGGTACACCGCTGCATATTCGCATTCGGTGCCGAAGATGCGCTGGTGCAAAACTACTGCCCTTCAATCTGCTTGAATTGATCCAAAAAATCCTCACCCGCCTCCTCAAGGACATTTTCAATGTAATTGTCCAACTCCTTGAGCTTTTCCTTCTTCTCCCGGGAAAGCTGTCCGGGCGCGTCCTGCTTGTTTTCCTTTTTGCGCGTTGTCTTTTTACCGGATTTTTTAATCTGTCGTGATTCAGGCATACTGCCTCCCTCTGGCTATCTATCTTCCAATCCTTTGATCAAGGCATGGGAATCCGCGGCTTGGTCAAATAACGCTTCAAACTGCTCCCGGGTGCCCGCAAGCGGATTGAGCAGCGGCACCATGCGATGAATATCGCCATGGTCGAACCCCACCACCTCCCAATTGAGCAGAAACATTTCCCGGCTGAATTTCTCGATGCAGCGGCCGCGGAAGTAGGCCCGGGTATCGTCCGGGGCATGATCTACAAAACGGTTGATCTCCCCGTCATCGCAGATCCGCTGGGTCATGCCCTCCTGCTGTAATTTAAAAAAAATCCCATCCAGGTGATCCACCCGGTGATATTGCAGATCCAACACCCGCAGCAGGGGGTGCTCCCAGTTGCCGTTGCGGGATTTCCGGTACCGGTTGAGCAACCACAATTTGAGTACCCAGTCCAGCTGCCGGGTCAGTTCACCGGGATCGTCTTCGATATCTAAGCCGGGGGAGAGTCTCAATCCCTCCAGACTGTCCAGAATCGTGCCCCAGATGCCCAGGATCTCATCATAGTCTGGTATGGCGGCCGCGCCGGCGGTATCCTTGAAGGCATCGGCTTTATCCAGGAAAAGACGTTGAATCTGGACCGCTGTCATACGGCGGCCGTCGCTCAATTCCACGGCGGCGTCATACTGTTGAGAGATGCGCTGCAGGGCGGCGATGGGATCGGAAAGGCCCCAATCATCGTCCAAGAAGCGGTCCTCCAGCATCTGCAGCACGATCTGGGTGGTCCCCAGCTTCACAAACGCCGCCACCTCGCACATATTGGCGTCTCCAATGATCAGGTGCAAACGTCGGAACCTCTGGGCATCGGCATGGTGTTCCGCGCGGGTGTTAATGATGGGGCGCGCATAGGTGGTTTCCAGACCGTAAAGGTTTTCGATGAAGTCGGCCCGCTGTGCGATCTGGTAGCCGGTATGCTGTGAATGGACGGCTTCACCGCCGACTTTTCCTGCGCCGGCAAACACCTGGCGAGTGACCAGAAAAGGGATCAGGGACCTGTTCATCGCCCGGCCACCCTCGCTGAGCAGGCGATCGAATCCCCGGGCATCCAGGAGATAGTTTTCGTGGCACCCATAGCTATGCCCCTGGTGATCGCTGTTGTTCTTATACAGGGAGATACCCACCATCGGATAGAGCCTCTTTACCAGCGCGATGGCCCTGCGCAGGACGAGCTCCCCGGCCTTGTCGCAGGCTACGGCCTGCCTGGCACCGCGGCATTCGGCCGTGGAATACTCCGGATGGGCATGATCCGTATAGAACCGTGCGCCGTTGGGCAGGCCGGCATTAATGCGCAAATTGTCTTCGTCGCAAACGGCCTGCCGGATGACGCTCTTGCGGAACAGCCGTCCGCGAATATCCTCGTAAGGCGTCTCATGGGCATAATCCCAAAGCACCTGCATATCGGTCTCGCGCAATCCGACGCTGCGGGCATAGGCATTGACCAGCATACAAGAGGCTTCAAAGGCGGTCACGGAGGGATCGCCCTTCAACTGGATGGCATACTCCTGCTCGACGCCGATCACCTTTGGAACACTCATAACGCTCCCCTACCCCCCCACGCGCCAAAACTGGCGCCCTGCCCACCGTTCCTTCACACCACGCGGCTTTGCGGAGACTGCGTTGCCGTAGCAAGACAGACAACGCCACCACAAACCCAACAAACCTATTTCAGCTTATCCGGTACCTCGATCACCTGCCGTTTGCTTTGCGACGATTTGCGTTTCTGGTTTAGCCCCTGCAAGGATCGAATGCGAATGGCCCGCTCCCCTCCCTTGCCGATGATCCGATACCATTCAGCCGGATTGGAATTGCTGGGCAGCTCCTCGTTTTCTTCAAATTCGAGGCGCAAAGCACGGAGGATATAGTCCAGACGGATGCCTCTTTTGCCGGTGCCGATGAGCTCCTTGACCGCCAGGTATTTGGCCCGGTTGACGATGTTTTCTATGATCGCGCCGCTGCACAAGTCCTTGGTGTACAAAATTTTACGGTTGCCGTCGGCAAAGGTTATTTCGATCACCTCGTTTTCTGTCTTGGGACTGTACAGCTCTTCCACAGCCTGGCCGATCATCCATTGAACGGCTTTTTGGGCATCTCCCAACGTTTCCACGTGACATGCTTCAATGGGCAAATCGGGTGTCAGGTATTTGGAAAAAATTTCGGCCGCCGCCGGCCTGTCAGGCCTGGGGATACGGATTTTACGATCCAGCCGGCCGGGACGTAAAATGGCCGGATCGATGAGATCTTCGCGATTGGTGGCACCGATAACCACTACATTTTCAAGGGCTTGCAGACCGTCCAGCTCGGAGAGGAATTGGGGCACGATGGTGGCTTCCATGTCCGAAGAGATACCCGATCCGCGGACCCGGAACATGGCGTCCATCTCATCGAAGAAAATCACCACCGGTGTTCGGTAAGTCGCCTGGTTGCGGGCCCGGGCAAACAGGTCGCGGATGGTCTGCTCGGTCTCCCCCACATATTTGTTCAACAACTCGGGGCCCTTGACGTTCAAAAAGTAGCTTTCGCCTTTTTCACCCGTCTTTTCGCGAATGCTCTTGGCCAAACTATTGGCCACAGCTTTGGCCACCAGGGTTTTACCGCACCCCGGCGGTCCGTACAGCAGGATGCCTTTGGGCGGGACAAGGGCATGCTCCCGAAAATACTCCGGATAGATATGAGGCAATTCGATGGCATCCCGGATCTGGGCAATGGCGTCGGCCAATCCGCCGATGTGACCATAACTGATATCGGGCACCTTTTCCAGGACCAGGCGGTCCACCTGGCTCTTGGGCAGGAGGCTGTAAACGAACAGGGAGTCGGGATCGTACTCCACGTTGTCCCCGATCACGATACTGACATTTTTCATGGGCGCAGCCCGTGTCACCAGGATGGTCTCATCACCCACGGTGCGCACCAGCAATTTCTCATCGCTGAGCACCTGGTCCACGGTTGCCAAACTACCGCACACCAGCTCGAATCCGCAGCCTTCGATGATGTGCAGATCGTTGTTTAGAAGCAGTAGTTCTCCAGGACTGAACCCCACACGCTGGGCGTCTTTCTTCAAGTTCTTCTCGCGCATGGCATGAAACGTGGTTCCCTTGGCTCCGGGGGTGTCATATTCTTGCGGCTTCAGGATCCTGGCCTCATAAAGCCTGCCGTGGTGGCGGATAATGGCCGTTTCACCATCCGTTGTCCGGCGCCCCGGCCGTACGAACACGCCGAAGGGTAGCGCTCGTTCATCCTCCTCGCCGGGAAGTCCCCTGATCTTGCGCAGTGTATCTCTGGAGGTGTGCAACGCTTCGGCCAGTTGAAGGCGTTTGTGTTCCGAGTCCTGCAACTCCTCTTTCAGCCGGGCGAATTGCTCCGTGGGTGCCGGCTGCTTCGGGGCTGTCTCTTCGGCTTCAGCAACGATGGCATCAAGCTTTTTCTTCTGGCCGTCGGTGATCTGTTGGCGTTTAATTGGTCTTGGCTTCTTTTTTCGGGTGCCCATGACCTGATCCTTCCCTACCTCTTCTTTTTACCTTTGGTGTAGTACATCTTGCGCGTCTGCTGATCGAATTCAATCCGATGCGCCAGCCAATCCATCGCTTTTTGGCGCTCCCAGCCCTTGTACTGGCAGATAAAATCGATGACCCCGCCGCCCACATCGCTGCAGGACTTGCATAAAAAGCTGTTGCGGGCCACATTGAAAAACAGAGTTGGGTCTTCCTCTGACGAATGCCGTTCAACGCGAAAACAAGGCCCTAAATTCCCACGCACCTTGAGCCCGAGTTCCACCGCTACCTCGATAATCGCATTGGCCTGTTCAATACGCGCGATCTCTTTTTCTTCCATAAAAGCCCCACTCCCAACGTATCCTAATGCAACCACCCCTTTGTCTGCCGCAACAGGTCAATCTTATGCGTGATCTTCTCATTGTCTTCCGCATCCGGTACGAGGTATAGGTAGCGCTCCAAATCCCGAACGGCTAAGGCGCTGTTCCCCATGGCTTCATACAAAAGTCCGCGCTCCTTCAACTCGCCCGGTGCATGAGGATCCACTGCCAGAATCCACTGGAGCATCTCAAAGAATTGCAGATCCTTGTTCAAGTGGCGGTAAATGCCCTTGAGATTCATGAGCATGCGTTTGAGAATCGTCTTCGTTCCGGCCGGTGTTTGCCAGCGCGCACCGGCCACCGCCCTGTGTCCGTAACGCGCCGAAATCATATCCTGACACTCTTTTTCGGTCAGTATCTCGCCTCCGTTGAAGGCATCGACGTATAAAGTCCCGGACGCATGCAACACACCAGTGATAAAATGACCCGGTAAAGCGATGCCATGGACGGGGAACCCGGCCCGGCGACCGACTTCGCTATACACCAGGGAAAGGGTGATGGGGATTCCCAGTTTGCGATCCATAACACAATTGAGAAAGCTGTTCTGGGGATCGTAGTAATTTTGATGATTTCCCTGGAACCCTTCCTCCTCGAATAACATCCGGTTCAAGCCATTGAGGATGTCGCCGGTAGACGGTGAATTGCCGAGCGCATGACGGAGTTTTTCGGCCCAACGGTCCAAACGCTCTGTATAGACAGAAGCAATCAACTCCGGAAACGCCATCCGCGCAATCAACATGGCGCCTTCGACCAGATCGAGGCTCTCTTCAGGGCCTTGAACCAAGGTCGCAAATTGGCTTCGAATGGTTTCCAGTTGATCCATATAATTCTCTTCCTATTCATGGTGCCTGGAAATCAGCGGCTGAAAGAGATCCAGATGCTTTCCCAGATACCTTCTACGGTAAGACAATTTCACTCCAATCCCAGCAAATTGGCAGCGGTTTTCCCCAGAATCTTGTGCTTTTCCTTGGGTGTCAGATTGGAATTGGTCTGTATGCGTTTAACGATATAGGCCCAGCTAACCCCTGCCGCCAATGGCAAAGGATAATCCGTGGCAAACAGGACCCGGTCGAATCCGATGGTCTTGCGAATTTCCTGGATCACCATCCCCCGGTCCAGCAACCAATCCACCGACGACAGATCGATATACACATTGGAATGGGCCTTACCCAGTTGCAGGGCATCAAAAAGCCAGATACCCGGAATCTCGGTGCTGTAAGCACCTGCATGGGCCAATACTAGGGGAACTTGGGGATACTTTTTCAACCAGGGTTCCCATTGGGACGGATGTGAATTCTGACTCAGCTCGATGATCTCGAACGGCCCCGGACCGCACCCTGAGTGGGATAGGATAATGGACCCGGTTTGCCTGCAATACTCAAAGACCATGGGCATGTGTTCATTTTCAGCCGGGTTGAAGAATTGGGAATGGGGAAGAAATTTCAGTCCCTTCAGATTGAGTTTCTGAATCTCATCCAACGTCCGACGGACATAATCCGCGTCCTTGCTCAGATTAACCGATCCGAACCCGGTTAAAAGTTCAGGGTAATCATTGACCCAATCCGCCACATCCCGGTTGGTTACATGGGTGGGCGAGTAGAGGCTCTTTTGAATATGCCTGAGCAAAGAGGCAAATCCCCTCCGTCCCGATGAATGGGACTGCTCAAAGGCCTTTTTAAGCTGCTCCCGTACTTCGGGACGCTCGATATCCGCCGGGTCGGTATCCGTAGCCATAATGACACCATGGGTCACACCGGCTTCATGCATATCCGCAAAAAATTTCAGATCGGGTGTTTTGGGATGGATATGAAAATCCACAATGGGAAACAGAGGCGTCTTAAAGGCAGGGGGAGGCTCTTGCTCATCCCATTGCGCATCCGAGCCTTTGAAAACCCCCCTGCCTTTGACCAAACGGTATTCGGGTTTGTCCACCGGGCGGTGGAGCGCCTGCAATGCCAGGTGGAGCCGATAGTGCAAGCGCCAATCGTCGGCCGCCTTTAAATGCGACTGCAAGGTTTGGATGAGGACTTCCCGGTCCTCGATATCACGAATCTGAAATAGCTGCCGGACCGTCCGCCAACGCACATCCGGGGGGTCATTGAGCAGGGACTCGACAATGGCATCCTTACCGGGAAGCGGTGGGAAGCCAATATAAATCTCTTTTTGTTGCATCTCATTTCCGATCAGCGGTCTGCCATTGGTGAAGAAACGGAGAAATGGCCCGGATCACCGAAGACCTTACGGAATTTTGGATTACATAATCCGGGCCGTCACATCGAACTTGGACGCTTTCAGAACGGCAGCTTGCCTTCAGCCATCAGCCAGAACACCGGAAGCCAGAGCCCTACCGGCACCCAGATGATAAGGGACCAGGCCACAACACTCGCACCCAGCTTACCGTGAAAGGCCGGCCAGACCCCAAAGGTCAGAAGTGAAACCTTAGACCTTGAAAGAAGTCATCAGGGCGATGATGTCGGAACTCGGTTTTGCAAAAACCACACCACTATTTACCCTGTATTGTTCAATCCCTTGGGCGATCTATTTTTATATAAAAAGTTTATGGGTTAGAGCGCTTGGCCGTGATGCGGGGACGATGGTTCTAAGATGGCTGCACCGCATCCTGACGTTCGGTCGATCCACTTTTGCCCCAATCGGCCCCAATCAGCGTTTCATACGGATTAACAAGTGATTATGCATCTCCCCCCATCACCGGTGGGGCTTTTTTCCCCTTCTCACGTCAGCCGACCCACCTTTTGCCATAAATTTTATAAAATATGATTTCAATATGTTACAAAATACTTCGCTGCAGAAATAGAGTAATTTTTTATGGCACAGACATTGCTCACTGTGTTTTCCTTTATCTATGAGGTTCGGTATGCTTTACCCCACAGTTGCATAAAAAAGATGGCAAAAAGGCTAAAAACCATATTGGCATTGAATTGACGACATATCGGAGATACTTACCAGGAATAAACCAACAGTGAACTTGAGGATCGGGTCTATTATATGCCATCTTTTTTCCCCCCATTGTATATTATTAGGGGGAAAGCCGGAGGACTCCAGATCCCGCGTTGCCAAGAGCTCGCAGTAGTTTACTACGACTTCGCCCTTGGTCGCCTTGGCTCTGGAGCCCTCCGACTTTTGCAACAATGGGGTTTACCCCATAAGGGTTTACTCAAACGACAGGCAGCCTCATCCTGCAAATGGTAAAAGCAAATGGACTACCTATCGTACGGAAAAAAGCTGGCCGGGGAACTCCAGGATAGCTGGGAGTCCATGGCCCAAATGGAGCGCCTTCACCCTGAAATCGCCTACCGTGTCCATAGATTGGTCCATAGGATCACTCCCCTGGCAGATCATATTTTTTTTAAAACAATAAAGGCGCGCCAATTGCTTGTGGAGTGCAGCCAAAAGACCGTTGCACTGCGGAAGCAGATCGAATCCAATGGAAATCATATTTTTTTTCTTCTTACAAATCTTGAGAAAACGTTCGAGGACCTGGTGAGAAAAACCTATGCATTTCGAGTCAAGGCGGGCTAAGGGCCCCGGCAAAAAATAATTGCACCATCTTACTTTGTCTTTGGCCCATCCGTTGGGAGGGCTTATAAAAAAAAAGGAATCTGTGGTCATTCGCCCCTTTAAACCCCATATTCCAATATCGATAATAATTCCTTTATTTCAACATGTTAATTATCCATTTCAATAATACTGGGGGTTTTTAACCCGGCATGATTCCTCCGGCGCATCTACGGATCTTTATTATCCGTGCATGGCGGGTTCTCCAGGCGCACAAGGGTGCATTTGTGTATCTATCTGATATTTTTGTTGAATATTTATCTATACCCCGTGGTTCACCGATGGCTCAGCGGTAGTAGTGCAGAATCGGCATAGATATTGCTCTCCCGCATTTGTACATTCTCCAAATATTTTATGCTGATTACAGCAGATTTCAGGGAGCCACTTCGGAGTCGGTTTGCGAATTTTTTTCTGAACACGCTGCAATTGCGTTCCCAAAAATCCGTTGGTTAGAATTTATGAGGAAAGGGGGTTGGTACGACACCGATCGCTGTTCAAGTCACGACTAACGTATGTATCGGATGATTAGTAACCTGACCTAGTACTCAAACCAACATAAGGAGAGCGATTATGGCAGAAAGTAAAGCATCAAAGGTTTGGTTTGCGGCCGCAGGTGCAACGAACTGGACCGAGAGCACCATCTGCAAAGCAAAAGACCTGTTCTATGCCGCCGGTCTCGACAAATGCATTGAAAAGGATGATAGCGTCGCCATTAAGGTTCACTGCGGTGAATACAACCGCACGGCCTGCTTGCGACCTGAATTCGTAGCCGCCATCGTCGAAGAAGTTAAAGCCTGTGGCGGAAGACCCTTTGTGACCGACACCACCACCCTGACCTACCACCTCTATAACAACCGATGTACCGGTCAAATGGAGACGGAAGGCGCCAACCGTCACGGTTTGAACTGGGCAAGTCTCCAGGCGCCCTTCGTTATTTCCGACGGTTTTTACGGCGAAGACGACCTGCGGGTGGAACTGCCGGAAGGTAATATTCTCAAAGAAACCTACATCGGCAGAGGTATGTACGAGGCAGATGCCTGCATCAACCTTGCCCATGCCAAGGGGCACCCCATTACGGCCATGGGAGCGTGCATTAAAAATTTCGGCATCGGCGCCCAGTCCAAACGTGGCAAATACCAGACCCATCTGGCTTTCTGGGGTGATCCGGAAGAAGCCATCGGCTACCCCAAAGTCAACCGCGAAGCCTGCCAGGGCACCGAATGCCCCTATTCCAAGATGTGTGAAGACAGTTGTCCGGAGGAAGCCATCTCGGTCAAAGCCGACGGTGTTGTAATGGACTATGAGAAATGCGCGCTGTGCTACTCCTGCCAGGTGACCTGCATGTTCACCGGTATGGAAGGCATCGGTTTCCGGGATGACTACTTCCCATTGGCTCAGATCGCCATGTCGGATGCGGCCTATGGTTGCGTTAAGACATTCAAACCAGGGAAGATTGGTTACATGGCATACGCTTTTGATGTCGCACCCGAATGCGACTGCTTTCCATGGAACGGAACCTACATAACACCGGATATTGGAGTTTTTGCATCACTGGATCCAGTGGCCATTGACACGGCCATTGCCGACATGATCGACAAGGCACCCATCGGCCCCAATTCCCGGGCTGAAGAGCTGGGGCTGAAGCCGGGCGAGGACAAGTTCAAGGCCGTCAACGCATTTACACCGCGTATTCAATTGAAGGCGGGGGAAAAGATCGGCATGGGGACCATGAACTACGAGCTGATCGAGTACGAACCCGAACTCAATCCCGAAAACATTGCCAAGTGGCAAATCCGTAAGACGCCCATGACTGTCAGTCCCATGCGACAAGTATTCAAGAACCATCACCTGGGGCGTGAGTTCGAATTCGGACGCCACAAACCAGTGAAAGAGTGGGTGGAAGAATGGAAGCAGTTTGATCCGACCCAGTAGGTTTCCTGCGGCTAACGCAAAAGAGAGGGACGGGTCCTTGGGCCCGTCCCGAAACGATCTACCAAAGAGAAATAAAGAGAATACATGTCAAGCGTCTATTGGATTAAAGGCCGTTGCGAAAGCGTCAAAAGAAATATCATTGCCAAAATCGACGCCCTGTTGAACCTGGAAGAGATGGCGCGGCTTGTGGTGCCGGATGAAAGCCTGGCTCTCAAAATCAACTTAAGTGAAATCGGATACTCCCACTACCTGTCGCCCATCATCATTGCCACATTGTTTTCCAAAACACGGGCCTTGGGCGCGAAAACGTTGGTCACTGACGGGTGTAGCCTGTTCAAGGGATCCCGCTATGACGGATACAGTTGGATAGACGCCGCCACGTTGATGGGGTTCAGCAGTGGCGAAATCTTTGATAATCAGTTGATGCAGTCAGCGGGTTATACCAACGAGGAGGGCAAATTCTGGCCGGGCGACGGCGATTACCTGGCCGGCGTAGAACTCGGCAGCTTGCTCACCGATACCGGAAATCTGGTGGTTCTCTCCCATGTGACCGCGCACCCCCAGCTGGGTATAGCCGGGGCTGTGGGGAATCTGGGCCTAGGATTTCTCACGGCTTCCGGCAGATTAAAGATTCACAGTTGCCTGGAACTACATCAGGATGAAGGTCAGTGCGACCAGTGCGGGATCTGTATTCCCTATTGCCCCACCGGAGCGATTTCCGGAAAGCCCGGCGCGGTCTCTTTTGATTGGCGGGTCTGCAACACTTGCCTGGGCTGTCATGTTTCCTGCCCGAACGGCGCCATCCATATTGCGCCGGAAGGCATACCGGAATTTCAGAAATGTGTGGTAGATGCTGCCCACACGGCGCGTAAAGAATTGCGTGGACAGGCTTTTTTCATCAATTTCTTAAGTTCTGTCACCCCCCAACCCGACGATTATCCTTTCTCAGACATTCCGTTCATTCCGGATCTCGGCATCATTGCATCCGAAGACCCGATCGCAGCGGACCTGGCCACCTACCAGTTAATTATCAGGGCCCCCGGTATTCCCGGATCCATGGCACAGAATCTGGATGTCCTGGAGAAAGGTCAAGATAAAATAAAAGCGATTACCGGTCAAACGCCGATGCAAATGCTGGACTATGCCGAACAGATCAAATTGGGCACCAAAACCTTTGAATTCCTGCCCGGTTCATAAACCTGGCGCTGTCTTAAACCATCTTGCCCTTAAAGGGAGGCAATCCATTGGAGCAGGAAAATACTCAGATACAAAACAAGCGTTATAATCACGGACCGATCCGCGATGCCCTGACCCACATCAACTACAAAATTGCCATCATCAGCGGCAAAGGCGGCGTGGGTAAAACCAGCGTTGTGGTCAACCTGGCCGCCGCCATGAAGAAACAGCAGATGGAAGTGGGTATTTTCGATGCTGATGTTCACGGGCCGAGCGTACCCAAAATGGTTGGCGTTAAAACGCAAATGCGCGATGTTCTGCACGGCAGCCACGGCATTGACCCGGTGATCACCGAACATGGCTTGAAAATCATGTCCGTGGCGCTGATCTGGCCCTCCGACATGACCCCCATCATGTGGCGTGGACAGTACAAAGCGCGGGTGCTGAGGCAGTTCTTGAGTTCCATCAAGTGGCATGAGTTGGATTTTTTGTTTGTGGACCTGCCGCCGGGTACCGGTGATGAGCCGACCACTATTATGAAATCGATCCCCGATCTGGATGGGATGATTGTAGTGACCACCCCCCAGGAAATCTCCACCATTGTCTGCAGCAGGGCTATCAATGCCGCCAAGGAGCTTAACGCACCGATCCTGGGTCTGATCGAAAACATGAATACCCACCAATGCCCGGATTGCGGCCGTGTGGAGCATTTTTTCGGAAAGGACCGGGGAACGAAACTGGCCAGAACCTTTGGCATTCCATTTCTGGGCGGCATCCCCCTGGACGGCCAGTACTCGGAAGCCGCAGACACGGGTGTACCCATTGTGTTTAAATATCCTGACTCCCTTACCGCCATGGCCATGATGAATATTGCCGAAGCACTCATCAAACGGTTGCCTGAAAAAGAAAAGGTGGTCGTCAAAGACCGTCCTTGGGAGGAAGGAAGAGATCACCATAAATCATAGAAAAGAGATCATCATAAACCTTAGAAAGGAGAAGTTACATGTCTGACAAGAAACGGCCTAATGTGGTTGGGAAGGGGCCCGCAATTTCAAGGGAAATGATCGCCACCTTCAACGAGATCAAGGCAGATATGGACGGTATCGCCAAGGATACATCGGAGAAAATCCAAACCCTGGTGACGGATAAGGGCGCCGAGCTGGAGAAGGTGGTTAAAATGGCCTATTTAAAGACCGTCAAAGCCGGTGAAATTGCCTGGGATCTTAAGGAAATGTCGTTTATCCTTAAAGAAGCCATTGGCGCCGGGGATGACAGCAAAGCTCTGGAAACGGCCGAACAAATGGCCCCCCAAATGGATGAATTCATTCACAAGATTAAAACTTTCGTGGTGCGTATGACGTAAGGTAACTGCTCATGTCAGAGAGAAGACTGAGTGAAGATCATATGAGGATCCTTTCCGTAATTAGTGAAAGGGAGGGGACCGATTGTACCGGCACCTGCCATCATCGCAAACCCGGCGAGTTTCACTGCCATACGCTAAGCCGGCAGTTGAATCTTTCTTCCCAGGGCGTTAAGAATCGCATACTGGAGATGCTGCGATTGGGCCTTTTAAAGCGCGAAAAAGTTGAGCGGGAAGGCAGCAGCATGCTGATCCGGTTCAAGATTACGCCAAAAGGCCAAGAGGGCCTGGATATATATCTTCAATGCCGCGAATTGATGTAAACCAACGAGGCCGTATGACACATCCCATACACCAACCGGTTGTAGATACGATCCACCGGGCTATAGGCATAATGGACGATCTAATGCGTGACCGGATCGAACTGGATCTTTATTCACAAAAGCTCAATGAGCTGAATGTAGACGATCTGCTTGATGCTTACCAAGATGATTTCAAAGTAAATGCGCAGATGGTCTACTACTTGGATGCATTGATGCTGTTGTCTTCTTTACAGCACGAGCTCGATTTCCAGGTGTCAGAATATGGCGCCAACGTGGTATCGGAAGACATGAAGTGCCTGCGGGAGTTGTTGGATAAGTTCCCCCGTACATAGCAATTGTTTTCCAAAAAGGATAGTTTGTGCCCATCCTAAATGGTATTTTTTGCCCTCAGACGGCGTTCTCGCTCATTTTCAACCCTCGAAATAGTGCGCTATTACGGCGGTTGAAAACTCGCTCAGGCCTTGCCAGGTTACAAAAGCAACCATTGATGGATGGGCACTACTAGTTTAGGCAGATGACGAGGACCCCAAATGAAAAAAAAGATCCTGGAAAAGATCGGATGCAGACATTCAGTCTGATGCCGGGGATCCATCTGCATATTGCCGATTTCAAGCCACTCGACACCATTGAGCAGAAGTTTGAGACGACAAACCCGGTACTCAGGTTCTACTTTTATACCTCGGTGTGCGGATACTGGGAACTGCATTCTCCATACAGACCCGGCTCACAAAACAGAATCACCTATACCGACCAACTCAGTTCCGTTTTCTTCTATCCTGAACTGGAAGGAAAAATATATCTTCCGGCCAAATGCCGCCAATCTCATCTCAGTATTTACATCACCCAGGACTTGCTGAACAATTATCTCGGCGATTATTTAGCACACCTGCCGAAAATCCTCAGGGAGATATCCGAAGGCTGCATGGATAAAGGCTTCTACCATAGCGGTCCCCTGCCCCAAATAATGGATATGGCTGTCGACCATCTCATGACATGTCCTTATACCGGGCCTGCCCGACGGCTCTTTATAGAGAGCAAAGCTATAGAACTGATCGCGCATAAAATCGCCCAGATCTGCCCCACCGATACAACCACTCCTCCCCTGGACGATTTACATTCCCATGATATGGAGCGTATCCGGCACGCCAGGGAGATCCTGTGCAGCGACCTTGAAAACCCCCCTAAACTGCACGATCTAGCGCGCTGCGTGGGAATCAACCACGGCAAATTGAATATCGGATTTCGGAAAATGTACGGCACCACCGTCTTCGGCTATTTGCGACGGATGCGCCTGCTGGAGGCAAAACGCCTGATCGATCAAGGGGATATGAATGTAACCGAGGTCGCCCTCAGCGTTGGTTACAACAGTCTGCCCTCTTTTTCCAAGGCTTTCACGGAATTTTACGGCATCCCGCCCATGCAGTGCCTCAAAAAACGTTTCAGAAGTTTCGGGACCCGGGCTATGCGGAATTGAAACCACTTCTAACTGCATTTCGGATAAACAAAAAATCAAATGAAATAAGCATACCGCGGCTAACAAGTGTATTCTTGTCCCAAAAACCGTAAAAAAGGGAGAAGAACAATGAAACCATGGGAAATGGGAATTACACTCGATGCTGAACAGAAAGCAATGGTTGAAACTGCCGGCAGATTCGCCATGGAGGTTATGCGTCCGGCAGGTATTGAGCTCGACCGGCTCAAGCCCGCGGATGTGGTCGACAGGGACTCCGTCCTATGGTCGGTCTATGGAAAGTACCACGAACTTGGATTCCATAAATTAATCATTCCCAAGGCCTTGGGTGGACTTGAGATCGATCCGCTGACCTGCAACCTGATCATCGAACAACTGGGATATGGCGATGCCGGAATATGCGAGAGCCTGGCCGCCTCTCTCGTGCCTTTTCTTCTGGCGGCCGTATTCGGTACGGATGAAATGCATGACCTGGTCCGTGAATACTGCAGTGACACAGAGGCACGCATGATCGGATGTTTTGCATTCACCGAGCCCGATCATGGGTCGGACTGGGTTCTGGCGGCCCAACCCGATTTTGACACACCTGATATCGTTCCTTCGGTCAAGGCGCGGCGGGAAGGGCAGGAGTATATTATCAGCGGTGAAAAATCAGCCTTTATCAGCAACGGCCCTATCGCGACCCATGCCTTGTTGATTTTCTGCCTGGATAAATCCAAAGGCATGCGGGGTACGGGAATCGCTTTCCTGCCCCTGGACCTGCCCGGCATATCCCGCGGCAAACCTTTGGATAAGCTGGGGTTGCGCTCTTTTGCACAGGGCTCCCTCATCTTTGACGAGGTCGCAATACCTGAAAAGTGGATGCTTATTTCCGATCCGCAACAGGGTTTCGAAACCCAGCAATGGATTCTGACGCCGGCCTGCGAACTTTTGAGCGCCGTGAATACCGGCCTGGCGCAAGCCGCATACGATGAAGCCCTGAAATATGCCCAAACGCGTATCCAGGGTGGCAAGCCCATTATCGCCCACCAGAGCATCAACCTGAAACTGTTCAAGATGCTGACGATGATCGAATCCGCCCGGTCCTATTCGCGGCGCATGGCGCTGCACAATGCCGCCAATCCGCCGGGATCGGCCATGCATGCCCTCTCCTCCAAAGTATGCTGCACCGAGACCGCCTTCACGGTTGCCAGTGAAGCTTTGCAAATATTCGGAGGATACGGCCTGAGCAAAGAGTATCCCATTGAGAAGATCTTCCGGGATGCCAGGACCGGCCTGATTGGTGAAGAAAATAATGCCCTCTCCCTTGCCGGGGCATCCTTTTTATCGGAATGGTCTTAGATTAACAAAGGCTGAGGCGCAACGCCCCCAATCGTGCAACCCATGTCACCAGGGCGCCGGCTATATCCAGTGGGAGGCGTGGTCCCATTCCAAACACGGCGTCATCTATTCCATCGAAGGTGACACCGGAAGAGCACCGACGTGCCAGACATGCCACATGCAAGGAGGCGATCACAATGTGATAACCGGCTGGGGAGAATTAGCGGTTCTTACCGGAAACCAGGACCCGGAATGGGCTCAGTACCGTGAAGCGATATTCAAGTACCTGCAGGCCATTGATCCTGAAGGCAAACCAACACCCGGGATGGAAGGAATCCTATCCCTCAAGATGCTGCGCGGCTCGCTGGAAGAGTGGTCGGTGCAGCGGGAGAAGATGACACGCACCTGTACCCAATGCCACAGTCGCTCCTATGCTGTAAAGCACTTGAATAATACGGATCAATTGATCAAAGAGACCGACAAACTGATGGCCCAAGCCATCGAAACGGTGGGGGACCTTTACAAGCGCGGTATTCTCCGGCCGGAGAAGGGGCAGCTGAACTACCCGAATATCGGCCTGTTGTATGAAGCCCGGACGCCCGTTGAACAAACCCTGCGCAAAATGCTCATCAGTGAGCGTGCCGACGTCATTCACGGGGCGTTTCATATGGATCCTTGGTTCGTCACGGAGGGTCAGGCAGCTTTGAAAAAAAGCCTTCTCGAAATCAAGCACGAGGCCCGGGAGATGATCCGGCAGGCGGGTTCCAAATAATATCCCTGGTTCCCTGGTTTTTCATTTCAGACAAATAAAGTTTCAAATGAGATAAGCGCTCAATGCAGGTATGCAGTATCCATTGTTGAATGATTTGGCCGTTGATTGTTTGTAAATCGAATCAACAATCTTAAATGAGCAAGATTCAACAATGTCAAGAGAGCAAAGGAGAAAGTCATGAACATCCAGGACACGTGGTGCACGGTTGACGCTTATTTCAGTGTGAAACCGGGGAAAAAGGAGGCCTTTGACGAGCTGGTCGATCGGTTCGTCGAGAAAACCGCCAATGAAAACGGAATCCGATATTACGGATGGAGCGCTAACGGAGAAGAGGCTCATTGCAGGCAGGGATATCTAAACGCCGAGGGTTTCCTGGAACATGTGGAAAACGTTTTTCACCTCTTTGAGGAGGCACTGACGATTTCGGACTGCAGCCGACTTGCCATTCATGGCCCCGAAGACGAACTGGAAAAGCTTCGGGGCCCCATGGCAGAAGTCCCGATTCAGTACTTCAGTCTGAAGCACAGCTTCCGCCGGTAAACCGCACCGCTGCCGCCCTATTTGAACGGCAGGCACCGGTTACTGTGCATCTTCACCCCCCAGTCGCATAAAAAAGATGGCAAAAAAGGTGCAAGCCTTGTCAGCTTCTGTTTACTCGGCCTTCATTTTTATGCCTCTGAAGGAGGCAAAGAATATAGCCCCGGGTGTAAACCCGGGGTTGTTAAACGCACACCCAACCCACAAGCTCCGAAGGAGCGGCAGATAACCGTCTTCCTTGATATTTATCGGTGATGATGGGTTCGCGCCCTTTGGTGCTGAATACTACGTGGATCAATAGATTGGTCAGCGTGCTTGCCATGGTATGTTCTGCCACTGCTTCGGAGTTGAATCTGTTTTTATCCAGAACCCCGGGTTGACACCCGGGGCTATAGTCGTTGGCCCCTTCAGGGCCGCATGAGTTCATGACGATTTATAAACGCTGTGCGAAAAAACAATCAGCCGAATCGACCTTATGCAAAAAGAGCAGATAACAATTTTATCTGGAAATTGAATCGTTTATTACATCACAAGCATTCAGGATATTTTTTCACTCCCCTACCTGATGAATGACTAAGCAGAGCACCAAAATCTTATCACATGCAATGTTTAGATTGCTCGGGTATTGCAACGTATATTTTGCCGGGGATCAATCCGCGATCACCCAATAATTGGAGGGTTTGAATGGAAGCATCCACCAATTTCGTTCCTTTGGTGATCAGTAAACGTCCTTCCTCAAGACGCAAATCATCCATCAACACCATCCCAGCTTTGAGTTTTGCCAGAAGGACCATGTCGGTAGGATCGATATTATTCTTTCTGTTGATGACGCGAATCAGAGCTTTTACCACTGCAGCGTCGTATTTTCCTCCGGCATCAATGATCAAAAGTCTTTTCGCCGATTCTTCGATGATGCTTTCCGGATCATCAGAGAAGGTAAAACGCTTCCACTCTTCAACTCCTAAATGTTTACGGGCGTAAGTAACCAGCCGGCGCATTTCTCTCGGCCAGGTGGAGAGAGTGCTGCAGTAATCCGAAACCGCGAGCAGGATGCGTGATGCCAGAGGGATCTGATCTCCAATTAGATTATTAGGGAATCCTTTTCCGTTCATATATTCATGATGATAGAGAACCATTTCAGCGACCAGTGAAAGCGACTCGACACCCTCTAAGGCAATGGAAGCGATGATGGGGTGCTCACTATACAGAAGATACTGCTTTTCGGTCAATAAGTTGACCTCTTTGTCCTGTAACTCTTTGGGCAAAGCGATAATTCCGATATCGTGGATCATCCCCGCGATCTCAAGCTGGTAGACATATGAGGCCTCAAGCTTCATCTCTGCACCTACCTCGCGGGCCAACTTCGCCACCTGCATCATGTATTGTCCAAGTTTGGGATTGATTGCTTGGGCAAAGCCATATAGCAACTGAACGGCATCCTTGGCACTCAATTGCGCAATTAAAGGGACCTTTGCTGTGGATGGATCGTTGTTGCTCATCTATCGAATTACTCCTATACCGCTGGCTATAAACTGTTCAGATACATATCGTCTTGAATTGCATCAGCTTTGTTATACACGATACGGCGGTCATTGACGCGATTCCATTAGTCTCCTGGCACCTGCAAGATACCCATCATAGGTTAGCATGAGAGCCTTGAGTTCGTCTTTTGCTAGAAAAAAGTCATTAAAAATATCCTCATATACGCCATAGGCCAGCCGGTCCACTCCGGTACAAGTCCCAACCATCATGGCCACCATATCTGCCAGGTAGAGGGTTGCGGTAGCAGGGTCATTGCGGGCTTCCGGGTTGTTCAAATGGTGGTTCTCGATCATATAGGCCATATGGTCACTGAAATGCCACTTTCTGGCGATGATTCCTCCCAGCGTGGCATGATCCATCCCCAGACTTTCTTTTTCAGCGTCAATAAAATTATTGCCTTCGGTATCCAGACATTGTTGGATCTTGTCCCATTGATTACCGACATATTCATGCAACACGACTTTACCGATGTCTTTCAGCAACGCTGCTGTGTAAATTGACGGCAATGCGTAGAGGTCACGACGCTCGCCGAGAGAGCGCGCCACCATGGCAGTGGCGATACTCTGTTGCCACAGGTCGCCTTTTTCAAGCTTGTAGCCTTTTTGATCTGTTATCATATTGGCCGAAAAGGCCTGGGCCATCACAATATCGAAGACCTTTCGAAAACCGAGCATGATAACGGCTTGTTGAACGGAGTCGACCTTCACCGGCAACCCCAAGTAAACCGAGTTGCAAATCCTTAGTAAATTAGCCGTGGCTGCCAGGTCGTGTTCTAACAGATGAACCAATTCGTCCGTGGAACAGTCAGGGTCCTCAGTTAGTGCCAAAATTTTGTGAATGATTTGTGGGATCGGTTGTAACGCCTTTACTTTTTTTAATATTTTATCGACTGTCGCCATATTGGCTCCTACCATTTTTTAGGTTCAAAACAGTTTTAGACCAGAGCTGAATAACGCTATCCTTTTATTAGTTTGCCGGTTTTATCCCAAAACAGCTCCCCGGCACCGCCGCAGCGCATTCCGTTTTTCATAGGAATACGGGATTTCATCTGCCCGTTTCTGTAATTTCGAATCACGTTCCCATTGATCTTACCCTTTGCATAAGGCTCTACGCTTTCCAGCTTTCCGTTGGGATACCAAAACTTGGTCTGGCCGTTTAAGATCCCATCTTTATACTCTTTTTTGTAGCGGTAGATTTGGGGCCGATAGCCTTCTCGCCCCCGTCCTACGACAAAACCGGTAAATGGTTTTTCATCGCCTTTCTGATAGACGATACCTTTTCGAATGACTGTTTCCGATTTGGGAATTTCAGCCTGGCACGCAAAAAGTATCAAAATCATGAAAAACAGTATACACTTTCTGCCGATCTTCATATTGCACCTTGTATAGATTCTCTGATTGTCTATGTGTATTTGTTTCATTGCGCTATCAGATCGCATTATCGATTCAAAAAAATCGTAAATGATTCAAACTGCTGAGTATTGATGGGAGGAAAGTTTACCGTGGCTTTTGAGTGAGTTGAGATACTTCGAACCGATCGGTAGCCCGACCGCTTATCATCTTTTCCATGGCAACCTGGCGATCCTGTCAATGAGGACCCATGGCTTTCCGTCCCCCGATTACTCGAGGTTTGGCTTTTTCACGTGTACTATTGCCGATCTATATCTTCACAGTTTCCTTACGTTGTTTGACCACAGCCAAAGATTTCCGGTTATGGAGTATAATATTTACCGTCTTTTAGTGCTATTAGGGCTGCAAATATTGAGCCATTTTGATGGGGCAAAACAAGGTATGTAATTCAGTTGCTTAATGATACTGAAAAAGCAAATGAGTTGATATTGTGACGAATAAAGGCATGGTGTGACATTTTATGGCACCCGCTAGGAGAATGAAAAAGCGGCTTAGAGGCAGTGGCTGGTAAGGCCGCTTTTCAGCGGGTGAAAATTCCCCAATACACATTACCCGATTCAGGTATGTATTTGTCACAATAGGGGATTACATTATTTTTTCCTAAAGTTAACTCGAACACGTTCGATTTATGGATTGTGAGCATTTTATTGGAAAAAATCCAATGATCCGTTGCTTATTGATCCAGACTTGGTATCTTTCTCGTCTTCACCGAAATGTTCTTCCTGCACAAAATCTGTAAAAATTCAAGTTGTTACAGCCTACTGAAAACCATGTTCTGCTTGCTGGCGAACAAATGACGGACGATTAATAACACGCATTTATAATGCAAAGGTAAGATTGAAATCGCTCGGGTGAAAATGCCATTCCATCGCAGGTGTCTGGATTTGTCGCCATGCAAGCAAATAAATGTAGATATCGTGCAACAAGGACATCCATAAATGGCAGATAAACAAAAAATGAAAAGGTATGATCTTTCATTTTTAAAATTGATCAATACCATTGCAACCATGACTGTTGAAGAGCGCAATTTATTATTAAAAGAAATGGAAATTTTAACGAAAAAGATTAAACTTCGGGCTATGCGCAAGAAGTGCCGTGTTACCATTGAGTTTATCAACTCCAGAGCAAGTCATAAAGGCATCGTTGAAAACATCAGTTCCACAGGTGCATTTATCGGTTGTAGGGTTCCGTTGATGATTGATGAAAAGATTATTATGTACTTTCAACCGGAGGATAGCGCCGGGAAACATAAATTGAATGCAAGAGTGGTACATACCAAGCTTGGTGGATTTGGGGTCCGGTTTGAAAATTTGGATTCTAGGGCAGCTATATTTTTACAAGCTTTGATGAATCAGGTTGGTTGAGATTGCAATATGGTTATAATAACTGATCTATATTGTTTAATAGTATAAACTGCTTTGTATAAGAGTTTTAGTTTTAGGGGACGTTCCCAACTTTTAAACTTAAAGATCTTCTATTTGGTAATTATTATCCATGGCCAAAGCCTTACCACGCAATACGGCTTTTCTGATAGCGGTTGCAGACAATTAAAACCTTTGCGCCAATTTGGACTGGCTCATATCGAGATCGTTCACCGCCCAGTAACACAACACACTCCTGCCAACACCAATCTGCCTATACTTTCC
>CAJIBC010000002.1_pt1 | contig 27257 bp, 20 predicted proteins | sample 9199231 | NCBI WGS metagenome assembly CAJIBC01 (sample SAMEA7708282, study PRJEB35096) | sediment metagenome | biome: marine neritic benthic zone biome [ENVO:01000025]; feature: sediment [ENVO:00002007]; material: shallow marine sediment [ENVO:03000034] sea grass bed [ENVO_01000059] ...
ATGCGTAAAGGGAACTGCATGGAGGTCGCTCCGATGATGCCGGCATCGATGTTTTTGACGCCGGCGCAACCGCCGTCCACAGATACGATCAGAACATCTTTGGCACGTCCGGCGGCTTTGAGCGCCTCATAAGCGCCGGCGGCGGCCGGCTCGTTGATGGTGTAAACCAGATTGATGCCGGGATCTTTTTGGAGCAGGTTTTCCATGGCCGTGCGCCCGCCTTCCTCAGCGCCCTTGGTGACATCATGGCCCACGATGCGGGAGTCCTTTTCGTCGCCGATATCCCCAGGATTTTTGATGTCGATGCCGAAGCCTTTCAAAAATCCCTGATCGCGCTGAACATCTACTGATATTTCACTGACGTTCAGGTCCAGCATGGCAATTTTCGGTGGCTTCGATCCCATCATGGCCTTGGCCCATTTGCCGATCATCAGTCCGGCTTCAAAATTGTCAGTGGCAAACGTGGCGTCCGCTGCACTGGGCGGGTCCAGGGGGGTATCCAGGGCGATGACAATTAAACCAGCCTTTCGTGCTGTTTGAATGATCGGAACCATGGCCTTGGAGTCGTTGGGTGTGATTAATATCCCTTTCGCGCCTGCCGCGATCAGGTTTTCCACCGCCTGCACCTGGGTATCCACATCGCCATCGTATTTGCCGGCGAAGGTGCGCAGCTCGATTCCCAGTTCTTTGGCTTTTTCGTGGGCGCCTTTGCGCATCTCCACAAAAAAAGGATTGGTATTGGTTTTGGTGATCAAGCCGACAATGGTTTTTTGCGATGCTTGTGCCGTTGCGGTTAGTAGACATAGTAGCAAGAGACAACCCGTGGTTTTCAAAAAACGTTTCATATACCTCTCCTCCGATCTGATGAAATACAAAAAGATTCAATAAGGGGTGAATGAAGCTGAGGTGATTGTTATCAGATGAAAGTTAATGGTAAATGACAGGATTGGGCGTATCGTTGTAATATTTGAAACACAGACGGTCGAACGCCGATTGTTTTGTTTTAAGCCGGGTGCAAAGCACCGGTTTAAAAACAACTAGTCAATCACTCGGCTGATGCAATTTTAGGATTCAGGAGCTGGCGCAATGTGGGAAGCGGGATGGGTTTGGGGATGACGACATCGTCGGAGTGTAACCCGTAGTGCCGCACCAGGTTGTCCCTGGGCAAGCCGGAAGTCAACACAACTCTGATCTCCGGATGGTCCTCCATGAGCTTTTGTTTCAGGTCGACACCGCTTAACGGACCACTCAGACCAATATCAGTGATCACCAAAGTAGTCTCCGAGGCCTGGTTTTTTAAGACTTCCAGCGCAGTTTCGGCGTCAGGCGACGATTGCACCGTATATCCGAAAGATTCTAACTGTTCGACCACTGCCTCACGGACCGATGTGTTGTCTTCAACCAGTAACACGATTTTGCCCTTCGGGATGAAAACAGGTTCGATGGAGGGGTGATCTTTCTGCTTCTCAGTTATTTTGCATCTCTTTTCAACCGGGAAAAACAGAGTGATTCGGGTACCCCGGCCGGGTGTGGATTTCAGATGCATTTGTCCACCGGACTGGTTGACAAATCCGTACACCATGCTCAAACCCATGCCACTGCCCTGGCCGGCTGGTTTAGTGGTAAAGAACGGCTCCAGAACGCGTTCTTGCATCTTGGGTGGGATTCCAACGCCGGTGTCTTCGACAATGAGGGCAATCCAGGTTTTCAATGAACCGGGCCGGGCTTGCTTTCGGGTTTCAAAAACCAGCCGGCCGCCATGGGGCATGGCGGCACTGCTGTTAACAGCCAGGTTCAAAATCGCATTTTCAAGTTGGGATGGATCCACAAAGACCGGCGCATCGGCTCTCAGATCGGTTTGAATGTCAATGCCAGGCGCCATGCTGTATTCCACAAGGTCTAACATTCCCATGATCAAATCGTTGATATCGAGGGATTCCGGGTGCAAAAGCTGTTTGCGGCTGAAAGCCAAGAGCCGCTCAATCAGTGTTACGCCTTTTTCCGCAACTCGGATCGAACGTCGGAGATAACGTTGCTGCTTTGCGCTCAATTCCGGTGCGGTGTCCAACAGCTGGAGATTGGTAAGCAATGCCGCCAGCATGTTATTGAAGTCATGGGCCACGCCACCGGTCAATTGGCCCAAGACTTCCATTTTCTGAGTTTGATGGAGTTGTGCTTCAAAAGCCCGGCGTTCCGTTAAATCGGTGTAAAGCGTCACGAATCCGCCGTTAGGCATCGGTTGGCTGCGAAATTCAACTACTTTTCCATCATGATAGCGGTGTTCGAAGATCAGCGGTCTGTTGTGGCGAAGCGTGTTGATGTCATCGATATTCATAGGCGTATCGTCGATGGATCGAAACGCATAGGGCTCTTTTCGGATTTCGGCCTGCAGATCGCCCAGGTCCCGACCCGCGTAGACTTGATCCGTGGAGAAATTGAAGATTTCCAGAAAGCGTTTGTTCCAGGAGAGCAACTTACCCTCGGCCGAAAACACGCTAAGGCCGTCATTGATTTGATTGAACACCGTTTCCAACAACACTTTTTGCTGGGCCAGACGATCGCTGAAAGCCCTGATTTGAATGGCGTGATCACGAAAAACCGTAAAGGCGCGGGCAAGTTCTCCAATTTCATCTTCGCGCTGGACGACGATGTGGCGGGTATTGGTGTCTCCTTTTTCTGCCAGCTGCATCATATCCTGGGTCACCACCGACAGGTCGCGGGTCATCTGAAAATTGAAACGATAGTGGTGCAGCATGCCCCATATGAGCAATCCGGCAATGCCCATCATCCACCCATATGCGCTTATGACAGTGGATTGAACCCGCTGTCGCTGCAGCACGACATCCTGCTGCAGATGCTGTGTGAAAATCGTTACCTGATCGGCAAGCTGCTCCGATTGGGCCCTCAGGGATGCCAGCAGATAGGCCTTGCGACGACCGATGGCCTGTTCGTGTTCACGTGTTTTAATAATTTTGTCGCTCACCTGTCTTACGGCCTGGAGAAAATCGGGGGGATTCTGCCCTGCTGCGAGTTGGTCAAAGGTGTCGTCGAGCAGCTTGCGCTGGATCTTCAGGCCGCTGTCGGACGGATCAATAAGAAATCTTAGAAAAGTGAACAAGTCGATGGATGATAGCGTTCCGGCAGGCCCAGAGGAACGATCACGGCGCTGCAATTCGGCGAGCTCGAATCGGGTCACCAGAAGGTCTTCCCGATAAAACAGCTCTTCCTCGATTCGTAGGATCAGTTCCGACAGGGATTGCCGGAATTTATGCAGCCTCGATTCCAGGTTGCGCCTGAATGTTTCATTGGTCAGGCTTTCGGCGATCCGTTTCAGATCTCTGAAACGGGATTCCAACCGATTGCGTTCGGTTTGCAATTGAAATGGTTGCGCCGAACCGGCGATATACGGCGCTTGGGCTGCCAGCTGGGCAACGCCTTCGGACAGGTTGAGCGCCGTACTCATTTCAGGCATATTGACCGCTTCGAAGTCCGCCACCGTTTTTTGGGTTCGGTGCAAGCCGTACCAGCTCGCCAATCCCAGACCCATGGTAAGCACTACCACTGAAAATATGGTCTGAAAGGCTCGTTTTTGAAGTCCACGCATCATGCTTTCCTTACTTCACCGCAAAAGAAATACCCCGCTCCTCGTTTGGTAAGAATGTAGCGCGGTTTTTTCGGGTTCGGTTCAATTTTACGTCGGAGTCGCAAGACCATTACATCTATGGTGCGGTCGAACACATCGTTTTCCATTCGATGCAAGCGATCCAGCAGTTGGTCACGGGAAAATACCCGGCCAGGTGATCTGAGCAACACTTCAAGCAGGCTGTACTCGCCAAAGGTTAAATCGATGCGTTGGCCCGATCCGTCTTTCAGTTCCCGGCTGGTCAGATCCAGTGCCCATTCGCCGAAAAGCAGACATTCATGGTCCGCGTCAATCACGGTGGGCAGCGGCCGTCCAAGGCGGGTACTGCGACGAATCAGCGCGTTGATACGGGCCAATAGCTCGCGCAGGTTGAATGGTTTCATCAAAAAATCATCGGCCACCAGCTCAAGTCCCAGGATCCGGTCGGTTTCGTCGCCTTTTCCCGTCAGCATGATGATCGGCACATCGCTCTCTTGCCTGACTTGCCGGGCCAGCTGCAAACCGTTTTCCCGGTCCAGGTACAAATCAATGAGCAGCAGATCGCATGCGCTGTCCCTAAGAACCTGCCACAGTTCTTCACCATTGGCCACGGTTGTGGCCCGAAAACCGTTATCTGTCAGCACATCGGTCAGTGCTTCCCGGATTTCCGCATCATCATCCACCACCACCACGTGATGTACAAGAGGTATACGCACGTTTTTCTCCTTGGCTTATCTGAACCAAAGTAAAGACGTCACACTGTTTTCCGATCGTATTCTGAACTCAGAACCCTTAAAGGAATTCGGGAATATCGGGCATGGCACCGGTTTGAGAGCAAACATAAGCCGCCACCTGGTTTGCGCGTGTATTGATGGTATTGATATCGAATATTTTCAGTCCTTTGTTGGACGTACGCGCTAAAAAGCGTAGGATGGTTTTTCGGGAAATTGGCGAACGCTGGGCCAAACTTCCGAAGCATACCGCATCGAGATCGGGAGCGATCTCAAGGGCACGTCTGTTACCTGCTATCTTGTATGATGCCATAATCGACTCGAGTGAATTGTGGGGTTTCTGGATTCAGCCATTGATTATCGACTAATGATGTCACTTGTTGCACGCTTTGGTGTCGTCTGTAAACATCCAAATGCATGTGCGACTTACTGATCAAGTGTGAAATTAGCCCTATCGTTACAAAAGCCGGAGGACTCCAGAGCCAAGGCGACCAAGGGCGAAGCCGCAGTATAAATTACTGCGAACCCTTGGCAACGCGGGATCTGGAGTCCTCCGGCTTTTGTAACAAAACAATGGGGTGTCTGCCGCAGAGCAGGGTAGGGAGTATGTTTGCGTGGCGCTATCGAATTGTCCGCTTACTCCCTGGTACTTCGTACTTCTATCAAACAATTAGAAGTTATAATTCAGCCTCACCTTAAAACCCAGAGCATCGCTGTCCCCCACCGTTGGGTCATCATCCGAAGCAGACGCCTGGGATACGGCGAACTTGATGGTAGCGCCTTCGACGGGCAACGGATGGGCGTAGATGATGTAATATTGGTTATGCGTTTCATCGAATTCGCTAGGGTCATCCGATTCCCAATTCGTAAAAAACCCGGCCAGCGTAAGGACGCCGTTTCCAATGGCCAAATCGAAATAGCCCCCGTAAGAGTCGGTTGTCTCATCTGGCAGATCAACACCTGCGCCATCGGTTTCTTCCACGGTTCCACTGGCATAATTGATCCCCAGCGTCGCGATACCCAAAACCGCTTTGATTCTTGCCCCGTAGCCGAGTTTCGTGATCTCGCTCTGCCCGCTGTCGTCTTGTGGCGTGGTGTTCAAGTAGTCCGCACCAGCGACAAATCCAAAGTTGCCGATCTTGATGTCGACGACCGGACGTGCACCGAAAAGATTATCTGAACCCTCTTTTCCATAAACGAGACCACCTTCGAAACCAAAAAAATCGCCGGCAAAAGCATGCAGCGCCAGCTGACCGGCACTGTCGATGCGTCCGCGCGCGTAATTGGCCTCATATCTTTCTTCCCCAGTGGGCGCCTCCACAATAAGCATGTCGTTGCTTTCATCTTGAAGATTCCAGGCTTCAAAACGGCCGATCTGGACATCAAAGCTGGTGGTGCCGATTTTTCCATAGACATCATCGACTTGCACCCCATTGCCATCGGTATTGTCGGTTTTGGCCAAAAGCTCGGCTTTAGCTTCAAAAAACAGGTTGCCGGCCTCTTTGCGGACCGCCGGAACAACTTTAATGCGGCCACCCAGATCGTATTCGGTTGTATCCGTTGCAGTTGTCCCCACGGCGGCATCCGTGCTTTTTTCCGTATAGCTGGTATCGATTTCCAAATCACCGCTAAAGCTGATTTCAGCTTGTACCGGTGAAAACAACAAACATAAAGCAAACATACCCGAAGCCACAGCCTCAATAATGTGTAATGATTTCATCAGCAACTCCTCCTTCGATTTCTGCGTAAGAAAGTAATAATTCGTTAGGGCAAAACCCAAAAAGCGAACAAAGCAACCTGATCCAAATTCACCACATAATTCTCTCCTTTTTCCGCGTCATTTCTTCCGATCTGGCAAAATGAAAAAAGGTTCAACTAGGGCCAAGTGAGGCCAATTTGACTACAAGCCATCTCCAAATTAAGATTTTGGTTAAAAATCAAGGCGGACCCGAGTTTCAACCCGCAGGCATACTGTAGTATGTCGAGGACTTGAAAGAAGGGGCCAACACCGAGTTTGGGCCAATAGATTATTTTGAGATAGCTTGTACTATCAGATGAAAGTTAATGGAAAATGTCAGCAATAGAGATCTATTTGTAACAATTGTAACTTGGATGATCGAGTTTTCCGGGTCAGTAAACATTTACTTCGATAGTCCAACATGCGATACTTTTTTAGAGGTTGACACACAATCATCGGTTTGACATATTGCGGGCTCTCAAAAAGCCCCATCTTTTTATCTTTCTACTACCTTGAATGGTCAGAGTTTAATAGAAAACCCAGAACCCTTATGAGAAGAGGATCGACAGTCAAAAATTGAACTCAAAGGAGATAACACGCAGATGAAAACTTTGTCCCTTCCGCCGATTGTCCCGTGCGGCATTAAACGCATCGCCATGGTCTTTTCCGGTGGTCCGGCACCGGCCGCCAATGCCGTTATCTCAACTGCTGCAGCCGCCTTTCTACGACACGGCATTGAGGTCATCGGCATTCTCAACGGTTATACGGCCCTGGTGCAATACAGCAAAGAGGCCCCGTTTAAGGAGGGATGCGATTACCTCTTTATCACCCCGCAATTGCTTCGGCGTACGCGAAACAGCCAAGGGGTGTTGTTACGCACGGCGAGACAGCACCCCGGAAAGAAGATTCGCAATGCTGCCGATCTTTGCGATCCGGTGCGCACTGACAAATTGCGACGTGTCTACCAGGCGCTGTGCAGCCTGAAGGTCGACGCATTGATTTCCATCGGTGGCGACGGGACGCTGATAACCGCCAATCTGCTTAAACAACTACAAGTCCAGATGCCCTCCGACCATCATCGTATCCGGGTTATTCATCTGCCGAAAACCATCGACAACGATTATATGGGCATTGATTTTACCTTCGGCTATTTCACGGCCGTTGAAACCCTAGCCACGGAGATTCGGAACCTGCTTGCCGACGCCGAGGCCACCAATGCCTATTACCTTGTGGTCACCATGGGCCGCAGCGCCGGTTGGCTGGCGTACGGCGCCGCAATCGCCAGCGAGGCCAGTCTGGTGATCGGATCAGAGGATATCACCGGCCGGTTCCGTGTCCACACACCTGACCCCATGGCAGGCAGTAACCCATCTGCCGGACCGGTGATCATGAACATGGAGGCTGTGGTCGGCCGAATCGTCGATACCATGCAGGCCCGCGAGCGGGAAGGTAAAACCTTCGGGGTGATCGTCATCTCCGAAGGGCTGGCCCAATATCTGCCTGAAGACGTCATCAAGAGTGCCGCCAGAGATGACCTCGGCAATATTTCGCTCTCCCGGATCGGACTGGCCGACATTTTCGCCGAGCAGGTTTATGCAGCATATCGACGCCGAACCGGTCAACCACGCAGAACCATCGGCGTCCGCTTGGGTTACGAGTCGCGTTGTGCCAAACCGCATGCTTACGATGTCGTCCTGGCGAGCCAGATCGGTGTCGGCGCCTATCGTGCTCTGGTTGAAAACGATCTAGATGGCGTAATGGTATCCGTGAGCGGCCAGGTTGAGCTTAACTATGTCCCCTTTGAGGCGTTGGTTGACCCCAAAAGCCTGAAAACAATCGTCCGCCGCATGTCTCCGGGCTCGGACTTTCATATACTGGCACGATTCCTTGAAACCTATGTTGCCGAGGCCAATGAGCCGTTGTCTCAAGGGGCAAAGCGAAACGTCTAGCAGGTTGCTTCACTCCAAGGTGCTTTAATATTTTCTTGACCAGCGTATCATCCTCAATAGCGAATCATCTGATCAATGATATTAACTTCAGCAGTATTTGCCGACACAGTCACTGTGTTGGAAACTCCAGCTGGTATTTATGTTGCAGTACCAGCAAAACTTGCGGTCGACGAAAATACCGGTGAAGCCTATATTAAAGTTTTTCTTAGGTTTGCTTCTGTATGGCACTGACGGCCTCAACAAAACTCACTGCTCCCTTAAAAAACATGGTACTACACGTAAATGAGAATGAGTAACCCATATATTTGTTCAGTTGCGCCATGTTTCTGCGAAAAGATGCAGATTGCAAAGCCGACTAGACCAAGGCCAGCGCTTGATCATCGCTTAGGTGCATCGCCTCACTCACACATCGAACCAGCGCCAGCTTCGAATCACTACTCAAGGTTTTGCCCCCCATTTCCAGAAGGGGCCGGGGCCTGATTTTTTCACACCAAGATTTCAATTGGGCAAAAAATGGTATTCTGCACGTTACGTAACTTCAACCCTCAAATGGTTAAACCTCAAGTATAGTGTGGCGCTACGCGCCCATTCAATTACAAGGTATAGTTTTTGCGTACCTCAAAAATATTCTCATCTGTCCAGATAACTGCAGAACCAATTTCAGCTATGAATCTTAGTCCAAAACGTCAGCGGGTACGGGTTTCAAAACGATAGCATCCTTCTCGTGAGTTAGGGTATTGGAACCCGAATGCAACACCGGTCAGGACCAAAGCACCTTTATAGACAGGTTGCCATATCTCATAGGAGGAGATCGTGAAAAGTTTGATTGCCGATGCATGTTGCTTGCTTTTAAAAACGTTGATTTTGGCGGCGTTTTTTTCGACCTTGACACTAAATACGGCCATCGGTCAGCCCCGCATCGAGATTAAGGGCGGTAAAATCAGCGCTGAGGTGAAAAACAGTACGTTGTTAGAAGTATTGAATGAAATACAAAGTAAAACCTCAATAAAAGTTGAGTATTATGATCCAACGGCAAAGTCCAAGCGAGTCAACGCCAGCTTCGATCAGCTTGGCATTGAAGACGGATTGAAACGTATTTTACGCGATAATTATGTATTTTACTTTGAACGGGACCCGCAAAAAGGCACGCGGCTCAGTGAGATAAAAATTGGCACCAAATCGTTTCAAACAGATAGCCTGATACGCGAAAATATGATTTCCTATGGCTCTGGTCCAAAGGAAATCGGTGTAATTAATGAGGGCGAAGGTGCACATGCCGGACCGGCCTCATTTCACACTGGCAGCGATGGAACACTTTACCTTGCCGATACCGTCAACAACAAAATTAAAATTTATTCTGCATCAGGAAAATTCCTTTCTGAGATTTCTCTTAAAGGGAAAGGGCCCAACGACATCATCGTTGATAAAAATGGCGCGCTCTACGTCTATGACCTGAACGGATCCCTCTATCAATACGATAAAACCGGGAATCCTGTCTCAGAGATTTCAATGGACGAATCCCGCTGGGACACCCTCGGCCCCATGCATATCGTAAACAATCAGGTCCTTGCCAGAGTCAATGGTGTGGGCGACAGACTGCTGGCAACCATTGAAGACGGGAAAATTCAATTACCGGCCGACGATCCGCAAAAGTCTTCCGAAGTCGTTGAACCAGGGGTGGAAGGCGCCACTACCGGAAATCGGTATACCGCAGTGCTGAACGAAAAAGCGCGGGGGGCAGAAGTGGAAATTGCCTCACCATCAGGTCGTTCGACCGCCTTTATTCCATTGCAGAACATCGTCTCCGCCGAAGTACTAGGTGAAGATCGTTTTGCAAATTTTTATGTCAAAACCGAAGCAGATCAAAATAACGAGATTCAGGTGGAAGTCTCTAAATTTGATTCATCGGGCGCCTATTCCGGAACACTTTCCATACCGGGAAATGATTATGCATTTTGGTCCATCAAAACCATTACGGTTAACGATGAAGGGGTGATCGACCAGATGATACCCGGTAAAAACAATTTGACGCATCGCAGCTTTCGATTCAATTAAAAGAAACATCATTATGAAGAATGAAGAAGGAGAAGAAGAAAATGAAGTTAACAACGATGATTGAGCCAAAAGACATTTTCGAGCTAAAACCTGTAGTATTAATATGTGCAATCGTGTTGTCCTTATCCACTTCTTTCTTGCCCAAGAATTGCCATGCCTGGTCTGGAGAGCCGTGGGCCCCAACCAGCCGTGCGAGCATCGAAGTCAAAGCAACTCAAATGATGAAAAATAGTTGGACGCCGAAGAACACCATCAGCAATTTCGGTTACCGAAGCACCTACCATACATTCTACAAGGGGACATCCTATACCGGTATGGCGTACAGTCAAAACAACCCTCAGGAAAACTGGAGTGAATTTTTGAGTGTGGTAGGCAATACTAAGGGGGGCCGTACGTATTACGGATCGGATTGTTCGGGGTTTGTGAGCATCGCATGGAAACTGCCAAGCCGATACGCGACATTCATATTTGAAAATGACGCTATTCAGTCGGGAGGCTATGTGAGCAGTCTCGGCGCGGTGGGCAGTGGCCAAAATGCCGGGCTAAAACTGGGAGACGCACTCAACAAGAGTGGCAGCCATATTTTGCTGTTTAAAAAAAGGATATCCAGCGGTGTCATTTCCATGGAGCAAACCCCCTGGACGGCACGTTCCAGGGAATGGTCTTGGTCCCAACTTAGCAAATACCGACCCATCCGACGTAACAATCTCACCAGCGAAGATCCCCCGCCCAACGCAATCACCGGTACAGTTACCACCAACGGTGGCAACCTGAATGTCCGCAGCGGACCAACCACCAGCCATGCTGTGGTCGATTCACTGGCCAACGGCGCCCACGTTACAATTCAATGTCGCGTGTCGGGTCAAACCATCAATGGGAAATTAGGCGTAAGCGATCAATGGTACCGCATCGGGACCAGCAAGTATGCTTCGGCAGCATATATGACGGCATCCGGCAGTGTACCTGCCTGTGAGTGAGACGTCCAATGAGATAGGCAAAAAGGGACGCCCTTTACATTTCTACATTTAAAAGTTCCACCAGCTTTAGCCCTTCTCTTCCCACAATCTGCCGCCCTTTACCCTATCGTTGCAAAAGTCGGAGGACTCCAGATCCCGCGTTGCCAAGGGCTCGCAGTAGTTTACTACGGCTTCGCCCTTGGTCGCCTTGGCTCTGGAGCCCTCCGACTTTTGCAACGATAGGGTTGAGCTTCATAGATTCTATTCAATTATCCGGTATTTTTTTCTCGCTTCATCCTTACGCATCCCATTGAAATGCCACCATTCGTAACTTAAAGGAAAAAAGCCAGCTTTTTTCATTACCTTCGACAACAGCGCCCGGTTCTGTTTTTGTGGCTCACTGAGACCAACCATTTTGAGTTTTGCATATCCCAAGTAAATGGACAAACTGCTTTTGTAGAAAGGTGTAAAGCCCATATCAATCTCTTTGTCATGCTCATCTACTATGGTTACATCAACAGCGATGCCGTAATTATGCATTGACCCTCTTTTTGGATCTAATATTAAAATATAATATGCGAAAAACAGCGTCTTATTTGAGGCATTAAAAAGCGTTAAGTAATTTGCCCGATTGGCGATACTAAATGTGTACGGGTTGCGACCCGTTGATGTTGGACAGGGCGACCAGATCGAACTAAAACCATCTCATATTTTTGGAGATTGACAATATGATGTTATTCAACCGCAATAGTGTGGTAGATCCTGCGAAGGCTTTGGAAAACGCCGAAAATTCAAAGACCGCAACAGATACGGCTGTTGTAGGATTGGACATTGGCACGGCCAGCATTATCAGCGGCACGTGTAAAGATAACGAGGTGCTTGTCGAGCAGGAGTCCAACGCGTTTTTCAGCGTGCCGGGCACTCCCCGAACCATTAAAATTCTCAACAAGCAACAGATTAAGTCTTTCCAGAAAGGACGGCGCATTTACATCTTGGGCAACCAGGCCGAAAAAGCCGCCAACCTTTTCAACAAAAATTCCCAACGCCCCGTGAAAAACGGTCTGCTCAACCCCAACGAGCCGGATGGGGCGGACGCCATCATGGCGATAGTTGCCAACATGATGCCGACCGAACACCGCGAAGGTGTCCGGGTGTGCTACAGCATCCCTTCGGATCCCATCGGCCAGGAGGGTGCGGTGGTATATCATGACGCCATCTTGAATATGAATCTGAAATCACGGGGTTTTAATCCGCAGTCGATCAATGAGGGACTGGCGGTGATTGCCTCCCAAAAGGACAATAACAACGCTACTGCCCTTGGCATCAGCATCGGCGGCGGCATGTGCAATATCTGTTTCAGCTATCTGTCCATGCCCATCATCTCTTACAGCATTCAGAAAGGCGGGGACTATATCGATGAACGGGTGGGGTTGGCGGTTAACCAAACGGCCACCCAGATCAAGCTGATCAAAGAGAAATCTCTGGACCTCTCCACGGCACCAATGAACCGTATCGATACCGCCCTGCACATCTACTACGAAGATCTGTTCAAATCCTTGGCCCGGAGCCTGGAAAAGGTGTTGGGGTCCTCCGACAAAACCCCCCGGCTTCCCGGTACCCTCCCATTGATTGTTAGCGGGGGGACCATGCTCCCCAAAGGAAGCCTGGAAAAATTCAAAGCTGCCATGCAGGAGCTGAACCTGCCCATCAAGATTTCCGATATTGTGCTGGCCGCCGATCCGGACCAGGCCACCATGCACGGTGCTTTGAATATGGCCCTCGGGAATTAGGGCGTCGCCAATGGAAAGTTCTGTCCTGGTCTACTCACCGGACGAGGTGCGATGTCAAATCATCTCCAGAACCCTTGCCGACAAGGGGTTGGAGCCCCATTCGTGTACGACCCACCTTGAAGCACAGCAGGCTGCACGGAGATCGGCCCGTAGGGCAGCGGTGCTCGATTTTGTCAAAGATCTGCCCGTGGAGCTCAACTTCAGAAATCAGTTGGCCAGCGAACTGCCGCAAACAGCGTTTGTGGTGCTGACCAAACCCAACGACACGCCGATTCTAGAAAAATCACCACTGCCCAATGAAACCCACCTGCCGGTTCCCCTTGACCCTGAACTGGTGCACGCCTGCATCGAAGACGCCGTCTCCGGCATGGCGGCCGCCAAACAGGCAAAAGAGGAGGCCAAGCCTGACGTTGACATCACACACGCCATACGGCAAGGGCTGACCGCCGCAGGCCGGACGGTTAAAAGGCAAACCTTCATCGCCATCCGCAGGTTGTGCAAGATGTTGCTGGTGATGTCGCTGGTATCCCTGGGCACCGTGATCGGCGCACTGCTATGGTGCTTTTCAGAATTGCCCGATGTGGGCATCCTTAAAATCTACTCCCCCTATAAGGCGTCCCAGGTCTTTAGCCATGACAACCAATTGTTGAGTGAATTCTTTTTGGAGCGACGCCACTACCTGACCCACGGTCAGATCCCGGAGGTCGTAAAAAATGCGGTGATCGCAATCGAGGATCAGCGCTATTTCAATCACAGCGGCATCGATCTGCGGCGTATGGTGGCCGCCCTGTATGCCGATATCCGCGCCGGCCGATTCGCCCAAGGCGCCAGCACCATTACCCAGCAGTTGGCCAAGATGGTTTTTTTGTCCCCGGAAAAGACCATTTCGCGAAAGATCAAGGAGATCCTGCTCTCTTTTCAAATCGAGCGCATGTACACCAAAGAAGAGATTCTGGAACTCTATCTCAACAAAGCCTATTTTGGCCCGCGGTCTTACGGCATTGCCGCCGCAGCCGAGTCCTACTTCAATAAACCGGCCAGTAAACTGGAATTGGCTGAAGCGGCCCTGCTGGCGGGTCTGTTAAAAGCGCCATCGGATTATTCGCCTTTCAGAAATCCGGCGCTGGCGAAAAACCGACGCAACACCGTGCTGAACAGCATGCTTGAACGCGGCTTGATCAAAACCAGAGACCACGCCGCTGCCAAAGCCACGCCACTGCCGGAAACCTTCTATGGCGCGGACTGGCAAGCACCGTATTTTATCGATTTTTGTAAACAATACCTAGACGACACCATTGGTGAACGCCTCTACACCTCGGGCTTGAAGGTCTATACCACCATTGATTCAAAGTTGCAGAAAGCAGCGGAGGCAGCGGTCAACAATGGTATTCACAACCTGGAACTGGCAGAGACGGGCAACATTCAGGCGGCCTTGCTGGCCGTTGAAATTGCCACCGGAAAAATTAAAGCCATGGTGGGCGGGCGGGATTTTGCCAGATCACAGTTCAACCGCGTCACCCAGGCCAGGCGTCAGCCGGGATCGGCCTTCAAACCCATCGTTTACCTGACCGCCCTGTTGCAGGGGCTGGGGCCCCAGACGGTTTTGATGGATCAAAAAACAACCTACTCGGTGGCCAAGGGTACCCAGCGGTGGACGCCCAAAAATTACACCCACCGTTATCTGGGTGCCGTATCCATGGAGACCGCCATCTCCAAGTCCCTCAATGCCGCAACCGTGGGCCTGGCCCGCCGTGTGGGCATCGATTCCATAATATCAACTGCCCGCATGCTGGGTATTGAAAGCCCCATCCACAGAGTTTACCCATCGGCCCTCGGAGCGTCGGAGGTCTCGCTGCTGGAATTGGTATACGCCTACAGCGCCCTGTCCGACGGCCATGTCGTAACACCGCTGTTCGTGAATCAGATCATCGACAACGATCAGGCCGTCCTCTTGGAACCCAAGCCTGAACGGCGGCGTATTCTGCATGCCGCAACCGTGGCGCAAATGCGCACCCTGCTGGCCGCCGTGGTTGAAAAAGGCACGGCCGTCAAAGCCCGGGCCCTGAACCGGCCTGTGTTCGGCAAAACCGGGACCTCCAACAACAATGTCGATGCCTTGTTTGTGGGATTCGATGATAATCTGGCGGTGGGCGTATGGGTGGGCCGCGACGACAACACCCCCATCGGCCGTAAACAGACCGGCGCCAGAGCCGCCCTGCCCATCTGGATGGATTTCATGGCCCGGGCGGCTCATCTGGAGGTGTTGCCTTGACCCGCATTTGTCTTCTACTTATGATCGGTAACCCTACTGGGCCATTGCGAACTTGCCGCCCTTGACTTGTACAACCACCATGGAGTCCACATCCAGCCCGTTGTGATCCTCCGCCGTTAAATTGTAGACCCCGGAAACGCCCACATAGTTACGGGTGGTTTCTATGGCCGTCCGCAGGTCGGCCGCCTCGGCCCCCTTTTGCTTCATGGCATTGGCCACCATCATGATGGCGTCCCAGGCGTATCCGGAGTGGGTGTTGATGGGAAATTGCTTGTCATAGCCGTTTTCGTGGTAGAGACGGACAAACTCTTTGATCACCGCCTTTTGTGGATCGGTGTCGGGCAGCGCGTCCGCCACCATCAATTTGGTGGCTGGCATGCGGTCTCCCTCGGAGGCCTTGCCGGCGAGTTCGATATACTTGGGATCGGGCAAACCGTGGCATTGGAACAACGGCAGATCGATGCCCAGCTGGGATTTGTTTTTGCTGATGATGGCGCCGGCCGGGCCGATGGTCCAGACCACCAATGCTTGCGGCCCGGCTTTTTTGACCTTGGTCAACTGGGTGGTCATATCGGTGTCCCGGGGTCCGAAATGCTCCGTTGCCACGATCTCCAATCCGAATTGCGGCGCCAGCTTGGTCAGCCAGCGGGTACCGTCTTTGCCGAACCCATCGGATGCCGTGAGCAGGGCGATTTTAGCCAGGCCCTTGTCTTTGAGGTGCATATAGAGGCGCTTGACTGCCACGGACGACCGCTGGGGAGACTTGAACACCCACTCATAGGGGCCCAGTTTCGGTCCCCCCATGATGACCGGGTCGCCGCCAACGGTCATAAAAGTGGGCACTTTGCCGTTGTGGATGATCTTTTTAACGGCCATGCCGGTACCGGTGCGGGTGGGGCCGATGATGGCCGCCACCTTATCTTTGTAAATAAATTTTTTGGCGATATTTACCGCTTTGGCCGGGTCGCCTTCCGTATCCCCGATGATGAGTTCGATGGGTTTACCATTGATGCCCCCCTCTTTGTTGATCTTGTCCACCACCATGGTGGCCACCAACTTGGTGGGCGTGCCGATGAACGAGGCCGGACCGGAAAGGTCGAAAAAGGCACCCATCTTGATGGTCTCTTCAGCTGCTGCGCTGCCTCCCACCAGAACCATACTTAAAACCACGGCTAACGTCATCAGATCCTTAACGATTTTCATCTTCTCCTCCTTCTCATGATCGGGATGTGGTTGTTACTATAAGCGGCTTCTAAACGATCTCGTCCGTAATCCGCGTATCAAATACCCGCCGGCTCTTGCGCTCGGTTCTGGGTAGCTCGCCATAGTCCACCAGCTCCACCCGGGTGGAAACCATCAACTGTTTTTTGACCTGATGGCCGGTTTCGTGCACCAATTCGGCGCTACGGCCTTGGTCCACCCCCTGGCCCCTTTCGATGACCAGTTTCATGTAATCTTTTCCCGAAGTGTCATCGCGGGTCAGGTGAATCTGATGTTCGGACCCCAGCCCGGGGATCGCCGACAGGATGGTATCAATGGCAGAGGGGTAGATATTGACCCCTCTGAATTTGATGGTGTCGTCACTGCGCCCTTTGATGCGAGAGTGCCGGGGCATTACCGATCCGCAGGTGCACGGACCGGAAATGATGCGGGTGATGTCACGGGTGCGGTAGCGGATCAAGGGGGCGGCTTCCTTGCAAAGGGTGGTGACCACCATCTCGCCCCACTCGCCGTCGGGCACCGGCTTCAAAGTGTCCGGATCGAGAATTTCCAGGATGTAATAATCGCCCCAGTAGTGGATGCAGTCGTGGTCCGGGCATTCGATGCCGGTACCGGGTCCGTACAGTTCGGTCAGACCGGTGATATCGAAGAGTTCGGCCCCGCCGAACAATTCGCTGATCTTGGCGCGCATGGAGCGCGAGGTGCGCTCGGAGCCATAGATGATCTTGCGGATGCTGATCTTGTCGGCCAGATCCCGGCGGTGGAGCTCTTCGGCCATGAGCAGCGCCATGGAGGCCGTGCTGCAAAATACGGTTGAGCGCACATCCAGCAGAAACTGGATATGCATGTCGATATTGCCGGGTCCCACCGGAACGGCCATGGCGCCTATTTTTTCACAACCGAGTTGGAATCCCATACCGGCCGTCCAGATGCCGTACCCCACAGCGATCTGCACCCGATCCAACGGGGTGACGCCGGCCATTTCATAGCTCCGGGCAAAAAAGTGAACCCAGTCATCCAGATCCTTCTGGGTGTACCCGATGATTTTGCGTTTGCCGGTGGTGCCGGAGCTGGCGTGAATGCGGACGATCTGTTCAAACGGCACTGCGCGCAGGGGGAAGGGATAGAACTCCCGCAGATCTTCGGTGGTGGTGAAGGGAAGCCGGGTCAGATCCTCCAGACGTTGAATAGAGCGCGGTGTGACACCCGCTTCCTCCAGGCGCTGGCGGTAGAAGCTCGAGCCTTCGTAGGCATGGCCGACGGTCCATTGCAGTCCTTTGAGCTGGTGGGCGGCCAATGCATCTTCATCCTGAATCCGGGGCATAAAGGTCTTTGCGTGCATATCGGGTTTCTCCAAGCGGATATTGGTCAGGCCGGCCGCGCCAAGGCGGCTGGCCGCGGGTTTGTCTTCACTGGCGGCGCCCAAAAACGCAGTGCGCAGCTGGGGGTCGTTGAGAAGATCATCGCTGTGTCCGTGCTCGACGATGCGTCCGCCGGCCATCAGAAACGCCCTGTGGGAGGCGGACAGCGCCCGGGCCGCATTCTGTTCCACCAGCAGGATGGTCACCCCCGAACGGGACAATTGATGGATGATGTCAAAAATTTCATCCTTAATCAACGGCGCCAGTCCCAGGCTGGGTTCATCCAACAGCAGCAAGCGCGGCTGGGCCATCAGGGCGCGTCCCATGGCGAGCATCTGCTGTTCGCCGCCCGAAAGGGTGCCGGCTGCCTGGTCGCGGCGTTCTTTCAACCGTCCAAAGCGGTGGAACACCCCGCCAATCCGATGGACCCTCTCCCGGCGTCCGACGGGCAGGGCGGCAACCCCCAGCTCCAGGTTTTCGGTGACCGTCAGGTGGGGGAAAATCTCGCGTCCTTCGGGCGTCAAGGCCAATCCCTTGCCCACCATTCGGGCCGGCGAGTGACCGGTGACCGGCTTTCCGTCCAGCAGGACTTGCCCGGAGGAGGGTTTCATCAGGCCCATGACACATTTCAGCAAGGTGGTCTTGCCGGTGCCATTGGCGCCCACCAATGCCACGGTCTCTCCCCGGTCCACGGAAAGGTCCACGCCGAACAGGGCTTGTGCGGCGCCGTAATGGGCGGTCAACGATGATATGTTTAGCAGCTCGTCGGTCATGGGATCAAGCGATCGCCTCCATACGGCCCAAATAAGCTTCCAGGACCAGGGGATTGTTGCGCACATCGGACGGCGATCCTATGGCGATGCAACGCCCGCTGTCCAGCACCACCACACGATCGGCCACATCCATGACCAGCTCCATGTCGTGCTCCACCAGCAGGATGGTGTGACCGGCGCTGCGCTTTTGGCGAATGTGGCGGGCGATTTTCATCGTCTCTTTGCTGTTCAGACCGGCGACCGGTTCATCCAGCAAGACCACCTTGGGATCTCCCACAAAGGCGCGGGCCATCTCCATCCGTTTTTTGTCGCCGTACGACAGGGCCGACGCCGGCCAGTTGGCCCTGGACGCCAGGTCGAACTGGTCCAGGGCCTCCAAGGCTTTGAGCCTGAGCTGTCGCTCCTGATGGCGAAGCGCCGGCAGCCGCAGCATGGAGACGGCAAAGGAGCGATGGGCTGCCACGGTCAAGCCGGTCAATACGTTGTCCAGCACCGAGAGCCGGGAGAAGACCTTCAGGTTCTGGAACGTGCGGGCCACTCCCAATGCGGCGATCTCATGGGCCGGCATGTTCTCCATGGCGCACCGGTCCAGGGAGATGCTGCCGCTTTGGGCCGCATCTACGCCGCTGATGCAGTTGATCAGCGTCGATTTTCCGGCCCCGTTGGGCCCGATCAGAGCGGTAATGCGGCCGGCCTCCATTTGGAAGGAGACCTTCTGCAGGGCCGGCAGCCCGCCAAACCATTTGGTGACCTTATGCAGCTCAAGCATGGTTGTCCCACCCCAATGCAATGCGTTTGCGGACCATGTCGACGATGCCGGTCACCAGTCCTTGTGGGAGGAACAGCAGAATGAGAACCAGGATCAGGCCGTGGATGATATCTTTATACGTGTCCAGGGCTTCGATCCATTCGGGCAGCAGAGTGATCAATGCCGCACCCAACAGCGTTCCCCATATGGAGCCCATGCCGCCCACCACCACCATGATAACAAAATCCACCGATACGAAGATGCTGAAGGAGTCCGGGCTGACAAAGGCGTAGCTATGGGCGAAAAGGCTTCCGGCAACCGATGCCAGAACAGCCGAGAGAATGAAGACTTTGACCTTGGACCGTCGCACATCCACACCCAGGGCGGCTGCCGCGGTCTCGTCTTCGGCCAGCGCCGCCAGACCGCGGCCGGCACCGCTGCGCACCAGATTGAGACACAGCAGAAGGGCGATCATAGTAAAGGACCAGATCAGATAGTGAAATCGAATTTCGCTGTCGAAGACCAGGGGGCCGATGGATAGATAGGGGATGCCGGCAAATCCGCTGGGGCCGCCGGTGACGGTATCCCATTGGACCAGAAGGGTGTAGACCACGATGTTGAATCCCAGGGTGGCCATGGCCAGATAATGACCGCTGAGCTTCAACGCCGGCAATCCGACGGCCAGAGCGATAAACGCCACTGCCAGCGCCACCAGGATCATCACCGGCCAGGCCGGCAATCCCAGAGTGGCGGTCCCGATGGCCGATCCATAGGCGCCGATGGCAAAAAACGCCGCGTGGCCCAAACTGATCTGGCCGGCGTAACCGATGAACAGGTTGAGGCCCAGCACCACCATGGCATAGATGGCGATCAGATTGGAAAGCCCCAGGTTATACGGATTGTTTTCGATCACCGGCCAGACCAGCAGTAAAAGGAAGAGGCCCAGCACCGTCAGCCCGGTCCGGTGCAGGTAGCAAAAGTAGAAGAAATTGTCCCGGGACGTCATCATGGATACAGTACCTGCATCTCTACCCTAACGTTGCATAATAAAGATGGCCTTAAATGGATCCGATCCGCCTTATTTTGTTCAACCATCGGGGCTATTTGCCCAATAAGCCTTTGGGGCGTATGAATAAGACCAATAGTAGGACGACAAAGGCGACCACGTCCTTGTAAGCGCTGCTTAAATAAGCGGCGGAGAGGGACTCCAGCAAGCCCAGTCCGATGCCGCCCAGCACGGCCCCCGGAAAAGAGCCGAAACCGCCGAGAATAGCAGCGGCAAATCCTTTGAGCCCCAGCAATACCCCCACATCGTAGCTTAAGGTGGTGATGGGGGTGACCAGCAGTCCGGCCAGTCCGCCCAGTGCCCCGGCCATGGCGAAGCTGGCCGCCTTGATTCGGCCAATACGGATGCCCACCACCGCCGCGGCCGTTTGGTTGGACGCCACGGCGCGCATGGCCAAACCCAGGCGCGTCCCTTTGAAAAACAGCACCAACAGGCCGATGGCCAGGGTCGTAATGACCAGAATGGCCACTGCCTGGGGAAGAATAGCGGCTCCGGCAATACGCAATGGTTCTTCCCCCACAAGATGGGGGACGGCCATGCGGTTTTTGCCCCAGACCAGCTTTATGCCGCCGCGGATCATGATGGAGATGCCGATGGTCAGGAATATCAGGACCAGATGATGCTGTGATCGCGAAGGACGGACGCCGAATCGCTCCACCCCAATGCCGACCAGGGTCACGGCGGCCACTGCGCCCACCAGTGCGGCGGGCATGGGCAGTCCGGCCCAGAAAAGGCCGCTGAAGAGGAACATGCCTCCCAGGGAGACAAAATCCACCTGGGCGAAATTGACGATGCCCATGGTGTTGTGGACCACGCCGAATCCCAGGGCGATCAAAGCGTAGATGGCGCCATTGGTGATGCCGGCGAACGCAAACTGCAACAGATCCTGAAAGTCGGCCATTCATTCCTCATGTTTGATACCGGAACCGTAAAAAGATCTCAGACTATGCCAGGCGTCGGTCCAGGTCAAGTGTGGATAAGGCGCACCCGGGGACAATCGAACGAAGATTTGGCCCAAACCCTCATTATGGTACGTCCGGCATCTGTTGGCGGTGAATGAAAATCGAACACCGAACGCCCAACATCGTACCTCGAATGAGGCGTTCGCTGTGCCCAGCCGTTTGATAGTCCGGTAGAATGCCTTTTTGGACGCTAAACGTTCGGCGTTCATTGTACGTGGGCTAGCCGCCCCGCCCTCGACAAGCCGTTCATTAAGGTGTAATAGCTGGGTCTAATGCCTTTGCAACCCCTGTTCAAGCGAGGAGCGCATGAACCGTCCGAAACCAAAAGAACTGATGATGGGCAATGAGGCCATTGCCCGCGGATTGATCGAGAACGGCTGCGCGGTGGCCACCTCTTACCCCGGTACACCGGCATCCGAGATCCTGGCAGCGGTGGCCCGGTATCGGCAGAAGCTGGGTTTGACCCTGCACACCCAGTGGGCCATCAACGAGAAGGTGGCCTTTGAGATTGCCTATGCGGCCAGCATGGCCGGTTGCCGGGCGGCGGTCAGCATGAAACAGGTGGGATTGAATGTGGCCTCGGATCCGCTGATGAGCGCCGCCTATATGGGCACCAAGGGCGGTTTTGTGATTATCAGCGCCGATGACCCGGGCCCCCACTCCTCCCAGACCGAACAGGACAGCCGAATGATGGCCATGATGGCCAAGATACCTGTTTTGGACCCGGCATCCCCCCGTCAGGCCAAAGAGATGATCGCAACGGCCTTTGCCCTGTCCGAAACCTATAAGACGCCGGTGATGGTGCGGCCCACCACAAGGGTCTGCCATTCCCGTCAGGATGTCATGCCCGGCGACATTCATCCATGGGAAGGCCGTCCCGATTTTCAAAAGGATCCTTCTCGGTGGGCGGCCACCCCAAAATTCCGCTACCAGCTCCACCTTGAGGTGGAAGAGAAACTGTCACAGATGGCGAGCTATGATGCTACCAAGCCGGTTCGTATGAATCCCGGCGCCACAGGTCCCCGGGCCATTCTCGCATCGGGTGTGGCCTCCGCCTATGCCGCTGAAGTGGTCCAAAGGCTCGGCCTGTGGGACACGCTGCCGCTCTACCGGATCCTGCAGCCCTTTCCCCTGCATGGGGAGGTCCTCAACCTGCTCCAAGAGACCTATGAAGAACTGCTGGTGATTGAAGAGACCACCGGCATCATCGAAATGCAGCTGGCCGACCGGCGCCGTGTTAAAGGCAAGCTGAACGGTGCCGTTCCTTCCGTGGGGGAGCTGCTGCCGGCCAGCATCGAATCGGTGGTGGCAACCTATACCGGCACCCCGGCGACCCTTCCCAACCTGCCCCAAGCTCCCGGCCGCCGGCCGACCCTGTGCGCAGGGTGCCCGCACCGGGCCAGCTTTTTTGCCATTAAAAAGGCGGCCCCCAAAGGAATTTATACCAGCGACATCGGCTGCTACACCCTCGGGCTCAATCTGAGAGCGGTGGATACCGTTCTGTGCATGGGCGCCGCCATCAGCCAGGCAGCCGGATTCTACCAGGTGTACAAGCATGAGCCGCAACGGCCGGACATCGTGGCCACCATCGGCGACTCCACCTTCTTCCATGCTGGCGTGCCCGCCCTGATTGACGCCGTCAACCAGAACATCGGGATGGTCCTGGTGATTCTGGACAACCGGACCACGGCGATGACCGGCAGCCAACCCACGCCGGCCACCGGTAAAGGCGCGGCGGGAGACGACTTAAAGGCGGTGGATTTGGAGACGCTGGTCAAAGGGTGTGGGATCGAATTTATAGAAACGGCCGATCCTTATGACACACCGGTATTTACCGCCCTGGTCAAAGAGGCGGTGGCCTTCAGCCGACAGAAAGGTCCGGCAGTAGTGATCGCACGTCATCCCTGTATCATCGACCTGGCCCGTCAGGGAGTGGCCGCCGATCCCGTTGAAGTGATGGTCACCGACGCGTGCGACGGTTGCGGCTATTGCCAGCAGCATTTCGAGTGTCCGGCCCTGGTGGCCGTGGACGATGGCGATGGCACAGCAGTGGACCCTCTGGTTTGCAATGGATGCGGGGTTTGCCTGAATATCTGTCCAAAGGACGCCATAGTGACGAGGATTTAGAAATGCCTGGACAACTTCCCATGAACGATCAACAGCAATACCAAATCGCCATCAGCGGCGTCGGCGGCCAAGGGGTCTTGTTTGTCACCCGGTTGCTGGCCGAAGCGGCCATCAACAAAGGTTACCCGGTTTTTACCTCCGAAACCCACGGCATGGCCCAACGGGGCGGCACCGTGATCTCTCACCTTAAAGTGGGCCGCTTTGCCAGCCCGCTGATCATGCCCGGGGACGCCGGGGGGCTCATCGCGTTGAAGGCCGAGGGGCTTGCCATGCATGGCGGTTACCTCAAAGCCGGGGCATGGGCCGCCGTTAACAGCCCGAGTTCGCCGGATGCCCAGGACGGCGTCCGAATCCGCTGTTGCGATGCCGATCGCCTGGCCAAAGAGACAGACAATCCCAGGGCATTGAACCTGATCATGTTGGGATTCGCCTTGGCCGTGTGCCCATCCAATGATCCGGCGTCTCCGCCCCTTTACTGCACGATGGATGATGTCGTGCGGGTTGTGGAAAGCCGGTTGAAAGAGAAAAAAGAACTGTTGGTACGTTCCCTCAACGCCTTGTCCATCGGCGCCGAAGCCGGGGCGGAGGCCAATGGTTCAGCATGTTGGCCGGAGCGAAAGTAAACGGTTATGGTTGGAGCAATGCCCTTAGCCAGCGGCTTGGGTCAACCCCACAGTTGCATAAATAAAGATGGCAAAAAGGTAAAAAACCTTGTCAGCACCACATTAATGGCATGCTGGAGATTCGTCCGAGGAACAAACCAGTGGTGAACTTGAGGATTGGGTCTATTGTACGGCCCTTGCTCCCAACTCATTTGGAGAAGATCCAAATCTGAAAGATAACATAGGAAACAAGAATATGGCACCATCCACCATAACCAAAGAACAGTTTTTGGCCAATCTGGAAAAAGCACTGAACCAAATGATATTAAAACGGCTATTTAACGATGCAGATGCCGCCACCCAGGCGTCGCTTAAGGCGAACATCCGTGAGTTCATTGTGCAAAATTCTGCCGAATACAGTTTAGAAGAGCTGGCCGAGACCTTTACCAGCGCCGAGGCCACCATCGGTCTATTTCTCGAATACCAGGATGCCAAACGCATCATTAAGGGAGAAAAGACGCCCCGCACCCTTTCGCCACCCGTTGCCTCTCCCTGCAGCCCTTTTCAGACATGCCAACCGGGAAAGGGACAACCGGTCTTCCCATCAGACATCTGGCAAGAGCCCAACACCGGCATAGAAATGGTGTGGGTCCACGGCGCTACATTCCAAATGGGTAGCGGTTCCTGGGATGACCAGGGGCTCGCCGATGAAAAACCGGAGCATGAGGTGCTGCTGGATGGATTCTGGATCGGCCGGTATCCGATTACAGTAGCACAGTATGCCATGTTCCCGGACGCCTCCAAACGCCATGAACCGGTATGGCTCGAAACAGACAGTCCTTTTAACATCTACACAGGCACTGACACGCTGTATAAGGATTTAGGCAGCTCCATTACCGACGACGATTATCCGATCACGGGCATCTCCTGGAACGATGCCACGGCTTTTGCCAACTGGCTGTCAGAGTTGAGCGGCCTCCATTTCAGACTGCCCACCGAAGCGGAATGGGAGTATGCCGCCCGCAGCGGTGGCAAGGAAGAAAAATACGCCGGAGGAAACGATGTGACGGAGGTGGCGTGGTACGCGGACAACAGCCAGGGCAGCGCTCACCCGGTAGGCGTTAAACAACCGAATGGGCTGGGCGTTTACGACATGTGCGGCAATGTGTGCGAGTGGTGTCAGGATCTGTACGCCCAAGAGGCTTACCGCCAGCACCGGCTCTACAACCCACTGAACACGGAAAAAGGCTCCTGTCGGGTGGTGCGGGGCGGCAGTTGGCAATACGGTGCGCGGGATGTGAGATGTGCGGACCGGGGACTTTTTGTCCCTGAGTACCGTGGATGTGATCTGGGGTTTCGGATCGCCCGGTCAGCTTAGAAGTAAAAATATTGTCCTTTTACCCAATCCCTTTGTTACCAGGGCGGCTTTTTTATGGTGTGGTGTTTTTTCTCTTGGTGCCCCTTTAAATAGGTGACCTTGTAGAGCCCCTAAAGAGTTAACTATTTAAAAAAATGCAGTATCCTTGACAATAAGCCGTCCTTTTTGCGAGGCTTGATCCTTCTCGGAGCAATATCGACGCGTTTCTCCTCAAGTTCAGCGGATTGCGCTTTCTGATCGGGTTTGACTTGCTCATCATGGATGGCTGCGAATTTATTCTTAATAGTCCGGTAAATATCCTGGACTATCCGATTTCGGGTTTCTTCATCTCCAAGTGGCGAGTCAGCCCCGCGGCCCAACACCGTGTCTTGCAAGTCAAAGCAGTGCATGTCACCGCTGTTCCCGACTCCGGATGTGTTGGCAATATAGTAGGCAAATTGGGTTGCTGAGGCAATTTCCCGATATGGCTTTTCTGCATTTTGCGGAAATTGGTAGTGCTTTACCGCCATACAGATTTTTTCTGGAAACTGCCATGACTTGAGAATTTCAAATGCAATATCCGTATCCGTTGTGCCAAACAGATCCAGTTCAGCCTCAAAAAGTGGCTGATTATAGTTTCTTGAGTTTTCAAGACATTGTAAAAAATCCTCAGGCTGATGCAAAGCAAGAATTAACTTGCCGACGCCGTGCAAGAGTCCGGCAATATATAACTCTCCGGGCAGGCACGTGATCAGCCGATCCGGCCTGCCCAGCATTCGATTCGCCACAGCACAGGCCCAGGAATGGGCCCAATAATCTTTTCCAGAAAACCCCTTAATCCGTGGGAATTTAGGCAGTGTCGCCCGAAAAAAATGCCAACTTACAGTATTTAAAGATTCTTCCAAACCGATTTGCATGACCGCCTGTCTGATGCTGAATATCTTTTGAACAGGGCTGAAATAGGATGAGTTGGCAAGCTGAAGTAGACGGGTTACAAGACTCGGATCGGTCTCAACCAGCCGGATGAACCTGTCAGTATCTATCTCGTCGTGGGGTTGGGTGTTCATTGCAAACAATTGGCTTCCTATGGGAGGGAAAGGAGGTAACTGCACATTTGACTGCAGTATTTTCAAGGCCATCGACTGCACATTATCCTGCATTGTATTGACGCCTTTCTATGATAGCGATTTGCTGTGAAAAAAGGTTACAAATACACCTCGGGATTGATGACCTTGGCCACTTAGGAGTGTTGCTTGTTTAAAGACAAAGATAACATTCCTATCTCTATGTTTTGATCCGGCATTAATCAGGAGCAGTTTTAAGAGCCGTGGCAGTTTTTCAGAATGGGATAGCGCTCGATCAGGATTGAATCGCTGGAATTTTAGCAGATTAAGAATGATAAAATTTGGCGCGCTTTCAGTCAAGCAAATAGATCAATATTTGTAACATGCTTTATTATAAGCATAAAAAGATGATAAATATGCCATTGAAGACATGAACAGCAGCACAATGGTATGCTTCATTAGTCGAAGCCGAGCCACAGTCCGTACCAGGCGCTGGTGCAGGAACCCGTGCCAAATACCAGACCGAGTAGCATGGCCATTGGCAGCCTCAGCAGTGTCTGTTCAATCGGCGCCACTGGCATTTATCCACACTCGTCAAGGTACTCGTTGCGAGCAAGGAGTGCGGCGCCAAAGGCGGTGGTGGTCTGGGGATGTTCCGGCACCACAACCGGCCGTTGCAGTTCATCTTCGAGGGCGGCGACCAGGCCTTTGTTCAGTGCCGGACCGCCGTCGAAACAGACGGCGAGTCCGCTGAAGACCAGCATAAACAGACCGAATATCAAACCGTAAGCATAGGACTCGTAGTCGTGCCTCGAGGGAAAATAGCTTCCGGCAAAACTGGCGCAATATAGTGTGTGGTCATA
>CAJIBC010000354.1_pt1 | contig 25811 bp, 19 predicted proteins | sample 9199231 | NCBI WGS metagenome assembly CAJIBC01 (sample SAMEA7708282, study PRJEB35096) | sediment metagenome | biome: marine neritic benthic zone biome [ENVO:01000025]; feature: sediment [ENVO:00002007]; material: shallow marine sediment [ENVO:03000034] sea grass bed [ENVO_01000059] ...
AAACCGAACCCGTCACTGGTCGGGACGGCGAGGACCAAGCCGCCCGACAGTTTTTCGTTAGCCGCTCGGCAATTTCGGATTGTAACTGCACTGGAGTAAAAGGATGATAAGAGTTGTATTTGCATCGTTTTTGGCTTTTGCGATTGGATGTTCCGGCGGGGGCTCAGGCACCGGCTTCGGCAATGATGCATCATGGACCATTGTCGTTGATACCGCTGGAAGCGGAAGTGCTTTAAATCCTGCCCTGCTTGGTCACTACGATCTTTCCGGGGTTTTATATGATTATCCTAATAGTCCTGGACTGGCGGCAGCGATGAGTGTTACCGGCTTTTCCGAGTGGCGCGTCGGTGCAGGCCGCTGGGAACAAGCCACTGAATTGCTACCGATCTTGACCGACACTTCCACATGCCCACTTACCTCGGGTATTTTTTCGATAACCGCTTCCACCGATGAAGAGTTGATGGCGGCCAGGGATTGGTTCATCTATACAGATGGAAGTATTGTGTCTCTTGGGGATACGGCCGATGACAGTCGATATGATTTGGACTATATCCGCTCGGTAATCGATACGGCAGAACTATTCGGTGCCACCCCATATCTCTCTATTGACCATATGCCCCGTGCGCTTTCTATTAATCAGACTGCGAATCGCGAGGATTGCGGCACCACCTTCATGAATGCGGTATCCAACAACCGGCCCCAGGATGAGGCGGTGTTCGCAAGTGCAGTAAAGGGGATGGTGCAGCGGGTGGTTGAAGGCACCGGCTCCCGGACAGGCGCAGAGCGCCCACGCAATGTGCGCTATTGGGAAGTTTGGAATGAGCCGGAATTTGACTATTTCTGGCAGCCGGGCTGGGGAGACGCATCCCTTTTTTTTGATATGGCCGTGCCGGTTTTGGCTCACCTGGATGCCTACCGCAATAGTTCGGGGCACTCAGAATTGAAGTTCGGTTTAGGCAGCTTTGCTTTTGAAGGGACTGCAGTAACGGTTCTTAGCGCTTTTGACGCTCTTCCTGTGCCCATGGATTTTATATCTTTTCATGGATATGATGACGATCCTCTGGTGCTTGTGGATAAGATCGATGCAGTGGCCAGTGCAGCTCAAAATTCCACCAATTACAAGGATATTGAAATTGTTCTTGCCGAGTGGGGACCTGATCTGGCAACCCGCACCCAAGACCAGGCCTATGCGGCCGGCATGGGGCCGCCTCTGCACGCGGCCACAGTGATCGCCTTGGGTGCTGCTGCTGGTCTTGATCGCACACATCATGCGCTATTTTATGATTATCATTCCACTCTCGCATTGGGATTGGTGGATAACAATGGTCAGCCCCGCACGCTCTACCGCGGCTATGAAATGATGGCCGAGGTGATTGTGCCAGGGGCAGAGCGGTTATCGCCCAGCGGATTCGCCGATGGCAGGCTCGACGCCGGAATGGGTGCCGTCTTGATCTCACGGGATGGTACCGGCACTGTTCGCATATTGCTAGTTAATCGGAATGGCAGTGAGCGTACCGCCATAGTTGAATTAGATGGTTCGGCTGCGACACCAAGCACAATCTACGCCTTTGACGGGACCGATGACCCACTTGATCCGTTGCGAACTGTAGCATCGACAGGACCGAGAGTCGTGATGACAGCCAACTCCTTAATGGTGCTGGTCTTTTAAACTAGTATGGCTTCAATTTTCGATGGGCAACTGGGAACAGATATTGATAATACTCTCAAACGCCTAACCCTTAGTTGGTGTGAGACCGCTGGGGAACGCGGCTCCACAACCAGTCGCCCAATAGGGACGTCCATAAGCTTATAAGTATCTAAATAGCTATGCATCAATATGCATATCCTTAAAATTCGCCCTGCGTTAGATCCCGCGCACAGTTACATAGTGCAGTGCTGTAGATGGTCGTGTTAAATTGAGCCAAAAATGGTCGTTTAAAATTGAGCCACCAGGGATGTGAGCTGGGGGGATCCCCAAAAATCCCCCCAGTTCACAGTCCCGGGTTAACAGCCGATAAGTTTGTTTTTGACCCAGGATACGAACTGGAGGCTCTCAGGTGAAAAAAAGGAGACCATTTTGGACATTGTGACACTGAATCGGCAGGGGCTGACCCAGCGGGCCATTGCCAGAAGGCTCGGTATCAGCCGCAATACCGTGAAAAAGTATCTGGAAAATCCGAACTTGGCGTTTGCACCAGCGCCGGTGCGCCAGCGCAAAAGCCAGCTGGATCCGTATCTGGGCAACATCGAAGCCTGGATCAAAGAGGACAGCTGCTATACGGGCACCTGGATCTACGATCGGTTAACTGCCATGGGTTTTACCGGCAGCTACGAGATCGTCAAACGCAAGGTGCGAAAGCTTAAAAACCGATACCAGAAAGTGGCCTACATGCGCTTTGAGACCGAACCGGGCTTCCAGGCTCAGGTTGATTTTGGAGAATTTCAAGTCGAGCATGCCAATGGGCATATTGAAAAACTATACCTGTTTTCGATGATCCTGGGCTACTCGCGAAAGATCTACGCCAGGTTGATATCGCGCTGTGATCTGCCTAGTTTTTTGGACTGCCACATCCACGCATTCATCCACTTCGGCGGCGTGCCCTCCCAGATCCTGTATGACCGGATGAAAAACGTGTTTGTCGGTACCATTGCCGGCAAAAAGAAATTCAATGCCAGCTTAGAGGGGTTTGCCCTGCATTACGGGTTCAAGCCCGAGGTGGCGCCTGCTTATGCCGCATGGGTCAAAGGCAAGGTGGAACGGCCCTACACATTTATACGCGAAGGATTTTGGCGTGGTTACGGCTATGTCTGTATAGACAGTGCCAACATCGATCTTGGCAAATGGCTACGCAAAAAGGATCAACGGGTTCACGGCACCGTCCATGAGGTGGTTGAAAAACGCTTTGAACGCGAACGAGCTCATCTTGCCCAGCTGCCGCCAACTGTATTTGATACCTCCTACCGCATCGTTCGCAGGGTCTATAAAGACTGTACGGTGCGCTTTGAGACCAACAGTTATGTGGTGCCCCACCAGTTCGTGGGCAAACAGGTCACCTTGCGTGTCAAAGATGACGGCATGCGTATTTTTGACGACAACCGACTGATCGTCACTTACACGATACCGCCGACAAAAGGCAATCTGGTTCAGGACAAACGCTTTTACCAGGCCCTTAAGAACGACCGTGAGATGAACAAGAAAAAGTATCAATCCGGCCGCAGGCCAAAGGGACGAGCCAAGCGCACCATCAGCCCGCAAAAGCCCCAATACGATATGGATGTGCAGGTCCGGCCGCTGCATATCTACGATGACTTTGTTCAGGGGCCGGTGCACCCATGACTGATACCCTGGTTGTAGAACGTATCGAATCGAATCTGTCCCGGCTGCGGCTTCCCAGAATCCGCGAGATCCTGGAGCAGGTTATCGAATCAGCCGAAAAGGGAAGTAAAAGTTATCTGGGTTTTTTAGATGAACTGCTTGAAGAAGAAGTCGCGCAAAAAGAACAACGTCGGGTGCACACTGCGCTGAAGATCTCCGGGCTGCCCTTTGTCAAATCCATCGACGAGTTTGACTTTACCTTCCAGCCCAAACTGGATCGTCAAAAACTCATGTCACTGTTTGACCTGACCTTTATCCGGCAAAAGGGCAATATCATCTTTTTAGGCCCTCCGGGAGTGGGCAAGACTCATCTGGCTGTATCGCTGGCGCTAAAAGCCTGTCAGGCCGGTCTGAGCATCTATTTTACCACCATGGAGGATCTGATCACAAAACTGAAAAAGGACCACGATGCCGGCAGACCTGGTAAAGGCCGCAGTTACTATAAATCTGCTCTGGTCATCGTCGACGAGGTGGGCTACACACCCATTGATCGAGAACAGTGCAATTTGTTCTTTCGGTTTATTGCCACGCGGTATGAGAAAAACAGCACCATTATCACTTCGAACAAGGCATTTGCCGACTGGGCCGAGTTGTTCCACGACCCGATCATTGTCACGGCCATCTTGGACCGGCTGCTGCACCACAGCGTGGTGATCAACATCAGGGGCAACAGCTATCGTTTGAAAGGAAGGGGTATTGGTACGATAAATGAGGTTCAGCAGCTAAATGATTGTGGCTCAAATCTCACGACCGAAAATGGCTCAATTCTAAACGACCGTTGACACGCCATAAGAAAGACTGAAATAGCACCACCTAAAAATTGTTCGCGGGTGTATGAAGTGGTAGTTTATATAAGGTGAACATTAAGAATTGATAAATACCTGAAATAAAAAGAAACCCGGCCAGTATTGACCGGGTTTTATTGTTTGGCTCCCCAGCGCGGACTCGAACCACGGACACGGTGGTTAACAGCCACCTGCTCTGCCGACTGAGCTACTGGGGAATGTGTTTTTTCCTGGGCGGAACCCGCCTGGGAAAATTGGGTATGTAATTGAGCCGCGGTTAAAAGTCAAGCAAAAATGCGGCTTTAACATTTACGGTGGCGTTCACTGTCCTTTATCGCTATTGGGTGACTTTGGCGGTGGCTTTGATGCGCAGGGACAGCTCGTCCAGTTGGGTCTTGGCTGCATCGGACGGGGCGTTGGTCAGCATGCAGGCCGCCTTTTGGGTTTTGGGAAAGGCGATGACGTCACGGATGGAGTCTTCACCGCACAAGAGCATCACCAGCCGGTCGAACCCGAAGGCCAGTCCGCCGTGGGGGGGGGCGCCGGTTTCCAGGGCGTCGAGCAGAAAGCCGAACTTGTTTTGATACTCCTCTTTTTCCATTCCCAGGATATTGAATACCCGGGACTGCAAGTCGTTGTCATGGATACGGATGCTGCCGCCGCCGATTTCAAATCCGTTGAGCACCAGGTCGTAGGCCCTGGATCTGACGGCGGTGGGGTCGCTCTCCAACATGCCGTAGTCGGCCTCCAGGGGCGCTGTGAAGGGGTGGTGCAGCGCTTCGTGGCGTTTTGCATCGGTATCGTATTCAAACATGGGGAAGTGGGTGATCCAGACAAAGTTAAAGAGATCGTTGCCGATCAAGCCCAGTTTCTGCCCCAGATGGTTGCGCAAGTGGCCCAGGGCTTCATTGGTCACCTTGGGCTGATCAGCCACAAAGAAGACCAGGTCGCCGGGCGCCATATCGATGCGTTCGGTCAGTCGGGCTCTCTCCTCATCGGTAAAAAACTTGGCAATGGGCGACTGCCAGCCCTCCTCGCGTACTTTGATCCAGGCCAGGCCTTTGGCCTTGTATATGGCCACGAATTCGGTGAGGTCGTCGATCTCTTTGCGCGAGAAGTCGATGCACCCTTTGGCGTTGAGGGCTTTGACCATGCCGCCTTTTTGGGCCACAGAGGCAAAGACCTTGAATCCGGCGTCTTTGACGATATCGGTGACATCTTTGAGCTCCAGATCAAAGCGGGTGTCGGGTTTGTCCAGGCCGTAGCGGTCCACGGCCTCGGCATAGGTCATGCGCCCGAAGGGCAGGTTCAGTTTGCGCTCCAGCACCGATTCAAACACGTGGGCCACAAGCCCCTCTGAAACGGCCATGACATCCTCTTCGCCGATAAAAGACATCTCCATATCGATCTGGGTGAATTCGGGCTGGCGGTCGGCGCGCAGGTCTTCATCCCGAAAACAGCGTACGATCTGATAGTAGCGCTCGAATCCGGAGACCATCAGCAGTTGCTTGAACAGTTGGGGCGATTGGGGCAGCGCATAGAACTGGCCGGGGTTGACGCGGCTGGGCACCAGATAGTCCCGGGCCCCTTCGGGGGTGCTGCGGGTCAGAAAAGGTGTCTCGATATCGAGAAATCCATTGTCGTTCAGGTACTCCCGGACGGCGGCCGCTGCCTTGTGGCGCAGGATGATGTTGCGGTGCAGATGGGGCCGCCGCAAATCCAGGTGGCGATGCTTGAGCCGGATGGACTCGGAGACGTCCACACTCTCTTCGATCAAAAACGGGGGTGTGGCGGCGGTATTGAGTATCCGCAGTTCATGGACCAGCACTTCGATGGCACCGGTGGTCAGGTTGGGATTTACCATGCCTTCGGGCCGGGGCTCCACCTTGCCTTTGACGCCGATGACAAACTCGCTGCGAAGGCCGTGGGCCTTGGCATGCACGTCCGGGTTCAGTTCCGGATTGAACACCACCTGGGTAAGCCCCTGTTGATCCCGCAAATCGATAAATATCACACCGCCATGGTCTCTGCGGCGTTGGACCCAGCCCATCAGGACAACCTCGTTGCCCACATCTTGCGCCCCTAACTGGTTGCAGTTATGGGTTCTTCGCATCTCTCCCAGCAGATCAGCCACCGGTTATTCTCCTTTTATGTCGTTTCCGAATCGGGTCCGGTATGTTGTGTTTTCAAACAACCACTACTTCAATATCTCTATAACATTTTGCGCCAAGCCATCCAAAGGCACCTCTTGCTGCGCTTTGGTGGCCATGTTTCTCAGTACGGCGGTGCCATTTTGCAGCTCGGATTCGCCGACGATGAGGACATGGCCGGCATTGAGCCGATTGGCGCGCTTCATCTGGGCTTTCAAGCTGCGGTCGGCATAATCCATCTCCACGGACATGCCGCCGGCGCCTAGCACGGAGAGCCATTCAAAGGCCTTTTCCTGGGCTTGGGGCCCCAGCGCGGCCAGAAACAGGGCAGGACCGGCCTCCTCGCTCTGCTGCAATTGCCCCAAGATCTCTGCCAGGCGGTCGAAGCCGATGGCAAAGCCGATGGCCGGTGTGTCCGGCCCGCCCAGGGCCTTCACCAAGCCGTCGTAACGCCCGCCCCCGGCCACGGCACTCTGGGCTCCCAGGGCGGTGGTTTGAATTTCAAAGGCGGTGCGGGTGTAATAGTCGAGCCCGCGGACCAGCCGTTTGTTCAGTATAAAGGGCACTTTCAAGGATTTCAGGGATTTTGTGACCGTATCAAAGTGATCCCGACACTCGTCGCACAGATAGTCCACAATGGCCGGTGCATGGGCCACCGCCTGTTGGCATCCCGTTGCTTTGCAATCCAGCACCCGCAAAGGATTTTGGTCTTTGCGGCGCATGCAATCCTCGCACAGCTGATCCGTCACCTTGTCCAGCAGGGCCACCAAGGCCTCCCGGTACCGGGGACGGCATTGGGGGCATCCCAGGGAGTTGACGTGGGCCTGGGTATCTCCCACCCCAAGGTTTTTGAAAAGGGTGTGGAGCATAAAAATCATTTGGATATCGATGTGGGGCGAAGCGATGCCGAAGGCCTCGACATCGATTTGATAGAACTGGCGATATCGGCCTTTTTGGGGCCGCTCCCGGCGAAACATGGGGCCGACCAGATAGTATTTGCGCACCGGATCAACGGCATAGAGTTTGTGCTGAACATAGGCACGCACCACCGATGCCGTGGCCTCGGGCCGCAGGGTGAGCAGGTCGCCTTTGCGGTCGGCAAAGGTGTACATCTCCTTTTCGACGATATCGGTATTTTCACCAATGCTGCGCGCAAACAGCTCGGTCTTTTCCATGATGGGGATGCGGATCTCATGGTAGTTAAAGCACTCAAACAGATCCTTGGCAGCGGCTTCGATGCGTTGCCACAGCTCCACTTCACCCGGTAAAATATCCTTAAATCCTCGAATCAGATGTATCATAACACAACCTTCAGGGCCTACGAGGGCCCTGTGCTTCAGACTTTGGCCCCTTTTGCATGGCCACAATGTGAGTAAACCTTGGTAAATAGCGTAAATTTTACGACGGAGTCAACACAAAACAAAAAGCGGTTGAGGTTTAGTATCGGGTATGAAATAAGATGCGCCCAACGGCAACGGATCGTATATCAATTCGTATGTAGCTATAGAAACGGACCCGCTGATCTATGAAAATATCTTGGAAACTATCCCGGAAAGCGACTGACCGCATTACCGCCGGCCTGGTGGGGCTTTTTTGCCGTACCGCCAACTTGACGCCGCCTTTCATCGGATTGCCCTTGGGCCGAATGTTAGGGTATCTGGCCTGTTTTGTTGATGCCCACCACCGCAACATTGCCCGTGCCAACCTGAAATTTGCATTTCAAGGGAGCCGCACCGACCGGGAAATCAACCGCATCGCCTATGAAAACTTCATGCAGTGGGGAATGATCGCCTATGAGTGGGGTCGCAAACGGTTTTACAATCGCCTTCCGACCTGCCGGCTGCCCATTCGCATGGAAATCTCGGGTGAATCGCATCTGCGCAAGGCCAAAGAGAGGAGCGATGCCGTTCTGCTTCTCAGCGCCCATTTCGGAAACTGGGAATACAGTCATCTGCATTATGCCTGTATGATCAACAAACTGAACTTTATCGTGCGTAAAATCGACAATCCCCATTTGGAACCTTTACGGGTGAATTCAAATCATCCCCACGGCGTCACCATTTTGTATAAGCAAAAGGGCCTCAAAGCCGCCATCAAAAGTCTGAAAAAAGGAGAGGACCTGGTCATCTTTGCAGACCAAAAGGCCAATCCCAAGGAGGGGGTGAAGTGCACTTTTTTTGGGCAAGAGACCATGACCTTGCCGATTGTTGCCTCATTGGCCAAAAAATATAAATACCCCATCGTTCCCATGTTCGTGGTGCGCGAAGGCAACAGCCCGGTCCACAAGATGGTCTTCCTGCCCGAATTGACCTATACGGACAACGATACCATCGAAGAGATCGCCCAGCGCCAGAATGACATCATTGAGGGCATCATCCGCAAGCATCCCGATCACTGGCTCTGGATGCATCGCAAATGGAAGACAGAACACCCGGAAATTTACAAAAAAGCAGAATGACCCGCAAAAGGCCCAAAGCGCCAAGCCGCCGGTGCGATGTACTGATTGACATCCGGAACTGCTTTGGCTACCCTGAACGCGGTTATTTCCGGTCACCCTAACAAGAGAAGAGAGATGCAGGACCTATGGGGATGATCATAGGACTCGATGTAGGCGGCACGCATACCGATGCAATTCTTCTCGGCAAAGAGGGCGTGGTCCGGACCGTTAAAGTGTCCACTGATCCCAATGCGCTTTTCGAGACCATCCTGCAGGCCCTGGAAAAAACCATATCCGGTGTAGATCCCAAAACCATCAACAGAGCCGTCCTCAGCACCACTCTGGCCACCAACATGGTGGTCCAGCAACAACTCCCGCCCGCTGGCATGATCGTGGCAGCCGGGCCCGGCATCGATCCTAAATACTTTAGAACCAATGAGCATTACCACACGGTATCCGGTGCTCTGGATCATCGCGGCCGCGAAATAGAGCCCTTGGTAAAACAACAGGTGCAGGCCATCGGTGAGGATTTCAAACGGCTTGGAATCCGCTGCGCCGGGGTGGTCTCCAAATTTTGTGTCCACAACCCCACACATGAAAACGCCATGGCGGAGTTGTTGGCGCCCTACGTTGAGCGTGTCTTTAAGGGGCACGCTTGTTCGGGCAGCTTGAACTTTCCCCGCAGAATTGCGACCACCTATCTGAACGCCACTGTCTATCCGGTCCACAAAGCCTTCTTTGAAGCGGTTGAGCAATCTTTGACCCAAAGGGGCTTTACCGTACCCATCCGTATCCTCAAACCGGATGGCGGCAACATCAACTTTGAGTCCTCGCTGGATTATCCGGCCCAGACCATCCTGTCGGGGCCGTCGGCCAGTGTCATGGGCGCCCTGGCGTATGCCCCCAAAGAGAGCACCAGTTTAGTTCTGGATATCGGCGGCACCACTACGGACATGGCGGTATTAATCGACGGCGTTCCGTTGTTGGCCCCATTGGGGATTGAAATTGCGCCCTATAAAACATTGATTCGTGCGCTACAGACCCAATCCATCGGCATCGGCGGCGACAGCGCGGTGCGCATCAATGGCGGAATGCTATCCATCGGCCCCGATCGTATCGGAAAAGCCATGGCTTACGGCGGTCCCGCACCCACCCCCACGGACGCATTTTGTGTCTTGGGAATGGCCCGGGAGGGCGATCGGGAAAAAGCCGAAAAGGGGATCGCGCCCATTGCCGGGTCTCTTGGCGTGTCAGTGGAGCAGGCCGCTCAAAAAATTTTTAAATTGGCCTGTCAAAGCATTTTAGACGGTGCCCGGGCAATGGTTGACCGCATCAACAGCAAACCGGTCTATACGGTTCACGAGCTGTGGGAGGGCAGCAAAGTTCACCCCAAAGAGTTACTGGTCCTGGGGGGACCGGCGCCCCAGTTCGCAGAGCAGCTAACCGACATGTTCAGCGGACGGGTGCGCGTGGTGCCCCATTGGCAAGTGGCCAATGCCATTGGCTGTGCATTGGCCCGTACCACCACGGAATTGACCCTGTTTGCCGATACGGCCCAAGAGATCATCACGGTTCCCGGCGAGCAATACAGCGGCAGCATCTCTTCCCATTTTGAACTGGAGGATGCCCGCCGGATGGCCCTTGAACTTCTACGGGAAAAGGCCCTGCGCCGCGGAGCCGCCTCCGGCCAGCTCGAGACCGAAATTGTCGAAGCGTCCGAGTTTAATATGATCCGCGGCTTTCACACCATCGGCAAAAACATCCGCGTATTGGCCCAGGTCAAACCGGGGCTGATAGAGGGTTATGACATCACCCAAAACAACCATGAACTATAATCTATGCTAACTGCCAAACATAAAACCGGCCTGGTATTTTTCCCGGCGTTTGACTGGGCCATCAGCCCAACCCACCCCGAACGGGAAGAGCGTCTGCTCTATACCCAGGACCAGGTGTTTGAAGAAGGGCTGCTGGACATTGACGGCATTACGGAATTTAAGCCCGACCTGGCGATGATGAAAGATGTTCAACGGGTCCACTTTTGCGCGCCCGATCCATGGGCGGTGATGACCGAATCCCACTTTATCAGTGCCGGCGGCGCCAAAACCATCGGCATGCAGGTCATGGACGGCACCGTCGAACGGGGCTTTGCGCTGGTAAGACCCCCCGGCCATCACGCCAATCGAGTGGTTCACGGGGCCCGGGGGTTCTGCAATGTCAACATCGAAGCCATCATGATCGAATACCTGCGCAGGGCCTACGGGGTGGAACGGGTCGCCATCGTGGATACCGACTGTCACCATGGCGACGGCACCCAGGATATTTACTGGCACGATCCGGACACGCTGTTTATTTCCATCCACCAGGACGGCCGCACCCTTTATCCCGGCTCCGGCTTTTTAAATGAATCCGGCGGCCCCAACGCCGTGGGCACCACATTGAACATCCCGCTGCCGCCCCAAACCTCTGACGAGGGATTCCTATATGCCATTACGGAAGCGGTGCTCCCCATCCTGGAAGATTTCAAACCCCAGCTCATCGTTAATTCGGCCGGGCAGGACAACCACTATTCCGACCCCATCACCAATATGAACTTCTCAGCCCATGGCTATGCAGAACTGACCCGTCTGCTCAAGGCGGATATCGCCGTTTTGGAAGGCGGGTACGCCATCGAAGGCGCCCTGCCCTATACCAATACCGGCATTATTCTGGCCATGTCCGGCCTTGATTACAGCCACTTGCAAGAACCCGATTATCATCCGGATAAGTTTCGCCAATCCGATGAAACCACCCGGTGGATCGAAAACACGTGTGAAAATGTAATGAAAATTTGGCAGCACCGGGGCCCCTTGATGGAACAGATGCGAGAAAAGCCGGACTGCAATGAACGCTCCCGCAATATTTATTACGACACCGATAATATACAAGAGCACCAGAACGAGACCGTCACCATCTGCGACGACTGTGCCGGCGCCCTTAGAATCGATTCAAAAGCCGGTGGCCGCAGCCACATTTTGGCCATCCACATCCCCACCAATGCCTGCGCCAAGTGCCAAGACCAGGGCCATCAGTGGTATACATCAGCATCCGTGAACCAATACGACCAGATCCATCTTCAAAACCGTGTGGATGATGATTATCTGCAGAAATGACGACAGGGCCAAAGGCCCGGAATTTTGAAAGATGCACCACCCTTTCCGCCAAACAGATCTTAAAAAAAACCTGGCTTTGCGCGCCCGCATCATCAGCGCTATCAGGCAATTTTTCACTGAAAACGATTACCTGGAAATTGAAACGCCCATCCGTATTCCGGCACCTGCGCCCGAACGTCACATCGATGCAGAACCAAGCGGAGAGTGGTACCTGCACACGTCTCCCGAATTGTGCATGAAACGGTTGCTGGCCGCCGGTTATGAGCGCATTTTCCAAATCTGCAAATGCTTTCGCGCCGGAGAGCGCGGCGCAAAACATCTGCCGGAGATGACCTTGCTGGAGTGGTATACCGCCGGTGAAGACTACCGCCATATGATGCACCAGTGCGAAGCGCTGATCCGTTTCATCGCCCGCCGAATCAACCGGGTCGGCAGCCTATCCTTCCAGGGCCATACCATTGATATTGACCGACCCTGGTCCCGGTTGACGGTGGCCCAGGCGTTTGCCCGCTACGGGTCCCTCTCCATGGAAGCGGCCCTGAATGGCAATCGGTTTGACGACATCATGGGACTGGAAATCGAGCCCCATTTAGGGATGGGAAAACCTCTTTTCCTGTATGACTATCCGGTTGAGTGCGGCGCCCTGGCCCGTTTGAAACCGGGAGAGCCCCACCTGGCCGAACGCTTTGAACTTTATATCGCCGGGTTGGAGTTGTGCAATGGTTTCAGCGAGCTCACAGATCCCAAGGAGCAAAAGCGGCGATTCAACCAAGAGATGGCTCATCGCCACACCGACGGCGCACCCCTCTATCCAATGCCGGAGCCTTTTCTGGAGGCCCTTGAATTTATGCCGCCATCCACAGGAAATGCCCTGGGTGTCGATCGCCTGGTCATGTTGATGGCCGATGCACCGGAGATTGACGAAGTGGTGGCCTTCTATCCGGAAGAGTTATGAATTAATACCGCCTACCCCGATCAAAACCGTGCCACCCATATCCCGAATCAGGGGTTAAGCCGGCCCCGTGATAAGAGTAGGGTCAACATCAAGCCGGCTAAAAACCCTACGGCCAGATTGGTCCCAAGGGCGATACCGAGTATGCAAAGGGCGATAAACATTTCAGACCGTTTTTGCAAATCGGTGATGGTCAGCGCGAGTTGACCGCCGGCAAAAAATAGCAGCACCCCCAATATGGCTATGGGGATCAGGTGAAACAGGGCCAGGAGCTGATCCCCGATGAGAACAACGGCCACCACCATGAAAATACCGATCATCAAATTGGAGCCTGCGGTGCGGGCGCCAAAACGGTAGTGGGCAGCCAACCCACCGGCCCCATGGCACATGGCCATACCGCCAAATATAAAAGAGAGCATATTGGCGAACGCCATGCTCAAACAGAGTGACCTGCCCGTCACTTTGTGGGCGGCATCACCGAAATATTGATTGGAGAGATCGGCATTGGCCAGTACGGCATTTCCAATGGTCATGGGAATTTGGGGCAGCACCAGGGCGAAGAAAGCAAAGGTAAAATCGATGGTGGCCGGCATCCCAAAAGGCACCAGAGCGGGAAAGGCCATCTTCAGACCAAAACTGTCCAATGACGCATACGCTCCCATACCAATGCCCAACACCAGTCCGAATCCGACAATCACCAGGCCCGCAGGAATCTTGCGATTGTCCAGCAGCAGCAGTGTCAGCAGCACCCCTGCGATGCCCATGGGAATCCCAATGGGCAGCGGCCCGATCTGCTGCCAGTTCAGATACGGTTCAGCCATTTGGTTGAGTTGCTGAAGGGTGGAGGTACCGACCATGCATTTGATCCCCTGGGTCATCAACAATATACCGGTGGACAGTTGTACCCCCCGAATCACCGCCTTGGGGGTGTGTCTGCTGATCCAGGTCATGGCACCGCTGATCCCGATGATGACCAAAATAACCGCCATCAACAAAGTGGCCGCCATGATCTGCTGGCTGTCCAGAGCCGTGGCCACGGCATAGGCGCTGATCACTTTCATGGGTTGCACGGCCGTTGTCACCCGAAAATAGAGGCCGGAAAAAATGTAGAACATCCCCACCGAAAAAAAGATGCCTGACGGTGTGAGGCCATTTACCATAATCATACCAATGGCCAGCGGCAGCAGGGTTCCCAAGTCTCCCAAAGAGCCGGCCAGTTCCAGCCGGTTAAATCGTATAGGTAATGTCATGGGCGCTCCATTTACCCCATCGTTGCATATAAAAGATGGCAGAAATGATGAAAAAGTATCGGGCCTAATCTCTGAACCGCTGGTCGGATCGCGCGACCCGGGATTGCTTGGCTTTGTCTTCAAGCCAACCGATGGCCGTCACTTCAGGAGCGTCAAAATCCGGCACATATGGCTTGATATCAATTAACGGCGTCTGGTCTACCACGTCAATATTTCCGACCCGCAGCAAATTTCCTTTGCAGCCCAGAAGCGATACGATGGACAACCCCACGGCGTTGGGACGTCGGGGGGCCCTGGTTGCAAACAGTCCCCTCTTTCGATCTTCCAAGAAAGGCGTCACGGTGAGTTTAAACCCCTTGGAAAGGTGAAATTGATAGATCAGAATCAAGTGGGAAAAACCATCGATATCCTTCAATCCTTCTTCATAAACAGGATCCAATACAACCTGGCCCTCTACCGGTTGGGCACTGTTAGGTTGGATTGGCATACCCTCAAGATCCTTGAACGGCGTTCTGATAACGCCGATGGGGTGAAAGATGATGGGATCCATCTGATCTCGCTTTCTTTAAGGTATAAAGTAGCGGATCGCTATTCATCCGCGCGCCTGGCGTCAATGGCCTCATCGGCCACAAAAAAGCAAAAGGCCCCCAAACCGGCCAGCAGGAACCAAAAGCCCATGGTGAAGGCAAACCGCAGGTGAAACCAATCCATCATCATGCCTGCCAGCAGGGCACCGATCAACATGCCAAGGCTATGGGCCACCGTCAGCACCGCCATCACCGTTCCCATGGAGTCGGTCTGATGCCCTTTGAGAACGGCTACGGCCATCAGTGCGGGCATGGCGATGCCGCCGCCCAAACCAAAAACCACGCTTGCGGCCAGCATTTCCGGGTAGCTATGCGCCCATTGAAAAGAGAGCACGGCACCGCCGGCCACCACCCCTCCCGACAGCACCATGGCCTTGCGGCTCAGTCGATCGGCGAGGTATCCCGCAGGGGTCTGAATCACCCCGCTGACCAATACGCCCAGCATCACCAAAATACCGATTTGAGAACTGGACAACGCCAAGGCTGTGTCTGCCAGAACCGGGACGAACCCCCAGATAACACCGATACTGGCCGTGTAGACCAAACGAAAGGAAAAAAGCCCCAAAATGACCCGATCTGCGATGATGGCGCGCCAAGCCAGCGGCGGCCGGCCCTCGCGAAAGGCGGCCTCGTCTTTTGTGGACGGCAGCAACCAATAGCTCAAAGCGGCCCCGATCAATGCCAATATCCCCATGGCGACAAAGGCGGCCTGAAGACTGAAATGGTCATTGATGACCCCCCCGGCCACCGGGCCCAAACTCAATCCAAAGAAAAGTGACATGTTGAAAAGCCCCATGACAAACCCTTCACGCCCGGCAGGGGTGATATCTCCCACATAGGCCTGGATCACCGGCATAATCATCGCCGAAGCGATCCCCTGAAAAAAGCGAATGATGATCAGATGGGGGACCTTGTTAAAGAAGATAAAAGCGACAGACACCAGGGCATACGATACCAGCCCGATGAGAATAAACGGCCTGCGCCCCTTGCGATCGGACAGACGGCCGAACAGGGGCAGTAAAATCGTCCTGGAGATGGAGAAGGCCCCGAAAATGAGCCCGATGTAAAGACCGCTGGCACCCTCATGGCGGGCATATACCGGCAGCAACGGCACCACTATTCCCACACCGGTGATGGTGGCGAGAAGCGAAAAGAACAAGGTCCCGAAGATCTTTTTATTTACGGTTGCGGTCAAGCAAGTCCCTGGCTGATGCCCTTTGGTTCCTGGTCAATGGCTGAACTTAAACCCTTAACCCCCGCCCCCTTGACGGGGGAGGGCCGGGGTGGGGGTGAAGGATATTAAGCAATTATCCCCCCCCTCCCACCAGTGGAGGGATGTTTTCGTTCAGGTACTAGTTACACATTTGCTTTGATCTTCTCCAGAGCCGATTCCACTGTTTCACGGATGACGCCCAACCGCTCTTCGGACAAAGCTTCAAAACGCAACACCAAAGCGGGTTGCGTATTCGAGGCCCTGACCAAACCCCATCCGTCGCCGAACAGCACACGTGCACCGTCGATATCAATAACCTCTTCCCGGGATCGGAAGTAATCCGTAACTTTCTCGACCACATTAAACTTAATATCGTCAGGGCAATCGACCCGAATTTCCGGCGTGTTGAAGGTCTTGGGCACATCGGCCAGCAATTCTCCCACGCTCTTGCCGGTGGATGCCAGGATCTCCAAAAGGCGGCAGGTGGCATACACCGCATCATCATAACCAAAATATCGATCTGAAAAGAAAATGTGGCCGCTCATCTCCCCGGCCAACTCCGCTTTGACCTCTTTCATTTTCTGCTTGATCATGGAGTGACCGGTCTTCCACATAATGGCCTGACCGCCGTTTTTTGTGATATCGTCGTACATGGTTTGAGAACATTTCACCTCTGAGATGAAGGTGGCGCCGGGTTTTCGGGACAGGATCTCCCGGCTGAAGAGAATCATCAGCTGATCACCGTATATCAAAGTGCCGTCGGCATCCACCACACCGATGCGGTCGCCGTCTCCGTCATAGCCGATGCCTACATCCAACTTCTTTTCCTGGACCAGCGCAATCAAATCGGTCATATTTTCGGCCACCGTGGGGTCGGCCTCGTGGTTGGGAAAAGTGCCGTCCGGATCCGTATAGAGCTCATGCAATTCGCATCCCAAATTCTTCAAAATCGGTATGGCCGTCAGACCACCGGTGCCGTTGCCGCCGTCCACCGCCAAGCGCAGCGGCCGCTCCAAGGTGATGTTATCCAAGATATATTCAATGTAGGGGGGAAGAATTTCATAGGAATCCACATTTCCGCTGCCTTGCACAAAGTCTTCATTGTCGATCATCTCGCGAATCTTCTGAATTTGTTCGCCATAGACCGAGTCCACCCCGCTGCAAATTTTGAATCCGTTGTATTCCGGCGGATTGTGACTGGCCGTCACCATCACGCACCCCTGGGTTTTCAAATGGCGAATGGCAAAATAGGCCACAGGTGTCGGGCACATGCCGATATCCACAACCCGGCAGCCCGTCTGGGTCAGTCCTGCGATCAGTTGTTCGGAATAACGATCGGCGGTCTGTCGGCAGTCCCGTCCCACCGCAATATAGGTATTTCCTTGTCTGGACAAGTAAGTCCCGATGCCCTGGCCTAGCACTTTCACATCTTCCTCGGTCATGTCTTTTCCGGCAACGCCACGGATGTCATACTGACGAAAAATTTCAGGGTTTAGCATAGAAACCTCCTTGGGTTATGTATAGGCTTTAAGATCATTAATTTTATTTTGGTTGGGCCTCTGTTGATATGCCCGGTGCCGGTCACCCCACCCCACTTGCTATCCACACAGACGTCACCAGCGCCAACGCCACCCGATAGTAGCCAAAAATTGCCAACCCATGACGATTCAAATAGGAGACCATCCATTTCACCGACACAACCGCCGAGATAAAGGCAAAGAGCAGACCGACAGCCATTGGCAGGGCATCGAAGGTCTGCAACATAATCTGCCCTTGTTTGAGGGTATCATAAGCTGTGGCTGCGCCCAATGTCACCAAGCCCAAAAGGAAACTATATTCCACAGCAGCAGACAGAGACAGTCCAACCAACATACCCCCCACGATGGTCACCAGGCTGCGGCTGACGCCCGGCCACATGGCAATACACTGTGCGAACCCGATGATGAGCGCCATCCGCCATGTCATTTCACTTAAAGATAGCCGCGCGTGAACCTGTCTGTGGCCGTTGCGGTTCTTCCAGCTAACCGCCAGAATGGCAACGCCGCCCACAAACCAGGCCGCCACCACCGGCCACAGGCCGAAGAGATAGGATTTGATATGCTCATTAAACATCAAGCCAATAATGGCTGCGGGCATGAATCCGGCCGCCACGTTGGCGAACAACCGGCTTCCGTCAGGATCTTGGCCCGTCAACCCCCGCAGCATCTGTTTCACGCGCCTGAAATATAATCCCAGAACCGCGATGATGGCTCCCGCCTGAATGCATATGGCATAAGCATTTGCAGCGTCTTTGATGCGTTGTGTATCCGCTATCGATGCGCCCTTGGAATGACCAATACCCATCAGTCGTTCCGCCAGGAGCAAATGCCCCGTAGAGCTGACCGGCAAATATTCTGTAAGGCCCTCCACGACACCCAATACCGCCGCCTGTCCCATTGTCATCGCCGGTGGATCTTGCTTTCCCACAGCATTTGAGGATGCGGTGGTATTCTCGCAAAAAGCTGGGCTTGCGCCATATATCCATAGCAATATCAGAATGAGATCGACTCGGATGAAGTTACCTGTGCGCAAATGCACTCCTATCTTTGGCGGGGGTTATTATCATTATCCTTTGACCACTGCAATGGGTCTCAATCGGGCCACCCTCTTCGAGATTCCGGCCCCATGGACCACATCCACCACATCAGAAATATTTTTATAGGCCTCCGGCATCTCCTCTGCCATGGTCCAGCGGCCTGTCCAGCGGACCAAAATACCCCGGTCTTCCAGCTCTCTGCCGATGGAGCGCCCCTTGCTTCTCTTTTTGGCTGCCGTGCGGCTCAGGACCCGGCCGGCGCCATGGCATGTGGAGCCAAAGGTCTCCTCCATGGCATTTTGGGTGCCCACCATGACGTATGAAGCCGTACCCATGTCCCCGGGAATCAGGATGGGCTGTCCCACATCTTGATAATCCCGGCTCAAACCCGGCTGCCCCGGCCCAAAAGAGCGGGTGGCGCCTTTACGATGGACACACAGCCAACGCTGTTGGCCGTCGATAAGGTGCCTCTCCTTTTTGGCGATGTTGTGGCACACATCATAGACCAACCGCATGTTCAGCGCTTTGGGACTGATGCCCAGGGCATGCTCAAAGGCTTCCCGGCAAAGGTGCAGCATGATCTGACGGTTGGCATAGGCATAATTGGCCGCACAGGCCATGGCTTTGAGGTAGCGCTCTCCTTGTGCAGATTGAATGTATGCGCAGGCCAGTTGACGATCCGGAAGCTCAATATCGAGTTTTTTAACATGTTTGGCCATGAACGCCAGGGCGTCGTCACACACCTGGTAGCCCAATCCACGGGAGCCGCTGTGGATCATCACGGTGACCTGGCCCGGAAACAACCCAAAGGCGTCGGCCGCTTCCGGGTGGAAAATCTCATCCACCACCCCGACCTCAAGAAAGTGGTTTCCGCTGCCAAGGGTTCCCAATTGTTTCAATCCCCGGGTCATCGCCCGCGGGCTGATCATTTCCGGGTCGGCTCCGGGCAGCGATCCGAAATCTTCGGTATGTTCAATGTCCTCGTCAAGACCAAACCCGTTGCGCACGGCCCATTGACTGCCCTGGACCAGCACCTTTTTCTCCTCTTTGGCTGTCAGCTTCACCGAACCGGTGGACCCCACACCACAAGGTACCTGTCCATAGAGCCCGTCAACCAGATCTTTGACCCGGCCCTTTATCTCGTCGTGATGCAGATCAGTGCCGGCCAAACGAACACCGCAATTGATATCGTATCCCACCCCACCGGGCGAGACCACCCCCTCTTTCCAATCAAAGGCCGCCACACCACCGATGGGAAAGCCATATCCCCAGTGGATGTCGGGCATGGCCATGGAGGCTTTGACAATTCCGGGCAGGGTGGCCACATTGGCCACCTGCTTCAAGGCCTCCTCTTGGCGCAACTGGGTCAGCATCTTCGCAGAGGTAAAGACGAGCCCTGGCACCCGCATGTTCCCCACAGCCGGGACTTGCCATCTATAGTCATCGATACGTTTTATTTCCATAGCTAAAAAAAGTCCGGACCCACGGTCCCATTCAGGGTTCTGAACCTTTAACTTCTCCATCATATAGGCTTTAAGATAATTAATTTGGCAAGGATAGAGGGAGGAAGCTGTATTGTAATACCGCGACGACCGATAACGCAGTCCAAATTAATTATCTTAAAGCCTATATATCAAAAATAACCCGGGCCCGCCATCCACCTTCACAGGGGCCCACATCAATCTGATGATATGTCACAGCCTTGATTTCAGTTTTAATGTCATGACGCTGTGGATCAAAATCATCACTGGCCACCGTGGCTTGCAAACGGGTCTCATTGATCGCCGTGACGGCAACGTTGCCCACGATCTGCTCTTCACCGTTAAACATGTAGAGCAGCTCTCTTAGCCAATTCACCATCAGGTCCGGCCAGTCATCGCCCTTCACATCAACGGACCGGGAGTGGTCCGCTTTGAATGCCGCCGGATCAGAGATCAAGTCGAACAAGGCCTTTGCCGCCTCTTCGAATAGGGCCGTCTCATCGTCACCCCATATTTCCAGACCAAAATCGGCGGTGTGATCGATCAGACGATAGTTTCGGGTCACATCAGCACCTCACCGGTACGCTCGGTATGATACCCCCCCAGAGCCAGCACACGCCGTTTGAAGGCATCGGTGTGGATAACGCGCATAAAGGAGGTCATGTTCTCCGACCTGAAATAGTCCGCCGGTGTGACCAAATCGTATTGCTCGGTCACCACCGGAATAAAATCAAGGCCCAAGGCCTTGGCGGCGGCAAAGATGCCCAAGCCCACATCGGCGGCCCCGCTCAGCACGGCAACCGCCACAGCCATGTGGGTAAACTCTTCGTTAAGGTATCCGTCTATCCGGGCGGGTGCAATGCCGAGCTGTTTGAGACGATAGTCGAGCAATATCCGCGTGCCCGATCCGCCTTGACGATTGATCAGGCGAACATCTTCGCGTACCAGATCCTCCAACCCCTGAATGCCTTTGGGATTCCCAGGCGGCACCATGAGTCCCTGGTCTCGCATCACCAGATGAACCAGTCGCACATCGGTTCCTTTCAGGTGTTTTTGGATATAGGAGATGTTGTAGCCGCCGTCGATTTCATCCAATAGGTGGATGCCGGCCAAATGGCATACCCCGCGCTTGACGGCCATCAACCCGCCCATGCTGCCCACATGGCTGGATGAAAGGCTAAGATGGGTGTTTTGGGCGCGCAATTCGTCCGCCAACAGATCCAGTGTATTGTCATGGCTGCCGACGATGACCATGGTTCGGTGGATCTGCTGCATGGAACGCAGCAACTCGGCTTTGACCCGGCCATCCACATTAATCCCCTCCTTGTGAGCCGGAATCCGAATGATCCCGTCGGCTTCTGTAATGCTGGTGATCTGGCCGGCACCTCTGGGCAGGGAGGTGGCCACCATGGTGTCGCCCACCCGCCCGATCTTGACCCGCACGAACTCTTCCACCCCAAGCTTGGAAGCGATTTTACGCGTGGGGGTTACCGCCATTTCGGCGCGTTGAGATTCAGGCTGCCCCAGCCAGCTTGCTATCAGCGGCGCCACCAACTGCTCAAAGGCCATGATGGCCGATACCGGATATCCGGGAATGCCGAACACTGGTTTTTGGGCTACTTTGCCGACGATCACCGGCTTGCCCGGCATCATGGTGACGCCGTGGACCAAAACATCTCCTTGGGCGGCAATGGCCATACGGCTGAAATCCTCCGAACCGGCGGAGGAGCCGCCCGTAATGAGCACTGCCTGGACGGTGTCATCCATCACCGCTGATTGAATGGCTTCTCCAATGGCCGCAGGATCGTCACCGATTTTCCCAAGCCGCTCACAGCTTCCGCCGGCGGCCTCCACCAAGGCGGAGAGCACATAGGCATTGGACTCGATCACCTGGCCCGGCCGGATCTTTTCGGTTGGAGTGGTACGCCAGTCCACCAACTCCGAACCGGTGGGGATGATCACCACCTTTGGCCGCCGCAACACGGCAACTTCAAATATACCGGCCGAAAGCAAGGCGCCCACACAATAGGGGGTGACACAATGATGACGGGCGAAAAGCAGCTCGGTGGCCACGATATCCTCTCCCATTTTACGGACATGCTGCCAGGGAAAAGCCGGCGCTTCGATCTGCACCCGATGGTCGTCCAATACCTGAACCTGCTCGATCATGATCACCGCATCGGTTGCTTCAGGCAACACATGGCCCGTGTTGACGAAAACCGCCTCGCTTCCGATGTTGAGGATCCTGGGCCGCGATTCATGGGCGCCAAAGGTAGATTTAGCGGCCACCGCAACACCGTCCATGGCCGCAGCGTGAAAATTGGGGGAGGAAAATGCGGCTGTCACCGGCCCGGCCAGGACACGTCCCACAGCCTCCGGCGGCGATACTGTCTCCATTGGTAGAGATACACCCTGAACAAAGGCATCCAATGCGATTTTCCTGGCTTGGGCCAGGGAGGTCATCTGCAGGTACACATTACGTTTATGATCCAATGGAGACTCCTCTGTTCCATGGCATGATTAAGTGAAGCTCAGATATGTATAAGGTTTCTTTCAAGGAATTACAAATGAACTTTGAACCATGGGCCAAAGACCGGTGGCACAGGACCTCGCCCTTGTCGCTTTCAACTGGGAACCAGGGCCAAAGCCGCTTTTCACCCCCTTTTCACCCGCACTTCATTTTCGTTTCACACAGCCGGGTCAGGATGCCTTCAATACTATTTATTTCAATTCACCATAGGAGGTAATCCCATGCCCATGTTCACGCTTACGGCCATTGTTTTGGTATGCAGTCTGTTGATACCCGGCGGCCCTGCTCTGGCCGAAACCCCATCCAAAACCCTTTCACCCTATTTTTTCATCGAAGGCGGTGACGAATCCAAGGATCGTTTTCCACTGAAAAGCACATCGGTTGAGACCGTTATCAACGGTGTGATTGCAGATGTCAAAGTAACCCAGCGCTATGCCAACATGGGGGACCGTCCCATCAATGCCCGTTATGTATTTCCGGCCTCTACCCAGGCGGCCGTTCATGGCATGCAGATGACAGTGGGTGAGGATGTGGTGGTGGCCCAAATCAAGGAACGCCAGGCGGCCAAACAGACATTCAGTGAGGCCAAAGCCTCTGGCCAAAGCGCCTCTTTGCTGGAGCAGGAACGCCCTAATGTGTTCACCATGCAGGTGGCCAACATCATGCCCGGCGACACCGCCACCATCGAATTGCACTACAGTGAACTACTGATTCCTGAAACCGGCCAATATACGTTTGTCTACCCCACTGTGGTGGGTCCCCGCTATTCAACCATCCCTGAAGCGGGAGCCGACGACCACCAGCTATGGATTAAAAATCCCTACCTGGCCTCGGGTCGAAAACCAACCAGCGAATTTATGATGAATATCACCCTGGCCGCCGGACTTCCCCTACAGCAAGTGGCCTGCGACACCCATGCCACCGAGGTCAGCTGGGAGAGCGAAGCCCAGGCGCACATCAAACTCGCCGAGGGCGAAACCCACGGCGGCAACCGGGATTTCATTCTCAATTACCGACTGTCCGGCGATCAGATCCACTCCGGTATGATGCTCTATGAAGGCGAACATGAAAATTTCTTCACGCTCATGGTTCAGCCGCCGGAGCGTATTGTCCCCGAAGCCATCCCGGCCAGGGAATACATCTTTGTGGTGGATGTCTCCGGATCCATGCACGGCTTCCCCCTGGACACCGCCAAAACCCTGCTCAAAGAGCTCATCGCCAGCCTGCACCCCACAGACACCTTTAATGTGATTCTGTTTGCCGGTGCAGCCAAGGTTTTGGCGCCCTCGTCCCTGCCTGCCGACCCGGCCAACATCAAAGCCGCCTTAAAACACATCGACCAGGAGCAGGGCGGCGGCGGCACCGAACTCTACCGGGCGATCAAGAAAGGGCTGGCCCTGCCGCGCACCCCTGAGCAGTCCCGCACCATGGTGGTGGTCACCGACGGCTACATTGCCGCTGAAAAGGAGGTATTCGGACTCATTGCCGACAATCTGAACCGCAACAATCTTTTCGCCTTCGGTATCGGCAGCAGCGTGAACCGTTATCTCATTGAGGGATTGGCCAAAGCCGGCCTGGGCGAACCTTTTGTGGTCACCGATCCCCAGTTCGCGGACCATGCCGCCAAACGGTTTCAAAACTACATCCAAGCCCCCTTGTTGACGGGCATAAACATCGATTTCGGGGATTTCGACACCTATGACGTGGAACCCAAAGTCACCGCCGACCTGTTTGCACAAAGGCCCCTGGTGATCTGCGGCAAATGGCGTGGAGAGCCTGACGGAACTGTTGCTATGACAGGTTTTACCGGTGGTGGCGCCTATGAACAGAAATTCAGGGTCTCCCCCCACCTGGTGTCGCCCGGCAGCACCCGTGCCCTGCCCTTTCTGTGGGCCCGCACTCGACTGGCGCGGCTGTCCGATTTCTCACCCCATGGAAACGACGATGAGGCCATGCGCGCGGAGGTGACCCGCTTGGGCCTCGATTACAACCTGCTCACCCGCTACACCTCGTTCGTGGCGGTGCATGAAAAGGTGCGCAACACCGCAGCGCCTGCCCAAGACGTGGATCAACCCCTTGCCACGCCCCATGGCGTGTCCAATCTGGCGGTGGGCAGCCGTAACGTGCCGGAACCGGAGCTGACCGTCATGGTGTTGCTGATATCGGCGGCCGGCCTCTTTTGGTTGTGGCGCCGCAGGTCACAGTACCGATGATTTCCAGTAGGATTAAAAACGACCGTCGCCATATCCGCACTTCCCGCATTTTCCCGGCGGCTACCGCAGTGCTGATCATGCTGGCCCTCAAACGCCACTACAGTCTGGCGACAGCCGACCAATTGAATTGGATTCTGGCCCCCACCGCCACACTGCTGGCCTGGCTCACCCCGGCCCACCCCGTTTATGAAAGCGGGGTGGGCTATGCGGATTTTGCCCACGGCATTATCGTGGCACCGGCCTGTGCCGGCGTTAATTTCATGATTATGGCCTTTGGTTTAGGCGCCCTTTGCGGTCTGGTAAAAATTCGGCGCATCAGCAGTATGTGGGCCTGGCTGCCGATATCATTAGCCGGCGCTTTCGGTTATACCATCATCATCAACACGGCGCGCATATTCCTCTCCATGGTGCTCTACAAAGCCGACATCTATGACGGCTGGATGACCATTGAACGGATCCATCGCTTTGCTGGAATAGGCCTCTATCTCAGTGCGTTATGGATTTTTTTCATGGGCTGCCAATGCTTGATGCAATGTTGCCGGCGTTCCCGTGGGGCGGGATCTCCAGGTCTGCCGGTCTGGCTGCCGCTGTGCTGGTATATGGTGGGGGCAGTGGGCGTACCCATGGCCAACTTGCTGTTCCAGAGACGCGCCCCACTTTTGGCGGAACACCTACTGACCGTTATGATCATAGCCCCTTGCGTATGGGGCCTAGCAGTGCTGGTGCATCGTCTGCTGGTTATCGCATGGATCTATGCATCCTTGCCGTACCGGTCATTCATTAAGCGGTAAAAAGTGGAACTTGATTTTTCACTGGACATATTCCTTGGAAATAATATTTGTCATAATGGTGGTTTACATGCTTTATTGGCAACGACATGGGATCCCCTTGATCCATGTCGCCATGGTCTTTGACCGTCGGCTAACCTTAAAGTTGCATACATAATAGATGGCAAAAAAAGTTTAAAGGCATATCAAAATGCAAGCAACCGTATTGATCGTAGAAGATGAGACCGCCATCGCCGATACCATCCAATATGCATTGGAAACCGAAGGTTTCACCCCTTTTCTGGCTGCTGCCGGCAATGAGGCCCTGGAGCGTTTGGCATCGTCC
>CAJIBC010000416.1_pt1 | contig 25282 bp, 23 predicted proteins | sample 9199231 | NCBI WGS metagenome assembly CAJIBC01 (sample SAMEA7708282, study PRJEB35096) | sediment metagenome | biome: marine neritic benthic zone biome [ENVO:01000025]; feature: sediment [ENVO:00002007]; material: shallow marine sediment [ENVO:03000034] sea grass bed [ENVO_01000059] ...
AAAAAGGGCAGGTGGTCGCCTTTGCAGACGAGATGCAGGCGATGCTGGATTTCAGCGGCTACTTTAAGATGTTGGACCGTGGCAGTTTTCTGCATGATCCCCAGAAGTCCGGTATTACCAAAGCCACCCTTAATTTTCAAAACTGGACGGCCATCGGCGCAGAACTCCTTATCACCGGAGGGCTGCGTATCGAAGGTACCAGCATGGCCGTCGAGCTGCGCTTGTTTGACACTTTCAAATCCAAACTGTTAGTTGGGAAACGATATCGCGGCACCCTCGGGGATCGCCGCACCGTGGTGAAGCGATTTTGTTCGGAAGTGTTATTGGCCCTGACCGGCCATGCCGGTTTTTTCGACAGCCGGTTGGCTTTTGTATCCAACGGTACCGGCCACAAAGAGATTTATCAATGTGACTTTGACGGAAAAAATATTCGTCAAGTGACCCAAAAAGGCAGTATCACCTCTTTTCCGGCATGGTCGTCGGACGGTCGTCACCTGGCATACACCTCCTACGTGAAAGGCCCGGTTCAAATCTTTATCCGCAATCTGAAAACCGGGGCTGAAAATAGCGTCAGCTATAAAGGTGTTCAGATTGCGCCTTCATGGTCCCCCAAAAAATTTGAGCTTACAGCGACACTGTCGCATGGTGGCGATCAGGAAATTTATCTGTTGACCGGCACCGGCAAAATGATTAAAAGAGTGACCAACAGCAGAGGAATTGATGTTGACGCTACCTGGTCGCCGGATGGCAAGAAAATCGCCTTTGTATCCAAACGATCGGGTAAACCCCAAATCTACATTAAAGAGATAGGTAGCGGACGTGTTGAGCGATTGACCTTTGAGGGGAAATACAACACACAACCCAATTGGTCGCCCGGGGGAGACATGATCGCTTATTCGTCCATGGCCCAAGGCGAAATTAATATTTTCATCATTGATGTGGAAGGCAAAAACCCGATCCAACTGACTTACAACCAAGCTGACAATGAGGCGCCGGCATGGTCGCCCGACGGAAGTTTGGTCGTATTTAGTTCAACCCGGGAGGGAGGATCGCGCATCTATGTTATGACTGCTTTTGGAACGGATCAACGCCGGTTGCTCAAGATGCCCGGCGAACAATCCCATCCCAAGTGGTCACCCAATATACCGTAATTAACTAAAAGCAGCACCCAAAAAAGGAGGAAAACATGAGGAAAAATATCTGGTTGGTTTTGGCCTTGGTAGTTATCTTGCCGGCAATGCTGTTCACCGTATCATGTGCAAAAAAAGCAGTTGAAGCTGAGCCTGAGAGCACTCCGATGGAGACGACTGAGCCTGCGGAGGATACCGCCGCCGCTGAAGCCGCCGCTGCTGAACAAGCACGTTTAGAGGCCGAAAGACTGAAAGCGGAAGAGGAAGAGCGTGCCCTTATGGCAGCCAAAATGGCCTTTACCGATGAAGATGTCTATTTTGAATTTGACAGTGCTGCACTGCTCCCCGAGTCACAAGATCTTCTCAGCCAAAAAGCGGCTTATATCTTATCCATGTCGGAGGTCGCCATTACCATTGAAGGTCACTGCGATGAGCGCGGCACGGATGCCTACAATACGGCATTGGGAGAACGCCGCGCAGAAGCCGCCAAAGCTTTCTTGGTGAATTTAGGCGTGAATCCTTCCCAGATCAACACCATCAGTTATGGCGAAGAGAATCCGGTAGACCCCGGAAACAACGAAGCGGCGTGGGCCAAGAATAGACGCGCCCACTTTGTACAGAATTAATGCACCTTCGTAAATTTTAGAGTTTATTTGACCACCGGGTTGGCATCAACCCGGTGGTCAAACCTATTGCACGCGGCAATATCCATAACCATTTTGGGATTAAATACAAAGATTGCCATGAAACTTTATCTTATCATTATTTTGACGCTCTCTTTTCTGCTGACGGGGTGTATGGCACTTCAGCAAGATGTCGCCATATTGGAAGAGCGGTTATTGGCTGTGGAGTTTAACAATCAAAAGTTGCAGGAAAAAAATAACGAACTGCAAAAAGAGCTGCAGCGCGATCTCGATACTTTAGGCGAAACCCGCAAAAGTAGGGAACGCGGCCTCCGGACCCAGGTTGCGGGGATGAATGCAGACATGGAAGCGATGCAGCAAGAGGTACGATTATTAAAGGGGCAGGTAGAAGAGCTTGAATATCTTATTAATCGAAAAGTGCAGGGCTATGAGGCCACCGACAAGCGTAACAGCGAGCGAATGGATGAAGTGAGCCTATCGGTTTCTAAAATAGATAAACGCCTCCTTCAGTTGGAGCAATATCTCAATGTCGGCGGTAAAAGCGGTCAGCCGTCGCCGACCAAGGCTACTGCCGGGCCGACAAAATCTAAAGGGACGACAGATAAAGAGCTTTACGACCGGGCGCGCCAGGCATACGACAATGGGGAGATGGACAAAGCCCGGCAGGGATTTCAGAAACTCATTGAGAACCACCCGAAATCGGCAAGAGCTGATAACGCCCAGTTTTGGATCGGTGAGAGCTATTATCGTGAGAAATGGTTCGAAAGAGCGATACTGGAGTTCCAAACGGTCATCGAAAAATATCCCAAAGGCAATAAAGTCCCTGCTGCCATGCTAAAGCAAGGACTGGCGCTCCTCCAGATCGGAGAAAAATCCAGTGCACGTTTAATTCTTAAAGAACTGGTTAAAAAGTACCCCAAAGCGCCTGAATCTGACGTTGCTGCTAAAAAACTCAAAGAGTTTTAGGTTTTAGAATCCACTCCTTTTTAATGTACCGCAAGATGGCCAGGGTGTGTAATCTGGGCTACGACCACCGTTTTTCAACCACTATACATTGCATACAAGACATGGCAAATGCCGGCAGACCCCCCGTAGTTCCATTCCTTGCAACGATAAGACCCTACGCAATCCAATGGCTTTCAAACTGATCGGAATTGACCCTGGGCTTGCGGCCACAGGCCTTGGACTTGTTTCGGGCAATGGACGCAAAGTTCAGGATTATGCTTACGGTGTCATTAATACGGATCCCAAAGAGCCCATTGCCAGTCGTTTGGAAAAGATTTATTCCAGGATCCATGGTTTTTTAAAGGATGAGAAACCGGACATGGTGGTGGTTGAAGATGTATATTCCCTCGAAAAGTACCCAAAATCGGGTATTATTTTAGGCAAAGTCAGCGGGGTGATTCTGCTGGCGGCCGAGCAGGCAGCCGTTCCAGTTAAGGAAATCCCGGTCCGAGAAGCCAAACAAGTCCTCACCGGAAATGGCAATGCTGATAAAGAGCAGCTTGAAAAATCGGTGCGACAAACGTTGGGATGCCCTGGGCCAATACGGCCTTTTCATGCCTCAGATGCCTTGGGACTTGCGATTATAGGCCTCTTTCGTTATGCTCACCTAAACGCTAAGGTAAAGCGTCCGATGCCCTGAACGTCTGGATAACGGCCAAATTGTTCGATAGCTGATATAGGCTTTAAAATAAAAAAGTGGAATTATGATTGGATATTTGGAAGGTCGGCTGCTCAAGATCGAAGAGGAGAGAATATTATTGCTGGTGAGACAGGTGGGCTACGAGGTAATGCTGCCCAATTTCGTGCGTGAAACCTTGAATGCCAAAGAGGTGGGTGATGAAGTCGCACTCTATATCTACTACCATGTGACCGAACGCCAACCGAAACCTGTATTGATCGGCTTTAATCTTGAGGCTGAAAAAGAATTCTTTCAACTGTTTATTTCAGTTGAGGCGATCGGACCGTTAAAAGCAGTGAAAGCATTGAATGTTGCCATAAGGGATATTGCCAATGCCATTGAACTTGGCGATGTGGGGACGCTTAAACAGCTAAAGGGTATTGGTGCGCGTACCGCTCAGAAAATAGTGGCGACCCTGCAGGGCAAGGTTAGCAAATTTGCGATGATTCGAAAAACGGCCCATACACCGATCGCAAAATCTGTAGACATCTCAGGCCCGGTTCTTGATGTTTTGGTTAACCAACTCGGGCACCGCCCGGCCGATGCAAAACGAATGGTTGCCCAAGCCCTTGAGCGAAATGCGGATATCTCAACACCGGAAGCGTTGTTTGACGAAGTGTACAATGCACAACGGCAATGATCCATAAATACCGAATAAGATTAAATCCATATGAGCGACGAATTTAAACTCCATCGGCCTAAATCATCCGGGATTGTAGACCAAGATTACCTTGATATCGACCAGGAAACGGATATTCAATCGCTTCGGCCTGACCGACTCTCGGATTATGTGGGACAGCGGGAGGTGGTGGATACGCTAAACATTGCCGTTGAAGCAGCACTGCAAAGGGAAGAACCCCTTGAGCACGTCCTGTTTCATGGACCCCCTGGCCTGGGTAAGACCACCCTTGCCCATATTATCGCTGCGGAGATGGGCGGCCGGTTGACCGTTACCTCTGGTCCGGCCTTGGAAAAGGGGGGGGATCTCATCGGAATTCTCACCCACCTTGAAGAGGGGGATGTGTTTTTCGTCGATGAGATTCATCGTACGCCCAAACAAGTGGAGGAGTTTCTCTATCCGGCCATGGAGGATTTTGCCGTGGATTTTGTGTTCGATAAAGGTATTCACGCCCGAAGCCACCGGTACCGTCTCAATCGATTCACGCTGGTCGGCGCTACCACGCGTGTTGGATTGCTTTCTGCACCGTTAAGGGATCGGTTCGGTTTGTTCCGAAATTTGGATTTTTACGGCGTCAAAGATCTGATCCAAATTATCAAAAGATCTGCGGATATCCTGAATGTCGGTGTGGATGAAGAGGGCGCGGCATCCCTGGCCGCGCGTTCGCGTGGCACCCCGCGAATCGTTAACCGCCTGCTTAAAAGGGTTCGTGATTTCGCCCAGGTAAGAGGTGACGGAAGCATTGTAAAGAACACTGTTGAAGCTGCGTTGGCTCTGGAAGGCGTGGATGATAAGGGGTTGACGCGGCTGGATCGGCGTTACCTGAAAACCATTATCGATTACTATCACGGTGGGCCTGTGGGCATTGAAGCCATTGCAGCGACCTTGCAGGAAGAGACCGATACGCTGGTGGATGTCGTGGAACCCTATTTGTTGAAAATCGGCATGGTCATCCGGACTTCCTCGGGGCGCAAGACCTCAGAAAAAGCTTATCGACATCTGGGCTACTGTATTCAAGAGAAACTATTTTAATGCAACCATGGCGATTATAACGCTGTTAACGGACTTTGGTGTCCAAGATGAATATGTGGGCGTACTCAAGGGGGTTATTTTGAGCACGGACCCCAACGCCACCATAGTGGATATCAGCCACGCTATCCCGGCTCAAGATATTACTGCGGCCGCCCATACGTTGAAAGCATCATATCCCTATTTTCCCCAGGGAACGATCCATGTGGCCGTGGTTGATCCCGGCGTCGGCACCCGGCGCGCCATCATCGCAGTTCTTAGCGACGGCCATTTTTTTTTAGCGCCTGACAATGGCCTGCTTGACCCCATCTTGCGACAGGCAAAGTCGGTCACCATCCATCGTGTGGACAATGACATGTTATTTCTCCATCCGGTGAGTCGAACATTTCAGGGCCGGGATATCTTTGCGCCCATCGCAGGTCATCTCTCCAAAGGTTTTTCATTGGATGCACTGGGTCCTAGGGTAGAGATGAACTCGGTAGTGCTTTTGGAGGAGAGAGAACCGCAACTTCTCAAGTCTGGAGAGATTATCGGAAAAATTGTCGTTGTCGATGGGTTTGGTAACCTGATTACCAATATACATGCAAGAGATCTCGCTGGCTTAGACAATTCGCAGCTTGTCATTACAGCGGGCGACGTCGCCATAAGTGGTTTGGCAGATTCTTATGCCCAAGGCGATTCGCAAAGACCCATCGCCATATTGGGAAGCCGCGATTGCATTGAAATCGCCGTTAATTTAGGAAATGCCGCCCGAGTACTGCACATGGCGGTTGGGGATATTATTCGGGTAGTGTCACCATCCCCATAGTTGCATAAAAAAGATGGCAAATCGGTGACACTTTTCAAGCAGTGCCGGCTAATGCAAGGAACCCTTAGCCTGGCGAAAATTGTGGTAAAAATGGTTCCAACGTAGTAAACTGGCGGCTACGGATAAAGATGACAGCAACATAGACTTTAAGAAGATATAACAGAGAGCACAAAATATATGGCGAGCAGAGAAGATAAAGTAAAGCGGGATCGCTACTGGAGCGTTATGTTGGTGGGCGATCACGGTCGTGTCATTCCCTTCCGGCATTTTAAGGGCTTGGCCATAATGACTTGTGGTGCATTTATTTTATTGTTGATCGCCTTTATTGTCTTGGCCTTTTTTTATGCCAATCAGATGAAAACCATAGCGACTCTGGAGTCGCAGATAGTGAAAGCTCAACTTCAAAACAGCAAGATGAGAGACGAGAAAGATCACTATCTCACCAAATTAGCCCTCCATGAGAGCCAGAATGCCGAAAAACCTGGGGGAAAAAAGCCCGACGTCTCTTCTAAATCGACCCCGGCGCCACCACCCATGGTCGAAGAGGTTCCAGAGCCGCCTCCGGTAAAACCGGTGAAAAAAGCGAAGCCAACCCAAAAACAGAGACCAAAAGTAAAACAAATGGCGGAAATCCGTAAATTTTCCGTGAGCTATGACCAAAAGAGGGAAGTTCTAAAAGCCCAATTTAGGATTTATAACAGATCAAAACCGAAGAAGCCCCTCTCCGGCAGGAGTACCGTCGTGTTTAAGCATTTGGACGAGCCGCCCCTTAAATGGCTGCCGATACCGACGGTGTCCCTCAATGATGGCAAACCGCCGGGAAACAAAGGGCAAACGTTCCAAATTAGAAACTACCTCACCATGAAGTTCAGGTCATATCGTCGGAAACCGCCGATTCAATACAACAGCGTCACGGCATATGTCTATTCCGATAAAGGGCAACTCTTGGCAAGCAAAGATTTTGCCGTTAACATAGATGTGCCACCCCCGGAAAAGAAAGATCCGATCAAGCCGGCACCGAAACTAACGCCAACTCCAACCCCGACGGAAACGCCCAGGGCAGAGACGCCGCCCCAAGACCCGTCGCGGGCACAGGACGACAAAATACAGGAAGATGTGATGCCGCCAGTGCCGGGTTCTGCAGAAGAAAATCGTGATGATGGCACCCCCAAAGCGTCACCCAAACCAGAAGCGGTGCCGAACCAAATCCCGCCCGTCGACGATAATGTAAAGGTGCCGGGAACCCCGGCAACCGAGCTGCCCGCAGATCAGCCTTCAGGCAGTACACCGCCTGAAAATGCGCCTAGGCCCGGTGTTCAAAAGGATCCCTTGCCAACTACGCAATCGCCTGAGGAACCACCAAAACCGAAAACTGAAGGAGAACTGCGGTGAAGAGAGACGATAAGAAGAACTTTTCCATTATTGATGCGGGTTTTACGGTGGATGGTACTGTCACCGGAAAAGGCCGATTGGTCATCAAGGGTACCGTAAAGGGTACGGTGACCGGTGATAATGTGGTGATTGCTGAAGAGGGTGCCGTTTATGCGGATGCCCGTGCCAAGGAGATTACCATTGGCGGCACATTCGACGGACAGGTGGAAGCTGAAAAGGCGTTGGTGATTTTATCCACCGGTAAATGTTCGGGTGAGGTTAAATGCCATGACCTTGTGGTGGAGGCCGGAGGCTTGCTTAATGCCAACGTTAGCTGCAAATCGATTAAGTCATAGGCTTCAAGATAATTAATGTGGACTGCGTTATCGGTCGTCGCGGTATTACAATACAGCTTCCTCCCTCTAGCCTTGCCACATTAATTATCTTAAAGCCTATAATTACCGGCCTCGAACGTTTTTATGATGGGTGAAATGTCCGCAGAACAGTTCTCAAAATTTGAAAAGGTAACGTCCTTAAAGGGTAAATTGTTGTGGGTGCGCAATGCTTCGAACATCGCCAGATAGTTTTCCAAGATCCTTTTTTCCCAGGCTAGGTCAAGGCGTTCGGCAGCTAATTTGATGCTCTCTTGGGGACCTTCAATCTCTATAAACGTACCATAAGGCATGGTGTCCAGGCAGATTTCCACATCTTTCCAACGGAATACTTGCCGCCATTTTTCATATATTTGGGCCGTGTGGTATCCCAATTCTTGCAGGATAGCGTGCATGGTATCGAAATCGCCGACCTCTACCTCCAGCTCACGGTAGACTTTGCATTGGGAATCGGATTGAGGTGCTTTGGATTTGTAGGTCAATCGACACGCTTTATCTTGTCGCAGGCGCAATAGCTTATGGTTGGCCTTAAGCGTGTGCCGATGGTCCTCAAGGCGCAAGTTGGTTTCGAACGCCTTGGGCTGCGCAATGGCACCGATGTTGGCAAGGTGTTGGCCCACTAAATCAGGTTGGTCAATATGGAATTTAACCTCGACTTCAAGATGGTCCCGGGATTCTTTCATAGGCCGCCATTGTGTCCATGGTCTTATATCCACCACAATCGGGATAATAACCTGTTGACGATCACAAATCATGAATATCAGTGATTGTCAAAAAGATAGTGGGGATTCAGCAAGGGACGCTTTTGGGGATGCCAGGGCGGTCCGACAACTCTGATAATAAACGGTCAGAGGCAATTTCTGAATTTTTCCCTTGACTTGAGATCGATTTTCCATTAAAAATTTTCGATTCTGAAACGTGAACAGGAGAGAAAAGCTGTGAAAAAATATACCGTTAGTGCGAAACAGAGTGACAATCCCGATAAATGGTGGGTTGTCGATGCAGAAGGTGCCGTGTTGGGGCGTTTGGCCACACAGGTGGCTGCGCGCTTGAAAGGGAAATTCAATCCCATGTACACGCCCCATGTGGATACCGGTGATTCGGTGGTGGTGGTTAACGCCGCCAAAATTAAACTCACCGGACGTAAAATGGAACAAAAAAACTACTATCGCCACAGCGGTTTCATGGGCGGCCTAAAGACCATCAACGCCCGCAAACTGCTTGAAACAAAACCGGAAGATCTGATATCTCATGCGGTTAAAGGCATGCTGCCGAAAAACCGCCTCGGACGCCAATTATTTAAAAAGCTTAAAGTGTATGCCGGTGCAGATCATCCGCACAAAGCGCAATTGCCGGAAACCTTGGAATTATAAACCGCTCATTAGAGAACTTTGGGGAGATCAATGGATCAGCAAAACACCTTCTATGCAACAGGCAAACGCAAGAATGCGATCGCCAGAACCTGGATGACACCGGGCAAGGGCGACATCAGCATCAATGGTCGCACCCTGGAAGATTACTTTAGAGTATACACGGCCAAAACCATTATCTCTCAGCCTTTGATGCTGACCAACAACCAAGATAAATTCGACATTAAAATCAAGGTGATTGGCGGCGGTATCATGGGCCAAGCCGGGGCCATCCGCCACGGGATTACCAAAGCCTTGATCGAGTTTGATCCGGATCTGCGGTCGTCGCTGAAAAAAGCCGGGTTCGTCAGACGTGACCCGCGTCAAAAAGAGCGTAAAAAATACGGTCAAAAAGGTGCCCGCGCGCGGTTCCAATTCTCCAAACGCTAACCTGGTACCGATATATTCAACAACACGATACGGGAACCGGCCTGATGGCGGTTCCCTTTTTATATTATGGTGATCTCATCCGGATATTGGCCCAATTGCTTTAATCCCGCACCAGTGACCACATGGGTGTTCTCTATCCCCACCACCCCTTTTCCCGGAAAGATCAGCTTGGGTTCCAATGCAATCACCATATTTTCGGATAGCGGCGTCTCCTGTCCTTTGGCGATAATCGGGGCCTCATCCAACTCCAAACCCACGCCGTGGCCGATAAACTTGATGCGATCGGCTTCAGCACCCATAAAATGATCACTGAAACCGGCCTGGGAAGCCAAGGTTACACCGAGATCGTAGATTTGGCCCACCGACACGCCTGGTCTGGCCACAGACTTTATGTGGTCCTGAAGTGACAGCATGGCCTCGTGGCCGGCCATCAGGTCGTCCTGAAGCGATCCCAATGCGAAAATGCGGGTATGGTCGGAAATGTAGCCGTTTAGCGCAAAGGCGTAATCCAATAAAACAGGTTCATGACGTCTGATGGGGGCGAATCCGGCCCCCTGGGCCACCGCCGGATTTGGCGCTCTCCCGCCGGTGGGTGACGCCATATAACTTGGTACAGCCGCAGATGCGCCGCTCATTAGATGGCCGTAAAATAATTCACCGCCGAACATGCGCATGCGAATGATGCCCTGGTGGCCTAATTTGCGGGCGTGTGCTTCTACCAGGCCGGCCAGCTCCAATTCGGTCATGCCTTCTCTCATAATTTGTCCGGCATACCCAGCAATCTGGTCTGAACATTGGGCGGCTTTGGCAATAAGAGCGATTTCATACTCGGACTTGATGGCGCGCAGGGAGCGTATGGTCGGAGATATATCCGTTACATCCGGACCTTCGAAGGTCATCTCATACATCCTGAACAGATTCACCGGCAGCACATCGAGTTCGAGCCCCAGACGGCGGGGCATGGGTAGACCGTGGTCATTTAAAATACCGGGAATCTGTTTTGGGCTTCCCAGGGCCACGATATTCTCTATGGGGGATTCCGCCCGGGCCCGTTCCAGGCTTTTGCGAGCCATGAGCAGCGGTTTGCCCTCGGCCGGAATATAGAGGTGGCTCTGCTGGATAGTGCCGGAAAAGTAATAGAGATCACTGTTTTGAACGATGAGGGTGCCGTCGCATTGTTGGTTCTGCAGCTCGGTTTGTAATCGCGCAATGCGGTTGTGGATCTCGGCTGATGGGACATTGTTTTGGGTGTCGAACATGGCCGTCCTTTCCACCAATTAGTAGGAAGCGTTGTTCAGGCATACTGAGGCAAAGGATTGTACCTGATATCGTATCACTATAATGATGGGATGGTTGCGGTGTCAATGCACACCCCTACCCAGGAAAGGGTTAGGCCTCTTTCCAGCAACGCACGTAGTGCTGATCAGCCACTTTGACCATGGCGGGTGGTTCATCTTTGCAATCATGATCATGCCGGGGGCATTGGTCACCAAAGGAGCACCCTTGGGGCGGTGGTGTATCGGGCAGGTCAATCTCGACTTGGGGCGACCACCCGATCTCAGTGGTTTCCGGAACCGCTGCTAGCAGTTTGAGAGTATAAGGGTGTCGGGGATGATCGAAGAGTTCCGTTGCCGGTGCCGACTCCACAATCCGTCCCCGGTACATGACACAGACATGGTCGCAAATGTAGCTGACCACATTCAAATCGTGGGAGATAAAAAGATAGCTCAATCCCAGCTCTTTTTGCAGGTCTTTGAGCAGATTGATGATCTGCGCCTGTATGGAGACATCCAGGGCCGATATGGGTTCGTCGCAGAGGATCAGCTGGGGGGATACGCTCAGTGCTCGGGCGATGCCCACCCGCTGGCGTTGGCCGCCGCTGAATTCATGGGGATAACGTCCTGCGCTGGCGGCCGGCATGCCGACCATTTCCAGCAGCTGTTTGATCCGTTTTTGCTGTTCGGTTTTGTCGTGAATGCCGGCCATACGAACCCCATCGGATATGGTTTGGGCCACGGTCATGCGCGGATTGAGAGAGCTGTAAGGATCCTGGAAGATCATCTGGATCTTAGTGCGCATCGGTTTAAACTCGCGTTCGTTCAGTGCCGTGATCTCCCGGCCGTCAAAATGAACGGTGCCGGCGTCGGAATTGAGCAGGCGTAAAATCAGGCGTGCCACCGTTGATTTGCCGCATCCGCTTTCACCCACCAGCCCCAGGGTTTGGTTGTTTTGAATCGTTAGATCAACACCATCCACCGCCCGCACATAGCTGCCCACCCGTTGAAGAAATCCTCTGCGGACCGGGAAGTATTTCTTCAATCCCTCAACAGTAAGGATCTTTTCTGCTATTGGGGTCATGTGTGCTCCTTACCAGTGACATCTTTGGTGGAAAAGAGAACTGGGCATCGCGCTTGGTGCCCCTGCCCATAGTCGCAAAGATGGGGAAATACTTCTTCACAAAAGGACTTCCGGTATTCACAGCGCGGGTGGAAAGGGCACCCCTGGGGTTTGTAGGCCGGATGGGGAACGCTGCCGGGGATGCTATAGAGGCGCTGGCCCCGTTTTTCTTTGGTCGGTAGTGCATCCAGCAGTGCCATGGTGTAGGGATGGCTGGCATGGCTAAAGATGTGTCCGGTGTTGCCTTGCTCCACCACGACTCCGGCATACATGACGTAAACCTGATCGGCAATGGCCGCCACCACCCCCAAATCATGGGTGATATACTGAATGGCCATTTTTTTGCGTTCTTTAAGATCTTTGAGAAGGCTCAGGATTTGGGCCTGCACCGTCACGTCCAGGGCGGTTGTGGGTTCGTCGGCAATGATCAGATCCGGCTCGCAGGCCAGTGCCATGGCGATCATCACCCGCTGCCGCTGACCGCCGCTGAGTTGATGCGGATAATCTCCCAGGCGTCGCTGGGGGGCCACTATGCCCACATCATCAAGGATTCCGATGGTGCGGCGTCGGACTTCATCCTCAGGTACCCTTTCATGGGACAGAACAGCTTCGCTGATCTGATCGCCGATGGTAAAAACAGGATTAAGGGAGGTCATGGGCTCTTGGAAGACCATCGCAATGCGCTTGCCGCGCAAGTCGCGCATCTGATCCGGCGACATATCCAGCAGGGATTGGTCTTCAAGGGTAATTCGGCCGTCGACGATTTTGGCCGGGGGCTGCTTCAGCAATCCTAAAATGGCCAGTGCGGTAACCGTTTTTCCACAGCCCGACTCTCCAACAATGCAGACCGTCTCCTGCCGATGAATATTAAAATCCACACCGTCCACCGCACGGGCCACGGGACCGTCACCCAAAAAGTGGACCTGGAGATTTTCCACTGAGAGCAATATGTTGTTTGATTGTGCTATCTCTAGTTCCTCTCTCGCAATTTAGGGTTCAGTATATCCCGCATTCCTTCGCCGAAAAGGTTAAAGGCCAATACCACCACCAAGATGACCAATCCGGGGGCAAAGGTGAGCCAGGGGGCATCAAATATGAACGCCTTGCCGTCGGAGAGAATATTACCCCAGGTGGCATGGGGGGGCGGCACCCCGAATCCCAGGAAACTCAACCCCGCTTCTGTCAGCATGGCCGAAGCGATACCCAATGTGGCCGAAACCAGCACCGGCGCCACGGCATTGGGCATGATGTGGCGGAAGATAATGCGGGCGTCGCTGATGCCCAACGCCCGTGCCGCCGCCACAAAATCCTGCTCCCGCAAGGATAGAAATTCCGCACGGACGAAACGGGTGGTACCCATCCAACTGGTCAACCCGATAATGATCATGATGTTGTAAATGCTGGGCGGCAGCAGCGCCACCACCGTGAGAATCAAAAAGAAAGAGGGAAAGCAGAGCATGATATCCACGGCCCGCATGATCAGGGTATCCACCTGCATGGTGGGCCAGGCCATCCATTTGAGATAGGCCGGTGGCGTCGCCATGCGATTAAAGTACCGATTTTTAAAGATGAGTCCCACCGCGGCTGTTATTATGAGAGTAATAGCGGCCTTAGCTGCCGTGAAAACAATGGCGGCGGCGCAGACCAGCAGCAGCCAAAATAGAATATGGCTCAATTGGATGTATCTTCGGCCGTAATAGCCGGCAATACCGCCGAGAAAAATGCCGATACCCACGGCAATGCCGACGGCCACGAAACCCACGGTCAAGGAGACCCAGGCCCCTTGTAGCATTCTGGCAAATACGTCCCGACCTAAATCGTCCGTCCCCAGAAGATAGATACCCAAGGCGGGAAGCTCTTCAGGTTGCAGGGTATCGGTTTTGGGGGGCGACAGGGGAGGGCGCAGCTTCTCCTGCAAGCGCACCTGAGCCGGGTCCAGGATGGGGTCCTTGCCCGAAGTTACCGCCAGGCCCCCAATGGCCACGGTAAAGAAGATCAGAAATATCACCAGGCCGGTCAGCGCCATGCGGTTTTTACGCAGCAAATGCCATGTCTCCGCCCATGGTGATCTTGAGGGCGGCATATAGGTCTCGTCGGCCGCTGCCTGGGATATCGGGTTTGTTTCCGCTGGCATTAGAGTTTAATCCTTGGATCCACCGCCATATAGAGCAAGTCTGAGATCAGGGTGCCCACCAGCACAAGAACGGCGGTGATAAAGTTTAATGTTAATATTACAGGATAGTCTCTGGCCAGTATGGCTTCATAAGCCATGCGCCCCATGCCGGGCCAGGAGAAGATCGATTCGATGATCACCGACCCGCCGATGAGGCCGGGTAGAATCAATCCGAACATGGTGACAAACGGCAGCAGGGCATTTCGCAAGGCGTGTTTATAGTAAACCGTTTCATCAGACAGGCCCTTGGCCCGGGCGGTGCGTACATAGTCCTGGCCGATGATCTCCAGCATCTGGCTGCGCACATACCTTGAGAGCACCGCGACGCCGCCGGTGGCTCCTAAGATGGAAGGCAGGACGAGATGCCAGGTGCGGTCCATTAGGTTGACCAGGGGAGAGGCGGCCGTCACCCCAAAGCTTTGCATGCCGATCACCGGCACATGCAACTGGGTGACCACGACGATGATCAGAATATAGGCGAAGAAAAATCCCGGAATGGAGATCAATAGATAGGCTAAAAATGTGGTGGATTTATCGTACACACCGTCGCGGCGAATGGCCGATCGGATGCCCACGGGAAAAGAGAAGGTCCAGGTGAGTAGGGTGCCCACGATGAACAGGGGCAGGCTGTTCAGAAAACGTTCCCAGATCTTGCCCAACACCGGCAGGTTGTCGCGCCACGAAACAATATCGCCGGTAAAGAGATTTTTATAAAAGAGTATATATTGGACATGCAGGGGCTTGTCCAGGTTGAACTCGTTACGCATGCGTTCAACGATCTCAGGGGTGAACTTGGGATTGAGCGGATCGATCTGGCTGGGTTCTCCCGGGGCCAGGTGAATGATCAAGAACGAGACCACAGATACGAAAAAGAGCGTCACAATTTTTTGAATAATGCTTCTTCCCAAAAATGCCAGCATGGGTGCTCCCTATCCGTCGGCCGAAAATACGGGCGGCTGGTTCAATTTGATCCATTGGTTGAAATGAAAGGTGTAGCCGCCGGTTTTGGTGGGGATGATGGGTTTGTAGCTCTTTTTCCCATCAGATCCGGTGATGGTCCGCACGATGCGGTTGTCCAATAGCGCAGTCCAGCGGCTCACATACAAGAAAGTATAAGGCTGTTCCGCGGCAATAATTTCATGCAGCCGGTGACAAAAGGCCACCTGGCGATCATGGTCATACTCTTGTCTGATTTTAATAATCAGGTCATCGGCTTCGGGATTGGAGAACCCGACGAAATTGAGCTGAAAGGGGCCGCTTTGGCTGGAGTGCCAGATCTGAAAGAGATCGGGATCGATGCCCATGGACCAGCCCAGTATCAGTGCATCGAAGTCGAGCTGATTGACCCGTTTTTGGATAAAGACCGACCACTCCAGCAGGTCGGTCTCTACCTGAATGCCGATTTTTTTCCAGGCATCCTGGGCAATGGCCAAAATTGCTTTTCGCAGGGGATTACCGTTGTTGGTGATCAAGGTAAAGGCCAGGCGTTTGCCGTTTTTTTGGAGATAACCGTCACTTCCGCGCTGCCAACCGACCTCCTTCAACAGTTTCAGGGCGCCCTCCGGGTCATAGGGCAGCGGTGGGATACCCTGGTTGTAAAAATCGGTTTGTTTGACAAAAGGACCCGTGATATTTTCCCCCTGGCCGTAGAGAACATAGTCGATAATTTTTTGGGAATCGATGGCCATTCCCAATGCACGCCGCACCCGGGCATCATTGAAAGGCTCGCGCCGTAAATTGTAGCCGATATAGCTATATCCAAACGCGGTACCGGAAAAATTCTGAAAACGATCATCTTGTCCCAGTCGTGCCACCTGGTGGGGTTGTACGCTATAGTCGTCCACCGTGCCGGCATAAAACTCCATCTCTTGTGTCAGCGGGTCCGGAATTATGCGCATCACAAATTCCTGGTAGTTTGGGGCACCCTCCCAATACCCTTCAAACCGCTTCATGCTGATGTACTGGTCCGATTTCCACTCCTGGAATACGAAAGGTCCGCATCCAATGGGGTGACGGCTGAATCGGCTCTGGCGCATGGTGAATTTTTCCGGGTTTTGTCCGGTTTGGGAGGCCTCATTGGCCAGGGCTTCGTCGTTGAGCAGGTGAGCCGGTAAGATGCCCATGCCCCATGTTCCAAATGCCGGGGAATAGAGCCGCTTGTAGACGATGCGGACGGTTAGCGGGTCGATGACATCCACCTGCTGGACCGGTTCGTAATCGGGAATACGGGGCGAGAGATTCCTGGGGTTCACGATGGCTTCATAGGTGAATTTCACATCTTCGGCCGTCAGGTCGTGACCGTCATGGAACTTGATACCCGGACGGAGATAGAACTCGATAACGGGATTATGGGCGGTGGCCGGCAGAATTTCAAGCGCTTTGATCTCAAGTTGTTCCGGGGGCAGGCCGGCTTCGGCGGTCACATACCTTGTGGGGTCGAAACTTTCAAAGTAGTGGGTCCCTAAAACGGTCGCTAATTGCCCAAAGAGCATCTGATCGACGCGATCCAGCACAATCCGAACCCTTGGTGGCGCTGACGTCCGCACGGTGACGGGCTTGGTTTTTTCTCCTTCTTTGACCGAAAAGGTGTGGGTGAGGGGCTGTGCCGGCAGCAATTCCACGGCTTTGACATGCTGCCATTGGGACGTCAGGGGATCAAGAGCGGACCGAAGCTTTGACACCAGGGCAGCCGCATCGATTTTTCCCCAGCGGGCAGTGGCGGCGTTCTCATTGATATAGAAATAAGCATGTTCATAAATCTTCCAGCTATGGGCCACCCGGCCGCGGTACTGGAGATTTTCATCCCGGTCAATGAGTCCCTCAAACACTTTTGCCTCGATCTGGCTGCTGGCGGAGTCGGCTGAAAGGATGGGGTTGAGCATGCTGGCATCACCAATGGAGGCCGTAATATATTGCACCAGCCGATCCGGATTCCCCTTGGTTTGCTCCTCATACGTGGGCACCCAAAAATAGGAGAGTAGCAGCACCAGGGTGATGACGGCCGGTGCAATGATGAGAAAACGGCGTATGGTCATATGCGATGATCTGCCTGCCGGGGACCGTTACATCGGTCCTGATTAAAAATTCAACCCATGGTTTGTACTGAACAGTCTATTTGTTAAGATCATAACAAACGGAATTTACATTAGATTAGGCAAAAGATCCCATGAAGTCAAGCAAAGATAACATTCCGGAAATGATGGTTTTTTTCATTGGGGTGATGTTGCTTCCAGGGGTGCGCTAAAGGGCTTGCGCATTTTATGAAACAATTTGGCCAGTTCGGCATCATTGGCCAGCAGTTCATCCACTTTCATTGCATGGGGCAAACGACGCCTACGGCTTAAAACGACCGGTCTGTATAAAATAGACCGTGCGCCATAGGACTTCACGGTTCAATAGAATGGTCGTATGGTTGCAGGGCGCTACCCAAAAATCACGCATCTCATCCAATTTGGCCCTGGCCACGGTCACTTTGCCATCGTCGCTGCCGGGAAGAATTTTTGAGAAAAAAGGGTTCCAGCTATCGTTGCCGATGATGATGCCGACTTCTGGTGTCATGGGATTCAATTGGCAAAAATGGGCCCGCCGCTCTGTGGTCAATTCGTTGGCGGCCGGTCCGACCAGGCGGCTGAGTCTGGGAAATCTTTTCTGTGCCCAGTCCGCCAATTCACTTCCCTGGTTGGGCGGCGCCAGCATGACGATACGGCTGCCTTGGGGCAGTTGATGGCTTTGCAAATAGCGGCGTACCACAATGGCGCCCAGGGAGTGGGTCACAAAGTGGATGCGCTCATAGCCTTGGTCCTTGCATTCGGTCACGGCCGCCGCCACCTTTTCGTTGGCCACGGCCTCGGTGGATTTGCGGGTGGAGGCGTAGTCGATATTGATGACGGCATAGCCGCGTTGTTTTAGGCCATTTTCGATCATCTTCATGGATAGGGCGCTGCGACACAGGCCATGCAATAGGATGACGCATTCATTGCGGGGGGTGGCAATATTGCGCATCTGCTGACCGCAAAAGAATAATGCCCCACCGGCAATTAAAAGGGTTGCGGCAGCCGTGACAAGCATCAGTCGAGCCATCATGCGCTGCCTGTGTACAAGGCTTGCACAGTGTATCGGAGGTGGGGCGCGGTGACCTGGTCGGGAGGGATGCGTTTTCCCACCGCCAGTTCAACCAGCGACCTTTTCCTTTGGGGCCAGCCTCCCATGGCCGTACCGCCTTTGTGGCTGAAGAAGCTTCCCCACAGACCGCGCAAAGCCAGCGGAATGACCGGAACCGGGTTTTGTCGAATGATCTTCTCAACGCCGGGTCGAAAGCGATCGATACGGCCGGTGCGGGTCAGGCGCCCTTCGGGAAAGATGCAGACAAGTCCTCCGGATCGCAGGACCCGCGCCATTTCTTTGAATGCATGGTGCAAAACAGCGGGATTTTTGCGACCGGAATCGATGGGGATGACCCCTGCCATGCGCACAATCCAATGCAGCACGGGTATTCTATAAATGGAGGCATGCATCACAAAATGCACTTGGCGTCGGGAGGCGCTGGCGATGATCAACCAGTCGATATAGCTGACATGGTTGCTCACCAGAACCGCCGGCCCATTGGCCGGGATATGTTTCAGACCCTCATACCGTACCCGGTACATCAGGCGTGTCAGTGCCTGCACCATCACTCCCATTAGCGTTTGTGCCGCAGCCGGCGGCAGGGCCGGTTCCACTGTATGTCGAGCATCCCTGCCGGTTCCTTTGGCGCGAGAGATCCCGGGGGCATTGAATAGACAAAAAGCCAGCAATCCACCCATGACGCCGCCGGCGTGGCTGGCTGCCACTGGTTGCCCGCACAGCCCCATGTGCATGAATTCAAACAAAACCTGTCCCGACCACAGTTCGTAAGCGCTTTTCCCCACCACTGCCGTCAGGGAGGCAACACCCCAGATGCGTTGATTCTTGTGGCCAAGCATCTCCAAGGCGGTAACGGCCATCAATCCATGGGCGATGCCTGACAATCCTGAAAGTCCGCGTTGATGGATCAATGGATCCATGGCCAGGGCCAGTCCGAGGCTTCCGGCGCTGGGCCCAATTATATAAAATACGTTTGCCAAACTGCGTCGCTCCTCAAGGCAGGAGAGAAGGAGTAAAAAGCCACCGGCATCTAAAAGTAAATGGTACCCGGAAAGATGAACCAACGGATAGGTCGCCACCCGCCACCACTGCCCCGAATTTACAGCCTCCGGCAGGAAGAGAAGGCCGCTGCGAACCTCTCCCCAGAGCAACGGAAGATTTATCACCATCAGCAGGGCTGTCCAGGCCCACAAAGCCCCATGTTTGCGAAAGTGGGGGACCATAGCGGTTTTTTGACCCCGGTTGGGTAGTAATGCGGTCGATGTTGCCGGATCCATGATGTGCTCCTCGGGTGATGTGGATATTCATGCCAGAGCATCCGGCGGGTGGCTGCCGGATGCTCTGGATCTCTGTTATTGCCGTTTTCTGCGCCGTTTGATCAGCATGGCCAAGCCGACAAATAGCGGTCCAACCGGGCCGGAGCCAAAGCCAAAATCGAGATCCCGGCTCTGCCGGCGACTGGGTGCCGGTGTGACCGCCGGAGGCTGTGTCTGTTGAGGCGCCATGGGGTCTGATGGACCCATGGGTTTAATACCTGTTGCCGGGGGGATGGGTGTTGCTTTGGCCAGTTTGGGTTGCGGTCCGATCCCCTGCATGGCTTTTTGGCGCAGCGCGTCCAGGGCAAGCTGGCGTTCGGCCTGGGCTGATCTGTCGCGTTGCAGCCGTCTCTGGTTGCGTCGATCGATTTTCCAGCGTTTGTATTCAGCATCATTTTCCAGGACCAGAAAAGAGGTGTATTGGGTGACGATGGAGAAGGTTTCCCCCAACGCGACCACTTCGTTGACGACCCCTTGGCGATCATTGCGGCGGTCTGCCGCTTTGAGCAGTTGGTCGATGCGCTTTTGGGCCCACATGCGTTCAATTTCCGGGCTGGAAGCATCTCTATCCGGAAACGGCAAAGTGGCTGATTTCTGGATGGTGCGGCCCTGGACTTGCCCATTGAGGACAACATCGGCATCTGCGCTGCCGCGATAGCGGCCGTAAATCCTCACGGGTGAACCGAAATAGAGATTCGGCAGTTTGGCCGGAGAGAGATCGTAGACCTCAATGCCTTTAAATTGGAGATCCAGCCCGCTGGCGGCCGGTCGCATTAATTTACGGCGAAAGGCCTTGGCCTGGCGCTTGAAATCATCTCCTCCCGATATAAAAGCGGCCAGACCGCCGGAATCATCGGCCAGTTGTTCCAACAGGGGGCGGTTGATTTCGTTGCCGATACCGATACAAAAGACCCTGGCATGACTGGGGCGTTGACCGATCAAGTTGATCAGATCCTGGCGCTCCTTTTGTTCGGTCATGCCGTCGCTGAGGATCACCACATTCAAAGGCCTGTCCGGGTCGCCGTATTTGTATGCCGTATTGAGAGCCGGCGCCAAAATGGTGCCGCCCCGGGCGGCCTGGGACTCTAGAAAGGCGCCGGCATCCGACTTCGCCTGGGCGGTGGCGCTGCGCAATTGGTTAAATACAGTATTGGGCTGTACATTAAAGGTCATGACCTCGAAACGGTCCTTGTCATCCAATTCATTGATGAAGGCGCCCAGGGACCGGCGCGAGATGGGCAGTTTATCGCTGTTGGCCATGGAACCGGAGATGTCCAGCAAGAAGATATAATCCATGCCGAAATCGAGTTTGGCCAACTCTTTGCCGGCGGTGATGGTCAAATAGAAGAAACCGTCTTCTCCGGCCGTTCGGGAGGTGATCAGATCGATGCCCGAGCGGGGACGATTCAGGCTGTAATGGATGACGATGTCCTCGGCCAGGGACCCGGCTTTCTGCTCCAGGCTGGCCAGTTTATAGCTGTCGGAGTGGTCGACCACCACCACCTCACTGCCATGGCTGGGGCTTTCCATGCGGGTGATGGCAATGGCGGATTTGGTCTCCAGTTGAAAAGCGAAACGCCCCCTGGTGCGTGTGTCGATTACACCGCGGGTCACGGTGGCCAATGGGTAGACATAGGTCACTTCATCGTGGTCCACATCCAATTCCTGGTAATAGGTGATTTGCACCCGTTGATCGGCGTTGGCGGCAATGGGGAAGATGCGCATCTCAAAGCGTTTGTAATCGACCTGTTCCAGGAGGCCCGGATCCCTGCGCTTTTGTTTGTAGCTATTGTAGATTTCCCGGGCACGCTCTTTTTCCAGGACTTCGCCGACCATCTCTTTGCCATTGATCCACATGCTGAAATTGGAGACCGAAGCGTGTTTGGGCACCGGAAAGGTGTAAAGCGCCTCCACCTGGCGGTTCTCGGTATTGTGAAAGACCTGGGTGACTTGTGTGACGGCGATGCCGTTGTTGATGGTGACGTTTACATCGTGATCGGTTATCTCCAGTACACCGCCAAAACCGCCGTCCGCAATAAGCAGTCCGGCCGCTCTGACAGGTCTGGCCACGGCCATGGTCAGTAACACCAAGGCCATGGCGACCAATGGTAGAAACCCAAAGTGCTTTGGCCGGTGAGGTGAATGATGAGATGGTTTCATGGAAAAACTCCTTTGTCTGTTGGTTTAAGTCGTGTCATCTGGCGGCATCTGCGGATTGTTCCGTGGTAGCCGGGCAAATTTAGTGATGTATAGATCAATTATTGTGCCAATGATCCTTGAGTATATGTATGTGTCTGTTAATAAAGAAAAAAGTATGATATACCAATTTTTGCGCATGGATAATAAACATATTGAAATATACAAAAAATGTTTATATACTATACAAAAAATGAATATACCCAGTGGTTGTATAATAAAGATGGCAAAAGGATTAAAATTTACACCACATCATGTTGAGGGGAGTTCCCAATGACGGCAGAGCTGAATTCGGAAGAGAGATCCTTTTTCGGCTTGGTTCGCAAGGCTGTGGCGGCCAATCCTTTCAGCGAAGCGCGACAAGCCTTGGACCAACACATTGCAGGGGGATACGGGCAGGGACGTTCAGAAAGAAACGTGGATGAGGCGGTTCGTGAAGTGCGCTTGCGCATTGAACAACTCGATGGGCATCAGCGCGGGAACATTGGTTTATATTCGGGCGATGATCGGCAACTGGTTCAAAGCGCCATATTATTTGATCAGTTTCACCGGCTTATTCCCCCCTTTGATCGACTGATAAAAGAGCAGTTGGGGGCCGGCGAGGAGAATCTACAGGTCCCGTTTGCATCCGAAGCATTGAAACTGCTGACCATTCGCGGCTTTACATCCAAAGAGGCCTGTCGATACTTTGGGCTGTTCTTCCAGATGCGACGGGCCTTCTTTTTTATCCAACAGAGTCTGGTGGGACGCAGTCCCTGTATGGTCATATTGCGTGAAAGTCTGTGGAATAATGTATTCACCCATGATATCGACCTCTATGACGAATATCTGTGGCGTCGCATGGAAGATTTTTCCACCATGATATTAGGACCCACTGGGGCCGGCAAGGGCACTGCGGCTGCCGCCATCGGCCGTAGCGGCTTCATTCCCTTTGACAGAAAAAAAAGGTGTTTCGCAGAAAATTTTACATGCGCCTTTATCCCCATCAACCTTTCTCAGTTTTCCGAAACCCTGATCGAATCGGAACTGTTCGGTCACCGAAAAGGGGCTTTCACCGGCGCCATTGAAAACTATCAGGGGGTTTTTGATCGTTGCAGTCCATACGGCGCAATCTTGCTGGACGAAATCGGCGAGGTCGGCCGGCCGGTTCAGATCAAATTGTTGCAGGTGTTACAGGAACGGCGTTTTGTGCCGGTTGGGGATCATAACGCCAAACGGTTCTCAGGCCGCGTCATTGCCGCCACCAACCGTCCCCTAAACGAAATCCGGGAACGCCGCATATTGCGGGATGATTTTTTCTACCGCCTCTGTTCGGACATCATCATCGTGCCGGGGCTGTACCAGCGCATCGCCGAGAATCGACGCGAGTTGAAGGATCTTGTCAATCACACCATCCAGAGGATATTGGGAAAACGTTCGAAACAACTGGCAACCCGATTGCACAAGCAGATTGTGCAGCAACTTGGTAAAGATTATGCCTGGCCCGGAAATGTACGGGAGCTTGAACAATGTGTGCGACGCCTGTTGATCAACAATCGGTACACACCGTTTCAGCCCCCATCGGGCCAAACCTTGGATGGGATCCTGCAACACGGGATTGCCAACGGCACCATGGATGCCCAAAGCCTGCTTGCAGGCTATTGCTGCTTGCTGTATAAAAAACACGGCACCTACGAGGCGGTGGCCCAGCGTACCCAGCTCGATCGACGCACCGCCAAAAAGCATATTGAACAAGGGATGCAACAATTTAAATGAGCCTTTAGGGTCGTGGAAGAAATAAATTACCCAATCTTACTGGTCTTTGAATCCGTTTTCGGCGTTGCAACAATGGGCACATACAATGAGTATGTGCCCATCGATGCGCCTTGAAAACGAATCCAAATCCTTCGCAATATCGGGCAATTTATCTCTTCCACGACCCTTAGGAAAAGAGGGGTGTTATGATCGGCAAGGTTAAGCGGCGCGGTTTTTAGCGTCTGCTTGAACTTTTTGATAGGTGATGTTCCAAGCTACTCTCGCTGAAAATCTCTTTGCTTTGAGCAATGATCCCCCCCCTTTCATCATAAATAAGAACCTTGAAGATATCACCATCGAGAAATTTTTTCGAAGTAGACATACTTGTATAGTATCCAGAACGGTCTTCTTCTTGACTGTTTGCAATGATATACAGATATTGCATCTCTTCTGCACTAACATTATAAATTATTTTCATTTGTTCTTTATATTTCGGGTTATCCTTAGAGGACGTTGCCACAACAACTATCTTGGGTTCTCTTTCAAGCCCAAACTCATTTTTGGCATTTATTCCTGCCGTAGATGAATGATAACGTTCACTGTGGGCATCATAAAATATGAATCCTGCTTGGCTATTAATGCAACTACATCCTATTAAAATTAATAGGATAAAACATATTATTGACCTCATAAAGTCCCCTTTTTTATTTAACTTGTAGTGTCAGTTTAGAGCTTGGTGTAGTTAATTTTATTGCATCATGGAAACTTTTTGAATTCGCATCGGTGATACCAATGCAGCCAAGTGTTCCTGGTTTATTTCCATCAGGATGAATACCAAGCCTGCCTCCTGACTTTCCTCTATTCGTATTAAATTTTGGATATATAGGGATAAAAAACCCCCTTCCTGTTTTGTCTCGGTATGGCGCATCAACCTTGTTTGTGTAATCCGTGATTTCACGTCGGGCTATATCATATAAACCAGGAGGTAAAGCACCAGCCCCAAAAGGACCGCTAATTGCATTCCAACTCAGGTTTTTAAAAGACCATGAAAGCAACTTTTTGTTTCTGTCGAAAATTAGATCTGCCATAAAATTGCTCCTTCGTTGAAGGATTGTATTTCATCTAACTTACGATTCTTTACAGACAAAAGCGGTGGCCGTATGGCATCATCAAAAGAAATGGATCCTCAGTACAATAAGTACCTTTTTTAGGTTCCATGTTATCGGAAAATACATGGAAAGGGATGTTGCTTGATGTGTGTTTCTGGCTTGAATTTGTGAATACATATTGGGCTCTTAGAAAATTGTCAAGGCAAATGACCGATTCCCAGCGATTCTCGGTGAAGCGACCGGCCAGTGGCGCTGTGGTCCGGCAACCAACGGCAGCCCATTTCAAGGACCGCTAAAGCAGACCCTGCTTGCAGGCTATTGCTACTTGCTGTATAAAAAACCCTATAGTTGAATAAAAAAGATGGCAGAAAAGGTTTAAAGCCTTATCAGCATTCGATAGACGTCATGCTGGAGAGGTATCATAGGCGTTAACCAGGGGTGGAATATAGGATCGGGTCTATTGTATGCCATCGTTTTTACCCCCATCTTATGTTATTAGGGGGAAAGCCTTTAGGGTCGTGGAAGAAAGGGGGGTTATGACCGACAAGACCAATTCCCAGGGTAAAAGCCATATGGCCGATGTCGTGGCCCAGGCCGTAAGAGAGCGAAAAAATCGTGAAAAAACATATCGTGAACGGGCCCTAAAGCTGTTTGACCACGTTTGCGGCCGCTGTGCAAGGGAGTTCGCGGGCAAACGGC
>CAJIBC010000619.1_pt1 | contig 24959 bp, 14 predicted proteins | sample 9199231 | NCBI WGS metagenome assembly CAJIBC01 (sample SAMEA7708282, study PRJEB35096) | sediment metagenome | biome: marine neritic benthic zone biome [ENVO:01000025]; feature: sediment [ENVO:00002007]; material: shallow marine sediment [ENVO:03000034] sea grass bed [ENVO_01000059] ...
CAGGGGTTTTGACCTGTCCATGCTTAATGCCATTTTTCCCAGACGGCAAAACCCCAAACCGCTGCCGCCGCCATCAGGCTCACCATCACTGCGGCTGAGCCGAGGTTCTTGGCACGCCCGGACAATTCATGCCACTCGATCCCGATACGATCAACGGCGGTTTCTATGGCCGAGTTGAGCAACTCCACAATAAGGACCATTAATAGAGAGAAAATCAGCAGAGCCCGCTGGGTCATGGTGGTCCCGACCCACCAAGCAGCCGGAAGCATAACCAGCACAACCGCCAGTTCTTGGCGGAAAGCCGCCTCATTGCGCCAGGCGGTTTTGATGCCGTTTATGGAATATCCTGTGGCATCCCAGATGCGTCGCCACCCGCTTCTGCTTGTTTTAATCATATCCTCTCCCCAATTATTTTTTGTCGGGGTCCTTGTCCGACTTTTTGCGCAACCCCCGATTCTCAGTTTCTTCAAATAGCGAATTGGCTTGCCGCTCCGGCATCACCGGATCGCGTAGAATCAAATCTATGGCCTGTTTGGCGGCAGCGGCCATGGGGCCGAAGACCTCATGCAGCGCTTTGAGGTGGCGCAAGTGATCGGCCGTTCGCAGCACCAGCATGGCCAGGTCGCCTTCAGCTATTTGGCCCTTTTTGATCACATCCTGCCAGGATTGACCGCGCGCCCAGGCCCACATATAGAGGGCCGGACGATAGAAGAGCGGCCGGACCCCGAAACCGCATACCTGCATGTATTTGGAGAAACCTTTTAGCCCCCGGGAGACCTTTTTCACCGCCTGGGTCAGTGTCTTGGGTAGCCGTTGGGTGTCCAGACGCTCGTCGGTCTCCTTTTCATTGACAAAACTGGCCATGATGGCGGCCAGCAAGGCCGGTTCGTTTTGGGGGAAAAGGCCTTTTCTCAGCCCTTCGGCCACCAGCAACGGCTGGTCAATACGCAGATGGGAGGCCCACAGACCGTCTTCGGTCAAGCGGTGCTGGTGGTCCACAAATCCGGTCTCTTGGAGAAACGCCAAGTGGCGTTGAAAGTCTTCCCACAAATGCCTTTGGGCCGTGCCTTGCCCTTCTATTTGGGCGCCGTGCTGCTGATAGGCCGCCAACGATTTATGCAAAAGATCATTGATCTCCCGCGGTCTATGAGAGAGCAGCAGATTGAGGGCCATGGAGAAGTTGATGCGAATCTGGCTGTGAACCGTGGCCGGGGGGGCTTTAAAAAGTCGCGCCACCTGGCGCACATCCATGTACTTACCCGGCACCACCAGGGCGAACCCGATGTTGTCTTTTCCGCGCCGGCCGGCCCGACCGGTCATCTGTTGCAGTTCGGTGGCGTCCAGGGGGAGAAATTCACGTCCGTTGAAGCGATCGGAGTTCAAGAATCCCACCGTGCGCGCTGGAAAATCTACACCGGCTGCCACTGTCGAGGTGGCGAAAATGGCATCCAGCAACCCTTCGCTCATCAGGGTTTCCAGCACCAGTTTCCAGGCCGGCAGTTGCCCGCTATGGTGAGATCCCACCGCCATCTGTTCCAGCATCCAACGCTGGCGATGGCGTCGAATGTGGGGCTGACCGGCCACGAGTTCGTCGATTCGGCACTTGAGTTGCTGCATGCGATGAGGATCGGCGACCTGGTTTTCAAGGCACAACTGGATGGCGCGGTCGCAATCGGCCCGGGATTTAAGAAAAAAAATGGCCGGCAGCAATTGGTATTTGCGCAGTATTTTCAGGATATCGCCAAACGGCGGGAGTTTGCCGGGGGGGGCCAGGGATTGCTGGCGGCGGGTATTGAGAAACGTCACCACTTTTTTGTAGAGGCGGCCACTGCCCTGTCTGCCACCTTTGACCAACAGGGGATATAGGGTGCCCGACGGGTGCAGCAGCATCGGATAGAGGGGCACCGGCCTTTTGTTTTCTTGGACGACCCGACATGCCTTATTTCGAATTGATATGAGCCAAGCCGCAATTTCTCGGGCATTACCCACAGTGGCCGAGAGCATCAGCAGGGGAATGCGCTGGGGAAGATAGATCATGATCTCTTCCCAGACCACTCCCCGCTCTGTATCTCCCAGAAAATGGGCCTCATCCAGGACCACAAAATCAGTGGGCAGCGCTATCCCTTGGTGCATGGCGTCATAGAGTTGGTTCCGCAGGATTTCGGTGGTCCCCACGATGATGGGGGCGTTTGAATTTTCCTTGCGATCGCCGGTCAGTATGCCCACATTGGAGAGACCAAAATGGGTTCCGAATTCCTCCATCTTTGCATTGGTCAGCGCTTTGAGCGGCGAAGCGTACCAGGCCCGCCCCCCCTTTTGGAATACTTTTTCCATGGTCTGCAAAGCGATCCAGGTCTTGCCGGCGCCGGTGGGCGCTGTGACCAGGCAATCTCCGGACGCGATAGATTCGATCGCTTCGAGTTGAAATGGGTCGGGCACAAAAGGGGCGGGATCGGGCGTTCCGATACAGCCGAATATTTTTTTGAGACGGTGGTCTGCGCCGGGTCGTAATACAATTTGACGTGCTTTAGGGGTGCGAAAATTACGAAAAGTCTGCTTGGGGCCACGCTTGTATCGACGGGAATTATCCATAAAAATCCGAATGATATCATATAGACTTTAAGATAATGTTTTTGGCAAGGCTAGAGGGAGGAAGCTGTATTGTCATACCGCGACGACCGATAACGCCGTCCAAAAACATTATCTTAAAGTCTATAGGTGGGTTACCATCTCCTTTACGCGTGCCTTGGCGGTCGATTCCACATCGTAGGGCGACTCACCGTTGAGGTCGGCTTCGATGAGATCATCGGCATAGGGTATGAAGCCCAGGATATCGAAGTCTGACAGGTGTTTTTTGAGGAACTCCTCGTCTTTGGGGCTGCGCACTTTATTGCCGACGATGAACAGTTGCTGGAGATGGATTTCAGAGGCCAGGCGGCGAATGTGTTCGGCGGTGTCGATGCTGCGGCGGCCGGGCTCCACCACGACGATCAGTTTGTCCACTGCGGACGCTGTGGCCCGACCAAGGTGTTCTATTCCCGCCTCCATGTCCATCACCACCACCTCGTCTCTGGCCAGAACGATGTGCATGACCAACGCTTTGAGCAGGGTGCTTTCAGGACAGAGACAACCGCCACCGCCCTTTTTGACACTGCCCAATCGCATGAGTTTGATTCCGTCCTTCCTTACGGAAAGGGCGTCGGGCAGGTCATCCACCTTAGGGTTGAGTTTGAAAAAGCCGCCGATGGATCCGGGTTGTGCACCGGTGCGTTCAAGGATCATCTCTTTCATTTCGGCGATTGGGGTGATTTTGTCTGCGTCGGCGATGCCCAAGGCCGCCGCCAGGTTGGCGTCCGGATCGGCATCGATGGCCAGCACTTTTTTGCCCATATCACTCAAGGTGCGGATCAATATAGATGAAAAGGTGGTTTTACCCACGCCCCCTTTACCGCTGATGGCTAATTTCATGAGCAATCCTTTCAAACAGATGGCGTTATATATTTTAGGTTTCGTATTCTGTGCTATCAACTTTGTATGAGCTCTTACACCTAAGACAAGATATGACCCGCATAGAATTCCAAACCTGCTTAATATAACAAGCAATGTCGGTTCGGCAAGGTAAAGATGGCCATAAGGGCCTTATCCTGTATAATTGATATGGCAATTTCGACCATCATTCTTATTCTTAGTTGCCCGGGCATCTATGGCTTGACGCATATGGGTACGAAGGATAGAAGGTGAGGTCTGAATCCCCATGAGGTTTTGTCATGTCGTTCTTGGGAGGTTGGGGTAAACACATCACCGGCACAGCCGGAAGGATATAGAGAATCGAATGAGTCATATCGTACGACGCAAAGCGGGCGATTTTGTTGGCCCCAAACCAGAAATCCTGGTGCCGGCCGGCAATAAAGATGCCTTCCTGGCCGCATTGGCCGCTGGTGCCGATGCCATTTATTGTGGTTTGAAATCTTTCTCCGCCCGTATGGCGGCACAAAATTTTACCATCGATGAATTGTCTGATCTGTCTGAGTTGGCCCACATGCGGGGCACCCAGCTCTATCTGACCGTCAATACGCTGCTCAAACCAGGAGAATTGCAGCCTTTGGGCGAGCAATTGGAACGGGTTCAGCGCTATGTAAAACCGCGGGCCCTGATTGTACAGGATTTGGCTGTGGCACAAATCGCCAAGCAGATCGGTTTCAAGGGTGAGATTCATCTTTCAACCCTGGCCAATGTGACCATGGGCAGTATTCTGAAACGTCTTCCCAAGACGTTCGGTGTGCAGCGTGTGGTGTTGCCACGGGAACTGAACATTGAAGAGATAAAATTGATGGCGGCGGCCTGTCCCAAGGAGTTGTCTCTGGAAATTTTCGTTCATGGCGCCCTGTGCTACGGTGTGTCGGGCCGGTGCTACTGGAGCAGCTTTATGGGCGGCAAGAGTGGGCTGCGGGGACGCTGCGTTCAACCTTGCCGACGGCGGTATCAGCAAGGTTACCCTAAAAACCGCTCATTTGCCTGCCAGGACTTGAGTCTGGATGTGCTGGTGAAAGCGCTGGTAAGCATTCCGAAAATCAGCGCGTGGAAGATTGAAGGTCGCAAAAAAGGTCCCCATTACGTTTACTATACGACCACGGCTTATAAAATGTTGAGGGACGAAGGCCATGATCCCCAAGTCAAAAAGTCGGCCGTACAGCTTTTAGAACAAGCTCTGGGAAGAGAGGGCACCCACTACCACCTTTTACCCCAACGCCCCCAAAACCCAGTTGATACCCAGGCGCCTTCAGGCTCCGGTCTAATGGTGGGATCCGTGCGCGGTGCCCACAACAAACCTTATATTGAGCCGCGCATTGACCTGCTGGCCCAAGACAAACTGCGCATCGGCTATGAAGATGATGCCTGGCATCAGACGGTAGATCTTTCCAAGACCGTCCCCAAAAGGGGAAAGTATTTTTTTAAACTCTTCCAGGGCAATCGGCCGGGTAACGGGTCTCCGGTCTTTTTAATCGATCGGCGGGAACCCTTTCTTTTGGAAGAAATGCAACAGCTCCAAAGGCAATTGGGCAATGTGAAAAAAACGGTTGCACGAAAATCGAGTTTCACCTTGCGACTGATGCCCGGCAGCCCCAAGGCACCCCATTTGTGGCTCATGCATGTGAGGCGCAATCCCGGTCAGCGGATGCGCAAGACCAGCCCCGGGTTATGGGTGAATTTTGATCAACTCAAGTATGTGCAACCGGACGATGCCAAACACACCTGGTGGTGGCTGCCGCCGGTCATATGGCCGGAACATGAAGCCCAGTGGCAGCAACATGTCATCGAGCTTGTACGCATGGGGGCGCGACGCTTTGTGCTGAATGCGCTCTGGCAGATGGCGTTGTTCCAGCGCACCGAAGGACTCAATCTATGGGCCGGCCCTTTCTGCAATATCGCCAACCCCCTTGCCATTCGAGGGTTTAAGATCATGGGCGGTCAGGGGGTGATTGTCAGTCCCGAATTGGGAAAAACCGACCTGGAGGCCTTGGCCGCCAAAAGTGTCCTGCCTGTGGGCGTTGTGATTTCAGGGTTCTGGCCTTTCTGTGTCTCAAGGGTGCTGGCTGACGGATTTAAAACCGACCAACCCTTTGTGAGCCCAAAAGGCGAGCAGGGTTGGGCGCACAAATTTGAACACCTTTATTGGATCTATCCCAATTGGCAGGTTGACCTTCGGGCAGCCCAGGAGCGATTGCGCAAAGCAGGGTATCGTATGTTCGTCCATCTGGATGAACCGGTACCCAAGGCGGTCAAGATCAAACGTCGACCGGGGTTGTGGAACTATAAGATTGGGCTGAAGTAAGGAGGCACACAATGGACTATTTGAAGATGCATTGTGAGACCATTGAGGTCTCTTTGGAAAAGGGGCCGGATATTTTTGATATTTCCCCATTGTTAGTTAACGGTATCCAGGCATCGGGAATTCGCAACGGATGCCTGAATGCTACCATGGTGGGTTCCACCGGCTCCCTGACGACAATTGAACATGAACCCGGGGTGGTGGAAGATCTCAAAAAAGCCATGGACCGAATGGCGCCACCGGATATTGCCTACGCCCACGAATTGGCCTGGCATGACGGCAACGGTCATAGCCATGTGCAGGCCGCATTGATGGGGCCTTCCATTTCATTGCCGATCCGACAGGGGCGGCTGCGATTGGGGACCTGGCAACAAGTGGTGGCCATTAACCATGACAACCGCAGCCGGCGTCGAAGCATTGAAGTGACGATTACCGGGATTTAGCGTATAGCGGTAAGACCTGTTTTCGGCAAATCGTCCGGTACTATTTGGACCCTATGGTCAGTTGCAGGAGTATGAGAACATGACTTTTTCCCACCGTACTTTGGAAGGGGAGGATGCCGGCACAATTTGCGGATTTTCCCAATCGGCCGAGGAGCTATTCTTCGCTTTTCCCAAGGCGGCTTTCCCGCTGACCCCGGATGTTCTCCTTGCAGCTGCCCGGCAGCGCTTTGAACCGACCGTTGTACTTCACCATGGGGTGGTGGTGGGGTATGCCAATTTTATAAAGGTTAAAGAAAAGGGATTTTGCGCCATCGGCAATCTCATGGTCCATCCGGACCACCGTCGCCAAGGGGTCGCCTCCTACCTGGTTAAGATCATGATGCGCAAAGCATTTGAAACCTATTGTGCGCGGTTCGTGCGCACCGCCTGCTTCAGCCATAACCAAGCGGCTTACCAATTGTACCATGGATTGGGTTTTAAGCCAGGGGAAATGGAACAGCGTGTGACCGCCGACGGAACACCCGTGTTGTTGGTCAACCTTTACCTGCACAGGCGCAAGGTCAGTTGCGATGAATACCCAATAACGTCATAAAAAAGATGGTAAAAAGGATAGAGATCTTCCTCTGTCCTTAGTCGCCCTGGCCGAAAAGAGACTGAAATCGATCCCCGGGCTCTTTCCCAGCAGATGTTTGATATAAGCCTTTTCCAGGAAAGCCTTCATCTCTTTGGGCTTCATCTTGGCCAAGTGGCCATCATTTCCTGTCAAGTGATCGAACCATCGGCGTGCTAACCGGCTTTGGTTCTGGTAAAGTGCCTTGAGATGGAGGAAGTATTGCTGAACTTTTTGTCTGAGCTCTTCTTCCGACAGATCGTTAATTTGCCTGATGGCAGTAGAGATTCGGCCGGTGTCTGCCAGGACCGGAGACTCAATGATATTTTTAAACGGTTTGGCAAAACGTTTTACCCCATCGCGAATATGGTGAGGTTTAACCATGTTGATGCCCGCCCATCCAGCCCGCAGCCATTTGAACATACCGCAGCGAACTTGGGGCGTTGGTCCGTCCACATCGTAGTAAACCACTATAGAAGCCGAGTCATACATATAGGATTCCACCCATCCCAGGCCGGGTTTGGTGCACCCTTTTTCTCCGGTGTAAACGTAATCCCAGTTGTCGTCACTGCCCAACACCAGCCCTTTTTTACCCACACCCGATTTGTCCCGCTGGTCTGAGATGGAGATGAGCGCCATCCGGCCTTGATGGCGGGTGAGGATGAGCACCCGATCCAGCTCATAAGCATAGTAGGCTCCCGAGAAGGTGTCGGGGGTGTTTTCAACAAATTCAAGGCCTCTGATAAGGACGGGTTTGGCGTACCCTTTAAGATAGTCGGACAGCCTCGGCAGCTGTTGTTTCTCACCATCGATATGGATCCATTCCGACCTGCGAATAGACGCCGGTGTGGTAATATGGGATGGAATATCGGGGTTGTAGACTAGATCGAGAACCTCTTTTAGAGATCGGCTGATTGAAAATTCATAGTAGTTTGAAGAGGCGCCGTTGCGCTTCCCCATACTGAAGGTGGTTTCGGGGTTTTTAGCACTGTTGACGAAATTAATGATTTGGCCAATTTGATCGGAATTGGGGTCCCGGGGGCCGGCGGCGTCGGTATAGGACAGCACATGCTCCAAGGCGGGCAGGAGCACCTCGGGGACGTTCACATCATCGGTTGTCCCGCCATCGGTGTTGGTGCCCGCTTGGACGTTTGCCATCAAAAAAAATAACGATAACAGTATATAAATAGCGGTGTAGCTATTTTTTGGCATAATATCTATCTCAGTATTGTTGATACCCTATTTAGGGTTATATTTTTTGTGGTTGTCATGGCTTTAATTGGATGGTCAGTTTGCCATCCTCAATATGAATATCCTCCACACCAGCTGCAAATGTGTGCCAGAAGCCTTGATCCATACCAAACTCTTGGAACAAATCAATGTTTTTTATTCCCCCCAGCCACGCATTTGGAATGGGCACCCCCCAGATACTGATCCCCCGCAAGATAGCAACGGGCCTTTGGTTGTTAAAGCGCAGTTCCATACCGGCGGTCACTTTCAATGTTTTTCCCCCAAAAAGCGGGAGCTCCGGGTCCAGAGGGACCAGCAATTTAGCGCTGGCCAGATCGTCGGACAGATGGAGGGCCAATTTTTTTGCCATATCGGTGTTTTTTGACAGCAATCCATTCAACTCCCGCTGGGATAGTTGGATCCGTCGATGGGCGTTTTTTTCACTATAACGTTCAGGTGTTAAGGTTTCCGATGGTTTCTCTTTGGATGGGGTTTGAAGACGACCTTGGGCGGGACCGGGGTTTACATCGCTGGTCAGCGCTTTGATTTTCGTGTCGAGTACCTTCTCCTCCCGGGCATTGAGAAGAACCGGTTTAAATTCCTTGGGAAAGAGGTATTGCTTGGCCATAAAAATGGTCAGCACCGATGTCAGGCAGGCCACGCCGACCACCATAAGAGCAATCTTGAGACAGCCGTACTTTTTGTCGGGTATTGAATTTTCAGTTCCCATTGGTCATTTCACCGCTCTATTTTGGGTCTTGGGATTGGCATGCAGTTTGAGTAGGTTTGTTATTGCTTTACGATCATAACAAGCTATATGACACTAAAACATAATACAGAAAATCAGATTTTACAAAATATACGATTTGAAATCAGCCTTGTGCATTGCCAATGGCGCCTTAATTATTATTCAAATTTTTCATCGCCCCGCCATTATTCTGAACGGTTGGACCACAAACCACATCGATGGTCGGACATCGTAGGCCGGCATGGAAACGGACCTCTTAGGGTCCCGTTCGATGTTATCCTTTGATGGCAGATCGTTACAGCGGATGGGTTCTCATGCGCAGCTTTGAGCCGGCACCACAGCGAATTTATCGTCCTTTAATGTCAACGGTCGTGGCATTGGTCATCGGCATTGCCACAGGGGCATGGTGGCCGGGACAGTTTGGGGTGGCGCTGGCGGCCGCCTTGGTGACCACCTTGGTGCTCTGCATTCAAATCTGCCGGCATCGATGGGCCACGGTATGGCCGTTGATGTTGTGTGTATGGGGCGGTTACTTGAGCATACAGCCATGGCTGGTCCCGGTTTTACCCGATCATCATCTGTTTCATTTTGTTGATAAAGGTCATTGGCGGATTCATGGAATGGTTGCCGATACCCCCCAAATTCAGCATGGACGCTGGAAATTCGAACTGGCGGCAAGTCGCATCGTCGACAAGCACAACTCCCATGATGTCTGTGGCCGGGTAATGGTGACCGGCCGTGGGGATTGGCCAGGCGCCAAATTAGGCGACGGCGTGGTATTTCGCGGTCGCTTGAGATCCATTCGAAATTTTTCCAACCCGGGCGGGTTCGATTACGCGCGATTTATGATGCTCAAAGGCATTCGCGCCAGAGTTTACGCTTCGGCCCGCAGCCTCAAGATCGAAACGGTCTCCTCATCCGGCACTGCACACCAACCCATCGAAGCCATGCGGGAAAAACTATCCGCCCGTATGGATGTTGTTTTGCGCGAATACGAATTCGATACCCGATGCCTGCTCAAAACACTGATCTTGGGGGATCGCAGCGGTATATCCGCGACCCTGAGAGAGGATTTCAACCGCACCGGCGTGGGTCATGTCCTGGCCATCTCAGGATTGCATGTGGGCATGGTGGCGACCGTATCGTTCGCCTTGGCCCGGTGGCTGCTGGCTTGTATCCCACTCTTTTTGAAGATGGCTTGGGTCCGTAAGGGAGCCGCCCTGGTCAGCCTGGGGCCCGTTTTGGGCTATGGCCTTCTGGCTGGGCTGTCGCCTTCCACCCAGAGGGCGATGTTGATGGTATCTGTTTTTCTGCTCGGTATTTGGGTGGGCCGGCGTCACGATTGGCTGAACACCCTGGCCCTGGCCGCTTTGGTCATATTAATGATATATCCTCCGGCGCTTTTGAGCATCTCTTTCCAACTCTCTTTTTCAGCCGTGCTGGCCATTATCATCGGGTCCAGAAGCCTGCCTGGGGGCAAAATTACGCTGGAATCTCCAGTATGGGAAAAGATGCGCCAGCGGCTATTGACCTTTCTTTGGGTGTCGGCAATGGCCATTTTGGGTACCTTGCCCTTTGTTCTCCACTATTTCAATCAAGTTTCGCTCATCGGCCTGGTTACAAATTTAATCGTGGTCCCTCTTGTGGGGCTCTTGGTTGTGCCGGCTGGGTTATTGGGCACCTTGGGGACCATCTCCATATTGGAATTCGGATCGGTTTTTTGGCATGCAGCGGCCTGGGGCGCCCAAATGATGCTTTGGGTGGTTCAATATGCGTCCGCCTGGCCCTGGGCGGCTGTTCATTGCGTCACTCCCAACGGTTTGGAAATCGGTCTCTACTACCTTTTGGCTGCCGCTGGGGTGCTTTGGAAGAAGCGGCCCTATGGGATCGTGGCAGTGGCCGCCATAGTAGCCCTTTGGATGGCGGATGTCGGCTATTGGATCTATCAACGGCATGGCCGTAGTGAGTTGCGTGTGACGGCCATCGATGTGGGGCAAGCCAGCGCCAATCTCATTGAGTTGCCCCAAGGGGGGACCATGTTAGTGGATGGCGGCGGATTCAGTGACAATTCGAGCTTTGATGTGGGGGCTGTGATCGTGGCGCCGCTTTTATGGCGGAAAAAGATAAAAACCATCGATCTAATGGTGCTATCCCATGCCAACAGCGACCATTTAAACGGCCTGCTCTATATTTTGAGCCATTTCAGGGTGGAGGAGGTGTGGTCAAATCACGAACCGGCGCCTACCAAGGGGTATCGGCAATGGGCCAGGCTGCTGGCTGACCGCAATGTCCGACATGAGGCGTTCGATCAAATGCCCAGGGATGTCGTCCGTGAGGGGGTTCGGTTGGAAATATTAGCGCCGCCGGCTGATTTTATTCAGCGCAAGGCGGCAGCGCCGTGGCGGGACTTAAATAATAATTCCCTGGTATTGCGCGTTTGTTATGGCGATGTCTCCTTTCTGTTCACTGGCGATATTATGAAAGAGACAGAGGCTGATCTCCTGGCCGGAACCGGGGGCAAGGGGATGCAAAGCACTGTGTTGCTGGTACCTCACCACGGCAGTCGCAGCTCCAGTACCATGGATTTTATCAGGGCTGTAGCGCCCACTGAGGCCCTCATCTCCGCTGGGTGGCAAAACCGTTTCAACTTTCCCCACCCAGCCGTTGTTCAAAGACTCCAAACTGCCGGGAGTCGAATCTGGTGTACCGCAGATGACGGGGCCGTGGAGATAACCTCCGATGGAAAGGTATACACGGTAAGAACTTTTCGGCCCAGTTCGCCCTAACACTTTGACATTTATTGCGTTTAATCAGGCAGTGTGCTAAAAGGGGTGAAGCTGACCGAGAGTGAGCCTCCCCATATTGTCGTTAATTGCTATCAAATCTCTACCGGTGGTGAACTTGCAGATGCCTAAAGAAACCATCCGCGACAAGACTGTCGCCCCGGATTCTGACCCTGAAAAGATCCGGCAGAAGACCCAGGCCGTTGTCGATTTGCACATCGCGCGTCGAACCCTGCTGATTTACCCCAAGTCCCACGAACAGGTTAAACGGAGCATCGTCCGGGCCTACAAATCCTTAATCAACATTATCAACCCTGATTCAACGGTGACCTTGGCCGTGATGAAAGATCACATCAGTGTCGGCGATCAGGTCGTGGGCGCCAAAAATATCGCCATCAAGAACCTCGCCGGGGTATTGAAACACTATGAAATTGCAACGGTGACCTTCCGTAAAGGGATTGAGATCAAAGAATTGGCGCTTTTTCTACAATTGATCTGCACTGATCGCGACAAGGTTATGGCCAAGGGTGGCGCTGGTGTCATAGCCCGGGGCAATAAGTTTCGTTCCATTGAAATCCAAGCTGTGGATTACAGCAAATTGCAGGTGACCGATGAGGAGAAGATCCATCGCGTCTCCGGCGCCGATGCCAAACAAGGCTCGGTGTGGCAGCAATTCGTCTCAAATCTCATGGTTGCCCGCGCGGATGAGGCCGGTGGTGCCAGCCGGCTCTTTGATCCTGCGCATCTAGCTGGAATGCTCAACAATGGATCGTTGGATCTCGATGAGGTTGTCGGCCACTACAGCACAGCGCTTAACGAGGCAGAGGCTTCCGAAGCCGTCCGGGAAAAATTGCCCCAAGAGCTTCTGGCATTCCAGGAACTGATCAAAGAACTCAATTCGGAATTAAAAGCGCAATTTTTATCCGCTACTTTTGACAATTGCGGACAAGTCGCCACCACCTCTGATGCCGCCCATCTCATTGACGGCTTGGGGGGTGATCTTATCATCCAGATGCTTCGCCAAGCCAGTTCCCAGGACAAGAAGATCTCTCCCTCACTACTGGCTTTTATTAACAAAATGGGACCTTCCAACGCATCGGAGGGCGGTACCGATGGAGCGGGAGCAGATTCTCGCCCACACAATGGGCTCTCTTCTCAAAAAGTAGAATCTTTGCTGGCGCATGAAAAATATGACACGTACGTCGACGAAGGATACGCAAAGTTGCTTGATGATCTGACCCGCAACAGGGTGCCGGTGCAGTCCCAGGATAAAAAAACCCGAACACTGGCCCAGGATATTGAAGCCGATTTAACCCAGGCCAATGTCCATACCCATGTCGGGCGCGCCATCACAAGACTAATGGTCCACGGCGATGATATTGCCGGGTATCGCGATTGGGGCCGCCAATTGACCTATCTGTTGGATGATCTTTTGGAATGCGGTGCTTATGGCTATTTATCCCAGGTGATCTATTTCACGCGACGAGAAAAACGCAATGAAGACAAGCAGCGCGCAGAGATTGCCGGGCTGATTCTAGACCGTTTTAGCGACCCCCAATTTGTGGCCAAAGCCATTGAAACCGTTCCAGCGTCCATGGAGGAGGCGGATCCTGAAGTAGTGGTTTTTTTCATGGAACTGGGGGAGCCGGTGGTCGTTGAGATCTTCGACGGCCTTGATCCATACCAGACCTTTCATGAACAGGGGGTTCTTTCTCAAATTTTACGGAACCTTACATCTCTTACAGCAAAAGAAGCATTGGAGCGGGTGAATGACCCCAACCCTGACTATGTGAGGCGGATGATTCGCATCATACGCAAGATGGGAGACAGTGAGAGCGCCCAACAGGTAAGATTGTTAATCGATCACAAGGACCTTGGTGTTCGTATGGAAGCGCTGGCCACCCTGCTTCAACATAATAGCAAATGGGGCCCCGTTCATTTGCGGGAGTTTCTTGACAAACCACTGGCCGAGACCTTTGTCAGCGCTGCCGGCCTGGCCGGCCGCTACCGGGTAAAATCGGTGGTTCCGCAATTGGAAGCCATCGCAGCTCAGCGCAGCGAATCTGAACTTAGAGAGGCCGCCATCCGGGCGCTTGGGAAAATTGGTGATCCACGGGCCATTGGGACCTTAACCAAGATCGCCCGCCACCGTTGGAGCATGCTAAAAAAGAAAAACAGGTATTTAAAACGGGTGGTTTTCGATACCCTGAGCGGCTACCCCAAAGGGGCGATCCGAGATTTGCTTCACTATGGTTTGAAGCAAAAAGATGATGTCGTTCGGAACGCCTGTAAAAAGTTGCTGCAAAAGGGCAGGAAAAAGTTGAGCCACGAAGAGGGTACATCAGATTAATCCCGGCCCTTTTCACACGGGAGTGACGCAATGGATGGTAAATTCGGATGAAATCGCATCAAGAAATTTTGCAGGCGGTGAGCTACCTTAATGCTGCCGTTTCCAATATGCGTTTGTATGCGGCTGACCATCCTCAAGTGGCGCGCTATATAGAGCGGACACATCATCAGCTACAGGCCATCCTGAAGACCAAGCCGAATCTTACCTTTTTGATTGTGGATGATGACGTGGTGGTGGACAATCATGTGTTGACCACCACCACCCCCCAGTTGGATCAATTTGTTGCATTGCTCAGGCAGTGCGCCGTCCAGCGGATTACGTTTGGTCGAGAGGTTACTGTGGGTGGCTTGCTCCAACTGGTTGAAGATCTGTCAGCCGCGGGAACGGAGGCGGTGCATAGTACCCTGGGGATCACCCTTGGAAAGGTGAAGGTCCTCAGTGAAATGGACCTCGAGTCCCAGCGGGAGTCGTTAACGCCGGAACTTAAGGAAAAATTAGCGGCGCTGGAGGGGTATCGGGACCGCTCTCTGGATGACATCCGGGATCTATACCATCAAATTAAATCGACCAAACAGATATCCCGGCACGGGCTCGGAGAGGTTGTGCAGGGATTTTTGCAAGGCATGCTGTACAATGTCAATCCGTTACAGATGCTGGCATCGCTGAAGAGATCGGATGAGTATACCTTTACCCACGCCATCAACGTCTGTATTTTGACCATGGCCCAAGCTGAATCATTGGGAATCAAGGGCAATACGCTTTACGATATCGGTATTGCCGCCTCCATGCATGATGCCGGAAAAATGTTTGTTTCCGATGACGTATTGAATAAACCGGACAAACTGACCGATGAAGAGTGGGAGCACATGCGGGATCACTCTGCCCATGGCGCCATGTATATTCTAAAATTGGATGGGATACCCAAACTGGCTTTTTTGGCGGCCCTCGAGCACCACATCCGGTACGACGGATCGGGTTACCCGAATTTGGGGAAAAACTGGCGACCCAACATCGTCAGTCAGATGATTGCCATCGCCGATATGTTCGATGCCATGCGTAGCCGGAGGCCCTACAAAGAGCCCAAACCCGATGAACTGATTATCAAAATTCTTCAAGAAGAGAGCGGTACTGCCTTCAATCCGCAGTTGACCCAGAATTTTTTACGGCTGATACAGGGCAATGCCGCCAGCAAGCCCTGACCCAATTATTGCTCAATTGCGCTGTGACTGTCTTTCTTGCTTGACTTGAGCGCTGTGGCTTTCTATTGTCAGAACCTTTTTCGAGCGAAAAGGATGATTTTGTATCTTCTGTGTTTTAAAACGATATAATATCGAATTGTTACAATTCGGGGAGCCGAAAGATGACCGAGTTTGCCTATCAGCCCATGTTTTCGCTGGGACCAGATGACACACCTTACCGCAAGTTAACCGATCAATATGTCTCCACCAGCACCTTTGAAGGCCGGCAGGTTCTGAAAGTTGATCCGGAAGGATTGGCAGTGTTGGCTGAAACGGCCTTTAAAGATGTCTCCCATTTATACCGACCAGCCCACCTGGATTCTTTGGCCACTATTTTAAAAGATCCGGAAAGCTCTGAGAACGATCGCTTTGTGGCCACCGAAATGCTCAAAAATGCCGTGATTTCTGCTGAAATGGAGTTTCCCATGTGCCAGGATACCGGCACGGCGATCATCATGGGGAAAAAGGGCCAAAATGTCTGGACCGGCGGCGGTGACGAAGAGGCGCTATCCAAAGGCGTGTTCAATGCCTATGCCCGGAACAATTTGAGATATTCACAGAATGCGCCGTTGACGATGTATGCCGAGAAAAACACCGCAAGCAACCTGCCGGCCCAGATCGATCTGTTTGCCACCCAAGGAGATGCCTACACCTTTCTGATGATGGCAAAAGGGGGTGGATCAGCCAACAAGACCTATCTGTATCAAGAGACCAAAGCCGTGCTGACGCCGGATACCCTGGTGGAATTTATGGTGGCCAAAATGAAGACATTGGGTACGGCCGCCTGTCCTCCCTACCATCTGGCATTTTGCGTCGGGGGGACCTCCGCTGAATCAAATCTCAAAACGGTTAAGCTGGCTTCGGCCAAATATCTGGATACCCTGCCCACCAGAGGCGGCGAGGGAGGGCATGCGTTCCGGGACCTGGCACTGGAGGCCGAATTGTTAAAGCGTTCCCGGCAGCTGGGCATCGGCGCCCAATTCGGCGGGAAATATTTTTGCCACGATGTGCGTGTGGTGCGTTTGCCGCGCCACGGTGCCTCTTGCCCCATCGGTATCGGTGTGAGCTGCAGCGCTGATCGCAACATCAAAGCCAAAATAACCAAAGACGGTATTTTTTTGGAACAGCTGGAGACCAATCCGTCCCAATACCTGCCGGCTTCGACGGGTACGGATAAGGATACTGAAGCGGTCCATATCGACCTCAATCAATCCATGGATCAGATCCGCGCCATTTTGACCCGATACCCGGTGGCCACTCGATTGATGCTCAGTGGCGACATCATTGTAGGACGCGACATCGCCCACGCCAAACTTAAAGAGCGATTGGACAATGGCCAGGGGCTGCCCCAGTATATCAAAGATCACATTATCTACTATGCCGGGCCGGCCAAGACCCCCCCCGGCTATGCATCCGGGTCTTTCGGACCGACCACTGCAGGCCGCATGGATTCCTACGTGCCTGTTTTTCAGGCTGAAGGCGCTTCGATGGTGATGTTGGCCAAGGGCAACCGCTCCACAGTGGTGACACAGGCGTGCAAGCGGTATGGCGGTTTCTATCTGGGTTCAATCGGTGGGCCCGCTGCACGCCTGGCCAAATCGTGCATTACCCATAAAGAGTTGATCGAGTATCCTGAATTGGGCATGGAGGCAATTTATAAAATCACCGTTAAGAATTTTCCAGCCATTATCCTTGTGGATGACAAAGGAAACGATTTTTTCAAGAATTTACTCTAGTTTTTTGTCGTCATAACCGAAGAGGAACCATGAGAGACTTAGACCCCATATTTTCCCCAAAATCCGTTGCCGTCGTTGGTGCCTCCACCTCCCAAGGGAAGGTGGGGCATGATATTTTTGTTAACATCCTCAAGGGGGGCTTTCAGGGAACCCTGTACCCTGTTAACCCCAAAGCCAAATCCATTGCCAGCGTCCGGGCCTACCCCACCATTTCCGATCTGCCGGAGGCCCCTGATCTGGCCATGATTATCCTGCCGCCCAAATTTGCCGCAAAAGCGGTTGAAGAGGCCATCACCAAAGGTGTCCGAGGAATCGTCATTGTCTCGGCCGGCTTCAAAGAGGTCGGCGGTGAAGGCCTTGAAATGGAAAAGAAAATTGTGGCCCTGTGCCGTGAAGCCAATGTTCGTCTCGTCGGGCCCAACTGCTTGGGAGTGATCAACCCCGCCCCCGATGTGAGTTTGAATGCCAGTTTCTCAAATCGCATGCCCAAACCTGGCAATGTCTCCTTCATGTCCCAAAGCGGCGCCTTGTGTACCGCCGTCTTGGATTTCGCCCAGGACCGGGAATTCGGTTTCTCCAAATTCGTCTCCATCGGTAACAAAGCGGATGTGGATGAAGTGGATCTGCTGCGTTATTTTCACGACGATCCCCATACCGAAGTGATCATGATCTATGTGGAGGAGCTTCAGCGGGGGCAGGCATTTATCGAGGCCGCCAAAGAGATTACCGGCGGCGACTATCAGCCCAAACCCATTCTGGTGATCAAGTCCGGGCGCACCATCGCCGGGGCCCAGGCAGCAGCCTCACACACCGGGTCCCTGGCGGGTTCTGAAGCGGTTTACGATGCCATATTTGCCCAATCCGGCATCATTCGCGTGGACCGCATCGATGAATTGTTCGATTTTGCAGCTGCATTTGCCTATAAAAATGAGAACGCCCTTGGAAAATTGCGACGTAAAGTGCCCATGGGAAACCGGGTGGCGATTGTCACCAATGCCGGTGGACCCGGCATCGTGGCGACGGATATGACCGTTGTGTCGGGGTTGGCATTGGCCGAATTCAGCCAAGAGACCGTCGAGACTCTCAAAAGCCATTTGCCGGCCACCGCCAATTTTCACAATCCCGTGGATGTTATTGGTGATGCCGCCCAGGATCGCTATGAAAATGCACTGACCTCTGTCATCCGGGATGAAGGCGTTGACGGTGCCCTGGTCATTCTGACGCCCCAATCCATGACCAATGCCATGGGAACGGCCGAAGCCATCGTACGCATTGCACGTAGATCCCACAAACCCATTTTGTGCTGCTTTATGGGCATCTTCGATGTATCTTCCGGCGTCAAATATCTCCAGGAAAATGGTGTACCGGTCTATCGTTTTCCGGAAAACGCCGCCAAAGCTTTCGGCGCGCTTTATCGATACTCAAAATGGCTTAACCGTCAGGAACTGGCGCCATACGATCTCACACAGAACAAGCTATGTGGCCGAAAAATCATTGAGACCTGTATGGCGGAAGGTAAGACCTACATCGGCGAACTGGAAGGCACTAAGTTGCTGGCGTGCTATGGGTTTAACGTACTGCCCACCGAGTTGGCAAAAACAGGTGAAGAGGCAGTGCAACTGGCCGGGGAGATGGGGTATCCTGTGGTGATGAAAATCGTATCACCCCAGATCATTCATAAATCCGATGCCGGTGGTGTAAAAATCAATATAGGCGACGCCGACGCTGTCCGCAAGGCCTTCGATGCTATCACGCACAGTGCCAAGGCCCACAATGCAGATGCCCGAATTGACGGCATCCTGGTACAGAAAATGGCTCCCGAAGGGCAGGAAGTGATTCTGGGTGCAACCCGGTATCCCAAGTTCGGCCACCTGCTCATGTTTGGTTCCGGAGGCGTAATGGTGGAAGTCTTCAAGGACGTGACCTTCCGTCTGGCGCCAATAAATCGAAACAGTGCGCGCTTCATGGTGCGTGGTGTCAAAGGATATGCATTGTTGAATGGTTTCCGAGGCGCCCCCAAGGCCGATATCGAGACCCTCGATCGGATGCTGGTATGTTTATCCGATCTAGTGGTTGACAATCCGGAAATAAAAGAGTTGGATATTAATCCGCTACTTGTTCATCCTGAAGGCCAAGGCGCTACGGTGGCAGATTGTCGATTCATCATCGAACTTGAGGTCGAGGAAGCGTAATCGCCTTTTGGCAAGGTATTAGGTGCTATGGCGGTAGCCGCAGTTACACATGCTTCAGTGGACCCGCAATATTGTTGCCCTACAATATACCCTCCTATCCTGCATGGTTGCCCGCAGGGTCCACTGGTTCGCCGCCGGTTGGCCGGCTTTTGCCGACCGGCCGGCGGCATTTTTTTAATGACACGCAGGAGAGACGGGTAATGGCTGAATCGCTTTACTGGGCTGATGGTTATGTGGAAAAAACCCGCGATCCCGAGACCGCCATACGAGTGATCAAACCAGGTCAGCGGGTATTTATCGGATCCGCCTGTGGTGAACCCCAGGTTCTGGTCCGGGCGCTGGTTGACAACGCCCGGTTGTTTACCGGTCTGGACGTGGTGCGCATGATGAGCCAGGAGTCCAGCCCCCTGAGTGCCGTGGCCAATAAAACAGAAGACTTGATGACCATTCGGAACATCTATTTGGGGTCGGCCAGTTCCAAGCATTTTGCCCGCAACATCCGCTTTGTCACCCCCATGAACATGTCGGATGTTCCCGCACTGTTTAACAGCCGCAAACTGCCGATCAACGTGGCGCTCATTCAGGTTTCACCACCGGATGATTTTGGTTGGATGAGTTTGGGGGTATCTGTGGATGTCACCCGGGCGGCAGCATACTCGGCTGATCTGGTCATCGCCCAGGTGAATGAGAGCATGCCCCGGGTCATGGGACAAAGCTTTATCCATGTAAACGAAGTGGATATCATCGTTGAGCATCAAGAAGATCTGCTCACCATCAATACTGAGCGGTATTCCGAAGTGGCGACCATGATCGGAAAGCAGATTTCAAGGCTGATTCCGGATGGCGCCACCCTTCAGGTCGGGTTGGATTCCGCTTCCCAGGCCACCGTCCAGACGCTCTCACAAAAGAACGACCTGGGGTTCCATTCCCAGTATTTGACCCCGGGTATCATGCGTCTCTATGCCATGGGCGTGATCAACAATCGCAACAAGGGATTCAACGATGGAAAGCTGGTTGCTTCGGCCGCATTGGGGAATAAGGATCTATATGAGTTCCTGAACGATAATCCAGCCATTGAGTTCCACCCGTCGGATTACGTCAACAATCCTTATATCATTTCCAAGCATAACCGCATGATCTCCATGAATGTGGCCAAGGCCATAGACCTCACCGGCCAGGTTGCGGCTGAAGCATCGGCCAACACCCTGTTCGCCGGGGTGAGCGGCATCATGGACTTTGTCAGCGGGTCCCGCCGTTCACCGGGTGGTAAATCGATTCTCATGATAGCGTCCACCTCAGCGGATGGAAAAAAGAGCAACATCGTTCCCCAAATGGTCAACGATGCAGTGGCGGTGCCGAGGGGTAGCGTCCACTATGTGGCTACAGAATTCGGGGTGGTCAACTTGTTTGGCAAGAGTTTTCAGGAGCGTGCCATTGCCATGATCAGTGTGGCCCATCCGGATTTTAGGGATGAATTATTCGATGCGGCGAAAAAGGCCGGATTGGTGGGCAGAGAGCGTAACCTGGGCGAAGCGGCCCGGGCCATTTATCCGGTGGCCCTTGAGGGGACAGTCGAATTGGGCGGCCAAGAGGTTACCATTCGGCCGGCCAAACCCGTGGATGAACGCCGCATACGGGAACACTATTACAACTTGGATAAAAACGATATTTTCCTGCGATTTTTTCATGAAAAGACCACATTCAGTACCTCTGACGTGGAGGGCAAGTCTCAAATAGACTATGTCAAAGACCTGACCCTCATTGCGGTGGTGGGTGAGTCCGGATTCGACAAAGTTGTGGGGGTCGCCGAATACCTGCTGCTCATGGACAGCAACATGGCCGAGGTGGCTTTCACGGTGGCCAAAGATTTTCAAGGCAAAAGATTGGGCAAACTGTTTTTATCTAAGCTGGCGGCGGCGGCGCGCGAACACGGCATCTCGGGTCTTGTGGCCTACACGGCACCCCACAACCAGGGCATGATCCGGTTATTTAAGACCCTGCCGTACAAGATAAAAACCTCCTTTGATGGTGAGGCACTCTGCCTTAGCTGTAAATTTGATGAGCTCAGTGGCGAACGTGCCTAACCCCAGCCACGTTATTTACTTCTGAATAATATATAATTACAAATGCTTATATATGGTTCATATTTTTGGCCAGCTAAATTTTTTGCTTGTCAATATCTTATGGATGTGATTAGTTAACCTCTCCCGTAATGAGCTATCTCCGGATTTCTCCGGATTCTTCCGGATACCCATATTTGATGATGTTGTATGACAGCCACTGGCCGGCTTTTTGTGGCACAATTTTTTAAAGGAGCGAATGTATGGCAAAAAGAATGATGACAGTAGACGGTAACACGGCGGCGGCGCACGTGGCTTACGCTTTGAGCGACACAGCAGCCATCTATCCGATTACACCCTCCTCACCCCTTGGTGAAATTTGTGATGAATGGGCGGCTGGCGGACGCAAGAATATTTTCGACCAGCAGGTGTTGATTCGTCAGATGCAAAGCGAGGCCGGCGCTGCCGCGGCGGTTCACGGCTCCCTGGCCGCCGGTGCCCTGACCAGCACATTTACAGCCTCACAGGGGTTATTGTTGATGATTCCCAATATGTACAAGATGAGCGGCGAATGTCTGCCGGGCGTGTTGCACGTTACCGCCAGGGCCATCGCCGCCCACGCCCTGTCCATCTTCGGTGACCACCAGGATGTAATGGCCGTGCGTCAGACCGGTTTTGCCATGCTGGCTTCCAATTCCGTTCAAGAAGCCCAAGACATTGCGTTGGTGGCCCATCTGGCTTCCATTGAAGGCAGCTTACCTTTCGTCCATTTTTTCGACGGCTTCCGCACCAGTCATGAGCTCCAAAAGATCGAAGTGATCGAGTATGAAGATATGGCCAAGTTGGTCAACCGGGACGCCTTGGCCAAGTTCCGCGCCCGCGGCGTCAACCCCGAACGCCCCGAACTGCGCGGTACCGCTCAGAACCCGGACATTTACTACCAGGGACGTGAAGCCTCCAATCCCTTGTACAATGCACTGCCGGGCATTGTGGCCGACTACATGAAAAAGGTCAGCGCTCTGACCGGACGCACCATCAACATGTTCGACTATGTCGGTGCGCCTGACGCTGAGGAGATCGTCGTCGCCATGGGATCATCCTGTGAAACCATCGAAGAGGTGGTCAACTATCTGAACGCCAAGGGTGAAAAAACGGGTCTGGTTAAAGTTCGGTTGTTCCGCCCCTTCTCAGCCGAGCATCTGGTCAACGCTATTCCGGCCAGCGCCAAAAACATCACCGTGCTGGACCGCACCAAAGAGCCGGGTGCTCTGGGCGATCCGCTTTACCAGGATGTCTGCACTTCCTTCATGGAGCAGGGCCGCAGCGCCAAGATCCTCGGCGGCCGTTACGGCTTGGGATCCAAAGAGTTCAACCCCTCCATGGTTAAGGCTGTGTTCGACAACATGAAAGCCGCGACCCCCAAGAATCACTTCAACGTTGGTATTACCGACGACGTGACCAACACCTCATTGCCGGTGGAAGAAAAATTGGACGTCTCCGCTGAGGGCACCGTGGCATGCAAGTTCTGGGGGCTGGGGGCCGACGGCACTGTGGGCGCCAACAAGAGTGCCATCAAGATTATCGGTGATAACACCGATATGTATGCCCAGGCCTACTTCTCTTACGATTCCAAAAAGAGCGGCGGCATCACCATCTCCCATCTGCGCTTTGGGAAGAGTCCCATCCAATCGACCTATTTGATTGATGCGGCCGATTACGTCGCCTGTCACAACCCGGCCTATGTCAATATATACGACGTTCTTGACGGTATTAAAGATGGCGGCACATTTATGCTCAACAGCCCTTGGTCTGCTGAAGATATGGAGAATAAGCTCCCGGCTGCCATGCGCAAGACCATTGCCGACAAGAAGCTTAAGTTCTACACCATCGACGCTGTGAAGATTGCCAGTGAAGTGGGGCTGGGCGGGCGCATTAACATGATCATGCAAACCGCATTCTTCAAGGCGGCCAATGTGATCCCGGTGGACCAGGCCATCGACTACCTCAAAGGCCAGATTAAAAAAATGTTCGGAAAAAAGGGAGACAAGATCGTCCAAATGAACTGGGATGCGGTGGACGGCACCCTGGATAAACTCGTTGAGATCGATGTCCCGGCTTCGTGGGCCAATGCCACCGGCGCTTCAGCCGCCAAAGCAGATGCCCCCGAGTGGATCAGCGATGTAATGCAGCCCATACTGGCCCAGAAGGGCGATGGCCTGCCGGTATCCAAATTCACCTCCGACGGTATTTTCCCGGTATCCACCACCCAGTATGAAAAACGCGGTGTGGCCATCAATGTGCCAGAGTGGATCATGGACAACTGCATCCAGTGTAATCAGTGCGCCATGGTTTGTCCCCATGCCGCCATCCGCCCGGTCCTTGTCTCCGACCAAGAGATGGAAAAAGCGCCGGCTGGCTTTGAAGCCAAAAAAGCCATCGGCAAAGAGCTCAAAGATAAGGGGGTGAATTTCCGCATTCAGGTCTACTCTGAGGATTGCATGGGCTGCGGGAACTGCGCAGATATCTGTCCGGCCAAAAAGACGGCTCTGGAGATGAAACCATTGCCCACCCAAATAGAAGCCCAGGTGGCCAATCTCAAGTATGCGCAGACCCTGCCGATCCGCGAAGGGATGGTCAACCGTAAAACTATCAAGGGAAGCCAGTTCTACCAACCGCTCCTCGAGTTCTCCGGCGCATGTTCCGGTTGCGGCGAGACCCCATACGCCAAACTGATTACCCAACTGTATGGTGAGCGCATGGTCATAGGTAACGCCACTGGTTGCTCCTCCATCTGGGGGGGGAGCGCCCCCTCTATCCCATACTGTGTGAATAAGGACGGCCATGGGCCCACCTGGGGCAACTCTCTGTTCGAGGATCCGGGCGAGTTCACATATGGCATGCTGCTCGGCCAGATTCAACTGCGCGACAAGCTGGCCCTACTGGTCGAACAAGCCATTGCTTCTGCTGATATCGAAGGTGCCGTTAAAGAGGCCCTGACAAACTGGTTGGCCAATATGAAGGATGCCGACGGCTCCAAGAAATACGGCGATCAGCTCAAGGCGCTGCTGCCCCAGCAGAGCGGCAATGCCCTGTTGGCAGAAATTAACACCATGTCCAGCCTGTTCACCAAGAGATCCTATTGGGTATTTTTAGGTGACGGTGCGGCCTATGACATCGCCTATGGCGGTATCGACCATATCCTGGCTTCGGGTGAGGACATCAACGTCATCGTTTACGACACCGAAGTTTACTCCAACACCGGTGGCCAGAGCTCCAAAGCCACCCCCACAGGTTCCATTGCCAAGTTTGCCGCTTCCGGTAAAAAGACCGCCAAAAAAGATCTGGGCGCCATGGCCATGACCTATGGATATGTCTACGTGGCCAACATCGGCATGGGCTCCAACAAAAACCACACCCTCAAGGCCATTCTGGAGGCCGAAGCGTATGATGGTCCCTCTTTGATCATGGCCTACTCTCCGTGCATCAACCATGGTATCAAAAAGGGTATGGGCAAAACCCAGGAAGAGACCAAGCTGGCCGTGGATTGCGGATACTGGCCTCTGTACCGCTTCAACCCGGCTCTCAAAGATGAGGGCAAGAACCCCTTCGTGCTCGACTCCAAAGCGCCCAAGGGCGATCTTAAGGAGTTCCTTGGCGGTGAAGTACGGTACGCCGCACTGGAAAAACTCTTCCCGGAAGAGGCGTCCAAGCTCCACGCCCAGTTGCAGGTAGAGTTTGC
>CAJIBC010000396.1_pt1 | contig 24218 bp, 19 predicted proteins | sample 9199231 | NCBI WGS metagenome assembly CAJIBC01 (sample SAMEA7708282, study PRJEB35096) | sediment metagenome | biome: marine neritic benthic zone biome [ENVO:01000025]; feature: sediment [ENVO:00002007]; material: shallow marine sediment [ENVO:03000034] sea grass bed [ENVO_01000059] ...
TATATTCAATGCTGACAAGGATTTTAGCCTTAAGAAATCTAATCGACAACTCAATTGTCATGGCAAAAGATCAATGCGTTATTGTCGCTGATCATTGTTATAGTTGTAGCAATGATCAGAGATCGTCCTCAATGGGAAAGGTCATGGACGCTCCATACCAACCGATGATCCCGACCTGGGGAATAAAAGATAGGGACAACAGGAAGTAGAGGATATTGGGTCCCTGGGAACCGGTCACCACGTCAGGGGCGTTCCAACGCCACACAAACAAGGCGATGGCGATGATAAGGAGAACGATGGACAAGGGGGCCTTGATGGCGATCGGTTTCATCATCTGGCCCATGTAATTGTACCGCCAGGTTAAAAGTCCGGTAACGATGGCAACGACCATAAACACAATACCACCACCGAGACAGTGAAACGCGGTGGTTTCAAAAGCCTGGTCGTCCGTTAGAAAGAGGAGAATCAGAAAAAAAGGGTTGGACAACATAAAGACGATGGGAAAATGGACTGTCATAGGATGGGGGTGGCGACGGAAAAATGGGTTGGCCTCCAGCAACCAGGAGATCCAGCCGGGTATCGCAGGCGTCTGCGCCTGCTCTTTTTGCAACGTCCCCACCTGGGGATAACGCTCGAGAAGACCTGGGTCATGGGGCGCTGCCTGGATGTCGGTGGTCAAATCCCCGCCGGCGTTATGCCGCTTCATATGCCGGCCGCCCCGCCACATCTTGCTCTCCGACACATCGTAAACGTTACCTTTATAGGCGATATAGATGGGTTTGCCGTCCGTACCATCGTATTGTGACAATTCCGCCGGGGTAAATTCCTTCACTGGTCCACCTACACATTAAAAGACTTTTTTTATCAGCCTTAAAAATTTTAATCTTCGGGCCGGAGTATTCCAATAGGAATAATTTCGGTCCATGCCTTACCATTTCAAATAAAAAATACCAAACATCAATTGACTCCCAGACGGAAATCGAAATGACTGTTGTAATAGCCTGAGGGACCGAAGTTACGTCGTGGTACGTAGTACACCTACTGCGAATCCTTGACTCTGTGGCCCTCATGGCTTTACAACTTTTGGGCTGTGACGATGATGCGATGATCCATAAACCCCACATCCCCATCCCCCCAATAGGGCTCAAAGTCTTTGTGCAACCGTACATTCTTAAAACCGGCATCTGACACCAAATCCATAAGGGACTCTCCCTCATAAAGTCGCATGCCGTAGTTCCGATCCCTCACTAGACCGGTTCGTTTATCAAGGACCATTTCACGGGCACGAATCATATCCCCGTGCAACTCCCGCTGACGGCAAACCACTATATCCTCTCCGATCTCATGCCACGCATTGGGGTTGAAGTGATCGCGTACAGCCCCGCCATCGGTTACGTCGATGGCGATCCATCCGGTTTGATCCAGCAGACGATGCGCCTCTTTAACAATTTGCTGATCGGCGCCGGCACTGCCAACATACCCCAAGGAGTTCCCCAATATCAGCACATGGTGGAAGCTGCCGGACGGCATTAAGATGTTACGTGCGTCGCCCTGAACAAAATCAACTGTGAAGTTCAGGCGCTTGGCATTCTGTGCGCCTTCTCCCAGGAGGGTGGTTGAAAAATCAAAAACCGTACAGTTGGGAAACCCTCTGCGGCACAATTCCAGGGAGTGGCGTCCATGACCGCCGCAAAGATCTAATATTTTGTGCGGTGGCCCCAGGGGGACGAGTTCGCACAGCAAGTCCACTTCCCTTTGGGTCAGTGTTTCATCACACACAGTGCGCGCATCTGTCATCAAATAGATGCCGTCAAACAACGTCTTCCACCAATCTGCGTTTACGTCTATGCTCATCACTCCTCCGGATGGGCGCCGAAACTGAACAGGCCGTCAGCTGCAAATATGGCCGGGCCGCCATGCCACGGCTGTTGGCGGGCGATGGCCAACTCTTCCTCTTCAATATCGATGTAATCATCCAGTTCTCCGGCCTGCCACATTTTTTCGAGGGTTAAGCTGTCGGCCCACATGGCCGCGCAATATCGATCCAAGGCCTCTAATTGCTGGGTGGTGACCACCCTGGCGCGCAGGGCAATTTTGATGGGTCCCAGAAGATAGGTAAACCGCTCCTGGACCGCCAGCTCTTTTTGCTCTTCTTCCAATTCACAGATTTGGTCGTAGGTGAGACGCATCAGGGCCTGGTTAAGCCGTTGAACCGCTTCGCGAACCGACATCTCCGACTGCAGTATGGCGATGGGTTGGACGCCGCCGCCGCTGCCGACGTTGGTGGGCACATCGCCATACCGGCCGAGAAAACCAAAGACTCTATCCGGCCCCAACAAGCATCTGAAATCGGTCTGGCGCCGGTTCAGCACCACCTGCCGGCCGTCATGATCAATCTCCGGCATATCTTCGGCCCACAAGGGGAGCGAGACCCTATCCTGAACAATGTAATGTCCGGACTCCAGCGCTGTTTCGATGGCATCGTCGCCATCTGCATGAACCTCTCCGACCTTGACCCCAATACCGGAGTATCCGCGCTCGGGTTTGAGGACCAGCCGGTGCCAATGGCGCCGGGTCCACTCTATTAAATCAGCGATATCCTCTCCCTGGGGGCCGGTGGTGCGGCGCTCGAAAAACCGGCGCGTCCAAGGTGTACGCCTCACCGTTTCAGGCGCGAACCGGTTGGACCAAGATTCGGTGGTGATCACTTCGAACATGCTTTTGACATTGATGGGCTCAGTGCCCCGCGGGTTGAGCACGCGCCCCTCGGAAATGGCCTGGATCAACGGGCTCAAGTCATGCTGGCGGTGCAGCTTGAGAAAAACATCGTTGTTGAAATCCATAAACACCAAGGATATGGGCCGCCCCTGGTGGCAAACTTTCCCATTGCGGAGTTCAAATTCATGGGGGGCGGACAAGATTCCCGTTATCCCTTCCACGCGGTCCAAGCGCTTGGCAAAGTTGATATTCTCGGTCACATCGGCCAGGGTCTCCTCCTCAGCCACCACTGCAATGGCACCGGGATTTGCGCCCTCTCTTCGGCGATGGGTCTCCAACACCATCTCGGCAAAACCGTGTACCGGACAGAGCATGGGGTGGTCGAAGTCCAGATCCACACCCACGGGGTGGATCCGGTTTAGGGCCTGCCATACCACTTTGGCTATTTTCTGGGTCAGGCGTTGGTAATCCCAACCCCCGGGACTGCCCAGATTCCATTCCGAATGATATCCTAGAAAATCTTTCACCATCAGCCTCCCTATTGCGTCACGAATTTAATATTTACATTCATAGTGCATTGTCATTTTCTTTTATGCAACTATAGGGTTTACCCGGCGTGGAGCATCCGTCTCGCCAGATGGTCGAACCCGACCTCTCCCTCACAGAGCGCCTCATTGACGAATTGGGCCGGCGTGCGCCCCAGGCCGATGTAGGCCTTGTAGAGCTGCCTGAACTTTCGGCGGCCGATGGCGTATGACAATTGGTATCCGGGCTTAAGAGCGTATCTGCGCACCATGGCAAGGGCCTGCGCGTGGGTGGCCAGCCCCATAGCCGCCAGCTCCACGGCCGCCTCTTCCAGCCGCCATCGCCCGGTGTGGATTCTCAACTCCGCCCGCCCCCTGTGGGCGCGCCACAATCTTCTTTTGGCCATGAGCAGGCGATCCACGGGTCCCGAAAAGAAGCCCGTGTCGAACAAGATCTCCTCGCCGAAGCTGGCCCAGCCCTCATAAAAAAGCGGAAACTCCAGGCATCGACGCAACGGCTGATTTAGCTGCCACCGGAGCGTATCCAGCAGGTGGTGCCCGGGAAAGGTCTCGTGGGCAGCCAGCAGCATCATGTCCCTGGGAAGGGTCTGGCGGTGGGCCGGCAAAATATAGAAAACGCCCCCCGTTGGAGGGTGGCCGGGGGGCATGGTGTAAGCAGCATTGGCGCGGACCGGCATCATATGCTCGGCAATGGTGCGTATCTCGACATCACAACCGGCAACGACATCGTCTTTGAAAAAGCCATTTTTCAGACAGTGCTCCTTCAGTTGGGAGATGCCTTTCCGGTAAAGCGCCGCCACTTCCCGGTCGCTGGCTTCAGGAGAAGGCAACCCATGGAAAACGGTCTGCCAGGGAGTGCCCGGGGATATGCGCCCGGCCGATTCAACCAGAAGGCGGGTGGCGGCTTCGATCTCGTCATCAAGCGTCCGGCCGATCTCCTCAAGCCCCATCCCGCACCCCATGTGATCGTCAGCCACAAGCGCGTAGAGATCGCCCTGAAGACGAAAATCCGATCCTGTTTGAATCCCTATCAAATGGTCGCTGAACTTTTTTAACGCAGCCATGGCGGAATGCCGCCCTCCTCTGGTCAGGGGCAAATGCGTCATCCAAGACTGGAGCCTTGCAATCATCTCCAAAGCCAGGTCTCTGAAGATTCCCGGCACATGCGTCAGATTCGACATGGCAACATCTAAAAACTGGGGCAGTGTCTCCATTCGCCGTCCAAAGGCATCCTGGGATTGCCCAAGGGACTCCGCCAACCCAATGCTGAGAATGGTCAGGTAGAAAGTGGGCTGGGCCTTTTGGGGCTGGACCAGACGCAGCTGCTGCTCCAAGGTGGTGAGCACCCTCGACAGCAACTCGATATCCATGCTCAGGGCCGCGTCCGGCGGATGGGGCCTCAATTTTTCAAGTTGTTCACACCATTGGGACACACGGGTAGAAAAGGACCGGATGGCATGTTCGGAAAAATCGTCCCACGCACCGACCTCATACCGTTTAGATTTGAACTGGGGAAAGAAATGAAATTCATCACTGGAGAGACACACCGGGAATTGTTCGGCCAAGGCCGCATAGATCTCCTGGGCCAACCCATCGAGCTGTGCCGAGGCGTCATTGTCGGTTGGATGGGTCGTCATGCCGCTCCTTTGCCAACGTCATTACATTTTGTCAGACCTCTTTGAATATCTTCAGCAACTCCCCTTCCAGCACAGCGGTCTTCTGTTTCCGCGTATCAAAGATGACAAAGATGACTTCAGCATCCGCCGCCATCTCGCCGCCCTCCTTGTTTTTCACTTCCTGGCGTATCACTGCCGAGCGACGACGCCATTGGGAAATTGAGGTTTCGACAGACAGAACGTCATTTATCAAAGCCGGCCGTCGATAATTGATGTTGATATTGACCACGGTAAACGCTAGGCCTTTGCGGGCCAGCGCCTCCAGGTCCACGGTTTTTTCAAAGGCAGCCCAACGCGCCTCTTCCAGGAACTCCAGATAGCGGGCGTTGTTCACATGTCCGAACAAGTCCAGATGGTATCCCCGTATCTTGATATCAATGGTATGAATCATCATAACTCCTTTTATAAATCAGATTGCCTTTGACACGAATTTGATCATACAACCCCTATGGTTTCTCATCAACACACCATCGCCTTTTAGGGGACAACATGAAAGCAGCGGATTTTTTAAAGCTGGTCCAAAAACGCCAAAGCGTCCGCGGGTATTCGCCGCAACCCGTGGAAAAGGATAAAATCGAGCAATGCCTGGAGGCCGCCCGACTGGCGCCTTCGGCCTGCAATGCCCAGCCCTGGACCTTTATCGTGGTCGACGACGCCCATCTCAAGAATCAACTGGCCGACCTCACAGCCGATCGATGGCTGCCGTTGAACCATTGGACCAAACAGGCCCCGGTGCACGTCGTCATTGTGGTGGAGAGCGCCAACCTGACCGCGCGCATGGGCGCAAAAATCAAAAAGCGCGATTTTTCGTGGATCGATTTGGGTATCGCAGCCGAACATTTCTGCCTGCAGGCCGCCGCCCAGGGTTTGGGCAGCTGCATGCTGGGATGGTTCAAAGAGGGAAAGGTGAGGGATCTGCTGAACATTCCAACTGCCAAACGAGTGGGGCTGATCATCACCCTGGGCTATCCTGCCGACACCCAGATACGCCCTAAAGCCAGGAAAGAGATGGCCAAAATGGTTCGCTGGAACCACTACTGATAAAGATCTCATCAATACTGCCCTGTCCCCCCATTTTAATACCCACCTGATCCTACCCATGGACTTGGGTTGCCGCCCCATGGCGCAATGCGATCTGTTCGAACATGCGCACCAGACCGACACCTAACGCATAGATCGATTCCATGGGAAGGTTTCTTTCGGCATGGGCATCGAAAAAGATATTGAGATCGGATGCCATGCCCTCTTCCGGCTTCCAGTAACAGATCAACATGGGCAACAGGGGCAGGGGGTGGAGCACCAGGGAGATATCCGACTGATAGTGGTTGCTGACCTGCCTGCCGTTGAAAATATGGATCATGTCCTCAAAAAGATCGGTATAGGTATCGGCCACCTTTTTGAGGGGTTTTTCACAGCGATGACCAAAAAAATTGGCCCACTCCTTACCGCTTTCAAGCTCTCTCAAGGCCATCCAATTGCCCGACACCGGAGCTCCCTGGCATCTTATGAGATAATCGAAAAAGGGCAGGGTGATCCAATTGTGGACGTGGATATCCGATGAGAGGCGACCTTCGGTGTCCACGCTGAAGTCTTTGCCCATGATTTTGATGGTCAGCTTGCCGTGGGCGAATACGCCACCCACACGTTGGGCCGCCGCAGCCAAATCAAAGGATCCTACCTCCCGCTTCAACGCTTCCAAGCGAGCCGCCCCATCCGCCTCCGGATTCTTGTGAGAGCCTTGCCCGGTGCCATATTGGCCCAGAATCTCAGAAGCGATGTGGGGACAGGCGTCCAGTGTTTTTTCCCCCTTGAACACCCCTGCGGCAAAAGCCAGGCAGGTGGGCGCACCACACTCTTTGCAATTGGACTTATTGAGCAATTTAAACACATCCATGGCGTTTTCCGGCCAGGCCATTTTGGAGCCTCCTTAAACAATTTTGTAAATTGATAATTGACATTCCACGGCCAGATAGTAAACCTTATGACCTTAAATTTGAAGTGTTAATCCGAAAATTGTCAAGGACCGCCATGACCTCAAACGAACGCAATGTGCTCACCTCAACCTGTATGGGGCACTTTCTCAGCCATTTCAACATGCTCGTGTTTCCGGCGGTGATACTGCCGCTATCCACACGACTGAACCTGCCGCTGTCCGAAGTGCTGGGCATCTCATTTTGGATGTACCTGCTCTTCGGTATCACGGCGCTGCCCTGGGGCCTGGCCGCCGACCGCGTCGGCGCCAGGGTCTTGATGGGGATCTATTATGGCGGCGCCGGACTCTGCGGCCTGGCGGCTGCGGCATGGATCGATCATCCGGGTTCATTGATGATCGCTTTGGCCGGAATAGGCTTGTTTTCAGGCATATACCACCCCACCGGACTGGGACTGATATCCAAACAGGTCAGCCGAATCAGCTATGGCATGGGGATTAACGGCATGTTTGGCAATCTGGGTTTGGCGGTCGCCCCCATAATGGCCGGTATCGTCACCTGGCTTTGGGGACCGCGCGCGGCTTACTGGGTCTTGGGTACTTTAAACCTGATTGGGCTCGTGGTCATGGTTCTGCGCCCTTTTCCAGGGGAGAAACTGAGCGACACATCCAAGGCGCAGGAGGAAAATGGCGGCAACGGCATCCTCATTCTGCTGGTCTGCATGATGCTGGCCGGCATCGCTTATCGCGGTGCCACCGTGATATTGCCGGCCTATTTTGAACTGCGCAACCAAACCCTCGTCCAATGGCTGTCACAACCCCTGCCGGCCGGTATCTCCGCCAATCTTGTGGCCACAACCATCACATCGGCCATTTTCCTGGTGGGCATGTTCGGCCAATACATGGGCGGAAGGGTGGCGGAGCGATTCTCCCTGCAGCACAGCTACCTCGTTTTCCACCTGATCACCATACCGGCAGCCTTCATGATGGCATGGGCCACCGACCTGCCCCTGGTGATCCTGGCATTGATCTATTTCTTCTTCTTGCTTGGCATGCAGCCCATTGAAAACACATTGTTATCGCGCTTGACGCCCTCGAAATGGCGCCATTCGGCCTTCGGCATGAAGTTTGTCCTCACCTTCGGCGTGGGCGCTCTGGCCGTCAAAGGGGTGGAAGCCATTGATAAAATGTTTGGCATCACATGGGTCTACCCCTGCCTGGGTGGGGTCTCCATCGTCCTGGTGATGGCCATCGGCATGTTGATCATCAGAATGGGGTCACCGATAATTCCAAAAACAGAGAAACTTGCAGACGCGATTACCAGTGATAGCTGACTCCCATTGAAATGAAGATGTCGTTATCCACCTTGTCATAACCCCGGGGGACGTCCGTATCGGCAAAAAACAGGTCGCCACTTAAGCCCCATTTTTCGCCAAACCGCCAATCCACACCGATTCCCAATGAAAACCCGGTGTCCGTATCTTTGTCGCTTCCGGAGACGTTGTCTTTTTCAAGGATCACATTGGTACCGTACAATAGTGTAACACGGCCCCGCACGAAGTAGTCTCGCCCAGGGTAGTACGCTCGCACACCCGCATTCCATCCCAAATTATCCGGTACTAATCCCACTCCCAGGGTAGGCGCTATGACATCGTTAATCCCCAGTTCATAGTTAACCCCGATACCACCATATGGCAGGCCGAAACCAAACCCAATGGCATGATCCAATTGATCCGCATGGGCGGGGGATAAACTTAAACCAGTGAAAATCAAAAAAACCAGGGCTGAGTGAACACATAATTTCTTCAGTCGCATCTCTAACTCCTTTTGCAGATTCAGATTCCATCATCATTGACGTGATATGAGCGCAGAGCACCTATCTATCCATACTCGCCATACTCGACGAACGACTACAATGCTTCATCCAGTGCGGGTAAAACCGCCGATCCATAACATTTGTTGACCAATTGAAATACTAATTTACGTGTAATTATTGGCATCACCGATCAGCATGAAATGCGAATAATAGGTCTGTAAAAATGCTATCCGGTGCTTTTTATAGTAAGTGATTTGGTATTTCGCTGTGGTAATAAATCAAGTTTGGATACCGCCTGTTTAGCAATATGTCAATGAAATAATTGATTTTTCCAATTTCCTCCCATTACCAAAAGCAAAAAGATATGGAAAAGTAAAATGAATTGGGTTAAAATTGCTTTGTTTTTACCCATTTGATTGCAAATTTGGTTCATCTCATCACGCTGAAATTCATATTTGTGCAAAATATCCCCGCCACAACGGTATTTTTTGACCCGGCTGGCTGTCGGCACATCCATTGCTTAAGTGTCAGATACCATACTTAGCTATGATGGAGGACCAGCAATGACGCATTTAAAAACCAGGTTACAAAAAAGATCACATATGGGTACCCCCTTTCCGTCCATTGGACTCTGGATCGGCATCATCTTCTTCCTATTCGCCATTTTGAGTTGTGACGGCGGTAGCAGCGATCCAACCACCGAAACCGATTTTCCGGCTTCCACCCCCACCATCACCGGAGGTGAAACCAATCCCATATGTAAGACCGGGACAACGGGTGGGGATGTCCAGTCCCCTGTTTTTGTTCGAAACATCTCCGGACAAACCGGTTGGTACGCTTCGCCTGTGGTGGTTGATCTAAACGGAGATAATGCCAAAGAGGTGGTGGCCGCTTATTACACCCTCTATGTCTATGATGCCCAAGGCAATACCTTGGACAGTGCGGCGGGTAACGGCGGCCGTATCTACGCCCCCCATGTGGTGATGGACCTGGATGGGGACGGCATTTTAGAGATCGCCTGCGGTCAACGGAACGAGGTGTATGTTTATGAATGGCGCAACAGGTTGCAGCTGAAAAGCGGCTGGCCCTTTGACACCTCAACTGCGGGGGAATCCCCTGAAGTCAGAGGCATGGCGGCCGCCGACCTGGACGGCAACGGCACCATCGAGATCGTGGTCACCACCACCCAAACCCAAAAGAGTGCCGACGGCGGTGCCCAGGTTTTTGTCCTCAACAGCCTCGGCGAACTCTACCAACCCGCCGGGACGCCGTTCCAAGCCTGGCCGAGATACAATAACCGCACCGGCCAAGGTGGGGATGCCGATCGAAACGGCACCGGTCACAATGGGTTCGGTTGTTATGGGCTTAACGTAGGGATTGGTAATATCGACGATGATCCCCAACAGGAAATTATCGTGACCTATGACAACCACCATATACAGGCCTTTGATCACGACGGCCAAGGCATCGACGCCTCCAGTTTTTTTACCAACCGGGATTCCAATTACCGCGACGAGCCGCTGACATGGGGGCAGTTTATTCGATGGGCGGATCCCGATGTTGAGCAGAACCACTACTCTCTTCACCAGGGCGAGTGGCCCCACCCCAGTTCCCAGGAGTGGCTGCAATGGACCGCATCGCCCCCCAATGTGGTGGATCTGAATGGAGACGGCCGCAACGAAGTGGTGGGAATCCCCAACGTGGAACTGGAGGTGCCCTATGTTACCCAGGCTTACGCTATCATGGTGCTTGAGGGTTCCCATGGCGACGGTCAGCGCAGCGCCATGCGGTTGCCGGGCTGGGAAATATTGCCCCGGGGAGGATGGCCCATCCAGGTGGACGGTTGGTATCCTCCCGGCGGTGTTCCCGCGCCCATGACCATCAACATACAAGGTGATGACTTGCCGGAAATTGTGGTCTCCCTCAACGACGGCTGTATGCATGCCTTCGACGCCTACGGATTGCTGTTGTGGCGCTATAATTATACCCACGGCAAGGCCATCATGTATGCCTCCGAACCGACGGCCGCCGATCTGAATCAGGACGGCTCGCCCGAGATCGTCTTTGCCACCTATGGTGACCCGGACACCAAAGATTCCGGTCGGCTGGTGATTTTGGCGGCGGACGGCACCGCGCTCCACGATCTCCCTTTGCCCGATTCCGGCCATAACGGCAATGGAAATGGTGCCCCTTCGGCCCCCACCATCGCGGACTTGGATGGCGACGGGCAACTTGAAATTCTGGTACAGACCTTCGACCACGGTTTGGACATTTTCACCATACCGGGATCCGGCGGAGATTGTCTTTTATGGACCACCGCCAGGGGCGGTCCGTTGCGCAATGGGAGGCCCAGCGGATTTGGGGAGTGAACGACATATGGTGGTCACCCACCTCACCGGATATCGATAGCTCGCTAATTGCTTGCCCCGGGCTTCTTTTAGGGGGGCCGGGGGCGGGTTTACAATTTCCTCCGTATATAATCCCGTACCTGATTTTTTTATACCTCTGGGAAATAAATATGGCTTGACATCATCATATTCCCACCTTAATATGAAAACCAAAGCCTAACGACCGGTCGGTTTGTTGTGATGTATGCACTCTACCTCAAACCGTGACGCTGCTATCCCAATGCTTTTATAACCTGCCGGTATTATCATCAAGTGAGCAGCCATGGCCCATATGAAGGAAACCATCAAGTCCGTAGCCATCTCTCTATTTTTCGAGAAGGGGTATTTTGCCACCAGTATCAGTGATATCGCCAAAGGTTGTGGCATTCGTAAAGCGAGCATCTACCACCACTTCCCCGGCAAGGAAGATCTGCTGTTCGCTATCATGCACGCCACCATGGCGGATCTAATGGCTGAACTCCGTAAAAATTTGCTAAAAGAAGAGGATGTGGAGTGCCGGATGCGGGCGGCGGTGCGCAGTCATGTCGCTTTTCATCTAAGTCGCCAGAAGGAGACCTTCATCGCCAGCAGCGAACTGCGGGGGTTGTCCCAAGCGCATTTTTCCCAGATTGTCGGGCTCCGGGATGCCTATGAGCGTACTTTTCAAGAATTAATTAAGGCTGGTATCTCACAAGGACTGTTTGAACCGAACGATGTCAAGATTTTATCCTATGCTATCCTGACCCTCTGCACCGCCGGTGCAACCTGGTATAAACCCAACGGAAGGCTGACCGCTGACAACATCGTGGGGATTTATGAAAACTTTATTTTGAATGGACTGATAACGGGTCCTTTGCCGACATCGCGGCCGGCTGAATTGGTCTGCGATCCGCATCCGATATAGGTCCAACGCTTAAGCAAGCTTCAGACCTAAGGACGTAAGGAGGTTTCATTGGATTTCGATCTTACAAAGGAACAGGAGATGATTCGCCGGGAAGTCCGGCGATTTGCCGAAAAAGAGATCGCTCCGGTTGCGGCCGAGTTGGACAAAAAGGAGCTCTTCTCATCCAATTTGACCTGCAAGATGGGCGATATCGGACTCTTCGGTATGTTCGTCGGTGAAGCCTATGGTGGCCAGGAGATGGATTATCTCTCCTATATCATTGCCGTGGAAGAGATCGCGCGTATCGACGGTTCCCAGGCCGCCACCATTGCGGCCGGAAACTCATTGGGTATCGGACCCATATATTACTTTGGCACAGAGTCGCAAAAAAAGAGATATCTGCCGAAATTGTGCCGGGGCGAAGGGTTGTGGGGTTTCGGATTGACCGAACCCACCGCCGGATCAGATGCCGGCGGCAGTAAAACCACAGCGAAAAAAGAGGGCGATAACTGGATCATCAACGGCTCGAAAATCTTTATCACCAACGCAGCCGCTGACATCACCACCGGTGTAACGGTGCAGGCCGTCACCGGGGAGCGGCCCAACGGTAAACCCGAGTACACCTGCTTCCTGGTGGAAAGCGGCACCAAAGGATTCAAAGCCGTGGAGATGAAAGACAAGATGATGTGGCGGTCATCCAATACCGCAGAACTCTTCTTCGATGATGTTGTGGTGTCCGCAGAGAACATGCTGGGCCAAAAGGGGGATGGCTTTCATCAAATGCTGCAAACCCTGGATGGCGGGCGGCTTTCCATTGGCGCCATGGGATTGGGTGGTGCCGTAGGGGCATATGATCTGGCCCTCAAATACGCCCAGGGTCGGGAGCAGTTTGGCCAGCCCATTTCCAAATTTCAGGCCATCGCCTTTAAGTTGGCAGATAGCGCCACTGAAATCGAATGTGGCCGTAACCTGTTATACAAGGCCTGCTGGCTGCGGGACCGCAAGCGGCCGTTTGCCAAAGAGGCCGCCATGGCCAAACTTTACTGCTCGGAACTCATGGGAAGGGTTGCCAACCATGCCGTTCAGATTCACGGCGGATACGGTTTGATGAAAGCGTATGCGGTGGAGCGGTTTTACCGCGACCACAAATTGCTGGAGATCGGCGAAGGGACTTCGGAAGTCCAAAGGCTGGTCATATCGCGCTACATTGGATGTTAAATGAAAGAGGTGTGCCTTGAACACAGAGACGATCTCATATGCGTTGGAGGAGGGGGTCGCCACACTGACGCTCAATCGGCCGGAGGTGAGAAACGCCATCAGCCGGGCCCTTGTGGATGATTTTCAAACTATGCTGAAGGTGGTGACGGATACGCCCGAAGCCCGGGTGCTTATCCTTACCGGTGCCGGGGACAAAGCTTTTTGTGCGGGAGCGGATCTTAAGGAACGCGCCGGCATGAGTCCCGAGGAAGTCGAAGCCTTTTTAAAGGGCCTGGGCGACCTTCTTACGGCCATCGAGACCTTCAAGCTGCCGGTGATTGCAGCGGTCAACGGTTCGGCCTTCGGCGGGGGTTTGGAGTTGGCCATGGCCGCTGATATTCGTCTGGCGGCGGACTCGGCCGTGGTGGGATTGACCGAAACCCGTCTGGCGATCATCCCCGGGGCCGGCGGTACCCAGCGCTTGCCCAGGATCGTGGGAAAGGGCAAGGCCCTTGAGCTGATTCTGACCGGCCGGCGGATTGATGCCCGGGAGGCATTGGGCATTGGATTGGTCAATCATCTATATACGGCGGATACCCTGCTGGCCCAAAGCCGAAAGATGGCCCTGGAAATCAGTGCCGGTGGTCCCATTGCCGTCCAACAGGCCAAATACGCCATCAAACGTGGATTGGAAACCAGTTTGTCTGACGGCCTTGCCATAGAATCAGAAGCGTATGCCGTTTGTATTCCAACCGAAGATCGCTTGGAGGGTTTGCAAGCCTTTAAAGAGAAACGCAAACCGTTTTATAAAGGAAGATAAACCCATCGTTGCATAAAAAGATGGCAAAAACAAAGAGAAAAAAAGCTTAGGAGAGTGCCATGACGGAATATGATTATTGGAAGATTTTTCCCAGAATGCCGAAGAAGGTCACCATCGGTGATATTACTGTCCGAGACGGATTTCAGCATCTGGAGAAGTTTATCTCCACCCGGGCCAAAAAATTTTATCTGGAAGAGTTGATTTTTGCCGGATGCCGCAATATTGAGGTCACCAACTTGGGAAACCCCTACTTGATGCCGCAATTCAGTGATGCCGAAGAGCTGTTGGCCCATTTGCGCAGCGACCGCTTCAAGGAGCGCTGCGCCCGCAAAGGCATCAACACCGACGATGTTGTATTGACCGCCATCACCATCCGTGAGCCCTCTGTGGATCGGGCCATCAGGCTCCGCGAGCAGGGCGTTGGTCCGGACCGCATCCTCATGATGGTCTCTACGGAAGAAGAACACCATTTCGCCAACTCAGGCACCACCTTACCCAATTACTGGAAAGAGGCCCAACGCTGTATTCAAAAGTGCCATGATGCCGATATCAAGATGTGCGGCACCGTCAGTACTATTTGGGGAAGCCCCATCGGCGGCGCCACCCAACTTTCGGATGCCGTTGAGTTCACCAAACGCTGGTTGGAAATCGGGGCCGATGATGTCGAACACGCCGACCACGACGGCAGCGCCAGTGCGCCCGACGTCTACCGCTATTTCTCAATGATTTTGGATGCCATTCCCGACACCCGGTTGCATATCGCCCATTTTCATGAGACCAAAAGGGTGGCGGCGGCCTCTGTGTTGGCCACACTGCAAGCCGGTATCACCCATTTTGAAGCCACCCTGGGCGGGTTGGGAGGACAGCCGGCCAACTTTTTGGACGACTGCCCGGTTAAGGGGACCGGAGCGTATTATTACGACGACCCGCGCTACGTCGGGCTGACTTGCATCGAAGATTTGCTGGTGCAGATCGATGAGATGGGGATCGACCATGGCTATGATGTGGATCGGATCCTGTGGCTCGGACGGCAATTGGAACGAACCGTGGGCCATCGACTCCGTTCAGAGGCGGTCATCAATGGACGCACTTTAAAGGAAGGGCATCCCAAATTCGCCCGTCCCGGGTTGAAACGGGTCAAGGAGAAAATGGGGGAAGCGCCGGACCAAAACCTGCCCGGCGACTGGGGGAGTGAAGCCCAACTGCCGGAGCACTTGCGGCCTTGATAATATTCAGGGTTAACTCAACCGCAGCATAGTGTACCCCATGGTTGCAACGATGGGGTGCAGGCCGGACCGCCGGGTATCACTCCTGCGGTAAACCATAAAAAACAAGGAGAGGGGCCATGGCCGACAACCACGCCACACCGCCCATTAACGTCGATTATTTTGAAGATCTGACTGGAAAAATTGAAAATGGGTCTGAAGTACCCTGCGAGCAGATCGGCAGGCGTATTCAACACGTCAGAGAAAAGAAGGGGCTCTCCATCGCCCAACTATCCCAACTCACCGGTTTCGATCAAAAGATGCTCAAGCATATTGAGAGCGGTGACGTCTGCCCCCAGCTGGGTACTGTGATCAAACTCAGCAAAGCGCTGGACAGCGCCTTGCAGCGACTGATCAGCACCGAGGGGCAAAACCTCTATGTCGTCACCCGACAAAACGAGTATAAAGAGATTACACGATCGACCAGCAAAAAGGGCCAGAGGGCGGCCTATACTTACATGAGCCTGGCGCCTGAAGTAAAAGGCCGTCATATGGAGCCGTTGATCGTGGATCTGGAAGCCCTACCCGATGAAGACCGCTCGGTCCACGAAGGCGATGAATTTATCTATGTGCTACAAGGCAAAGTAGTGCTGGATATCGGAGATGACCACTTTGAATTAAACCCGGGAGACAGCGCCTACTATCTGTCTACAACGCCCCATTTGCTGACGGCCAAAGAGGGAAAGGCGAAGATACTGGCTATCATATACAGTAGCTAAGGGTTCGCGTAAAAATAAAATTTACATTTATTGGTGTTGAGGCCCCGCCTGGCAAGGCGCAAAAGCGCCATGAAAACAAAACGGGATCTTCGACAGGCATTACGATATTTCCCCTAGGGTAAAAAAGATGGCATAAAATAGACCCGATCCTTTCTCGCGTGAAACAGAAGACATGCACAGTTGAGGTTCCTTGGAAAAACGTACCCATTATCGTCAGAGCCGCGTCGTTGGCATGGTGCCGTTGCCAGGGAGATCCAGCCCGGGCTGCACGATCAGATCCGACAATGGCATGCTGAATTTTTGTTAACGGAGACAGCTGTAACCTGCAGTCAACTTCAAACTTATCCCTTGCGGTAAAAGCAATCGCAGCTACATTTGACCTTTGTTTTCTACAATTTTACTTCAAACATTTTGATAGAAATATTCAAACTTTTGCAACGATAGGGATAACATAAGAAATAAAGGCATCGATACGCCAAGGTGTTTTTTAAAATGACCAGTGCAAAAAACGTAACGGCGATGGTAAAAATTGTAACCAAAAACCATAGGTCCCATCAAGAAAGTTTCCGAAAGATGCGATTTTTCGCGCAAGGGTCTGTTGGCAAGTTTTTTGCTTGCTTATAATTCTCGTAATTCCTGCCTCATACTTAAATAATTATAATTTCCATCTTCATTTACAGTATTGAAACGGGTTTTAGTAGTTTCTGAAGCAGTTGACTAGATTTTGTTGAGATCGTACGGTACGGGTGAATAATTATAATTGCCTAATTCGTTCATAGCATGGAAACGGGTTCGTGATTAGGGATATCGGAAGCATTTGACAATGTTTTGTCTGGATGGTGCGCTACGGACGATTGTCATGCCTTCGTTAAAGTAGATTCGGCTTGGTACCCTTCTCAATTCCAGATATGAACCACGTGTATTGGATGTCACGTTAAAAGTAAACGCCCTCTATAAAACAGAGACGGCACGTCGACCATCCCCTAAGTTCCTACCGCGTGCAAAGCTGACGGTTTCATCAAAAACAAAAACAAACATAGCCCCATGAGGAGAAATCTGATGGATCCAAAGCGTTTGTGTTCGCGGCTTATGCGACTTGCTTTGGTTAGTGCGCTTGTTTTTCTCGGCGCCCTAACCGTGTCTCCACCGGTACACGCAACCAAGGCCTTTCTCAGTGAGTGGCGATCGACTTACCCGGATTCGACCTCCGCCGATAATCTTGCAAGCGCTTGCGCCTTGTGCCATGCGGGCCGTGCCAGTGAGGTTGAGCATAATGGCTACGGATGGGACTTTAAGCAGCAGGGTTTCAGTTTCAGCGCCATCGAATCTATGGATTCCGATGGCGATCCCAACGGTGTCAGTAATCTGGATGAGATCAATGCCAATACCCAACCGGGCTGGACCGCTGGTGCCAACAACCTTATTAATGGTGGTGCGGTCTCCAGCAGCGAAATCCCGGCCGAGATCATTGCCGGTACGCTCGACCCAAGGATCGGGACAGTCACCATCACTAAAAATAGCGACTGGGGCAGCGGCTTCCAAAGCGAGGTGGTGATCACCAACGATACATCGGACACCATTGGTTGGTGGTCGGTCACCTTCGAGGCCGACTTTACTATCGATCAGATTTGGCATGGTCAGATCGTTTCCCACACCGGCAACACCTATGTGGTGAAAGGTTATGAATGGAATAACGCCATTGCGCCGGGCGGGCAGTTGAGCTTCGGTTTCAACGCAAGTCCGGGCAATCGCCAGTTGCCGAGCCAGTTCAAGCTAATCGATCTCAGCCGCCCCGATAATGCCGGTGACGACCCCCCTGGTGACGATGCTGATGATGATCCCCCCCAGGACGATGACGGTGATTTCTCCACCCAGGTGACGATGGAGAATATCAACGATTGGGGTGCTGCGTTCCAAGGTAAGGTTGTCATCGTCAACACGGGGACCGATGCGATCGACGACTGGAGGTTGGGCTTCGATGCCGACTTTTCGATTGATCAGATCTGGAATGCCGGAATCGTTTCTCACAACGGCAGCGCCTATGTGCTCAAAGGCGTGGATTACAACCACGCCATCGAACCCGGCGGGCAGGTGAGCTTCGGTTTTATCGCCTCGCCCGGCGGATCGGCGATGCCTGCCAGCTTCACCGTCAATGGCGGTGACAGCAGTACGGAGCCTGATCCTGAGCCCGAGCCTGATCCTGAGCCCGAGCCTGATCCTGAGCCCGAGCCTGATCCTGAGCCCGAACCTGATCCTGAGCCCGAACCTGATCCTGAGCCCGAGCCGCAGCCGGAACCCGACCCTGATGATGGGATCAATCAATGTTCCGATACCACCTATGGACCACGGATGTTGAAACTGCTCACGCGCATTGAGTATCAGAACAGCATAGAGGATCTGGTCGGCATCGACTTTGACGTCTCCGATTCGATCCCCTTTGACGCGCTGATCGAGGGCTACTTCAACAACGCCTTTGTCCCGGTGACCGAAAGCCATGTGGACGCTTACATGATTGTGGCGGAAAAGGTCGCGGCCTGGTCATCGGAGAGCAACTTTGCCGATGTCGTCGACTGCGATTTCGACAGCAGCGGCAATGCCGGCGTGAGCTATCAGGAGTGTCAAGATCGTTTCCTGAACGATTTCGCCACCCGTGTGTTTCGCCGTCCTCTAACGAGTGCGGAGTTGTCGACCTATCAGGCGGTGTTCGACGATAGTCTGAGCGGCGGTGATATCAAGGACGGCCTCGAACTGGGCATGACCGCGCTGTTGACGGCGCCCCAGTTTCTCTACAGGTCTGAAGCCGGTACCGCCATTGAGGATATGCCGGCGGACAGCATCGATCCGGAGAGCCTTGACAGCGGCAGTTATGTCCTTAGCGATTACGAGATAGCGAGTTTCCTGAGTTACACCCTCACGGGCTCCACCCCCGACCAGGAGCTGTTGACGGCGGCCAAGAACGGTGGACTTGGAACCCAAACCCAGATCCGGCAACAGGTTGCGCGTCTGTTGGCCACCGACAGGGCCAGGCAGCACCTGGGGGTTTTCGCCGCCCAGTGGCTGGGCACCGACGAGATCCTGACGATGCAAAAGGACACCACCCTGTTCCCGGATTTCACCGATGAGGTGCGCAGTGCCATGGCTGCGGAAGTAAAGGCGTTCTTTACCCATGTCTTCTATGATACGGACCAAGGTTTCGTCGATCTGTTCAGCGCCGATTACGTGTTCGTCAACAGACCCCTATCCGGCTATTACGGCCTGGGAAATGTGGGGACCGACAGCCGCGATCCCAACGAAATGGTCAAGGTCGATGCCGTGAGCGCCAATCGTGGCGGTCTGCTGACCATGGGCGCCTTCATGGCCATCCACGCGGACCTTACGGAGAGTTCGCCCATCAAACGGGCGCACAACATCAGGGCACGGCTGCTGTGTCAGGATCTGCCCCAGCCGGATGACACCATCGCCACCTTCCGCGCCGAAGAGGCCGAAAAGTTGTTGCAAGAACTCGATGGCAAGGTCATCACCAATCGGGAATTCATCGCCACCATCACCCAAGAGGAGCCCTGCGCGTCCTGTCATAGAACGATGATCAATCCGCTGGGCTTCGGTTTCGAGGACTTCGATGCCTCTGGACGCTATCGCACCGAGGATGCCAACGGTCTTTCCATCGACAGCAGTGGCACGCTCATTGGTGTGCACACGCTGGGCGACGGCGAAAGCATTGATTTTTACGGCACCAAGGATGGCTCCAACATGTTCGCGGGACTCGAATCGGCGCAGACCTGCTTCTCCTCCCATGTGTTCCGCTACGCCATGGATATCGGCCACGATGCCATCAATGCCGCCAGCGAGCAGGCCGGCGATCTGACCGACGAAGAGAGAGAGGATTATCAATGTTCTGTGGATACCCTGACAACCATCCTGGATACCAGCGACAGCATGGCGGATCTGTTCACCAGACTCAGCACGTTGGACCTGGTACGCTTCAGAAAGCAAAGAGAGCGTTAATCCCATGCAAAACAAAGGAAACAACATGAAGAACAAAACAGAAAGTAAATCGATCAGCCGCAGGGGTTTCCTCAAGACGTTGGGTGGGGTGGCGCTTTCCGGCGCCATGTACAATCTGTCTCTGCTGGGCGGCAACCTGCTGTGGACCCGCCCGGTATTTGCGGCCGACGCGCCCAAACGGGTGGTCTTTGTCTATATCGCCGGCGGCGCCATCCCCGATCAGTGGATGCCCACTGGTTCGCAGACCGACTTCACCCTGCCGGCAATGTCGGCACCCCTGGAGCCGGTCAAGCAGCATTGCGTCTTTCTCAACGGCGTCAATATGATCTATCCAGGCCACGGCCTGACCTCCAAGGCCCTGGGCAGTGACAAGACCATGACCCTGGATATCTACATGGCGCGAACCCTGGGGCAGGCCACCCCCTTCTCACAACTGCAGTTGGGCGCCATCAGCAACGGATACGGCAGCATTTCCCGTTATAACTGGAATGAGCCGGCCTATGAAGACAATCCCTTCAACGCCTTCGAACGCTTGTTCGGTGCCGGTGCGGCGACCACGGAAGATCTGGCGACACGCAAAAAGCGCAGTGTGCTCGATAGCAATCTGGAGGCCCTCAACCAGATGCGCAGCCGCCTGGGCAGCTTCGAAAAGGCGCGCCTGGATGAACATGCCGCCGCCGTCCAGCGTATCGAGGCGCGTCTGACAACCGCTTCTCAGTCCGACAGTGACGGCGGTGCTTGTAGCAATCCAGTCTTCAACTCCAACGGCTTCAGCGGCGACACCAAATCCGACGTCAATTTCGATGCCATCGCCGATCTGCAGGTCGATCTGACGACCCTGGCGTTAAAGTGCGACCTGACACGGATCGTATCGCTGATGTTCGGCAACCACCAGAGTGATTTCACCGTGCCCGAAGCCGGTGTCGACACCAACTACCACCAGAGTATCCATGGCCGTCCGGCTGCAGACTACATCGCCTATCGCACCTACTTCACCGAGAAGCTGCGCTACCTGATTCAAAGCCTGGCCAATACCCAGGACATGGATGGCAACACTCTGCTCGACAACACCCTCGTGCTACAGGTCAGCGACATGGCCGACGGACGCTCCCACGGCGGCGAGAACGTGCCATACATGCTGGCCGGCGGTGGCGGCGGCGTGTTGACCACCGGCAGATCCCTGACACTGGACGGCGTGAGCCACAACACCATTCTGGATACGGTGGCGCAGGCTGCGGGGGTCGATGTCAACAGCGCGGATTACGAGCAATACGGCGACGGACCGATCAGCGGCATCTTTAACTGATCCTTTTGATATGCTTGCTTGCCAAATTAAATACGATATCAGGATAGGAATCAAGGATGAAGAGAATCGATACAGGCGGTGGATCAAAGATGAAGATCGTCAACATTGGATTGGTATTGCTGCTGCTACTGGTGGGCAGTGCGAGTGCCGCCAAAAATCGTCCGGACGGTTACAAGACCATCTGCAAGATCGATCAGGTCTGCACGGTGGACGCCAACACCAATGTGGCCTTCGGTGCATCGGATAAATTCGTCTACAAGGTGCTGAGCGGATCTTTTGCCTGCAATGAAGATACCTTCGGTGCGGATCCAATTCCAGAGAAGTCAGTCAAAGAGTGCTCCATCAGCAAGACCGACTCCAGCGACGCTACGGATGACGAAGCTCCGCAACCAGATACAGGCAATATCGCACCGTCGGCGTCGGCCACGACATCCTATGTCTCTTCCTGGGAAACCCTGAGTGCGGTAAACGACAACAGCAATCCTTCGGACTCCAATGACAAATCCAGCGGCGCGTACGGCAATTGGGACAACCCCAATTCCATTCAGTGGGTGCAGTACGATTGGCCCCAAAACTACACGTTGTCTTCCTCAGAGATTTATTGGTTCGATGACAATGGCGGTGTGCTGGTGCCCACCACGGCCTACCTCGAATATTGGGACGGCAGCAGCTGGATCAACGCCGGCGACGTTCCCTTGGTGAAAGACGCCTTTAATACATTGGCGCTGGACAACATCGAAACTAGCCGTTTAAGGGTGTCGATGCTCAACACCAGTGAATCGACGGGTATTCTTGAGTGGCGCGTATATGCCGAGTCCGCACCTGAGCCGGCGCCCGAGCCCGAGCCCGAACCCGAGCCCGAGCCTGAGCCGACACCGGGCGACAATACTTCGAAGCTCTCCTGCGCCGATGCCAACACCGTGCATGGCTTCGCCTCCATCGACGGCGGGACCACCGGCGGTGCGGGCGGCGACAGTGTCACCGTGACGAGCGGCGCCGAACTTGTCGCTCTCCTCAAAGATAAGAGGGAGGACCCCACACCCCTGACCATCTATGTGGACGGTACCCTGACCCCGAACAACAGCGGCGACGCAGATCAGTTCGATGTCAAGGATATGGAGAATCTCTCGATCATCGGTGTCGGCAACGATGCCTTGCTCGACGGCATCGGCATTAACATCGTTCGTGCGAACAACATCATCGTGCGCAATCTCACCATTCGCTACAACCGCATCGGACAGAAAGATGGCATTAGTATCCAGGGTAACTCGCACCACGTCTGGATCGACCACAACGAGATTTACAACAGCCTGGATGTGGACAAGGACTACTATGACGAACTGGTCAGTGGCAAGGATGAGATTGATAACATCACCATCTCCTACAATTATCTGCACGACAGCTGGAAGACCTCCCTGTGGGGTTCGAGCGACGGCAACGCGTACGAGCGCCGTGTCACCTTCCTGGGCAACCGCTGGGAAAATGCGTACTCACGCCTGCCTCTGTTTCGTTTCGGTCAGGGGCATGTGGTCAACAACTACTACAACAATATCCTGGATACAGGCATCAACGCGCGTATGGGCGCTCATATCCGTATCGACGGGAATCACTTCGAGGACGCCAAAAACCCCATCGTCTCTTTCTATAGCGACGAACTGGGCTATTGGGATGCGGTGGACAACATCTTTGAGAACGTCACCTGGCAGGAGAACCCTAGCTCCGGCATCATCGCCGGTCCCGATGTTGGATCGACCGTCTCTTACAAACCACCCTATCGCTATTCGCTGATACCGGTAGCCGATGTCAAACAGCACGTGTTGAACAATGCAGGGGTAGGTAAGTTGGATGGCTGCTTCTGATGAAAGTGTGGTCAAAGCGTTCACGATCGATGTGAGAAACCACAACTAACAGGCCTTCAAGGTATATCAATATGGGAAAAATATAGCGAACCGTTAACGTTAACGGTGTCAATGCATATCCCATTAATTAATGGAAAAGACGTAATCTTCAGCTGGCGCAAGGATCAGCAGTCCTTGGATCAAAATATTTTACAAAATTGCTTGGTCGAAAAGCCAAATGTTCAACTAAGAACAAATCAACAAGCGGATTTGGAATTGTTGACTATGGAGGGAGAGGATGGATAGAGAACAAATTCTACTTCAATTGTCTTTAACTATCGCAATTGTGCTGTGTGCCTATATGCTTGCGTTCGGATGGGAACGGTGTGAAGGCGATATGGATCATGATTCGGATATCGATGGATATGATCTGTCACAATTTGCCGGTGGATTGAATTTGGCTAGTATCGCCGATTTTACCAAAGAGTTTGGCGCAACAGGCTGTCAGCCGGAGCCTGATCCGACAGACCCAGGCAATATCGCACCGTCGGCTTCAGCTACGACCTCTTTTGTCTCTTCCTGGGAAACCCTGAGTGCGGTTAACGACAACAGCAATCCGTCGAACTCCAATGACAAATCCAGCGGCGCGTACGGCAATTGGGACAATCCCAATTCCATCCAGTGGGTGCAGTACGATTGGCCCCAAAACTACACGTTGTCTTCCACCCAGATTTATTGGTTCGATGACGATGGCGGCGTGCTGGTGCCCACCACGGCCTACCTCGAATATTGGGACGGCAGCAGCTGGATCAACGCCGGCGACGTTCCATTGGAGGAAGACGCCTTTAATACATTGGCGCTGGACAACATCGAAACCAGCCGATTAAGGGTGTCGATGCTCAATACCAGTGAATCGACGGGCATTCTTGAGTGGCGCGTATACGGCGAGTCAGCACCAGCACCCGAGCCAGAGCCCGAACCCGAGCCGGATCCAGTGGCTCAATGCGACGCCTATACTTGGCCGGGTTATGACCCTGATCTGGATTACGACTTCCGCGATGAGTTTAAAGAGATCGATCCTGAAAATTTTGAGGTGTTCTCAGGGTGTGACCA
>CAJIBC010000526.1_pt1 | contig 23872 bp, 22 predicted proteins | sample 9199231 | NCBI WGS metagenome assembly CAJIBC01 (sample SAMEA7708282, study PRJEB35096) | sediment metagenome | biome: marine neritic benthic zone biome [ENVO:01000025]; feature: sediment [ENVO:00002007]; material: shallow marine sediment [ENVO:03000034] sea grass bed [ENVO_01000059] ...
CGGTATTTGGCTACGGTGCATGGCGTATCCATTCAATTGACAGGATGGTGGCCACCGCCGAACATATGAAGGTTGCGGTGGTTCAGGGCAACATCGATCAAGCCCAGAAATGGGATCCAGCCTTTCAGGTCCTGACCACGGTAAAATATCGAAACCTGTCGTTGGAGCCCCCCGCCAAAGAGGCTGACTTGGTCATTTGGCCGGAAACAGCCACCCCTTTTTATTTTTTTGATGATAAAATTCTCTCCGATATGGTGATCGAGGGGATCAAAGCCTCCAAATCCCTATATATCATTGGAAGTCCCTCTTATGCCGCCGGAAAAGAGGCGATGATTTTTCACAACAGCGCCTATCTGGTCTCTGCCCAGGGCCATTCCAAGGGCAAATATGACAAGGTTCACCTGGTGCCGTTCGGCGAGTATGTGCCGCTCAAACGGTGGCTTCCGTTCATCGACAAGCTGGTGGCCCAGGTAGGGGACTTCAAGCCCGGCCGTCAGGGCAATACGCTGTCGTGGGAGGGGCACCATGTGGGAATGCTGATCTGCTATGAGTCGATCTTTCCCGGACTGGCGCGGGCCATGGTGCAAAACGGCGCCCATCTCTTGGTCAATATTACCAACGATGCCTGGTTCGGACGCACCAGCGCGGCCTTTCAGCATTTTTCCATGGCGGTTTTTCGAGCGGTGGAGAACCGACGATACCTCGCCAGAGCGGCCAACACGGGCATCAGTGGATTCATAGACCCCTGCGGCCGGATCGTATCGCCCACGGCATTGTTTCAAGAGGCGGTGGTCAACCAAGAGGTCTCCCTGTTGAAGGAACCTTCGTTTTACAGCCGATGGGGGGAGTGGCCTTTGGGGGTCGTGGTATTCGGTATGCTCGCTCTCTTTATTGGGAAAAAACAGTTTTGCTGATCCCTAGTGCCGGATTTGCAACGCAACCCTAAACAATATGCTTGATCAACGCGTACAAGTTTGCCACAAAAGAGTAAATCGCTCATAGATGGGTTGTTTTCAAACCGGGTGCTATGCGTCCGGTTACAACCCGAGGCGTTACAGCACTGACGTGCTTTGGCTTCCCGGCCCATGGCCGGTAATCCAAACCACCCGCTATTTGGGGTGGTCGTTGACCCAAACCAGGAGGTAGGTTATGTCTGTTGAAATTAAACAATCCATCAAGGCCCTTAAAGCTAAACTCATCCAACTCGGAGACTGTCTTTGACCTGGCCACCCAGCAAAACCGCCTCAATGAGCTGGAGGCCATGATCGCCCAAAAAGGCTTCTGGGACGCCCCTGAAAATACCACCGCAATTTTAAAAGAGCGAACCTTTCTCACCAACCGCATTGAGACTTTTCAGGGTCTGATGACCCAAATCGAAGAAAATGAACTATTGCTGGCCATGGCGTTGGACGAGGACGATCAGCAAACCCTGAACGAAGTGCATGGCCAGGTTGAATCACTCGAGAAACACATTCATCAATTCTCCATCGATATGATGCTGGATGGCGAGCAGGACGCCAATAATGCCATTGTCTCCATTAATGCCGGGGCCGGCGGCACCGATGCCCAGGATTGGGCCGACATCATGTTCCGCATGTACTTACGATGGGCTGAACAGCGAGGATTTAAGTCCGAGATTGTGGACCTGCAGCCCGGCGATGAAGCCGGCACCAAGAGCGCGACGTTCACCGTAAAAGGACAATACGCGTTCGGTTATCTCAAAAGCGAGATTGGCGTCCATCGGCTGGTGCGTATCTCCCCCTTTAACGCCAGTGGTAAACGGCAGACCTCCTTTGCATCCGTGTTTGTCTACCCGGAGATCGACAACGAGATCATGATTAAGATTGAAGACAAAGACTTGCGCATCGATACCTATCGGGCCAGCGGTGCCGGCGGACAGCATGTGAACAAGACCTCCAGCGCCGTACGCATCACCCATTTGCCCACCGGAATTGTGGTACAGTGCCAGCAGGAGAAATCCCAACACCGCAACAAAGAGATGGCCATGAAGGTGCTTCAGTCCAGACTCTATCAACACGAAAAACAAAAGCAGGATAAGGAGATGCAGCAACTGCACGACAGCAAAGATGACATCGCCTGGGGCAATCAGATCCGCTCCTATGTCATGCATCCCTACCAGATGGTGAAAGACCACCGCACCAACGTGGAGGTCGGCAACATCAACAGCGTTCTGGATGGCGATTTGACACCGTTTATTGAGGGCGTGCTCCTGGCTGGGACTACATAAGCGACCAAACTCTTTATGACGCCACGCGACATCTTATTCGACCACTATGAAAAAGGCTCCCGGCTCGCGGATATTCTTGTCCGACACAGCGAAGTGGTCCGGGACAAAGCTCTGGCCGTTTGCGAACGGGTGCCCCACCTGAAGCCTGATGAATCGTTCATTGCCGAAGCGGCCATGGTTCACGATATCGGCATCTATCAGACCCATACACCCGAGATCGGGTGTCATGGCCGCCACCCCTACATTCGTCACGGCGTCATCGGCCGGCAGCTGCTTGAGCAACACGGCCTGAACACCCATGCCTTGGTATGTGAACGACATGTGGGGGTGGGTATCACCATGGTTGACATTGAAACTCAACAACTACCCCTGCCCAGACGCGACATGTTGCCAACCTCCATTGAGGAAATTATCATTTGTTATGCCGACAAGTTTTTTTCCAAAACCAGGGGAGCCGAGGAACATTCTTTGGAAAAGGTGATCGCCGGACTGGGGCAGTATGGACCGGACAAAGTGGAGCGATTTATGGAGTGGCATAACCTATTGGCCGGTTAACAAGAAGGCGGGTAACGGGTGCCTTTATATAAAAAAGATGGCTAACAGACTTTTGCACCATAGGGTTAATGGGGGCAATTGGACAGGAGAACCATGACGACATCCATTAAAGTGGCCTTGACCATTGCCGGCTCCGACAGTTCCGGCGGCGCCGGTATCCAGGCGGATCTGAAAACGTTTCAGTCGCTGGGGGTTTACGGTATGAGCGCCGTGACAGCCGTCACCGTGCAAAACACGCAAAAAGTGTATGCCATCCAGGAGATGACACCCCAAATCGTTCATGACCAGATCACCTGCCTGTTCGATGATATGGCCATCGATGCCGTCAAAATCGGTATGGTCTCCAGCATCGAGCTCATCAATGCGATTTCCGAAGCCCTGGCAGCCGTCCAACGGCCGCCGGTGGTGCTGGACCCGGTCATGATCTCCAAAAGCGGTTATGCCCTGCTCCACAAAGACGCCTGCAAGGCCCTGGTGGAGAAGCTATTCCCTCTGGCCGACGTCGTGACCCCCAATATCCATGAAGCCGAGGCTTTGGTGGGCCATGCCATCGCCGATCAGGATCAGATGGAAACAGCCGCCCAACGGATTATTGCATTGGGTGCAGCCAAGGTGGTGGTCAAAGGGGGACACATGGCCGGAGAAGAGGCCACGGATATTGTATATGATGGGCAATCGTTCCGGCAATTGAGCACTCCCCGCCTTGGGACCCCCAATACCCACGGCACGGGGTGCACTTTTTCATCGGCCATCACGGCTTTTCTCGCCAAAGGGTATTCGTTTTTTGACGCGGTTCAGAGCGCTAAAACCTATATCACCGGCGCCATTGAACACGCCCTGGATATGGGAAAGGGGCACGGCCCCACCCACCACTTTTTCGATCTATATACCAGAGCCGGCATGGATTGTTGAAAGAGACGGGGTCCAGTTTGCCGGTACCCACTTGATATTAGATTTCCGGGGCGCTGGAAGACCTGCCACCGTAAGTAAATTTGTATGCTTGATGAATTGGTTGTTCAATGGAGAAGTGTGGGTTCCTTTTGTGGATGAAAAATAAGAACCCCAGGTTCTCTTTTTTTGGAATGATTTAGCAATATCTAACGTAGGCGAAAACGCCTGCCCAACATTGGGCGGGCGTTCGTTTTTGCTGGAAAAACAGATGCCCGTCAAAGCTGAATCAGTAACCCGAGAACTGCTTCTCCAGCATGATTTTCAATATGGTGCGATCGGTTTCGATCATTCCCTGGGTGCTCAGGGTGCCGAGATTCTGCATGGTCTGCTCGGGTGACTGGTCGATGATGCCATCTGTGCTCTGTACGGTGACACCCTGCAGGGAAAACAGGGCGGCCTGGACTGCGGTTCCGGCGGCGGTGGCCAGCTTGAGGGCACAGCCGTTTTTAGCGCCGTCGCAAATCACACCGGCCAGATCTTCGGCCACATTTTTAATGGCGCCGGCAATATGGGATATGCTGCCTGACATAAGATAGGCCACGCCGGCCGAGACACCGGCTCCGGCGGCAATACTGCAACCGCAAACCGCTGAGAGGCGTCCGGTATGCGCTTTGATGTAGGCCGTGATAATGTGGCTGAGGCCCACCGCCCGAAGCAAGGTCGGACGATCGCAATCCACATAGTCGAATACAGCACACAGCGGCAATATGGCGGTCAGCCCGTGGTTTCCGCTGCCGGCACTGCTCATGGCCGGCAATTTGGCCCCGGCCATACGTGCATCGGCTGCCGCAGAGGTCATGATACGAGCGGCCTGAATCATATCCTTGCGGATGATCCGCTGGCGCACAAGACGGTCCAGGGCTTTGCCCACGCCCAGACCCGGTCCGTGTTTGAGGCCATATTCAGCCAGTCGCATGTTATAGGTGATGCCCTCCTCGATAAAGACCAGGTCTTGGTCGTCGAATTGATCCACCAGGTCCAGCAGCTGCCCGAGGGATAAGCGCTTAAGCCATGTTTCCAACCCGGCCAAGCCGCTCTCTGCTTGTTGGTTGTCACCTTGCACCAGCAAGGGATGGCGGGTGATCGCCTCACCATTCAATTCAAGGGCGACAATGTTGTCATGCAGATCCTGCACAATCGCCGTGGCCGTTTGATCGCCTTGTGTTACGCAGGCCTTGATGTAGAGGCCTTTGTGATCTTCCAGCAGGTGGACCTTGACCTGTTTTTGCGTCACAAGTTTTTCGGCCGCCCGGGCGGCGCTGTCACCAATGGGCGCCAGCACCTCCAGCTTCAAAGCCGGATCGCCTGCCAGGGCACCCAGGGCTCCCGCCCGGTCCAACCCGCTAAGGCCGGGTGTGCCCGGAATGGCCACGGCCATTCCGTTTTTGTAAATGTTGGGATCCACCCAGATATCCAGGGTGTCGATTTTGCGCTCTTCGAGCAAGGAAGCCGCAGCAGCCGAAGCCAGCGCGATGGCCACCGGTTCAGTGCAGCCCAATGCCGGTGCGACTTCGAGCCGCAATACGTCTTTAGCGGTATAGTTCATATGCTATTCCAAATAGTAGATTTAAGGCAAGTACTCTTCCCTGACGGGCGAGAACACCTCTATGGCCACGGCATCCTCCAGTACATCTGCCCCGTGTTCGGCATCGCCGGCCACGCACCAGCTGTCGCCCGGTCCGCAATCATAGGATTGCTCTTCGATGTGAAGCCGTATCTTGCCGGACACCAAATACCCTGTCTGCTCATGGGGATGGCTATGGCGGGGAAGGATGGCGCCTTTTTCCAGACGGAACTCGGTCATCAGTGTTTTATCGCCATGGACCAGGGTTTTTTGAAATATACCGGCCAAGGGTGAATGGTAGCCGTCACTGCTGGTTTTTAAATGCATAGGGGGCCTCCTTTTTCCCGGTGGTTGTATAGAAATCTTGTCAAAAGGGTTGTCTATTAAAAGGGATTATCCGCCCGCATCCTTGTCAGGTTGTTTCGCATATCATCCAAGGTTTGTTCCATATCTTCAATGTCGTTCATCAGATAGCGCTGATCTTCTTCCAGATGCCGGATCTCGTTTAACAGCTTCATGCGGCGCCGCGGACTCACGTCGTCACGGACCAACTCTGCTTCCATGGCTTTGATATCCTCATCCATGGCGTCCAGTTCGACAACCATTTTTTTAAGCTGTCCCTCCTGTTTTTTCAATTCTTTGCCATAGGCATTTACGGCGCGTCCCTGGTCGAGGGCCTCCATAAACCGGGCCGCCAGTGTGTTCGGGCAGACGCCATTGTAGTGTTTTCCCTGGGTACCGAGCCGATACCCATTGTGTGGCGTGCACCACTCCAGAAGACCCTGCTGGCGGCCGGCCTCGTAAAGATCATGATCAGGCGCTACCCCGTGCTGGGCACAGGCCTTGCGGTGGCGTCCGATATGAGAACCTTTGTACCCACGGGCGCCGTCTTCAAAACCGATGCTTTTCCAATCGGCATTGATGCATTCGGCCTTGTCCAGGGTGGCACATCCATACACCGCCGCGGCAACAGTTGCCCACAAAAACACCGAACCCCATGTTCCCCTGCCAAAAGGGTGCGTCATGTCAATCTCCTTGGAATGGAAAAAACCGAGCTTGTCATCGGTTTTGCAGTATAACGGGTCTTCACCATATCACAAAACCATTGCGAAGGGTTCGAGCAACACTAAATTTACATTTTTAGGTGTTGAGGCGCCCGCCTGGCAAGGCGCGAAAGCGCAGGCATATTATGTTATTTCAAGCTTTCGCAACGCAGTCAGGCGGGATGTATCGGCGCATAAAAATGTGAATTTATTTTTGCGCGAGCCCTCAGACAGTAAGGCAAACCGTCCCAAACCGACATAGGGTAAAAATCGTTTCTGCCAATAACGTGTGTCACAAGCGGATCAGCACCGACTATCGGTTTGACACCAGCCGGGACGTGTCCGATAATTTAGGTTATTTTTTAACTTACCCAGACGAAAGGGACGATCATGACCCAAACAGACATCATCGTCTACGGCGCCCACTGGTGCCCGGACTGCCGGACAAGCAAACAATTTTTAGGGGAGCACCAGATTCCCTACCAATGGATTGACATCGAAGAAGACAAGGCCGCCGAGCAGATCGTCATCGAAAAAAACAGTGGAAAACGCATTATCCCCACCATCGTATTTGCCGACGGTGCGTTTTTAGCGGAACCCTCCAATGCCCAGCTGGCTGAAAAACTGGGATTGAAGACCGAGGCCAGCCGCAGCCATTACGATTTAATCGTGCTGGGGGGCGGGCCGGCCGGACTGACAGCGGCCCTATATACTGCCCGGGAGGCCATCGACACCCTGGTCATTGAACGGGCGGCTTTCGGGGGGCAGGCCGCCGGAACGGAAAAACTGGACAATATGCCCGGATTTCCCGAAGGCGTGGCCGGCTTGGATTTTTCCAAGCGTCTGCGGCAACAGGCGGAGCGCTTCGGCGTTGAAATGCTTCAAGCCCAAGAGGTGGTAGAGGTCAGCAAGCTCAACAATTATGCCTTTATCACCACCGCCAACGGGAGCGAATACAGCGCCAGTGCGGTGCTCATTGCCTCGGGCAGCCGGTACAAACGGCTCAATGTACCCGGCGAATCCGACCTCATGGGGGCCGGAGTTCACTTTTGCGCCACTTGTGATGGGCCTTTTTACAAGGGTAAGCAGGTGGCGGTGGTGGGTGGTGGCAACAGTGCTGCCGAGGAGAGCCTGCTGCTCACCAAATTCGCGGATAAGGTTACCATCCTGGTCCGCAAGGGAGAATTCAAGGCCACCCAGTTCATCCAGGACAAGGTTCTGTCCCACCCCAAAATCGAGGTCCGCTGGCATACCGAAGTGACCTCTTTTGAGGGTGCCAACAGCAAGCTGAAAAAGCTTCATCTCGTCAACAATCAAACCAAGGAAAAGGACGAACTCCCCATGGATGGCGCCTTTATCTTCATCGGCCTGGTTCCCAATACCGCCTTTTTGAAGGAAAATCCCATTCATCTGGACAGGTGGGGATTTGTGGTCACCGGCCATGCGTTGCTGCATACAGATCAGCGACCCGAGGGGTTTGAGCAGCGTGATCCCTATATGCTGGAGACCAGTATACCGGGTATTTTTGCCGCCGGCGATGTGAGAGACACCAGCACCAAACAGGTGGTCAGCGCTGCCGGTGAAGGCGGATCCGCAGCGCTGGAAATTCGTGAATACCTGAAAATGGTATAGTAGCAACTAAGATGATACTTTTTTGCTGCGATTATGCTCGTAGCGCATCTGCAAGATCTCTACGAGCAGCGCGAACCCCATGGGCAGATAGATATAGGCTTTGGGAACATGCTTGTGGAGGCCCTCCATGAAGATGGTGACACCGATGGTGATCAAAAAGGAGAGGGCCAATATTTTCAATGCCGGATGCCGCATGATGAAGTCACCGATGGGACCGGCATAGAACAAAATACCGGCAAAGGATAACACCACCGCCGTGATGATGATCCAAAGCTCGGTGGTGAGACCCACCGCAGTGATCACCGAATCCACGGAAAACACGATATCCAGCAGCACGATCTGTGTGATAATCGCCATGTAAGTGCCTGAACCGCCCGCGGCGCCGCCCTGATGGTCATCGGCCAATGAGATGGTGTGGTGGATCTCTTTGACCGCCTTGTAGAGCAGGAACAGGCCGCCGGCCAGCAAAATCAAATCGCGTACGGACAGATTCCACATCAACGGGTCCGTCAATCCGGCCAACACCACCACCACGACCAACATCACCAGGCGCGCCACCATGGCCAGGGCCAGCCCCAGGATACGGGCCTTTTTGCGCTTATCTTCGGGCAGGCGCGCCACGAATATGGCGATCACCAATACATTGTCCACCCCCAACACCAACTCAAGTCCAATCAAAAGCGCCAACAAAGCCAATGCATCCGCCATGGGATTATCCTTTCTTTCATCATTGTAAAGAAGCCGCGGTTTTTTGCATCCGGTGCGTTTGATTAGCCCAACAACAGTTCGAATTCATCACCATATTGCTGGAAACAACCGCTTTCGTTTTTTTGCAAATTCAAGGTATCCCTCTATCCTGAAAAGCGTTTTTTCTTCTATAACGATCCGCAGAAGAATCGCTGGTAATAGAATAAGAAGATACACGAAGATGGTCACCGGATTGAAGAAATAAATCGAAATGCCAGCATTCGCGATGATCATTCCTGCATAGGCCGGGTGCCTTGTGAATCGGTACGGTCCGGATGCTACAACTTGGTGCTGGGACACTGTTCGAACTCTGTGCGAATAATACCGCCCCAACGTCCGAATCGCCCATAACCGATACAAGCCACCAAACAGGAAGATACTTAAGCCGGCAAAATGTGCACCATTAGCCACTCGCCAAACGGATGGGAACCACAGGGCTGTAAGAAACGTGAGTGCCTGCCCAAAACCATATAGCTGGCATGTCATAAAATCCAAAGTCTTCTTGCCCTCAGTATTCACATCATTTTTGGTGACGCGTAATTCGATTATCATCCAAAAAAGATACAAACTGATGAATATAAGATCCAAGCTAGCCGGGTAGTCGTGTAAAACTCCGAAAATACGATTTAGCCTGATAAGCGCGAGAACAATTACGCCAACAAACAAAATGAACCACATTATTAGTGGTGTAAGATCCTTGCTTTTCATCATAGTCACTATCACTGCGTAGGTTTGTCGGCAAGTCATCCGCCCACACCCTCACACCACCCCCTCATCCTCCATGCTCTGCATGGCCCGTTTCATCTGGCGAATGGCCTGCCGGATGCGATGCTCATTTTCAACCAGGGCCAGGCGCAGATACCCTTCACCCTCTTCGCCGAATCCAATGCCCGGGGCCAAAGCGACATTGGCCCGATGCATCATCTCGATGGAGAAATCCATGGATCCCATTTTATCGAAGGGGGCCGGTATTTGGGTCCATACGAACATGCCGGCCTTGGGCGGCTGGACCGGCCAGCCGATGCGCTCCAAACCGTCACACATGACATTGCGGCGGCTTTCATAGAGGGCGGCCTGTTTGATCACATCTTCGTCGCAGTGGCGCAGCGCCATGATGCCGGCGATCTGGATGGCGGAAAAAATACCGTAGTCATAGTAGCCTTTAATCTTGCCAAGGGCGCCGACGATCTCACGGTTGCCCACGCAATAACCCAGGCGCCAGCCGGCCATATTGTAAGACTTGGAAAAAGAGCCGAACTCCACCGCCACATCCCGGGCGCCTTCCAGCTCCATGATGCTGGGGGCCACATACCCGTCAAATGTAATTTTGGCGTAGGCGAAATCCTGGATCACCATAAAATTGAACTTTTTGGCCAGGGCGAGGATCTCCCGGTAAACCTCTTTGGTGCCCAAGATGCTGGTGGGATTGTGGGGGTAGTTAAGGATCAGAACTTTGGGACGCGGCTGCACATTCTCACACATCATGGCAATGCGGTTCACAAAGGCATCTTCTCCTTCCAAGGGAATTCGGATGACGTTGCCTCCTGCGATGATGGCGGCATAGACATGGATGGGAAAAGCCGGGGCCGGTACCAGCACGGTATCTCCCGGACCGATAAGGGCCAGCGCCAGATGCGAGATGCCCTCCTTGGATCCGATGGTGCAGATCACCTCTTCATCGGCATCCAAATCTACCCCGTAGTCCTTCCGGTAGTTTTTGGTGATCTCCCGGCGCAGGTTGCGCAAGCCGTCGGCCACTGGATAGCGGTGTGTTCTGGGATCGTTGGCCACCTCGATCAACTTGTCGATGACCAGTTGGGGTGCCGGGTCCACCGGGTTGCCCATGCCCAGGTCGATCACATCGTCGCCTTTCCAACGCTTTTCCATCTTCATCTTGTTGATCATGCCGAAAAGATAGGGCGGCAGCTGGGACATGCGACGGGCAAACTTGAATTTGCTTTCCTGTTCCATAAGATTCTCTCCTATGTAAAATAAAGCCCCGAACCGTTTTGCTCGATCCGGGGCTTAAAGCAAAGCGCCATGGACCGACCGCTACAGCCCGTGGCGAGGTGTTGTAAAGTGGTTTTTAACCGCCTTCCACCGCCAGAGCTGTAGTGCTCGCGGCGGCTGCGGCATTTTGATAGTAAAAGTTCATCGCTGCATCCGTTTGATTTTTGGGGCCACTATATTAAAGCTCGAAATAAGTGTCAATCGGCAAAATACCGACACAGGCGCCCTATCTTGCGATCGCAAATCCTAGCGCCTTAGATCATTTTTCTTTTTGTTGATGTCATAGCAACAATTTCATCCCCCTGTGTGCCTTTCGTGCCTAAAAGCAGGCTTTTCAGTAAATCCATAAAACCTTAAAAAAAAGGTGTATCCAATGGTCGCGGTCCTTCGTCTAAAGCACATGGAATAAACAAATAAAGAGAGGAGAGAAAATGGATCTATTTGTAAAGGACTTGCCACCGGACACCCAAATTCTAATCGCCATTGGATCGGCTGTCGCCGCCGGGTGTCAGCCCTGCCTTGAACGCATTGTATCTCTTGCAAAATCACAAGAGATCGGAGATTTGGAAATGCGGGCCGCCGTTACCATCGGCCAATTTGTAAAGGATCAACCCAGACAGCATATGAAAGAGTTGGCGGAACAACTGTTGGGCACCCGCCTGTTCGAAGATGCTATAAAAGGCTGTGGGTGTCCTGCCGAAACTGATGCCCAAGCCCAATGCCGAGGGTAACGACGCAACACCAACACCCACCGGGATGGCGGTCATTATGTGAAGATATGGTAATGCATTCAATAGTATGCTAAACCCTTCCCATGATGACCGCCGACACCATCATACAGTTGAGCAACATCCGCTTCGCCTATCCAAATAGATCACCCGTGCTGAAGGATCTCAATTTCACCCTGAGACGGGGAGACCGCATTGGATGGGCAGCACCCAACGGCAGTGGAAAAACGACCTTGCTCCATATCATCATGGGATTGTTGCCTCCCGATGAAGGTCGGATCGAAATCTTCGGCCGGGCCGTGAAAGAAGAGAAGGATTTTATCACCGTTCGGCAACGCATTGGTTTGTTGTTCCAGGATGCCGATGACCAGCTCTTTTCGCCCACGGTGTTGGAAGATGTGGCCTTCGGCCCCCTCAATATGGGTAAAAGCAAAGATGAGGCCGTCACAATCTCCCAAGGCATCCTTAGGGATCTGGGTCTAACGGAATTTGAAGACCGGGTGACATTCAACCTCTCCGGCGGTGAAAAACGTCTGGTGGCCCTGGCAACGGTTTTGGCCATGGAGCCGGAGGTGTTGTTGATGGACGAACCCACCAGCGGATTGGATGAAAAGACCAAAATTCGGCTCAAAGAAGTGCTCAGAGCGCTGGACCTCTCCTATGTCCTGATCTCCCATGAATTTGATTTTATGGCCGACATGGTGACGGCATACCAAACATTTCAGGATGGCCGCATCATCGAAGATCCGAAACACCATCCCCACGTCCATGAGCATGCGCATCCTTTGGGAAAGCAGCCTCACAAACACTGAAAAGAGGCATAAAATTTCCCCTCGAACCCAATATCCGTGTTGGGTTTTCGATTAAATGGCGTAACCAACGTTGTCTTTTGCTGCACCATCGGCGTTATATCGAACTGAAAAGTTTAAAGATAGGGATGATTGAATGAAAGCCGGACCTATTCAAATTCATCTGATTCGACATGGCGAAGTGCACAACCCCCGCCAAATTTTATACGGCCGGCTACCCGGATTCCCATTGAGTGATCATGGTCGGCAACAGGCCGGTGCCGCCGGGCGCATGCTCAAAGGGCGCCCTATACGGGCCGTATTCTGCAGCCCCATGCTCAGGGCTCGTCAAACCGCAAAGGAAATCATTCAACATTACAAGAAGTTAAAATTGCGTACCACGACGCTTCTCGATGAAGTGTGCACCTCATATGAAGGCAGGCCGGGCGCTGAAATCGATGCCCGTGGCGGAGATATCTACACCGGCACGGATGCCTGCTATGAGCAACCGGAAGATGTGGTAGCGCGGACGCGCAAGTTTATTTTAAGAATGCAGCACCATTATGCCGGCGGTGAGGTGGCGGCTGTGACCCACGGGGACGTCGTGACCTTCATGGTGCTATGGGCCAAGGGGGTTGATCTGACGCCCCGCAACAAAACCCGGCTTCTTCAGGTCGGATTTCCCACCGCCTACCCGGCCCATGCCTCCATTACCACCTTAACCTACCAAACATCGGACCCCGAGGAAAAACCAAACCTGCACTACATCACCCCAGGTGAATTTGAGCATACCCTATCGATGTAATGGCAATACCAAGTCTCTAGTTCAGGGGCGGAGGGGTATTATTACAGGGGCAGTGTTGCATTGATGATGTTGAAACAGCGCTCCAGTGATTCATAGATATTCGCTGTTGAGTCGACCAGTTGACAACCAATGCCGTTCTTATCCTTATAGGCGATTTTAGCTCTGAGCCTTAAGACTTCTTTCTCCGTCGGCAGTTTCAAGGCCAGGTTGACATACCGGCCGATGGTCAACTTTTTCTTGGAGTGCATTTCGATGTAGAGTCCTTCAGGACTGAAATCCAGAATCTGGGCCTTTTCATCAATCCCCAGGATGACAATGGGGTAGTGGAATTCAATTCGATCGTTATTTCGTCGATTTGACTTTACTTTAATATGCTGTCTTTTAAAATTTACCATTGCTCTAATTTGTTCTGTTTTTTCTTGCTATTGTTAAAGTGGAACCTAACGGTTCATCATAGGATGACGAAAATATAAACACAATATCCAATAATGCCAGAGGTTGTGTCAAAAATCAATCGGGCAGCCTGACCCGGTGGAACGCTTCGGCCAGTTGGTACTTGCTCCCCTTGGCCAGCAGGCGACACCGGTTGTGCAACCAGGCGCGTAAATCGCCGTTGCCCAGTTCGCTCACCTGGCTGTGATGGCACTGCAAGGCCGCCAGTTTCCGGTCGAAGGTGGCCTCTATGTCAGAGTAGTGGTTGATCTCATCGGTTCCGAAAAAGAGCACCTCTTTGACGATGTGGGGTTCCAGCCCCCGGTCCAGCAGGTCGGGATAGGCCATATGATCCCGTGCAAAGGGAAAAACGGCGTCCATGACCACCTGCCCCACGATGCGATGGTCACGATGCCAGAGATAGCGACGGTATGGATCCAGGGATATAATCGTGCCCGGCCGGTAGGTGCGGATCATCTCAACCAGACGCTTGCGGAACTCCGGTGTATCCTCGAGGGTCTGATCTTCATAGCCCAAAAATACCACCTCCGTGATACCGAGCACGCGGCATGCATCCCGCTGCTCCTGTTCCCGTATGGTCATCAGCTTGTCCGGCGTAAGGCTTCGGTCACGGGTGCCTTTGTCGCCGCTTGTGCATACCACATAGACGGCGGATTTGCCCTCCTGGGTCCAACGGGCAACGGTTCCGGCGGCGCCAAATTCAGCGTCGTCAGGATGGGCTGTAATAACCATTAAGTCAACTGGCGGTTTCACGTGTCACCTCATTTTCTGTCTTGGACATGCTGATTCTCAAAAGGGGTAGATGTAAATTGGCCCCAGTCGTTAGTACAATATAAGGGGTTATTCCCGATATAAAAGGGCTTGATAGCGCTTCAGGTTCATTGCGGCAATGCATTGCCAGCTGAACCCGGAGACACTGGCGCGTATCCCATCCCTGGATAATATCTGTTGGGTCACCTGACTTAGGATCTGCTCGATACCCCGGCAGAGAGAGAGGCTGTCCGGTTGTTCAATCAAAACCCCGTTGATCCCCTCTCGTATGATGGATGCCGCTCCACCTGTGGAAGTGGCCACGACGGGTGTGCCGCAGGCCAGAGACTCCAGGGTGACCAATCCGAAGCTTTCGTAGGTGGAGGGTAGGGCCAGCAAATCGGCGGCATTGTAATAAAGGGGCACGTCATCATGATCGACGCGGCCGGCCAGGCATAGGTTGGACGCGATGCCCAATCCTTGCGCCCGTTTCTTCAGAGCCACAGTGGTATCGGCCCCGGGGCCGTCCCCCCCAACCACCAGGAGCTTTGCATGGGGATACCGCGGTACAAGTTCAGCCACGGCCGCCAGCAGATGATCCAGGCCCTTTACAGGTGCAAAACGTCCGACAAACAGTATCACCTGGGATGTTGGATCGATTTGTAATGTGATCCGGGCGTGCTCTTTATCCAAGGGTTTAAAACGATCCAGATCTACGCCGCATGGGATAACGCGAATTTTTTCCGGTGAAGCGCCATAGTGGTCGAGCAAATTCTTTCTCTCTGCTTCGGCAGGCGCCACAATGGCATTGGCCGCAGCTACAATTTCGCGCTCAGATTCGATACGCCGGTCCGGTTCGGACTCCCCAGCGGTGGTTCTGTTTTTAATCATGGCGAGGGTATGAAACATGGTGATGTGGGGGCAATCCCATTGTCTTTGAACCATGGCGCCGACCAGGCCGGATAGCCAATAGTGGCTATGAACCACATCATATTTGACATCACCCCTTTGGGCATACTGCACAAGGGCCTCTCCCACCGCCGGGAGGTGATCAAACAACGCTTCCTTGGATATCGCTTTTGGAAGGCCCGGATTTAAACAGATCAACCTAACATTGGGATAGAGATCAAGGGTCTCCCGGGTGGTCGGGACAGCGGTAAATATATCCACCCGGTGCCCAAATTCGGCCAGCCATTTTGCAACTTCGCGCACGTAAACACTCATACCGCCGGTGTTTTGGGTTCCCAGGGGTCCGATGGGACTGGAATGAATGCTGAGCATGGCGATGCGGAGCGATTTACGACTATGGGGAGTGGATTTAAGGTTCATGGCAATTGTACGTCCTGTTGATCCGCAAAGCTGCCCAAGACAACGGTTATGGTTAGCGCCGGGGTATCGGATGACGGGTTGGTTTAAAACTCCACCACATACCGGTAGAGGGGTACCTCGTTTCCGCCGATTCGCTTTTTATAGGCTTCAGCGCCTTTTAAAAAATCAAAAACGCCACAACCAGCCTCAATGCTTTGCTGAATGCTGAGCACCTTGCTGAGGATACCCACGCTCAAGTCATGAAAATCGGCATCGTAGCCGCTGTTATATAAATAGCGCGTGCCGTTGTAATCGAAACATAGTACGGCGGCCGCCGGTCGTTCATCCACATCCAAAAAATAGAGCCGCAGCATCTGCTGCTGCGCCAACCTGGCGATCAACTCCCGAAAATAGGCTGACATGGTATCGTCCATGAACTCGGCCTTGTCGATTCGATTCAGATGAAATAGCTTCAGAAACTTATCCGTGGCTGCTTTAAGATCATCCCCGACGTCGGTCATGCGATAGGTGTAGGTCCCATGGGATTCCAGCCGCCGTACTTTGCGACGCACTTCGTGGCGCTGTTTGCCGCTGAGCTGCATTAAATAGGCGTCCCAATCCCCGGGCAACGCCGCCTCATAGGTGACATCACTGGGCAACCGGGTGATGTTCAGCCCGGACTTTTGTTCAAGGGGGTCCAGGGCTTTGGAGATCATCGCTTGGGGCCGCAGGTGGTGGAGATCCAGACGATGGATGCCCTGATGGGAAAGATGGTCCAGCAGAGATCGTCCGACCTCCGCTTCATGACCAGGTGCAATGATCGCATCCTGATAATCGCATACATCGGCAATTCCGAGAAATGAGGCGTTTCCATCACGGCACGCCAGGGGCACGATCCCCACCACCTCTTGATCGAGGGACACGATAACAATCTGCGGCACACCTGCGGTCCCCAGGTGTTTCACCACGGTTTCAAGCCAAAAGGGCGTTACGAAAAGGCAGTCCCAGGGCAATCGGTTGCGGGTACCTTGCCACAGGGGCTCCAATGCTTCCAGTGATATTTGGGATACGTTATATTTTGAAGCCAGGGCGGAAATCCTCTCTGGTAAGTGATTTTTTCGTCTATCTCTTTAGGGGCTATGGGGTATCGCTAAAAGGCCTATTAGCCCTGATTGATAGAATATGCAAGCGTGTGCGTCAGAGCACATCAACCATGCGCCACTTGGCACCCTCCGGGGTATCGGTAACATTAATGTTGGCTTTGACAAGGCAATCCCTCACCGCATCTGCCGCCGCCCACTCTTTTTTCTCTCTGAACTTTGCGCGCAGATCGATCAGGGTCTCGACAAGGGGGGCCACGCATGCACGCGCGCTAACGGGGCGGCTGCTCATCTGCGATGCCAAAAGGGTGATGATCTCACGCATCACTTCGCGGGCCGCCCCCATTTCATTGTGTTCCTCCAATTTTTTCTGGGATTTCCAGATCATCCGTTCCAGATCCAGCACGCCGCCAGTAACCTTGGCGTCCTGGTTCTCTTGCAACCCAGTGCGGATGCTGTCGGCCAGACGGTGGATAGTGCCCCAAACATCCTCTTCATCAGTTTCCTCAGTGCTCTGATCACCCACCCCGGTTGTGTCTGACGATCCGGGTTGTGCCGACAACGCTTCCCCCGTTAGCAGGGATAAGGGCAGCCGGTCACCCTTATTAAAGACATGCTCATTACCCTGGCTCCGGAGGGTAATCCGGCCCACGCCCTCAATGGTGGCGCAGGGTTCAGAGAGATCAATGATCAATGCGGTGTGTTCATCCAACCCCAATATTTGAGCATCGCGGGGGAGCAGCGCCTCCAGCTGCTCGAAACGCGGTGCCCCCATAAAGCAGAAACGGGTGTCGTGGCTGCCGCCTTCGGCATTGTTCCAGTGGGGGACCACCACCAGTTTAAAACCGTAGTGGCTGAGCAGGTCCAAACCATTCACCCAATGCAGCGGCTGTCCGACTTTATAGATTTCATACACCGGCAGGGTAGACAGGCCCACCGTTAAAGCAGCGGCGCTGGCAGCCACAAGGCAGCCCCCACGGTCTATGCAATCGAGCACCATTTTTGGAATGGGGCTGCGCTGCCACTGCTGCAATGCATAGGTAGGGCTGCCCGGACCAATGAGGATGTAACCGGCTTTGCGCAACATGGTAAAGGTCTGCTCGGCAGCTAATTCATCGCGGCTTTGAGCAGATTTGAACGATGCCAAATGCAAGGGATGCTGCACACGCAAATTAAAATATTCCACCGCTTTTTGGGAGATGTGATCCACATTGAGCTGGAATCCGGCCGGCGTGTCCACAAATACTGCCGAGGCGGCTTTTCCCAGACGACGCAACATGGATTTATGCACCTCCACCATGCTGGCGGTCAATTCACCGGATCCCATGAGAACAATAGTCCCTCGATTGTTTGGCATTTTAAACCCTTAGCTGTGTGGTTGATGCCGATCTAAGGGCCGTGGAAAAAATAAAGGGTGCCATTTTTTTCCACGGCCCTAATATCTGAAAGGCTTTCCGGCCAGATGACGTTCCACCAGATGACGCTCCAATGGGTTGTCTTGATAAACTGAAACCGCTCCAGAACCATATACGTTCCACTTGTGATCGGGGCCATCGTTGATCATTCCGGTCTGCTCATCTATACCGATCAGTGTGGCCTGGGGCAAATCCTTTTGGAGTTGGGGTGCCCATTGCCTGCCAAAAGTGTTGTGGTGGGGCAAGATACAGCAACCCGGTAACAGCCCAAGGCCCTGGACAACCTCTTTTTTTTGGGGATCGAACAGATGCTCGCAAAGTACCATGGCTCCCGCACTGCTGCCCGCCAGAACCGCTCCGTGGTCCAAAGCCGCCATCATGGCGGTCCAACACATCGTCTCCCTTAACGTCTCAGCCAGGTAGACCGGAAATCCGCCCAGCATGTAAATCAGCTTTGACTGGCTCAACCGCGCCGCATTTTTCGGATCATTGGCCGTGGTTCGGTCGATTACACCGGCAACCGATACGAGCTGCGCCCCCAAAGATTGAAACCAATGTCGGCCATTGCGTCCCGCGCGGACATGGTTGTTATCCGGTGCGGCCGCTGTCTCAATAATGCAGACCGGCGCCTGTTTACCCCCGGCCAGTTCAATGGCCCTGAGGTCAGATGCTTTCATCTGACCGCCGAATTCCGCCCCGCCTTGCAAAAGAAAATAGCCCATAAGTCCTATTATAATGATTTCATATTCATTGACACTCTCCCCCAGGACCACATACCATTGATTTCAAATGGGGTCACACCTTAACGCTTTTTTGGATCGGTCCAATTTGTATCCTTGAAAAAAATAGAATATGCTATCAACCGCTAATTTTCGTGAATCGGCGCCCTGTCTACGACTCTGCGAATCTGCCCTTGTCGGGATTATTTTCGTTCTGTTATTGATAGGCTCTAGCCACGCCGACGCCAACCCCCCCATCAAAATTGCCTCCATATATACCTTCAGCGGTCCTGCGGCCAATGCCAATAGGCCGTCCTTCACCGGTGTGCGGTTGGCGGTAAAGGAGATTAACACGGCCGGTGGTGTTTTGGGCCGGCCATTGGAGCTGATTGAAATCGATAATATGGGCACCCCCATCGGTTCCAAGGTGGCTGCTGATGAGGCCTTAAACCACCAAGTCACTGCCATCATCGGCGCCGCCTTTAGTTCCCACTCCATGGCTGTTGCCAAAGTCGCTCAAAAGCACCACATGCCCATGATCACCAATATCTCCACCAACCCGGCCGTCACACGCATCGGGGACTACATTTTCCGGGCCTGCTTCAACGATTCATTTCAAGGTAAAGTGATGGGAAGGTTTGCCCGGGAGGAGTTGAGAGCCCGGGCAGTGCTCGCCATATTCAATGTGGCCAGTGATTACAGCCTAGGGTTTACCCGCACCTTTGAGAACGCCTTTATTCAAGGCGGCGGCGATATAGTGGCCAAGCTGCCTTACAAGGTTCAGCAACCCCACTTTCGTGACATTGTGGACAAAGCAAAATCAATGCAACCGGATGCCATATTTATTGCCGGTCATATCGAAAGCGGCCTCATCGCCAGAGAAGCGATCCAAAGAGGCGTAGAGGCCATCATGCTGGGCGGGGACGGATGGGACGCAGGGAGCTTTTTTAGCAACGGCGGTAATCAAATAGCGCGGGGCTATTATACCACCCACTGGAGCCAATCCATTGATGCGCCAAAGTCCAGGCAGTTTGTTGCGCGGTACGGTGGCCAAGGGATGTTATTTGCCCCCACAGCTTTGGCGTATGATGCGGTGAAACTGTTGGCAGACGCCATTGAAAGGGCGGGCACCACCCGGCGCTCCATCGTCAGAGACAAACTGGCCCAAACAAAAGGATTCGAAGGCGTCACGGGTACCATCTCCTTTAATAGCCATGGAGACCCCGTAAAACGTGTGGTGATTGTAAAAATAGAAGCCGGCCACCCGGTCTATCTTAAACAAGTGGAGCCCGGCGACCGGGATTGAAGGAGCCCAAAATGAACAGCCCAATGCGATATCGCGTCTGTAGGGTCTGGATAACCCTCTCTATTGCACTGATGGCATGGCCGGCATCGGCTCTCGGCTCTGGTGGCGCGACGGTTGAAATCGGCGTCATTGTCGCCCAGAGCGGAAAAGCCCGTGATTATGGGCATTCCGCCATACGGGGAGCCCAACTGGCCGTGGATGAAATCAATGCCCAGGGCGGTGTTCGGGGTCATCGATTGCAGTTGATCGTCTTCGATAATAAAAGCACGGCGCTAAATGCCAGAGGAGCCGCGGTTAAAGCAGTTGGACGAAAAGTGGTGGGGGTGGTGGGCGCCGTCTGGAGCACCCACTCGTTGGCGGTGGCGACGGTGCTTCAAAAACATGGCATCCCCATGATTAGCCCCGGATCCACGGCGCCCGAAGTGACAAGGACGGGGCACTTCATTTTTCGCACCTGTTACACCGACGAATTTCAAGGCAAACTCATGGCCAAATTTGCTTATGAATCAACGCACTATCGACGTGCGGCCGTTTTGACCAACATCAGCGAAGCCTATAGCAAGATACTCGCCCGATATTTTTCGGCTAATTTTAAAGCCTATGGTGGCGATATTGTATATGAAGGAGGATACAAAGGATCGGCCATCGATTACCGGGACATCCTGTTGCCCCTCAAATCGATCAAACCGGACGTCATTTTCGTCCCTGGCTACTCTATAGACAGCGGGCTCATCATCAAGCAAGCCCGCAAACTGGGCATCGAAGCGGTCTTCATGGGCGGCGACGCTTGGGAAACGGCGGTGGCCGATTACGCTGGAAAAGCGTTGAATGGAAGCTACTACTCTACGTTCTGGCACCCCGATATGCCCTACCCTAGAAGCCGCAAGTTCACAGCGCTTTTCAGATCCGTTTTCGGCGATGGTGAAATCAGTGCTTATGTGCCACTGGCCTACGACGCGGTTTGGCTAATGGCCGATGCCATATATCGATCCAGGAGCCTGGATCCGGAAATGATTCGCAACGCACTGGCCGCCACCCGTGAATATCAGGGTGCCACCGGGCGATTCTCTTTTAACGAATATGGTGATCCGGTCGACAAAGGCGCCAGTATCCATAAATTCAGTGACGGTCACTGGGTTTTTTACAAAGCCTTTGACCCCAAATAGGTCATGGCACCCAATGGGCGTATAACCTCGTATGTCAAAAAATCATCATAGCTTCATTTTTCGGATCAATGCCACCATCTGGACGGTGTGCGCTTTTTTATTATTTCTATTTGCCTTTCTGTTTTACGCATTTGAGAAACAACAGCTCGAAACCCAGGTCGACCAATCCAAAATTCTATTAGAAGCGCTCTTTCAACAAAAACGGGAAATGATGGCCAATGAAATTTTTGCCGATCATCGTGAAGCACTCAATCGAACCCTGTCGGAACTCAAAACCGTCAAAGATATTGGCGCGGTCTATATCCATGACAACACCGGCCGGATAGCGGAGTGGGTCGGAGGGGGTAAACGATTTGAACTTTCCCAGCAGGATCGTTCAAGGCTAAAAACCGGGCCCATGTTCGATGAAATTGAATTGGGAGGGGACCGCTACCTGATCTATACCAGCGCCATCGAAATGATCGGTGAGCGCCTGGGGTATTTTACCATCCTCTTGGATATTTCGAAAATGCTGAACGCCTACCGACAGCGGTTACTGTTCATCGTGGGGGTCTTTGCCGGTCTGTTGATCATTCTCTCTGTACTGCTGCACTTGCTGCTCACGCGCCTGGTGATATGCCCGGTCTCCAAAATTCGCAACGCCATGGAGCAGGTGATGCAGGGGCAGCTTGGAGAACAGGTATCCCTGAACCTCAACGACGAAATCGGGGAGGTAGGCGCCTCATTTAATGCCATGTCCGCGCAATTGAGAGAGCAGCGGCAGAGGTTACTCAAATCCATGGCATTGCGAGACTCTTATTCACAGCAATTGGAAGAGACCAATCGAAAACTGGCGCAGTTGAATACCGACCTGGAAAACATGGTGGAAAAACGCACCCATGAGCTGCAATCCAGCAATGAGCAGCTGCGCAATCAGATCCAAGAACGCATTCGTACCGATGAGGCCAAACGCGAATTGGAAGAACAACTAGCCCGATCCCAAAAAATGGAGGCTCTGGGCCTTCTGGCAGGCGGTGTGGCCCACGACCTGAACAATGTGCTTTCCGGTATCGTCAGCTACCCGGATCTGATCCTGATGGATCTTGATGAAACGGATCCCAGCAGGGCCCTGGTTGAGGGCATTCAAAAATCCGGTCATAAAGCGGCCGCAATTGTTCAGGATCTCCTCACCCTGGCCCGCAGGGGGGTTCTGCATACCGGCGTCATGAATATTAATGACGATATCGTTAAAGACTATTTGAAATCACCGGAATTTAAAAAACTGGCGTCCTTTCACCCCACCGTCACCTTCGAAACCCGCCTGGATCCAGACCTGATGAACATTCGCGGCAGCATGGTGCACCTTCGAAAAGCATTGATGAACCTTATTTCCAATGCGGCGGAGGCCCAGCCCGACGGCGGCCGCATCATCATCTCAACCCAGAACACCTATGTGGATATTCCGCTCACCGGATATGACCATGTCAATGAGGGGGATTATGCCGTGCTGCGTGTCGAGGACCAAGGCTCGGGCATTGCGCCAGAAGATATGAACCGCATTTTTGAACCCTTTTATACTAAAAAAGTCATGGGTCGCAGCGGTACCGGCCTCGGCATGGCGGTGGTGTGGGGAACCCTTCAAGACCATAACGGTTACATCAATGTCAAAAGCCGCATCGAAGAGGGCACTGTATTTGAACTCTATTTTCCGGTGACCCGCGAAATACCCCAAAAGATCGCCAAAAAAATCAGTTTAGAGCGCTACATGGGCAGGGGCGAAACGGTGTTGGTCATTGATGATGTTGAAGAACAGCGCACCATTGCCTCGGCCTTGCTATCACAACTGAACTACCAGGTCCATACCGCCGAAAGCGGGGATGCGGCCATCGCCTTTCTCAAAAATGAGTCGGTGGATATTCTGGTCCTTGACATGATCATGGATCCCGGCATCGACGGAATGGAAACCTACTCCAAGATCGTTGACCGCCATCCCGGTCAAAAAGCCGTCATTGCCAGTGGTTACGCTGAAAATAAACGGGTGAAAAAGACCCAGGATTTGGGAGCAGGAGACTATATCCGAAAACCCTATACCCTTGAAAAGATCGGGATGGCCATAAGAAAAGAGCTCGATCGGTAGAGCGCGGCGTTCTACTGCTTCTACGCGTTGTTCATCCACGACCGCCAAACCGGCCATGGCCGTTAACACCGTGTAAGCCGAATGTTCCGGTAATAAAAACCAAGAATAGAAAGAGAGGTGGGATGTTCGTCAATCGAAAAGTGATCCATCGGTATCCTCTTCATTGGCAACGCCGATAGAGTCGATATAGTGCACAAGCCGTGTGGCGGCCTGGCGAACACGGGATTGGGGATCGGTCACCATGGCACGTACTTTGGGGGCCAGGGCTTTGAGCAGGCTTCTGTCGGTCATACGAAGCCGCATCAGGGCCAGTTCACGAATGCGCATATCAGAGTCCTGCAAACATTGCTCATATAACGACAGGTTCTCAACAGGCTCTGAGACACTGTTCAACACCACCATGGCATCATAGCGCAGATCTGCGTCGCTGTGATGCAAATAGGTTCGGCAGATTTGCGCGGCTTCGCC
>CAJIBC010000212.1_pt1 | contig 23483 bp, 19 predicted proteins | sample 9199231 | NCBI WGS metagenome assembly CAJIBC01 (sample SAMEA7708282, study PRJEB35096) | sediment metagenome | biome: marine neritic benthic zone biome [ENVO:01000025]; feature: sediment [ENVO:00002007]; material: shallow marine sediment [ENVO:03000034] sea grass bed [ENVO_01000059] ...
ATTCCATGTTAAAAATCATGGCCAACTCCTCCTTCCAACACTATGTTTGCCCTTGCTGTGGTTATACCAATCGGCCCTTAAACACTGCTTTGCGCTTTTCGATGAAGGCTAGGGTACCCTCTTGGGCGTCTTCACTGACCACGCAAAGGGCGAATGCATCCTGTTCGATCTTTAGGCCGGTGGCCAAATCAATGTCCAATCCATTATTGACCGCCTCTTTCGCAGCCCGCAAGGAGACCCTGCCTTTGGCGCAGATTGCTCGTGCCGTTGCTGTCACTTCGCCCATCAACTTGTCGGCCGGAAATACCTGGTTAACCAAACCCATGCTCTGGGCCTGGCCCGCTGAAATAATTTTTCCAGTATAAATCAGCTCTTTGGCCTGATTGGGCCCTATCAACCGGGATAGCCTCTGGGTCCCGCCAAAACCGGGTATCAACCCAAGATTGGTTTCGGGCAGTCCAACGGATGCGTTTTCCGATGCGTAGATAAAGTCACAAACCAGTGCCATCTCCAAACCACCGCCCAGCGCATAGCCATTTATAGCCGCAATCACCGGCATGGGAAGTTCACCAATTTTGTTGATGACGCTTTGACCTATCCTGGAAAAGGCCTTGGCTTGAAGCGCATCAAGATTCGCCAGCTCCTTGATATCCGCTCCGGCAATGAAGGCTTTATCACCGGCCCCGGTCAAGACCACCATGCGAATATCGTTGTCTTGGGCAATAATATCGATCGCCCGGGACAGCTCTTTCAGCAAAGCGCGATTCAGCGCATTCAGCGCTTTGGGACGATTGAAACAGATGGTGGCAATCCCTTGTTCCATGGTGACTAAAACATTCTCATACATCATGATCCTCTCCCTTTGAGTGTAGTACCCCCTTTTGATGCAGCCTATGGGGCCAACCAACCTGCCGAGTATGATATCCGGACCTTAGGCAACCCATATAACAGCGCTTAAGATGAACACGGGGGATCTGTGTCAACTTTTTCCGCGTGTCGCAGATGGCGGTTTTAACGCCGTTGGGTTGGTTTCCCTGATGTATCGTTTAATGCCATCCACGATCCCTTGGCACATGCGCTTGAGGTAATTTTTATTGACGAGCCGATGACACTCTCGAGAGTTGCTGATAAAGGCGGTCTCGATAAGTATGGAGGGCATGTCCGCACCCAGCAACACATAAAAAGGCGCTTGTTTGATCCCCTTGTTGCGAATGTGCTTGTACTTTTTCTTGAGCTGAGTGCTCATGGATTGTTGCACGTAACTACCCAAACGCGTTGATTCGCTTACCTTGGCGTTGTTCATCAAATCCTGTAGAATCGAATCTAGATCGCTGATGTTCCGGGCCGAGGTGGCGTTTTCCATTGCCGCCACGCGAATGGCTTCATCATCTGTTGCCAAATTGAGAATATAGGTTTCGATACCATGAGCCCGTCGGTCCCGAGATGCGTTGGTGTGTACGGATATGAATAGATCGGCATTCTGAGTGTTGGCTATGGCGGTGCGCTCTTCAAGACTTAGGTATTTATCGCTGTTGCGGGTGAGAACCACGTCGCATTTGATCTGATCACGAATCATTTGCTTCAGCAGTTTGGAGATCTGCAGCACCACTTTTTTCTCATGAACCCCTTTCAGGTAGCCTGGTGCGCCATAATCTTTACCGCCGTGACCGGGATCGATCACCACCCGGCGAACACCCAGGGCCAATTGCTTGACGATGGCACTGGGAGGTAATTTTTTCCCTTTTGGATCCACTTGGGTCGGAAGTTGGGTGGCACTCTCTTTTTCCACTCCCCAAACATCCAGCACAACCCTAAACGGATTTTTCAATGAAAAGATTTTAAAGGTTTTGGACGATTTGATATCGACCACCACCCGGACAGTGTCTTTGGTGTACTGGCCTGCCCTGGCGTCACTTAGCAGGTTGTCATTGATAGGAACGATCTTCTGCAGATTCTTTCCCAATCGGCTATTGTGAACATCGATATAGATACGCTGCGGTTTTGCGATAGAGGGATCCTCACGCAACTCTCGATAGGTAAAGATAGTGTCCTTATCGGCATCGATAACCACTCGCGTATAGCGCGGATTGGACCAAAATCGAAGTCCATGGACTTGAGCCGGTTGGCCAGATGAGGCTGCTGCTTTCCTCTCTTTGATGTCAGGCTGATCGATGTTGGCGTCTTCGATCACTTGGGCGATATCGTCATCGCGCAACTTTGCGGAAGCGGTATAGCGCTTATCTGTCGGTAAGGCCGTTTTTGCCTTAACGGCATAGGCGCTATCAGGGAATTGGGTGATGATTTTCCTGTAATACCGATTGGCTTCTTTTTTATCGGAATCACGGCGCGAAAAATGGTAGAGCCCATCGTAGCAGCGCGCTGCTCCAAACAAAGAGGCCGCCGCCAATGGCCCTTTGGGATCGGCGTCATACGCCTTGCGGTAGTCCTTTATGCTTTTCAGCCATTGGTCTCGATACTTTTTTAGTTTCGGATTCTTCTGAAGCCGCTGAAAATTTTCCTGAGCGCGTTTATACGCGGAGCGGTCGGCGACACTTTTTTTGGGCGTTCTTTTTTGTGGAGTCCTGCTGAGCAAAGCCTTTTTTGCCGTCACAGCTTTGCTGCGATAGCCGCTTTTGGGATAACCGCGAACCACACGGTCGAATATTTCCACTGCTTTGCGTTTATCTTGGTTTAAATAGGATCGGCGGTATAATTCTGAGTATAGTGTCCCTGCATGATAAAGTCCTGCGGAGGCCCATTTTCCCCGGGGCGCATGTTTATGCACAGATAGGTACTTATGGATGCATTTGAGCCATCGATCGCGATATTTTTGCTGTGTGTCACTATTGCGCAGTTGCCGGTAACACCGTTCAGCAGCAAAAAATTTTGATTCCGCAGTAGCGGCAAAAGCCGACGCTGGAATTAGAGCAATTACAAGTGTCGCGATCACTGTAATGACAAGCAGGCGTGTGTAGGTATTCATCTTCACCATAATTGACAACTTGATTCCCATCTTTAACTAAACGCTCAGCATGACCTGTTCATAGGATCGTGGAATTAATTCCTCCCATGACCTTTAGCCTTCTCCTGCAATTGTTGCAGCAGTTCCATGGCCTCCATCGGAGTGGTATGGTTGACATCGATTCGCATCAGTTTCTCAATGATCTCTTTTTCGGCAGATCCGAACAGGTCGAGTTGTACCGGTTTATCATCGTCCCCTTTACCCCCTGATAAGGTATCCACGACATGTGCACCATCCGGTGCATGGTTTTCGATCCGCTCCAGTATGGTTTTCGATCGCCGAATAACCGGATCCGGTATTCCGGCCAGCCTGGCAACCTGTATGCCGTAACTCCGGTTTGTACCTCCCGGAATTACTTTTCTTAAAAAAATGATTTTATCATTCCATTCCTTTACGGCAATATTAAAATTACGGACGCGCGCCTTGGACTGGGCCAGTTCTATCAATTCATGGTAATGGGTGGCAAAGAGGGTTTTTACACCCACATGGTTCACATCATGCAAATACTCCACCACGGCCCAAGCGATGCTGAGCCCGTCATAGGTACTTGTACCGCGTCCGATCTCATCCATCACGATCAAGCTGTCCGCTGACGCATTATTGAGTATATTGGCCGTCTCCTCCATCTCCACCATAAAGGTGCTCTGGCCGGAGGCCAGGTTGTCCAAAGCACCAACTCTTGTAAAGATCCGATCCGTTATCGCCATGTTGGCCTTTGTGGCCGGAACGAATCCGCCGATCTGGGCCATAATGGTCTGCAGTGCGACCTGACGCAATATGGTTGATTTACCGGCCATATTCGGACCGGTGATAATCAATATCTGGTTGGCGTCGTTGTCCAACCTGATGGAATTGGGAACAAACCGCTCAGCCTGTATCATCTTCTCGACCACGGGATGCCGACCGTCCTGTATGTCAATAATCCCTTGGGTATTGATCTGGGGCCTGCAATAATCGTTTTGATCAGCCACCTCGGATAGCGCTACCAGGCAGTCTAACCGTGCGATATAGTCTGCCGTCATCTGAATCTCACCGCTGGCTTCCCGGACCTTTTGGCGCACTTCGTTGAATAGCTCCAACTCAAGGGTGTTGCGGTGATCCTGCGCCCCCAAAACCTTGGTTTCATATTGTTTCAATTCGTCGGTGATATAGCGCTCGGCGTTCACCAACGTCTGTTTGCGAATATAGTGATCCGGAACGTGTTGGGTTCGGGTTTTGGGAATTTCAATGTAGTACCCAAACACTTTGTTAAAGCGTACTTTCAAAGCATTAATGCCGGTGGCGTCTTTCTCACGGACTTCCAAGTTCGCCAGATAGCCCTTGCCGTCCCGACAGAGTCCAATCAGTTCATCCAACTCGTCATGATAGCCGGTTCTTATCATTCCACCTTCGGCAATGGAAGGCGGCGCATCATCCCGGATGGCAGCGTCTATGGTATGCGCCAGGGCCAAGGGTTTATCCAGTGGTGGGCGGTGCAAAAACAGATCACTTCGAAACCCATCAGTGATCCGCCAGATATCCGGTAGTGCCAGCAAAGATTTTTTCAAGGCCACCAAATCCCGGGCGTTGGCATGCCCCATACAGATCTTGCTATTGAGCCGCTCCAGATCATAGACGCGATCCAAGCAATCAACGATCTGACGACGCAACGCCGCCTGGTCCAGGGCCTCTTCAACGGCATCCAATCTTTGTCCGATTTGGGCGGCGGATAACAGAGGATATCGCAACCACTGCCTTAAGCGGCGCCCGCCCAGGGCCGTAGATGTTTTATCAAGGATCTGGATTAATGTCCCCTGCTTGGAGCCACTTCGAATACTTCTTTCCAGTTCGAGGTTTTGCCGGCTCAAGTGATCGATCACGAGGTGGTTATCTAAATTGTAGGACACCATACCATGTAGATGCTGAACAGACTGTTTTTGTGTATCCCTGACATAGTGCATTAATGCACCTGCGGCACCAAGCCCCGCTTTCATTCCATGACAACCGAAACCTTCCAGCGTCAAGGTTTGAAACTGATCGATCAATCGTTGCTTACCGCGTTTGATATCGAATATCGTGCTTTCCATCCAGTTGATCGATTTGGGATCCACTCTTTTTTCAATTTGCGCCATCAACTTGTTGTTCTTCAAATCCACAGGAAGTAAAATCTCACGGGGGTCAATGCGTTGTAACTCTTCCAGTATTTTGGCGGTGTCAAACGTTTCCGCCACCCGAAAGGCGCCTGTGGAGATATCCAGGTAGGATATACCTGCGAGTTCTTTTTCAACGGTGAGGGCCAAAAGGAAATTATTGGATTTGGCATCCAACAATTCATTTTCAATGATCATCCCTGGTGTAACCACACGCACCACTTCACGTTTTACAAGACCCTTGGCCGTGGCGGGGTCTTCAACTTGGTCGCAAATAGCGACCTTATGCCCGCCTTCAATCAATCGTGCAATGTAAGTTTGGGAAGCCTTATGGGGCACCCCACACATGGGGACAGGTATCGAATCATTTTTATTGCGAGACGTCAGAGCGATCTCTAATATCCTGGAGGCGACTATGGCGTCTTCGAAAAACATCTCGTAAAAGTCGCCCATGCGATAAAAAAGAATAGCGTCTTTGTACTTCTCCTTTATCGCCAAGTACTGTTGGATCATGGGGGTGGCTTTGGGTTTACTCATCTTCTAAGAAAGATCTTCCCGGAGATTAGCAATCCCTCTAAGGGGGTGTGGATGGAGCCGGTGACATATGAAATCACTTTTCAAGGAAGTACCTATGGTTGTTCTATTTAGCGTGTGGAGATGTTTATGGCGTAGGATTGCTTTGGGCTTCAGCCGTCTCTTCGATACCCTCTTGTGCCTGTGTTGGATTGTCCGGCACTTCCAAAGCGGGCACCGCACCGTCGCCGTCCTTGAGCAGTTCCACCTCCTGGGTCAATTTGGCGATGGTATTGTCGCGCTCGTCGATACCGGCCTGAAGCGCCTTGATATTTTTCTTGGCGCGATAGCCATTGTATCGACTTACCGTATAGAGCATCATCATGATCAGGACGCTGATACTGACAAAAATGGCAATAATCGCCCCGTTTGTCATCTCCGGTGTGTCTCTTTGGTAAATGCCCAGATTGATTTGTAAGACGTGCTTACTAGAGAAAAAAGCAAGGTTCTGATATACGACCAGCCCGAGGAAAATAACAAGTATGAGCCAAAACATATATTTGAGCTTCTTCATTAAAATTCTCCCTGAAAATCAGTGGATTGGCGATTAAGTTGCAATAATACTTACAATTTTCATACCCAAAACTCAAGATCTTTTTCCCTGGCGTAATCACCCATTTATCTTATAACACATTATTTTATAAGGTTTTTATCAGATTTCACGGGTATTGCTTATTTATTAGGCACCGCCATTCAGGCCGGCGAGGTGATCTCGATCTGCCCCCACATTCCCATTTTATCCTTGATGATGATGAGGATTCCCATCACACCTGGAATGGTTCGGCCCCATTGCATGGCCGCTTCAATATCCCCAGGGCGTTTGATGTGGTTGCCAATGGCGGTGGCACCTGCGTCGGCCTGGGCGCCAGATCTGCTCAAAACACAAACGGCATCCGCTTTTCCGTAACTTATGGAATGCCCCACCGTACCGGATGAGGTACAGATGGACAGGGGCGATTGGGATGATTGAACCTTTAAGCCGATTTTAAGGCTCAAAGGGGAGCGCCCTGCATATATACCGACGGTTACGTCACGGCCCGTGGTTAAAAAAATATCCCCACCGTTTTCAACGATTAATTCATCTGTCCGGGCTAAAAGTGATCGTCCCACCATTTCCGCCATGGCTCCGGCAACTGCTGCCATGGGACCGACGGCCGCATTTTTACCGGCCTGTATCATTTCCCGGACAATGGGGGGGGCCAAGGGGTCGTCAGGCCATGGTTGAAGCGTCACGCTAAAGTCCGGATGACGGCGAATATACCCTTCGATATACCCGCGTTGCTCGATAACCGCTTCCCGGACGGCGGCAGGCGTTATGTGGTGGGCATAAATATTTAGATCGGTTTCTTGCACCGTAACCCGCAAGGAGGGGAGATGACCGTCTACCAACTGTCGGTAAGTTCGTTCGTGATGATGTTCAACCATATCAAAATATTCAATTCCGTTACATGGATGGTCGCAAGTTTTCCGGACATTGATCTAAAAAATAACGATCCGTCATACCGGCGATAAAGTCCCGAACCACTTCAGCCGAATGGTGTGATTGAACATAAGCTTGGGACATATCTTTTAGAAAACCCACAAAAATCTGACTTCGACGATTCTCTTTTTCCAGATCCTCGAGATACTGGTTAAAGAGGATGTCGAAGAGTTTGTGAATGGTCTTTGTGTATTGTTTGATGCGGCTATTCAAATAGATTCGCTCCAAATTAAACGCCTTAAGCCGTTTCAACGCATGCGACACCTCATCGCCAAGTGCTACGGCACCGGTTTCATGGCTATGCTTGATGATATCGGTCACCAAATTGTAGACGATGGTACCATTGCTGTTGCCCAGCACCTTTTCGACATCGGGCGGAATTTCGGATCGCCGGATCACATCGAGTCGAATGGCATCTTCCAAATCACGGCCGATATAAGCCACTGTATCGGCCATGCGCACCACGCACCCTTCCAAGGTCATGGGCATCAACGCGAAGTCCGCGTCTTCTTTTTTCTTCTGCATCTCGCTGGCGAGGATATCAAACGTTTTTTCCGTTTGGGGGGCCAACACCTGGTTATGGATTTCGCCGTCATGGCATAAAATGCCGTCCAACGTCTGCAGACACAAGTTCCATCCCCTGCCCTTGCGTTCAACACGATCAAGAAACTGAATGCTCTGTACGTTGTGTAAAAAAAAACCGATGCCGGCCTGGTGGCACTTTTCACTTAAAAAGCGCTCACCATCGTGCCCGAAAGGGGTATGCCCAATATCATGGCCCAAAGCGATCGCTTCGATCAAATCTTCATTGAGCCCTAAGAAGCGTCCAATGGTGCGGGCAATTTTAGAGACCAATTGAACATGCAGGACCCGATGGGTAATGTGATCGTTTTTTATCAAATAGAATACCTGGGTTTTGTCGATATACCGAGTATAGGCACGTGAATGCAGGATCCGATCGGTATCAAGCGCATAAGCCTGGCGGTAGCCGTCCTGTAATCGTTTTTCAGGCGTTCTACGTTGCGCATGTTCACTGAAGGCGGCTTGCCCGGAAAGCATGCGCTTTTCTCTCTGATCCAACTCCTGATTGAGCCTGTCCAGAATGCCGGTCACTTAAATCTCCCCTTGCTGGATCAATTCGGACATCAATTGTGGGTAATCGATGCCCGCCTGCCGAAAACCTTGACGTCCGTACTTCATATTGCCTTCTAAGACATAATACCGACCCGAATGCTCGCAAATATCGATACCCACGTCGTCCCACCGGCATTTGCGAGCCGTATTCAGCGCCAATTGTATGGCCTGCTCGGGTACTGGAGAGAGATCCACGCTCCCCCCGGCCCCCAAGTTGGTGCGATGGTTTCCTGGTGCTGCAATGCGCCAGTAAGCCAGGGCGACTTTTTGCCCGATCACAACGACCCGAATGTCTCTATCAATGGGCAGGTGTTCCTGTATGTAAGCGGGTCCGGGCATGCGACAATATTGCGCCAACTCCAGATGCGAGCGAATCAGAAAAACGCCGCGCCCCAGTGCAGATCCCCTGGCGATCTTGGCGATGAAGGGAAAATCAAACAGCTCCAAGATTTTTCCCTTTTGCCGGTTTCCGTAAAACACCCGGGTGCGCGGGTGATCAATCCCGGCAAGATTGAATAACGCCGTCTGTTTGATTTTGTCCTGGGCATATTTGTATGTATGGTAGCTTGGAAAGGTCTTTTTCCCTATGGTATCAAACAGTTCAGCATAAAAGGAGGATGGATAATAAATTTTGACAGCACTGTCGATCAGCTCCTTTTCCACCTCATTATAATCGGAATAATTGGGGCGCACGCCTAAAGCCCGCACCAGTGGGCATCCCCTCAAGCGATTTTCAAGTGCTATGAGGGGACTTGTGGATCTTCTCACGCTGGTCACCGGGAATCTACGGTTTTGATGATCTGCTCAACAACATCCGCCAAGGCCGCCATAAATGCGGGTGCGGAGGATGTCAAATCCACTGCTTGGCCAGCGTCGCATGTCTTGACCACCTTCTGATCAAACGGCAATGTCCCTAAAAAGGGAACCCCCATTTTTTCGGCGGTGGTCTCACCGCCGCCGCTTTTAAAGAGGGCCAACGTTTTTCCACAACAGGGGCATTCAAACGGTCCCATATTCTCTACCAATCCCACCACTTCCATATTGATAACGCCACAGAAATTGATGGATTTACGAACGTCCGACAAAGCCACATCTTGGGGGGTGGTCACAATCACCGCCCTGGCTTCGGTAATGTTTTGGGCCACACTTAACGGCTCATCGCCGGTTCCGGGGGGAGCGTCAATGATCAAATAATCCAGATCACCCCACAAGACATCACCAATGAATTGGCGAATAACCCCTGTTTTGGCCGGGCCTCGCCAGATGACGGCCTGATCGGCATCTTTCATCAAAGACTGCATGGAGACCACTCTAAGGTTTTCATGGACCTGTTTTGCGATCACCTTCTTCTCTTCCGATATATCCAGAAGGCCACGCACCCCCATGATTCCAGCTATAGAAGGGCCGTGGATATCGACATCCAACAATCCCACTTTTAAGCCCTTCTGCGCTAATTGAATTGCTATTGCGGCAGATACGCTGGATTTTCCAACACCGCCTTTACCGCTCATGACAATGAGTTTATGCCGAATTTTAGACAGTGAGGTGTTGATATGTTCATCTTGATATTTTGACGCTCCGCTTGTGGCGCCTTGTCCACATCCGCCGCCGCCACAGCCGGACTGGGATTGATGTTCAGTTGTCATGCCGCATTCTCCTTCATGGGTTTGTCCACGTGTATTTTTACTGTATAATATCAGATCCTTAATCGAATTTCAGGCGTTGTTTTCGCCACCTTAGAGGTAACATTATCAAAGCTCAACTTCAAGGGCTGATAACCCGTTTCGATCATTTATTTGAACCATTGATCAATGATGGAATTGGCACGCTGCCAATGGGTTCCGGGCCAATAAATACGGTTGCACTGCATACACATCATAAGCTGATCATGGTGTTGCCAAATGTAAGCCGGCACGTGGCCGAACACGGCGTCATGTGACTTGGGCATTAGTGGATGATTGCATATGGCACATCGCGACAAAGTGGGCAAATCTCTCCTCTTAAACTGGAAATGCCGCATCACCTGACGGGCTTGGTCCATGGGATTGTCGAACTGAATAAAAAGGCATTCACGGGGCCTCATCTTTCCGGATACGGCTTTGGTGCGGGTTAAGATCACACGATGGTCGCCATATGCAATGTGTTTCAGTCTGGACATGTTGGGCTTCGATCTATCCAACTTTGTATCCAATCCAGCCAGCCGCAACCATTTAGCAAGTTTACCCAATGTGCTGTCGGTGAGAAAATTCGGATGTTCTGTTTGGTTGGGATAGCGACACATGTTAAGATCTAATACGAGATAGATCCAACACAAATGTCGATGGTGCTATCTCTGGATTGGGCCAGAAACGATCTACCCCCAACGTCAAACTTTGGTGGGTTGGGGATTCAATCTTCACTTTTGACGGAAGCTTGAAGCCCTTGACCTCTTTCCAGCGATGCCATTGAATCTGATATTGCAGTGCGCCTCCAGCACCGTACACTTTTAAAGATTGGATTTGATGGGTTTTGGCATCCACTCTAAGCTTGGCCACAAGACCATGCCATCGATTTTTTAAAACGACGACCTCCTGCTTGTCATCTGTATCCATGATCGTGGCAGATGCATGGGACGGTAGTGGCACCCGGCCCGAGAGCAGGGCTTGGAGATCCTCAAGCCCCAAAGGAAGATGAATGACCGGTTCCAATGCCGTTGGCGATTGACGGATACGATAGCGCTTGTCGCTAGCATGCGACAGAATGGATATATGCTCACCATCCCCGGCCAAACTCGTTAGGGGGGCCCCCAATGTGTTCAACAACTCCACTCGCATTTTGTCCGGCCTTACGGCCGCATAAGCAATGCGCCCTGATCGCGACTGCCCCGGGGATACCATTCGGACTTTGGCCAAGCCTTTAAATTGCTTAAGTTCCATATTCTGAGCTGCAAGCGCGCCAAGAATGAAACGCGCGCGTTCATCATCTGCGGGCGGTTTAAATAACAGTGCACATCCGGTGAGCAAAAGAACCAGCAAGTAGACTGCTGTTAGTCGCGTAAGGAGCATGCCGAAGTAAATCTCCCGTCTATATGGAGCGTTAGGGGTGCATCAAGGCGCGTATCTTCTCCTTTAAAGGACCCGGGCCTGTTCCTGCATTTTTTTTCTTCAGCGATTGCTGGTAAAAGTTAAGCGCTTTTTCTTTTCGGTCCAACTGGAGGTATAGATCCCCCAGGTGTTCTAATATCACAGGATCATCCGGTATGAGTTTCACAGCCTTTGTCAGCCACTCAAGGGCCCGGCCATAATTTCCCCGCTTATAGTACACCCATCCAAGGCTATCGGTGATGTAGCCGTCATTGGGCTTAAGATTGAGGGCCGTTTGAATCAGTGTCTCGGCTTCATCCAAATTAATGCCCAGATCGGCATAGGTGTACCCTAAATAATTCAACGCCTCTGCATCATTGGGCGTTAACCGCAACACATTTTTCATAGCGGAAATGGATTGATCCTTTTGCCCCATCTTGTCATACACCACACCCATGCGAAAATGGAGCCGACCATTCTGGTCGTCTTTGTTAAGCCCTTGCTGCAACACTTTCAGGGCCTCATCGAAACGCTCTAATTCCTCGCAAAAGGAAGCCAAGTAGAGATAATAGTCGATGTTATCCGGTTCATGGGAGATGGCAAGTTCAATCAATTCGATGGCACGATCGAGCTTTCCCTGATCGTGAAAGAGCATTGCGCCGTGCACCACGGCATTGGTGTAAAATCGCGAGTCCGATTCGACTTTAAGCATATGTGCCAGTGCTTGCGCATCCTGCTCCATGCCGTTGCAGGCGATGCCGGCCATGTAATGCAGGTCAGAATTTTGGGGCGCGGTTTTCAACATACCGGTCAACATCCATGAGGCCTCGGCGTAATTTTTCGCCTCCAGGTATTGTTCAAATAGGGTCGATATGATGGTTGCATCTTTGTCAACGCGGTCTCCCAACCCATGGAGGATCCCGAGGGCTTTTGGGACCTGGTTCGTTTTCTGATACTGCTCAGCTAATCCGAAGGCCGCTTTGTGGTTGCCGGGATCAATTCCGAGCAAGGATTGATAGATCTGGATGATCTTTTCATGTTGATTTTGGGATTGATATATTTTGAGCAGCTCATGGCGTGCTTCCTCTAAAGACGGCTCTAACTTTATGGATTCAAGTAGGGCTTTTTCCGCCAATTCTTCTTTGCCTCTGGCTGCCAGAGCTTTTCCGTAAAAATAAAAGGCGGCATAGGAACCGGGAATATTGAGGGTCATCTGTTCAAAAACGCGTTCGGCGTCGGCGAAATTATTATGATTCCAATAGATACGGCCCAACATTAAGTAAATCCCTTGGTCCGACGGTTGGCTCCCAAGCACTTTTTCATAGGCCGCAATGGCCTTATCCATGTTGTTTTGCAGTTGGTAGATGCGACCGGCCAGGGTTAGTGCCTGTATATTATCCGGCGTTTTGACCAGGACCTGTTGGACGAAACCAAGGGCATTGCGCGCCTCTTTCTTGATCAACAGCAGGTTAGCCATCTCAAGCTTCAGGTATGCAGAGTCGGGATTGTGCTGTATGGCCTGCTTCAGGTGCCACACAGACTCATTAATATCACCCTGCTTGAGCTTTAGCTGCGCGACGGTGAAATAGTAGTAAGCTCGTGCGCTAGGCTCGGAATCACTAACCGGCGCGGTATTCTGGACAGGGACGGGGGTCCCCCCTTGGCACCCTATGATGATCACCCCGATGATGATCAAATAGTTAGCGATCAATGTGGTTTTAATATTAGTGGCTCTGTTCATATAGGTTCCACCAAAGAGAATACCTGTACCTTCTTTTCTATTTAGCTCTCTTTGCCTCAGTATAAGCATCGAAATCAGGAATTTCATTCTTAAAAAAGTCCCGCATCTTTTTAATGACGTTTTTCTCAATTTGCCTGACGCGTTCTCTGGAAATACTGTAGCGATCACCGATCTCCTGCAGCGTCACCGGCGTATCTGAAAAGATGCGTTGGTCAAAAATTTCCAATTCACGTTCTGTCATCTGCTTGCGAAACTGTGCGACCTTAGTGTGCAACAGAGCTTCGATCTCCTTTTTGGCCACTCGATCCTCAGCCGATGCAGACCCTTCACTGATAAACTCTATTCGGCCGGTATCCGAACCTTCTTTAACCGGAGAATCCAGTGATACATCCCACCCATCCAAGCGTTGGTCCATATCGATGATCTCGCGCTCAGAAACGCCGAGCCGTTGGGATAGCAGCTTGGGTTTCGGATCAAACCCTTGCTCGATAAGCCGTTGCTTCTCTTTTTTCAGTTTAAAGAATAGCTTACGCTGACCTTGAGTCGTTCCGATCTTTACCAGCCGCCAGTTGTCCATGATAAACTTGAGGATATAGGCCTTGATCCAGAATGAGGCGTAATAGGAAAATTTGACATTCTTATAAGGATCAAATTTTTTCACGGCCTGCATCAATCCGATGTTGCCTTCCTGGATCAAATCGAGAAGGTTTTGCATCCAGACCCTTTGAAATTCAAGTGCAATTTTAACAACCAAACGCAAGTTGGAGGTCACCAACTGGTAGGCGGCATCCGGATCTCCCTCTTCCTGGACCATTTTCCCCAGTGTCACTTCCTCTTCACGGGTCAGCAAACGGTATTGGCTGATTTCGGATAAGTATCGCTGCAGCGGATCGAACTTGATAACGGTCTTGTCAGACTCTGCCTTGGCCTTCTTTTTAGGGGGGGGTACACGATTGCTTTTAATCCCTTTAACCGCCGGCTTGGGTTTACGTGCTTTTGCCTTAGTATTCATATATGTATTTGCTTTCATTGATGGATTAGCAGCTGATCCACAATCATAATCGAGCTGCAATTTTTGTGGACAATTTGCAGTTTGCTGTGTTAATTGCCTCTCCTACACCTAATGCGCGCCTGTAGCTCAGCTGGATAGAGCAACGGACTTCTAATCCGTAGGCCGGGGGTTCGAATCCCTCCAGGCGTGCCAATTAATCTCTAATCGCGATTATCGCAACCATTTAGAGCCATTGCTACTTCATGGCTCAAACTGGTCACCATCAAATGCGAACCCTACAGCACCTGCGAGGGGCCTTCCAAACTGGGTAATCGGGTTTTCAAGCTAAAATTGTGTGCCCCAACGGTGACTTATACGTGGCGTATGATACATTAAATTCCATTTTGATACAATCTTAGTCGTAATTAAATGCCCATCCTTTAATAATATAACAGAATCACGGAAATAATGCATTCCAATCCCCATATCATCGACTCGGGGGTCATGTCGCCATTGTTGCCCCTTCCCGGCCAACGAAGCGCATGCTTGAATGAAACCACAGGGTCTATGGGAGCAGACAGGTCTAAACTGGGTTCCCCGGAATGCACTCCCGGTGATAGGATTTTTTCTGCGTGACTTGGATTTGATCTAAGCTAGTGATTTACGCTTCGACAACCTGCGCCAATACCACGGTGATATTATCCTTTCCACCAGCGCTTTTAGCGAGATCGATGAGATGTTCGGTCTTGAGTGACAGATCTGCATCAAGACTTAAAACCGCTTTTATTTCAGAGTCTTCAACCAAGTCGGTCAGGCCGTCAGAACAAAGCAGGAACAGATCGCCTTGATAGACCGGCCCTCTTAGCGTGTCCAGCGCCGGCGAAGGCCGAACCCCCACAGCGCGCAAAATGACATTGCGCATGCTATGGGTACGGGCCTGCTCTTCAGTGATAAGCCCCTGATCGATTTGATCCTGGACAAGGGAGTGGTCCTTGGTCAGTTGTTTTAATATCCCATTGCGAAATCGATAGGTTCTGCTATCGCCCATATGGCCGATGACAAACCCTGATCCGGTGATCGCCAAAAGTTCGGCTGTGCACCCCATGCCCTGGTGGTCCGGATTTTCCACAACATGTGCCAATATCCGGTCATTTGCAAATCTAAAGGTACTTTGCACGCACGCTAAAACGTCATGTTCGGTTTTGGGCTTGGGATTGGTAAACACCTCATCTGCAGATTGCGCAAAAATTTGACTGGCTGTTTCTCCAGCCGCCGCCCCTCCCATCCCGTCAGCAACCAAACAGTAGCTGCCGTCGGGGTTGATCATGAAGGTATCTTCATTGTTAGGTCTTACCAGTCCAACATCGGTTTTACCGATGATATCCATTCTATGCATGTTCAACTTTCATTTTCATTGGTTCGGAAAATAAGTCTCTCTTTTTTGCCCATCAATTCCATTTCTTTCCTTTCTTACGGTTATCGATGGTGAATAGTTCATCGGTAATCATTAAACAAACGTTAGCATTTTTTAGTACCAGAAGCAGGGTTTTGTCAACATGGTTCGGCACTTAAAAGCCAAGTTCACCATAGTCGCATATTGACACATTACGCAACATTGCATTATTCTAATTTTTAATACAAAAGCTCGAAGGCGCATCTGTTATGCGTCCAACGGGTCCTATCATCGCAACATGTTGAAATTGTGAGGAGATAAATCATGATGAACGTCAGATGGCTGATAGCGCCATTAATTATATGCCTGTGCACCCCCGTGGCTGCAGATTTTTACAAATACACAGACAAGGGCGGAACGGTCCGTTATACCGACGATTTAAGCAAAGTGCCAGAGGACCAACGCCCTGATGCAACAAGATATGATGAATCCGTATCGACCCCAGCGCCGCCTATTCCTGCAAATAAAGTAGACAACAAACAGCGAGCTGTTGAGCAAGAGACGAAAACAAACAATGACCTTGAGACACAAAGCAAAAAGATCAAAGAAAAATTGGATGCTCTCGAAAAAGAGTACCAGGACCTAATGAAGGAAAAAAGTGCCCTTGAAGCCGAGGCGAAAGATGCAAAAACAATAGTTGAGACTGTTGAGGTCAATCGAAAAATATCGAACCTGAACAAAAAATTATCTCAATATAGTCAAAGGCGCAAAGCGCTCAGCGCCGAGATTGACGCTTTCAATGCAAAGGCAGGCTCTAAATAACAATTTCGTTATGGTTTCACCTCCCGCCAATAATACATATTGAATTCCACCGCATGTTTAGGTGCCATTCGAAAAAGCCGGTCTCCCGCGGCCGCGTAGAGCATCGCAAAACCATCACGGATGGTAATCGTCGGTGCCGTTGGGATATGGTTGCCGATTTTGATGTAACGATCCGCCTTACCACCGGATGTAATTTCTTTGTGGGTTACCGGATTGTATTCTACGGCATCACTCCAGTGGTCATGAACCGCCCTTGCGTCCCTGTAGTCCAAGGCGTAAAGCCGGGCCTCGCCGGTGATATCGTTGTCAGTGACATCGCAGTGGTCATCCGTTGCCGCAACCCCCGTAGCTGCAGGAACATAGGTGGTAAAATAGACGACTTTGTTATAAACCACCGGTGAAGAGACAACTTTTTCACCGTCCGATTCCAATTCAATAAACCATCCCATTCGATGCCTTATTTCAGCAAGCGCTTTTTGTTGCGCCTCCTTGGTGGCCGCCTGCAATATTCGATTTTCAGTCGCATCGTGCAAATCGCCATTCCCATTCAGGTCTATCTCATCCGTTAAGGTGTTATTTTCCTTCTCCCACCAGTAATTTTTAACCGCATAAAACCTGTTTTTAATCTTCGTCTTTTGGGGATGGGCCCGGTCGCCGGTGCCGAAAAAAATCATCTCGCCGACCTTTTGTTCTTCTGTGTTGTCAGCAGGATCGGGATCGCCGATGATTCTGATCACATCCGGGGAGAAAAAAATCTTTCTTTGGGTATCGCCACTAGATGCATTGAATAGCTTGATTTTCTTCCAAACACCCCTTAATTTTCTATCCGTAAAGGCAAACATGTTTCCGCCTAGATCTGGAGCGTAGATACTCTCGGTGATATCATCTCCATCAAGATCCACGCCTACCACGTCCACAATACTGTGGGTCATATCCGAGCTTTCACCGTCATTGTAAAATATAAAGGTACTGAGCATGCCGTTGTCAGCGACCACCGAAAAGACTGCCCGCCCTCTTGTGTCGCCGGCCGATGGTGCCTCAGCATCCTGATGGGTATCGTAACCACCGGGAAGCAAGAGAACTTCTGCGGTGGTGTCCGCACTTGTCGCAATGGATACAAACTGCGGCCGCCCCCAAGATTGTCCAAGTCTCTCAGCGTTTTCTCCCAGGACGTCAGCGCTGACGGTATACTTGTATATTGGATTATCATAGGCACTGATATCGAGGGCATAGTAGTTGCTGCCCCCGCGACGTTCTCCAAATATCAGCGCTTTGACAGGTACACCATCAATCGTATAGCTGATCGGATTAGGTGGGCCATCGATAAAATAGTCATGGACATTGCTGTCATCTCCAAGCCGTTTCAAGCGCCCCAGCTGTTGGGGTGGAATAAATCCCCACAGTTCTTCACCGTTGCTATCCCGAAATGCATGCATCACTGCGCCGTTGGTGCCAACATAAACGAGGGCATCATCATCCCCATCAAGTTTTTCATCGCCGTTGGTATCGTAGAGAACCACCGCCGGTTCCGAGTGAATCACATCTGCCATGACCCAACTTTTTCCGGCGCCATGGATATTGTTGATGACGGCTTGCCTTTCATCGTCGTTTTCGACGCCCAAATCAGAGAGCGCAATATTGTCCCTATTGGATATGGAAAAGGCATTGATTTCAGCGGTCAGCCGTTTATCCGAGCCCCAAGTATACGTATACAGGTTGCGATTTGTATTCTTCACCAGGAGTGCGCCTGCCCCTCCCAGGTCCACTTGGGTGCCATCCACAACCTCGGACCAAAAAGATTGTGCCGTGGTTAAAAACCGACCCTCTGAATCAGTGGCCGCAAAGTTGTTTTTATCGACCACACCGCCGAAAGCGTTCAGAGCGTACTTTTTCAGATTTCCCCTCCAACGGCCGCTGGCCGGATCGGGTTTAAACAATCCCAAATAGAGATGGTTTCCGGCATACACACCGTTCCCACTGCTGGCAGGTATCGAAGGTGTGCCAAATACCTGGCAGCCGCTTTCAATGATACCCACAATTTTTTCAATAGCCTTGGACAGTGCATTGGTGCTGCCGGCGGTGAAGTACCGCCCCCCCCCGTTTTTGGCAGTATCTCTGAGCAGTTGGTGTGTGCTCTTAAATCCGACGGTGTGGGTGATGATATGTTGCTTTTCGTATTGGGTATCGCCGGTGCCCATCTCGGGCATCAGGTCGTTTTTATATAAAAAGGCAGCCACATCATCCAAATAATCTGAACCCCCATTAACATACTCTCCCGGGTCGTTGCCGTCTCCATCGTAGTCGCCAATGGTGCCGCTGTTGATATACGCATGCTCCTGGCGTAGCCTTTCATCTTGATCTTTGGTTGATTCACCATCGGTGATCAGGATGACGGCGTTGGGACGACATTTGATATCGATGGGGCTTTTATAAGTGATGTTATTGAACCAACTTGCCTGGCCGGCAAAGTAGAGTCCGGCTTCGGCCAGGGTCTCTGCCAACGGCGAATGGCTTTCAGCCGCAAAGGCATCGACATCGGCTTTCAATTGTGCAGTTGTGGGTTTTTGGTTGATATCGCCATTTTTTGTAAGCACCCCACCCTGCGCATCACCGGTCAACTGAAAGTTTCCTGGGTCGAACTGCATTAATCCAAAACGAACATGGGGATGTTGATCGATCAATGACTTGACCGCCTCTTTGCCCACATCCAGTCGTTTACGCATAGGTCCTTTATAACCGCCGCTTTCATAATTCAAAAAGTTGCCCATACGCAGATCTATTTCATCGTAAGCCTCATCGCAGTCATATGGATTGTCCGTATTGATACGACCCCACGCCTGTCCGTTGACATCTAGATCATCATCGATGCCTCTCTCTTTGCAGGTTTGATCAAGGGAATGCCACTGGACGAGTCGGGACCAATATCCGCCGGTCAGATCTATTTTCCATCGGTAGACGGCATCTTTCTCGTAGCCACCGCCGCCATCCGTGTAATCAATGCCCCTCTTGTAGGGATCCGCCGGAATGTCCTGGGTATCCATGCTGCCGGAGGTATCAAAGATGATCATCACATTGGGTTCCATGGCGACGGCCCCAACGCCTAAGATATCCGTATCATCACCTGAAACGATACGGGCACCCAACAATCCCATCAACACGCATATGATCCGGAAATACTTATTCATAGAGATCCCATCGGTTTCATCTTTTTTGCCATGTTGTTTACCCTCTCGTTGGAAAAGCCGGAGGGCTCCAATGGTGAAGAGCCGTAGTAAACTACTGCGATCCCTTGGCAACGCGGGATCTGGAGTCCTCCGGCTTTTCCAACGTCAGGGTCTATTCGAAGGTGTTGAATACCTTCCAGACACCGGATTGCAGGTCTATACCGGACCGCAGATCGGTCACGGTGACGGCGTATTTTCGAATTTCAAAATGACGGACACTAAATCCGGAATCTATGGGAGGAGGAGCGATGTGGCTATCGTCCGGGATACTGTTGGCCGCTTGGCTAAGGGCCGCAATGTTTGACCTGCTCCGCTCCACACGGCGAATCTCGACATGGGCATCATTGGTGTCGTCTCCATCAATATCCACATTGTCCAACCAGTAACCATCTACTTCACCGCCGTGACCAAGAACATCTCCCAACCACCAGTGGCTGTTTTCCAGCGCGGTGACGAGTGCTCCTTCGGCAACGTAAAAATCTTCCACCATTGCCCTGTTATTGCCGGATATCTGTACCTCGACAATGGCCGTATGGGTGGCAGCAATGCCGATGATGGTAAGTATCAACAACAAAAACAGGGTCACCAGCAACACGTAGCCATTGGCATTGGATTTTACTGTTTCAATAACAGACGCCATTATACACCTCCACAATCAACAGCACTGGGTCATGAAAAGAACAATTGGAAAATTTTCATCTTCCGCGGCAATTACATCCGCAAGTTCCTGCAATTGATCCGTGTGGTCAGGGTGCGTTCGAACGTACCGCCCTTCTGGTACCTGTTTTGAACCGTCAGGGCCACCACAACCACGGCAATATCTCCTAAACCCGCCGGCGGACCACCGTTGGCATCCAGATAACTGAACTTCAGATCGCTGACGTTCTCAATAAATGTCTGCGGGTAGGCCTTGGGACCCTCTTTTTGACGTAACCGTTTCGTTTCGGCCTCATAAAAGTAGGTCAGATTTTCGGTGCCGCCGCTGTCAACCTGGTCTGCATTGAGGTCCGCCGAAAACTGCAGCTTTGTTTCGGTGGCCGTCAGAATACCGATTCCGGTGGTCGGCCCGTGGGACATGGCCATGGGATCGTATCCAGCCATGCGAATGTCCCTGACCATCAGGTCCAAGGCGGCACGCACGCTCTGCTGGGCATCCGACACCCGCTCTTGATCGCCATAGGATCGGATGGAGATATTGGCGATGCCCATGGTGGCCAAGAGAAAAATGGCGGCCAGGGCCAGGGCCACCAGGAGTTCGATCAGCGTAAAACCCATGTTGTGCGTTACTGCATGACAGGTTTTGCCGGTCATCAGTTGCCGTCTCCTCTGGATATGGACGCTAAACTGACACTGCGCGTCAGCCCCAGAATACTGTACCACGATACATCTACGGCAACCCGCCTGGACCAATCGGTGTTGGTGAACACTTGCCATTGAAGCGTGAACGGTCCGCCGGGCTCGCCCCTCTCGTTTATTCCGGATAACAAACCGGCATCTAGAACAATGCCGGTATTGGTACCGGACATATCAATAAACCCGAAGGTCCCGTCGTCCACAATATTTCCGTCTTTGATTCGCTCTATCATCTCCTGGGCCAAAAAAGTGGCTTGGGTAGCCTTGTTGCCCACGCTGTTGCCTTTGATAGTAGTGACCTGCATCATGGAGAGGCTGAGCAGGCCGACGGTGGCGACAACCATGGCGAACAGCACCTCCAGAAGGGTAAAGCCTCGCAGGTTAAATGTACCGAATTTGCTGCCGTATGATGTGATCATCTCTATGCCGCCATCATCGCCCTGATATTCCAAAAGAACATTTGTCCCTCTGTTTGGCATCGGTTTCATGTTGTCATAAGATCAATTGAGGTTGTGCCAGTCACTTGCGCCCACGCCAGCCTTAATCGTGATTTTCCCGATTCTCGAAACCGCCACGCCGCGGTATTTTTTTATCTCGTTGTGCATGTAAACGCCACCGGCCAAACCATCGATGGCGCCGCGGCTGTTGAAAGCAAACCTGCCGGCGACAGACCCGAATTTAGCCCTGAACATGTTGAGATGCGGGTGAATACGGATTGATTTGATCGTTGTTTCACCGGGGTCCTGGGAATAGTTGTTGGCTTTTGTGCCATCTTCGCCCCCATCGTCAATGAATATGGTATAGCTGTTATGATCGGTATCAAACTCAGATACGATAAAGGTATTGTGTCGTATGGCGGTAAGCCTTGCCATCTGCATGTCTGATTTTAAATTCCGCGCCGCCGCTTTGAGGCGCATATCCGGCAATATGGAATTGATGCTCCAGACGGCAATGGTCGCGCCTATGGCCAGCAGGCCCATCACCACCACCACTTCCAGCAGGGTGAATCCGATATCGTTCATACAGGGACGGATCTTACCATTGCCTGTGAACCGGCCGTTGAAATCTTGCGCCATACAAAGGTCTCCCAGAAGTTTAATAAGTTACATAAAACATTTTGAAATAATTTGTTATTATTTTACATAGCATCGTAGTAAATTGGCATATCTGATTGCTCCATGGATCCGATAGAATGCACATTTACATTCGATCAAACAAAAGAGCCGATTTTAGATAGTTTTCGGCCGGAACAGCCACATCAGCGGCGATAGGGCATTGCCGCTACGCTCACAAAGATAGAGTAGTATTGGACCTTGATCTGTTTGTTGTATTGAGATGGTTTTTCTTGTGTGGGGCATTATTGATCTTTTAACGGCATCTTTTATAACAGGACGACGGCCGCTTGTAAAGCCAAATTTATTTCAGTCTATTTTTTCACAGCGATTGCCAAGTGGAGCATCCTGATCCCTATAAAGGGATCTGTGACCGGACAATCTGTGTCGTGATCCGCAAAATGTTGAAATTGTACCAGGGGATAAGGAAAAGCCCCAATTTCTAGCGAGGGGCTTTTCCTATTTAAGATATTCTGATTGCAGATGCTACGGTTCGGTCCAATATTGGATATTGCTTTCAACCGGTGGGATATCCACTATGGCTTCAAGCACCTGCCCTCCGCCTGTTTGTGTAAATAGTTTGGCCCCTTGTTGTTTGCCGATATGTATGCTAACCGTCGGTGGCGGCGGACCGGTATTGAGAATCTGGCCCGCACGATAGGCCACGGGATCTCCATTGTCAGTGTAACCAGTTCTAAAAATGTGTTTCCACATGGGCGTGCCGGTTTCATAGTACACACCATAGGTGTCGGTGGAGCCGCCAAAGGCGCAGATATCTTCGTCCGGTATATAAACCGGTGCAAATACCAAACCGCTTAAAATGGCTGGTTTGGAGATAATTCGTTCTGACGGAAGGCTGATATCAAGGCGAGGATCCAACTTTCTATACCAACCGTCAAAATAGTTGCCACTATCGGAATCTGTATTGCGTACGACTTGCAGCAAGGAATCCCAGCTTGTGATGCTGGCCAAACCACCGGAGACGGTGTCCACCGCGCTAAGCGAGACATAGGGGTTGGAATAGAACAGATCATCGTCACCGATTGCAGGGACAAATGCCGTCCCGTTGTTGTGATAATAATCTCCCCGGCTGTTATACTCGGAATCCGACGCATCATATTGTGTGTTGAAATACGGGTCTTTAATGCCGAAGAGGTAATTCTGATCTGTGGTTACCCGGTCGGCCATTTCCTGAAACCGGCCGGTGCCGAACAGGACCCACACATTGTCCAGCGTGTCCACAGTTAATGAGGGCGCTGCGGTGATGGGTGCCGGAGACTCAAACAGGGTATAAAACGTCCAATCATCCGGATCAACCGAAGGTACGGAGTCCGGGTAGCGGGTATTGATTTTAAACATCTTGCCATCCCATTGGAGGCCCGAATAGTTGGCGCTGCCAATGTAAATAGCGTCCACATTGTAGGTCAGCCCATTGACCGGGCTGGTA